>Ga0265797_10011938_pt1 | contig 10774 bp, 6 predicted proteins | sample P2T30metagenome_FD_192433 | JGI IMG/M metagenome (GOLD analysis project Ga0265797, IMG submission 192433) | Plant litter microbial communities from East Loma Ridge, Irvine, California - P2 T30 | ecosystem: Environmental > Terrestrial > Plant litter > Unclassified | place: USA: California... | reverse complement strand
CGTTAGGATGAGCATTTCCGGAGGCGTTCCTTGGTTGGAAACTGTCTCTGGGTGTGTCCTTTCTCGGTTAGCGTTTTCTCTAGCGAGACAAAAAGTCATTAAAGCTGATGGATTCGAGGACACACAAGACTTTCATATACCCCAGTTCTTGTTCTCTTGTCAATGATATTGTACGAATCACGCGCTTCCCTGTCTCATCGTAGTTTTTTCGGAAGTGCTTCATGATCATGGTAGGTTCGTGTGCGTTCTTGTTTTGCTATCTCGAGCTTAGTCTTGCCATGTGCCGTTCGCGCCACACTGCTGTCGGGTCACGCATCTGCACCGCCATTCCGTTTGGCAAAGCCCTTGCGCATATGTCTACACTGACCACCGATTTCTAGTGCCCACATGCCTACCATCTCCGGCCACCATGGCCACCAATGTACTATTGCAGTGGCTCACTTACCCTTGCTCGGAGTCTTGCCTAGCATGATTTGATTGCGTCAAGCCAAGTCCAATCTTGAGATACGTGGCTATGTCCCATGCCGCGAACCCGATCTTGCCATTCTCTTCAGGCGCATACACGCGCCATCACTCATGGGCTGATAGACATCAAGCGCTGCTGCTCGTCAGACTCGGGGATTTCGACATGTGTTTTTACGGACGCATCAGGACATCGCGCTGTCCTCGTGTAGCGTGCGAGACTTGTGTGCTTTATACAGGGACGGCTGAATTAACCTGTTCCAAGGCCATAAACGCAGGCGTATCGCCGAAAAGGTATGGAAGGCACGAAGCTGGATCACGTGATCGCAGCATTACAGCTTGTCTCGACCACTGCCAGATGCTTTCTTATAAGGTCAGCCACGGAGCTTACTCAGCGCTGACAAATTATACAGATGATAGGAGAAGCGCGGCTTGCCAGAGTGCGTGTTGACATGTGCTCCAAAGCCTGCTGCCCTGTCGCCGCAGCGTATGAATTGTGGTAACTTCACATACAGCCTTCCGAATCCGCATCGACGGCGGATATTTCACGAATAGTAGCATTTTTGCTATCACTATGGCGCTTTTCGAAGATGTCAGTACCTGTGTCGGCGGAGCTGCAATGCTGCGCTGCTGCATGGAGGTACACCTTCGTCCACCAAGCCGCTACCACAAGACATGTGCGCACCAGCCCCAGTCAATCCCACTGAGAAATGTCTACATCACACACCAATCAACTGATTCTAATTCAGGAAATATCATATAGCGCAAACATGATTGGGTGCTGCCGAGGAATGCTAATGCGTAAGTGAGGACAGCCCGTCAAATTCTGGCGTTGTGGTTCGACATTAGGTCAGCAATATTCTCAAACTCGAACTCTAATGCAGGATAGCAATTATCGATGGCCACGACGACGGTTGATGAACGATGGTAATTCAGGTGCTACCTTCTCTTCCTTGTCTCAAATAAATCATCTAGTCAATCCAACTCAGAGATCTCCAACACCGCCACAACACATCTTGCACTCAAAGCAATAGATAGCACCACTGTCGATATCGTCAAGTCGATCCAACTCCGACATCTCCAGCGCCCTCACATCAAGCCTTACACCCAAAGCAACAGATAGCACCACTATCAATAACGTCTAGTCAAATCCAACTCCAACATCTCCAACACCGTCACAACACATCTTGCATTCAAAGCAACAGATAGCACCACTACCACCACCACCCACAACCATGCCTCAATCCAGGAAACCCCACTTCAGACTCAACCTAGGAGATATGGACCTTCGCGCACGCATCACCTTCGCCACCAACCCCTACGACACCCCAATGCTCGAAGACCTCCGCGCCGCCGCCGTGAAACGCTACCAAGGCAACCTTCACGCCTCGATCCAATGCGGCTTCCGCCCCGTCCTCGCGCGAGTCTCCCACCGCACCCTCAACATCCTCAACGGGAACCAATCCCAGCCCTCCCTTCGGACGCGACGCCTCCTCAACGCCCTCCCGCGCCTCGAAACCGGCCAGCCGCAACTAGAGCAAAGGCACGAAGACTCCGTGCCAGACTACTTCTCTCTCTTCGGCGGCTGGGAGCGCTGGGCGCAACCGCCGCCCTCCATCTCCATCCCCAACCCATTCGCCACTTTCGACTACTACAATTACATCCGCGCCGACGTCCACTACATGGCGAAGGCGCTGGTGCGCTACCACACCGTCACGATGCGCAACCGTAGACACGCCACGGAGCAACACGATGTTGAGCGCTACGCCCGCGAAGCGCGTGAGGGGATTTTTTGGCTGTCGCTGGTCAGCGAGAAGGCCGAGTTCGAGAGGCTTGTGGCGACGATGGATGCGAATGGGGCGGGTTATGGGGTGGTGATGCCGCCGCGATGGGCAGAGTGGCGGTATTGGACGACTGTGCAGGCGGTTGAGAGGGCGCATTGGGAGAGGGCGAGGAGAGCGGAGTGGGCGATGTGTTTTGAGGATACGCGGTTGTTGGTTTGATTTGAATTTGTGATGGGTTTACGCTGCTTTTTCGGTTGTGGTCGCGGAAAATGGTGTTGTTTGGTCCGCTGAGAGCGGCATGTTGTTACATGTATGTAAGGTAGTGTAGCATTCGATGCGGTTATTATTGCAAGATTTGCTTGCTACCTTCGACGACGCAATTTGTATCTCCGCGGTGACATGCCTTGATAGTATTGCGGCAGCAGATCTCATGTGCATGATGGAAATGTCAGCTGTATCTGCTAAATGGCCCATCTCCTCTCGAGAAGGTCTCATTTGAGGTCGTATCTTCACCTACCGCCAAAGCTCGAACTCTAATGCCTTCGAGAGCAAGGACAAGACGAAAAGCCAAAAGCTGTACAGTCAATTTTTCCTGACCGTACATGTAATCGTCTCTTTAAATGCTCGCACAACTTGTCTCTCCCCGGTCAACTTCTCACATCTTGTCTCTGGAGTATCAGACAGCACCTTCATCACCTCCTCGTGATCGGTCTCAGACATCCACACACCATCCCAACACCAACAACAATGCAATCTCCAACAGTATCTCCGATCACAGCAGCGTCATACCAGGGCCCTGCGATGTTCTACAGCGCAATGGCACGATTCAAGCGAATGAGGCCTGCCCGTGGTGTTGTCGCTGCTCCCAAAACTAGCATCGCCGAGACAGCCGATGAGACAAGCAGCGAAGAGTCGACATACGAGAGTGTCGTGGAAGATATTGGCGCTGCTACCAGGCCTTACATGGCCAGAAACAACATCGCAACCATGGAGAGACGGCACGACTCCTTGCTCATCCCGAAGACAGAGCACGCTGCTACCAACAGCAAAATCCACACGCTCACGCCCAGGCCACAGAGGAAAGATCTCCGACGCTCTCTTGTTGCGTCCGGATATTTCAAACAGCAACCCAACGCACCCTGCACAACAGCCGACGCCATAACTCTCGAAGACGATGGCAACGGCGAGAGCATCGCCACCATGCAAAAGCGCACGCACGAGCGTGTAGCACTCCTCGACGATCGCCAACGGGAGCTGGCCCAAATCGTCGCGAACATTAACGCACAGGAGGTCGCTGCTGCGCAGGCGCGTGCTTGGGAGAAGCAGATCAGGGCTGCGAGGGAGCGGAGGATGGCGGCTGCGGAGCGGTTGGCTCAACGGGTTGTGGCGGAGGTTGTGCCGATGTCTGCGAGTGGGAGGGCTTATGGCGATGTGAAGGAGATTCGAAGGTGTGCGGCTGCGAAGGTGGACGGCCAGATGGTGCCGGATGGGAGTTATCCTCGGTTCTACCCTTCGTCGAAGTAAGGGCAAGGCAGAGGTGGTGGTGTTGGTGGAGGGTGTGAGTGAGGGATTGCAAGGACTGTATGGAGTCGGCTTTTCCTGGATGTTGGCAACACGCACAGCACTTTGCTTGAATGGGATCAACGAGCAGAGGTGCACAGTCTCGGCGAGAAGCGTACCCAAGAGTGGCTATATGGTTCAGGTCCTGGAAGATTCTATGCATATTTGCATGGCCATCTATAATGTTTGGTCCTTGGCGGAGCTCTAGTTGGCGTTCTGTTTGTTGATGCTTCGTAAGTCGTAATGTATTAGTCGTTTACAGTCAACCTGGAATCCATAATACCACAATGCCTCAAACCTCAAGTCCTGTTCGCACTGTCGAACCATTTTCTCACTGCCGTCCCACCCTCATGCGCAGACCTGAACAGCGCCCTCTCCTCTTCATCAAGTCCCTTCATCCATTCGCCACCTTCGCTAACCAAATTCCGTGAATTGCTCGCCTTGTCGGCAATCTCAATAGCCCTCTTCTTGAAAGTCTCGGTCAAAATCTCAACCAGCTCCTCTTCATCGAACAGCTCAAGCATGCGTGCTCCAAGACCATAGAAATGTGGCGCCTGAGCCCGAATCTGCACCGTTTTGGGGTCTGCTTTGAGGGCATTGACGACTCGTTTTGAGAGCGCGGCCGGCATGTCCATTGTGAGGAATGTCGTGTCGCCGGCGATGCGGTTCACGGCCAGCATCTCGCCAAGCCATAGTGGAAGTTCGAGTTTTGCTCCGGATTTGACATCTTCGCCCACGTTGCCGCTGAGGTAACCGAGAGAGGGGACTGTGAGTTCGAAGGTGCAGGGGATTTTTTGAGAGTCAGTTAGGATGGCGTCGAGGTCGTAGTAGCTTGAAGTGGCCATGTTGGTGTTGGTGGTGATTGGAAGACGCGCTCTGGACGTGACGCGCGACGCTCGCGTTCAAAGTCAGATTGCTCGAGGCTTCCAAGTGAGCGATGCTGGTGGCGATGTGATTTACAATTGCCGTCCAACGCCTTTGACACACGTGACCTGCGTCTTCGGATGCAATGTTGAGCCGATGGTGGTCGAGCAGGCAGTTGTGTGATGACGACTAGGATCAAAGGTGGCGCTGAGGAGGGAACTTGCGCGGATGCGTTTGCCTAGTCGTGTGATGGCTTGATTTACTTTCAGCCTCCGGTAGTGTGTTAATCAATCTTAGAGCTCTTTCTCTCTCTCACTTTCGTCCAGTGAATGATCGTCTGGCGTGGTTTCTTCACTGTTTGCTGTATTACTACCAGACTGTCTCTCTGCTTCGTGCTTTACCTCTGCTCTCAAGTGTCGGCATCGGCAACTTCACCGTCGCGCCAACCAGACATCCACTAAGCACCACCTTCTCCGGCGAGGTCCAAGCTCCGGCAGCTCCAGCGTCATTCGACTCGACTCGACCAGTCCTCTTGACGCCAAGAAACGAGCAGCGAAGGCCGCTCGTTGCCTTTCACAGAAGCATCTCACCAACCACATCCATAAACAACTCAAAACACCTTCTCCCGCGCCCATAAACGGCTCCCTGCAGCGACTCATTTCGTCTGCGTCAACACCTCCCGAGCCGCCGGGCACCCTGATACCCAACGCCGTCACTCATCGTTGTCTGGATTCCGTAAGCTTCACAGCCGAACGAGGTCGTGAGACCATCTCATACACACCGAGAGCCTCGCTCAAAGCCCCACGGCAGCACGCAAGTGCGCCTCCCGACGCGACTGCGTCACCTCATCCTTAAATATGAACGGCCACCTTACCGCCGACCACGAGTCGAGAGCAACATCACCAGGAGGTAGCCGGACGATCGACAGTGAAGATGGCGATGCCGCGATTGCCCGCCTCGGCCGCACGAGGCCTCGCATCTTTCCGTACCAGAGATACATGCCCTACGAGACAGAGTCACGACAGAAGCGTGAGGAAGATCTGGATGAGATGATCAAGCATTTGTACATATCGGTTGCTTCAGGCGACTTCGTACCAGGCGCTGTACATTGGACACGAGAGATCAGAGGATGGATGTCACTCAAGTTTGACCTCACACGCCAGCAAAGGATAACGCTGGTGAAGCTGTACTATGAGCTTGCGCTTGCTCCGGGCCTGGAATACGCAGTGGCAGAGCGCTTTGCCAGCATGTTCATGGTGCTCACCAAGCGCAAGCACTACTTGCGTCCGGGCAAAGATCTGACGCTTGACTGGCGTCCTCTGTACAAAGAGTTGAAGGTTTTCGTTCTGCCTTCGGAGAGCGCTACACAGAACACATACAGCTCGAAGCGCAACATCAGAACATTGACCAAGATCTGCACTTTTGCGCAGCTGTTCTTCGACCCAAAGGAGATTCCGGCAATGCTAGAGGAGTTCCTACCTTATTTCAGCATGAGCTTTTCAGAGCACGCTTTTGTGACAACAGGATTGCTCAACCTATTCTTGCCGACCACTTCCCCACCTGAGGACGATGAGAAGCTTCACTTGCAGTACTATCTGCCCACCCTATTCCACTTATGGTCAATGGTCAACAGGTCGATGATGCTGGACATAAGGATGCTCGATATCTTCTCACGACAAGCAAGAGATTGCCTCACCGCAGAGCATCTAAGCTTCGGACACTGTGGTCTCTTCACAGAAGAGCAGACGTCGACAATCTTCACTGCTGTTCTGAGACTGCTTGAGATTCCAGTTGGGCAAGCCACTACACCGTACTCGGCGACTGTAGACGTCGGCGCTGGACAAGCCATTCTTCTCGATCGTGACCCTCGCAAACACCCAAGCTCACACAGCATCGCTAGATGGATAATCATGTCACTTTCCGACAAGTGCTTGCAAGCCCCGAAGAAGAACTCAATTTTCCACCAGATGGAGGGCCTGATTCAGGCGATCGAAACCTTCTTCCATCCATCAAACTCTGGTAACTGGACGAAGCCAATATCACAGCTTGTTTACTTCCTTGCAGACTTCTTCGTGATGCGTTGGAACCGTGAACAGAGTGGTGAGTACGAGCTTCCGGAAGACAGAAAGCTCACGCCAGAACTTCGGCGCCGCTTCGTGCTTTGCCTCAGAGATGTGACATTCATGGGCATCTACGCCAAGAGCGGCACCGCAATGAACTACAGTCTTAGCACACTGCAATCGCTTGCTTACCTGGAACCCAACTTGATCTTGCCTGGCGCTCTGCAGAGAATCTACCCGGCCATGCAAGGATTGGTAGAGGTGCACCGTACAGTCTCATCCATCAGAGCCTTGCAAATGCTGTCCAAGATCATTGCCCGGACCAAGGGCTTCAGGTGTCACCTCACGACACTGCTAGGTTTGGCGCTTCCGGGTATTGATGCAAATGACCTCGACAAAACAATGCACACACTCGCCTTTGTTCAAGCGGTCTGTTACAACATCCCTCTACATGACTTGACCAAAGAGCCCAAATCCAACGGTCATGACGGCGAAGGCTCTCTAGATCAGGACCCTGTACAAGGTACGGCGCTGGCAGTGGATTGGATTACCTCGCAGGTAGGTCGCCTGGAGCAAGAGGGACCACTAGTCGAGATGGACTACGAGACCGAGCTTTCCGACGAAGACGAAGAAGCCATTTTGAAGTCTTCCACTGCTGGCTTTGCCGAGTTCGTCATCTCGTTCATCGGCAAGGTGTTCACTTTGTTGCAGAACCTCCCCGACGCCGCACGCGTCAAGAGTGGATCGCCAGAAGAAAATGTTGTCAACACATTGCCTGCAACCTTCTCTCCTCTGCTCGCAGCGCTCAGTCCAGAGCTCTACGATATCGCCTTGCAGCAGGTAGCCAAATTCGTGACGAACCATGTCGTTCACCAAGCTAGGGACGCGATGGCTTTCATCTGCAATACGGTAGTCAAGATCTCTCCTAAGAAGGCATTGACGCGCCTCCTCCCTGATATCATGACCTCCATCAGGACTGAGATTACAGAGAACGGCGCAGGTTCATCACGAACCACCGGTTCCGAGATTTTGCCCAGAGACCGAGCGCTGGTATGGCACGTTTCACTGCTCAGCATGTGCGTCGTACACGTTGGTGAAGATGTTCTTGAATACGAAAACGAGCTTTTCGACATCGCTGCGTTCATGCAAGACAACTGCAAGGGCATCCCTCTTGTGCATGTCTCGAACTTCATCCACCATTTGTTGCTCAACTTGACAGTCACATACACTATGGACTATGCCCTCTACAACCCGGCCGAGCTTGAGCGTGGGCTGACAAGCAAAGACTGGGGCAAGATTGTAGACCCGGCTGATCTCGACATTCTATGGCATGTGCCTAGTATGAGGGAATTGGCATTTGCTGTGCGGCTCTTCGAGGCTCAAGGTGGTCGTGCCATCAAAGCTCTTGAAGAGTTGACCACCGAGGACAGTCCTGTCAAGCGAGATGGTGTCGGGAAGGACTGGTCTGACGAAGTGTCAAGGAATCTTGTTCTCCTTCGCCTTGTCATTTCCGGAATGTCTCGTCTCTTCCGCTCCGACGATCCTTCCATCACACCGTACATTTTCAACGACAACACACTTGTGGACGCGATGGAAATAGACACTGAAGCAGACGAGAAAGCCGCAGACTTCACTGACCCGGACGACGAGAACGTTAAGCGCACCTTCCAATACTCGACTGGATACCCACTCCTAAAAGGAAGCCCGGAGTACGAGACAATTCACGGGCTCCGCAAGACCACCGGTGAGACTCTGCATCGTGTACACAATTTCCTGGTGAAGCATCAGCAAGACGACGTGCCCTGCTTCAACGCACTGTATACGGCTTACAAGACCTGGTTCATCGACATTGGCATTGAGCGTTCGGCACACGTCCTCGACAGGCTCACCCGTCTGTTGGCTGCCGACACGCATGGCTTCAAGTTCTCAGGCACTCGCAAAGAATACCCTAGACCACTTCTGGTTCGCAGGGCGAACTTGTACCACTTCCAGCGCCTGAGATTCAACGAGCACCCTCGCGCCGCATCTGACCTTGACAAGACTCTGCTGCTAGACTTGGCGACCAGCTCAACAAGCATCTACACGGACATTCGCCGCACCGCGCAATCAGCAGGTGAGCAGGCCATGAAGAGTATCGTTGGTGCGAAGCCTTTGATCATCCCGCCGCTTTTGGAAGCCCTCGAGGACGCGCTTGCAAAGGGCGATCATCCTAGAATGAAGGGTGCGATGTTCTCTCTCTTGTTCGGCAGCTTGGCCAAGCCAATTGGTCGTAATTGGCACTTTGCGCCACGTATGATCAAGCTCTTTATCAGAGTGTCAGAAGCCGACAGGCCCAGCATTCAGAAGTTGATCGCAAGCTCGAGCTTCACAATTCAAGATATGACCAAGGCGATCGACAGGATGGTCATTCTCGATGAAAAGACTCTAGACAATATCTGGCCCGAGCAAAGTGACGAGACTTCCTCCAACTCTCCCCGCACAATCGCTGCGACCAAGGAGGATGCCAGAGCGCTGGTGCCTGCAAAGAAGACAAAGATCCAGAAGCGTCGTGCTGTCATTGAGGAGAAAAAGAAGGAACTTGCGCTGGAACTAATCGAGTCAATCAAGCACAGTCACTGGAAGAAGGCCAGTCGTACGGCTTCTCTGGTCATTGGCCTAGACTATCGTTTCGAGACTATTGCTACCGAAGGCATGCTTGAGCTTGTCATCAAGGGTGCGATCGATCCTCATCCTCAACTGCGAGCACTCTATGCCCACGCTCTGATTGCTATCCATAATCTGGCCCAGACAAGAGCGCTTGTTGGACACAAGTATGAGAACTACCTGCTCGACTCTCAGAACGACCCCGATGAGGTCACATTGCCCACTCGTCGCGAGAACGACCGCTGGACCCAAGACTTCCTTGAGTCCTTTGCCCAACCGAACGCTGAAGCGTACGTCGATGTTGACTATCCTGGTTGGCTCGTGTGGCAGAAGCAAATGCGCGGTTACCGCGTGGGCAAGAGCCAGTTGGAGTTTGATGACGTTGAGAAGGGCATCAGGAAGCAGATGGGTAGCTACATCGACCGCCACTGGATCTCTACTTTCTTCGGCTACATGAAGCAAGAGCCTCGCGACCAGATTGCCGACCGCTTCCGTATGTCCAGCAGTATGATTGTGGCCTACGTACTGGACCTCATGTCTTCTGGCCTTACTGTCGCTACTTGGGACGACTTCAAGGATCTCACACAAGCAGTCTATGGCGACGGAAGTGACAAGCACCAGCACCGTGCAATGGCAGAAATCTGTGGTGCCTTGATCCAAAGTGCCGAGGACTTCGAGACCGATATGCGCCAGAAGGTCTGGGAATTCGTGTTCCCCATTGTTCGTCGCATCTTCTCTGACGGCATGACGCCCGAAAACACTTCCTACTGGTTGACGTTTGTGACCTTGATCGTTGGCGGTAAGGACCCCCGTCGCGCTTGGCCACTGGTCGACTGGCTTGCAGGTTTCAGATTGGACATGGGCACCAATGCTGCTTTCAAGGAGAGCTCTAAGATCACACTCCTGCAAACTGTTATCAATGCTGTCGGTTGGCATTTCCAGCTTGACCGTGGTGTGCTGGACGACTTCCTTGAGCACATCGACCACCCCTATAAGGGTGTGCGAGAGGTTATGGGAACGTCAATTGCTACGATCTTCCGCACTCGCTACCACGAGAGTTACAAGGACATCCCGACGCTGCTCGAAGCCCAGAAGAATGCTTCCAGCGTTGGCACACGGCCATATCAGCCAACCGAGGAGTTCTCGGGCATTGTGCGCAATGTCTTTGATCGCTTGGAGAAGTGGCGTCTCGAGCGTCCCGCAGGCATCCAGACCCCGACGCCTTACACACAAGCCAGCAAGACCGCTCTGCTTTGGCTGGACACCCAGCTCGCGTCGTACGAGTGCACGATGCTTGTTCCTTTCTTCCCGGACGGCTTCATGCAACAGCTCCTGCACATGATGGACATCAAGGAAGATCCCGAGTTGCAGTCCTTGGCATACCATGTCTTCCGCCACTTG
>Ga0265797_10011936_pt1 | contig 10776 bp, 6 predicted proteins | sample P2T30metagenome_FD_192433 | JGI IMG/M metagenome (GOLD analysis project Ga0265797, IMG submission 192433) | Plant litter microbial communities from East Loma Ridge, Irvine, California - P2 T30 | ecosystem: Environmental > Terrestrial > Plant litter > Unclassified | place: USA: California... | reverse complement strand
TTGTGAGAGGTTGGCTGGGGAGTGGGGGGTGGAGAGGGTGGAGAGGGGGTATTTTTGGACGAGGAGGAGGTGGGAGGAGCATCGGAGGGGGTTGGGGGAGAGTTGTGGGAGGGAGGAGTATGAGCGCGAGAGGCGTGTGGCTGGGTATGATGGGGTGTTTGAGTGTGTGCAAGTCGGTGGTGAGGGAGGCGATATCTACCTCACTAATGACCCTTCGTGGAATGGCGCCGATTATCTTCCCCAAGGAACCGTCGGTTGCGTCGTACTGGACAGTACTGGAACTATCTGCGTCGCTACGTCCACAGGTGGCATCACCAACAAACTCCCAGGTCGCGTCGGCGACACTCCCACCCTCGGTGCAGGTTTTTGGGCGGAGGAATGGCAAAGCCCGCCAACAATCCCACAGCAGATCTCACCATCTCCTCTCTCAATCTTCTCGGAATGGACGTCCGCCCTGACCGCCTGCATCCCATCTCTCACAAGCAGCTACCTCCCCATCCCGCAAGAAGTCTCCCACCATCGCCGCGCCGCTGCGATTTCGGGAACTGGCAACGGCGACTCGTTCCTCCGCCTCTCAGCTGTGCGGACAGCTTGTGCTATCGCGCGCTTCTCGCAGGCTGAGACGTCGCTCCAGAAGGCCGTGACGGCCGTCGCTGGTCCGAATGGTATGCTGCAGCTTTCGGCTGAGGATCGTTGGCGGAAAACTGGGGAAGGCGAGGGCGGGATGATTGGCATTGAGCTTGATGGGAGTGGAGTAGGGAGGTTGGTTGCTGATTTCAATGCTGGTGGAATGTTCAGGGCTTGGGTTGATGGGGATGGGGAGGAGAGGGTTATGGTGTTTAGGGAGGAGTTTTGAGTGGGATGAGTGGGAAGGGCAGAAATGATGACTTGACCTGACGATAGACAATACGCTGTCTGTATGAGAGAACGATTATGACATACAACCCTTTTGGTGCTGAAGATATCCTTTCTGGGAAGTATACTTGTGGTTGTTAACAGCTAGCAGGTAATGACTTGAATGCTGGTCGTCAAGACCGCTGCAATGTTGGTGAAAAAGCAAACATCAGACTCTCTGCAGGATTGCTTAACGCATCGCCGACTGGAGTGAACAACCATCCTGCATCCTTCAAATCTGAAGCTTCGAACTTCTCATTTCATCGCGAGAATTCATCTTTCCTCATGCTCGGTGGCGAGAAAAGTAAACACGTCGGTAGACCTACTTCCCCTCCGGCTTCGCGCACACGAAGTACCACGAGTCCTCGTAACGCGGGTCCTTCTTCCAGTCGCCCTCAAGGTCCTTGATGGCGGCGAAGGCGCTGTAAAAGTTAGCACAAAGTTCATCACGAATGAGGCGACCCTCAGTACTCACCGAAGGGTGTAGCCGTTGTCGGCCTCAACGACCCAGCACATCTGGTCATTAGCCAGACCGACCGGGACGACCTTGCGCTTCTCCCAGGCCTTCTCCTCAGCGGCGATTTTGAGATTGTCCTCTTCGACCTCGGCGCGAGTGCGGCCCTGCCACTTGTTCGTAGCCTCCGGCGGCGGAGCAGCGACGGCCGGGTGGTAGGTGTAGGTGTTCGGGACCGGAGCAGGAGCAGCGGGCTTGGGAGCCGGCGGCGGAGTGGGCGCGACAGTGACGGTCGCGGCGGCGACGGGGACGTAGGCGTGAGTGGTCATGTTGGCGGGCGCGGCGTAGGTGTACTGGACGGGCAGCTCGGTCAGTACGGCTGCTTTGACGCTCTCCTTGGGAGACGGCGGCGGCGGCGGCGGCGAGTCGGCTTTGGTGCTCGGAGCGGCGTGACAGTGGCAGTGCATGCGCACACCAGCGCGAGGGTCGAAGGCTGGAGCCATGACGGTGGGTGCGGGCGCGGGTTTGAAGTCGTCGGGCCAGTGCTCGTGGTCGCTGCCGCTGTCTTCGTCGGCGAAGGAGAAGGTGGTGGATGCCATTGCGGGTGTTTGTTGGTGGTGAGGGGATGAGAGGAGGTGGGAGAGGACGAGAGATGAAGAAAGTGGGAGGTGGGAAACGGATGGACTGATATAGGCTCAGTGGCGAGTGAAGTGAGGGCAGGGATGAGCTTGTTCAGTGATGGTGGTTGGGAAGCGTCTTTCAGGGTGCTTTGGCGTTTCAAGCTTTTATTTGCGCAAGCATGTGATCGCCAATGCGCAGGTGAAAGGGTCGTTGGTGGCGACAAGGGACGGGAGTGAGTGAAGTAAAAGAAACGGACTGCATGCAATCTCACGTACCTTGACTTCGTAGGGACGAACTTCGCGGATGAGCTCAGTGGACCTGTGTCGGTGATGGTGGCGTCTTCTCGATCTCGGTTTGCGCGGTGGTAGAGGGGGATCTTCGATCCAGAGGTCGACAAAAGGCCAGCAGCACATTAAGTGTTGTTGAATGCAGCGCGAGAAGCTTGTCATTTGGAGGGGAGGAAGTTGCGGCCAGGCGTGGTGTTTTATGCGCGCGGAGTTGCTTGGTCATGGGATGGGACCCTGCGCTTTGCCGCCTCAGTGGTAAGTGATGTAAACAATGTGGCAAAGTCGCGGAGTGCATGTAGCAATACAGTCAAGTGTGATCGTTAGTTTGATGCTTTAACCTCTATCGTCACTTCCTTTCACCTTGAGAGCAGACTTCGGATTACGCGCAAAGACGAGAGCAAACAGCAAATCACCAACCTCTCACTCAAAGGCGGCCGAGCTCCCCTTGCATTGGGCCGCAAACATAAAGTACTTGACCTAAGGAAGCTAGTGAGCTCTTTTTCGAAGAAGTCAGGACTAACACATTAGCGTCTCGACACCGGGTAGACAAGGCCGGAATCTCACTCCAATTGCGAGCTTGCAAGGTCAGGTGTATTTCTCTGCCATTTTCAGTGACTATGATACATACCAGTGCTCATAATGTACAAGCAAGTCCAAGCAACACTTTCATCATACTACACTCATACCCTCAGAGCAAGCCCTGCTTGTTGAGATCGTTCCACACCTTCCACGGCATCACGGTACCAAAGCTGTCCTCCATCTCCACCACGTCCTCCTTGGCCTGCTGCTGCGCCTGGCGATCCGAGTTGAGCTTCGCGTGCAGTCGCTCGGCCTCCTCGATCTGGGTGATGTCGCGGTACATCGCCGTGTTGGTGATGCCCAAGCACTTGAGGCCGTAGATGTGTCTGGCTTCTGAGAAGTGCTTGTCGAAAGCGCGGCGACCCATGTAGACGTAATTGCCACAGATCTCGCACGGGAACTCGACGCCGAGACCGTGCAGCTTGTAGAGCCAGAAGGGAATGGGCTTGCCGTCCCATGATAGAGGGAGTTTGAGAGGGTTGTAGACCTTCTCTTCACCGTCTTCACCGTCTGAACCTTCTTGCTCAGCAGTGGTCATGGCTTCTTCCTCTGCGTAGAGGGCGGCGATTTCTTGTTGGCGCTCCTTGTCGGTCATGCCGAATTTGCGCTCGACGTTCACGCGGGTATCTTCGCGTGTGTCTTGCATGACTTCAGTCAGTTTGCAGACGCGGTGTTCCTTCTCAGCAATTGCCTTCTCCTTTAGACGCTTCAAATCCTTGGCCACATCCGCGCTGGCTCCATTTGATTGTGCTGCTGGCTTCTCGCCACCGTTCTTCCTTGCCTCCGCGTTCTTGATGTGCTTTTTGCCCTTCAAATGTGCCTGGTACACATTGTCGTTCTTGAACTCCTTCTCGCAGTCGTCACACCAGATTCCTTCTCCCGTGTTCGTTGCCGCCTTTGTTTCTTCTGCTTGTGGCTCCCACCCAGGCACTTGGCCCTTCTCCCACTGCTCTTGGAACTCCTTGTCAAACTCGCTGAACTTCTTCTCCAGATCCTCAAGCGGCCGTGACCTGCGCATGAACGACTGCAGGTACTCGGCTAAGCTGCTGACATAGCTGAAGTACTCGTCTGTCATTTTATGTTGGGTTTTGTCGATGTTCAATTGAGGTGGCTGGAATTTGTCGAATGTGTCCAGGTACTGAAGGTAGGTTGGCTTTTTCACTTGTCTAATACCAGGAACGTTGAGGAACTCCTCGTGCAGCATTGTCAGATCGAAGTAGCGTCCGAATTGCTCCTCTCCAGTGAACATGCCGTTGATGTCTCCCGCAAATCCTCCAGGTGGTCCTCCATGTTCGGGCTTCTTGTACGCGCGCTCCAGATTCTCCACAGGCTCGTTGGGATTGCGCTTGTGGAAGTCCTTGATGTTGTTCAGTTGCTTGTAGAATTCCTCGAAGGGATCGCCGCCGGCGCTCATCGACTGAATCTCTTGTGTCCATTGCTCTTTCTGGTTGTTGTAGATGTTCAGTGCGCGCTGGCTCTGGTCTGTGATTCGTGCGGTGAAGTTGGCGATCTCGTGTTCGCGCGCGAGTTTGTTGCGAATGTGCTTGGGCTCGTCCATGACCCGCTCGGCGATGGCCGCCTCGAGTCGCTCGACATCCTCGTGCGCGGAGCGCAGGTCTTCGACCAACATTTTGTTGTGATTGCTTTTGGTGTACTTCACGTACGGTGTCCTCGACTACTTTTTGCGACACAAAGTGCTCGCCTGAGCGCTCTGTATTAGTTTGTTTGCTTTTTCAAGAAAGCGTCCGGTAGTCCAGAGTCCACAGAATATTCTACGGGTGAGTTTCCAGTAGATCAGAGTGGTGGATTGTGAGAAGAGCTGGGAGATTAGCAATGTGAATTGGATCTTCAAAGCTTCGCGCGCCAGACACGACGATTGTGAGAGAGATCTCAAGCGCAGGCGCAACTTGAGCCTGATTGGAGCTAAGAGTGCGGCCCGGAATGCGGAGTTACAAGACCCACTTTGCACGAGACGAGCCTTGAGCAGTTGTCGCGGGCTGTAACTTTTAGATCTCAAGCTGCCAGTCGCAAACACCTCCACCACCACACCACCACCCGCAACATCCCTACACACACATACCGCCCATTATGGCCGACGACGCAATCGACCGCAAGGCGGAGGAGCGCATGGAGTTCACCACCTCCAAGGAAGTCTCCGTCGCGCCCACCTTCGAGGCCATGCACCTCAAAGAAAACCTGCTTCGCGGCATCTACGCCTACGGATACGAGTCGCCCTCCGCCGTGCAGTCGCGTGCAATTGTCCAGATCTGCAAGGGTCGCGACACCATCGCCCAGGCCCAGTCCGGAACAGGAAAGACCGCCACCTTCAGCATCAGTATCCTCCAGGTTATCGACACCGCCGTGCGCGAGTCGCAAGCCCTCGTACTCAGTCCGACCAGAGAACTGGCCACTCAGATTCAAAGCGTCTTGCTCGCCCTTGGAGATTACATGAATGTGCAGTGCCACGCATGTATTGGAGGCACAAACGTTGGCGAGGACATCAGGAAGCTGGACTACGGTCAGCACGTCGTCAGTGGTACACCCGGTCGCGTGGCAGACATGATCCGCCGTCGCAACCTGCGCACCCGTCACATCAAGATGTTGGTTCTGGATGAGGCCGACGAACTTCTTAACAGGGGTTTCCGTGAGCAGATCTACGATGTCTACCGTTACCTTCCTCCCGCGACTCAGGTCGTGGTTGTCAGCGCTACTCTCCCTTACGACGTTCTGGATATGACGACAAAGTTCATGACTGACCCTGTGCGCGTGTTGGTCAAGCGTGACGAACTTACACTCGAGGGCCTCAAGCAGTACTTCATCGCAGTCGAGAAGGAGGAGTGGAAGTTCGACACCCTTTGCGATCTCTACGACACACTCACTATCACACAGGCCGTCATCTTCTGCAACACCCGCAGAAAGGTCGACTGGCTGACCGATAAGATGCGCGATGCCAACTTCACAGTCTCAAGCATGCACGGAGAGATGCCTCAGAAGGAACGTGACAGCATTATGCAGGAGTTCCGCCAGGGCAACAGCCGTGTGCTCATCTCGACTGACGTGTGGGCTCGTGGTATCGATGTGCAGCAGGTCAGCTTGGTCATCAACTACGACCTGCCTAGCAACCGTGAGAACTACATCCACCGCATCGGTCGTTCCGGCAGATTTGGCCGCAAGGGCGTGGCCATCAACTTCGTTACTAGCGAAGATGTTAGGATTCTGCGTGACATTGAGCGTAAGTTGTGACATGCCTAATCAATAATGAATCCTCGACTAACTTTTTTTGAACAGTTTACTACTCTACCCAGATTGACGAGATGCCGATGAACGTCGCTGACCTGCTTGCTTAAGCGCCAGCTGTATGCTGGGCGAGCACCTTGAAGCACCAAGATTTGAATGAAACAAAAGCGCCAGGTATCGAGGCCATCCTCGAAACAGAGCGTTGCATGCCACGTGATTCCCCTGTCAGTAGGAGAGAAATTGCCCGGGCAGAATGTATGTACTGGCAAACGGCCACTAGGGATGGAAATGGGTGCAAGTAACCAGATTGTAAGTCCAATTACTTGCTTACTTGACTTTCCGGTGAAACCTCCACTGACATGCGACATCAGGTATTGAACGAAGATTCGAAACCCAAAAAGCCGCAATGATGATCCTGCCGATCTCGAAGTCAACTTTTGCACGATAGAGCGGGAGGAACAACAAACACAAACTCGGCACAACGCTCTCGGGTCGCGATTTGGTTGTTCCGTTGACTGTTAAGATCTCTCTCCTGGCGGTTAGTGTGTGTGCGGAGCGTGGGAGTACCGATGCGGAACACTTCATTCCTCTTGATTGAGTTTGGAAAATGATGAAACATCAGAAGCATTGTTTTGTCCAGACGTCGGGCAATACGTACGAAACAATTCGCACAGCAAGCGCGCGCGTGGCTCACAACAGGCGGTCATGTGTCGACAATGCCTCGCAGGTCACGGGTGCGAGCTGTGCGTGTAGAGATTGGTGTGTCTGTCGTCACTGCTCGAAAGAGCAGCGTCAGTGCATCCCTACGCACCGCAGAGGCCTGCCATTCCACACGAGCAAATAGCAAGGAAGAGAAAAACATTGATCGTCATTAAAAGAAACGTCTTATCAAACATGATCTTGAACCATTTAATGCTCTCTCCCCTCAGGCGGATCTATCCCCAGCGTCTTCCAAGGCTGCTTTGCTCTCGCGGGCTCTTCGACAGTCCTCACCATCGGCCCTTTCTTGGAGCCCATACCTTGTCCGAAATTACTCAACTCCACATCCCCAGGCGCCACGCTCTCAATCCGACAATGATACGTCGGCACCCTGCCCCTCCCGTTCCCCATCGCCTGCCACGACCTCCCACCCTCGACATCCCGATCTGCGAACGAAGACGACAAGGACGACCCGTTCCTCTTCCGCCGCCGGCCGGCTTCTCCAACGCACCCGCAGCAGTAGCAGTAGTGCCGTATGCTGTCGGCGTAGATTTTGCGGAAGTAGCAGGTTGTGCCGAAGACGAGGAAGCCGATGAATCCTAACAGTACGCCCGGGATGAAGGTCAGCACGCTGTCGATTGTGCTGGAGGGCGAGAAGTCGGGGCCGGGCATGGCGGCGAGGCGCGCGCAGGCTTCTTGGCGGGCGAAGGCGGTTTTGATGATGAGGATTTCGAAGGCGCTGGTACGGGTATTGGAGTTAATATTGGATCTACTGATTTTGGAGGAAGGACTGTTGGAGAGACTCACCTCAAGGCTACGAAGGTGAAAATGAAGCGCAGCAACAACCATTTATCTGTCGGTGGGATCGCTAGGGATTTCTTGCCCAAGGACGTCGCGAGCGAGACGTCTGTGGTTTTCGAGACTTCGATCCTGCGGAAGCTGGCGAGGTGTGAGACGTATTTGACCAGGATGGCGATGATGCAGATGCTGCCTACGGCCCAGCAGCAGAGCACTGGTACGTCTTCGCGTTAGCCAGGTGCGCTATGATTCTTGTATTCAACGGGAGCTGGCTGGGAGGGAAACGTACTTGGGGCGCAAGTCAAGATAAGACACAAGATGCCTTGGTTCTCGAGTGCCGGCGCGAAAGGGACGGTGACCATGATGATTGGCAGCAGGAAACTGCAGATTTTGGTGGCCGGCGCGGCGAGTTTGTTGGAGGGTGTTACGATTATGGGACGCATGTTGTATACGCCTCTTACTAGTGCCACGGCCCTGTTGTTTCGTTAGTTTGGAACGTGGTGAGGGGGAGGCGCGTTCGGTTCTTACCAACAGAGGCAAAGGGCACTGTGATCGACATTAGCATTCCATTTATGCAAGCCAGAAGGCGGCATTCTCCACAAGATACTTACGATAGAACATTGTAGCAGTACAGTTGTACCCAGAACAGCACCAGGCTGGGTCCCAGAGAAAGCGGTCCGATTGCAGGAATGGGATTGTTCACGCCGAGTAGGGCCTGCTTGTATTCTGAAATCCGGTCATAACGCCAATTGGTGATATACCAAAACTGCTGGGCTATGGATGCTGTTGTTGAGATGATGACCGAGAGTGCCATCAAAGAAATGTCTGTAGCCGTCGTCAGCATTGTTATCGAGGGAAGATGCTTGCCTGTGCGCAGGATGGGAAAGCGTACAACTCCAGCGCTCACTGTGGTAGAAATGCATGAGGAATAACATTATGACGACCGCTAATGAGATGATGGATAGGATCAGAACCGGGATGGCAGCCACCAGGGCTTCGTGTGGCATGGCCAAGGGTACGGTGTCGTAGGTTGAGCTGTTCATCGTGGCAAGGCCTTTTGGCTCTGCACGTGGTTGTGATGATTCCCGATTGATGGTACGCGTAGAGTCCGATCAACGAACTCTCGCCTGGATTCGCAGCCAGTAAGACTCAAGATAGTCCGTTCGGAGGAAGCATCCCAGGAACTCCAGGGTCTGAGGGCGAAAGGTCGCAGCGCGTGCAGTGGTACAGAGAGAGAGCGGATGGTTCGTTCTTTGCAAGGAGAATCTGGGCGCTGTGGAGAGTGGATGGCACTTGTGTTTGGGGTTCGTTCCCACCAGACTCCTTCAGTGCGGCGTTCGTCAGCCAAACTAGCCCAACGGTGGCTGCCACAAGATTGACTCGGGGTGTATATAGCACCGGGGTAGAAACTACTTTTGGTATGTTGGGGATGGCGACACCGGGCAGTACTTATGCATCACAACAACTTGGACTTGTTGTTCAGAGTTCGGCATGTTTGTAGGTTTGATCGCCATACAGTGTCACCTTCGGGATGACAAGCCTTCCGACTCCCGCCATCGCCCAGGCTGGTGCAGGAGTGAGCGCGTCGATCCTCCGCAAGGCAATGCCCTGTCCTTGCGGAGATCCGTAGAAAATGACAAGGGTGTGACAGCAGGCCCAGACCTCACCAGCCCTCATGTATACAACTGCCGGCCAGAGATACGGCCATCCTGACACAGTCCGCGGACCAACCGTTTGTGAATCCTAAGTTGAGTTCGCCCAAAAGGTGGTCTTCGTTGCTGGGGATCGGGAGGCTTCCTCTTCCGATCCGCCATCCGCAGACAGAAAAAAAACCCACGTGCGAGTCAACAGGTGTCAGTGAGAACCAGTATCCTGGTTTCCGTTTCACGCCATGTGCGCCACGCGACGTGGATTTAATAACGTCGAAACGCTAGCGCGTAAAATGGGGAGCTTGGAAGTCGGATGTTGTGCCCTACCGGGCACGTGATACGGGGCACCGAGAGGAAAGAAAGTGCAACTCTCGTTGTTGCCGTTGAGAATGATAGGCCATCGGCAGTTATAGGTAGCGAAATCACATGTGAAGTACTGTAGCACCGCTGTTTGGTGAAGAAATCGACGAAGTGAGGTTGGGCTTCAGGAGTGTGTTATCTGATTCTTGATTTTGCTTCCCCCCTTGTTCTCGTTCGGTGGCTCGTACGTGAGCTCTGACCACGCAACCGTTTCTTCACACTTATTGTTCAGAGGTCAGCTCATCGGAAACTGCCTTCTCTTCTTCACAATCCCGCGTTCTTTTCTGTGTCAGAGGCGTAATGTTATCTGGGCAGCACAATATCGATGTCTTGGTCATATGATATACTGGCCATCATTTAGAGGTTGTATCAGACGAAGGATACTTTCTCTCTGGAACTAGGGCAGTTACTTCGTCGTCAGAGCCTTGACATGCTATGGTGTCTGCGAAACAATGACGTTTGCCATGCGATGCACTGACCGTGCGATGTGGTGTGCATAAGCATTCGCGGGCCATATCAACTACTGTACTGCCGATGCTTGCTGCGCATGAGTTTGTTGTCGCTGTAACTTTTATGTATTCTGCGGAAACATTGCGCACATCAAAGTATCCAGGAATCTACGCAACCCGGCAGCTGCCATCATCACATATCGCCTCGGAAAGCGGCAATTGTCTTGACCGACTCCTCGCCGTATGTCCTTTGCGACAACCGGTGCCCACGATTTCACGGAACCTGAATCGGCCCGAAGAACACCTGGAACACAGGAAGAATCCGGTCCCTGGAACGGCGACCACTCCAGACATCGACAAGACTCCCTGGTCTGGTGGGACGAACAAGCACTCTTTCTGCCGGCGAGAGCTGCTGCGAGTTGAAGCAACTGCCTGCTTGGGTATGAGATCTAAACAGAATGCAGTAGCTATGTTGAGTTTGGTACCTCCGTCACTTCACGACAGATCTTGAAATGTTAAAAGACTGTGTGAGCTATTGGAAATTGAAGACAATCACAATCCAGAACCCAAAAGGCTGCTACAAGCTCGCAAGACCACGATCTATACATATTTGTATGTAGAACCAAAAAAAAAAACAGCAATGCCAACACCAATATCATTTGTCTCATCCCACCGCATCACCTCCTCCCATTCATCTCCCCATCCTCTCCAATCACCCACATCACAAGCCCCCTCCCACCTCCCTCAAT
>Ga0265797_10011935_pt1 | contig 10777 bp, 3 predicted proteins | sample P2T30metagenome_FD_192433 | JGI IMG/M metagenome (GOLD analysis project Ga0265797, IMG submission 192433) | Plant litter microbial communities from East Loma Ridge, Irvine, California - P2 T30 | ecosystem: Environmental > Terrestrial > Plant litter > Unclassified | place: USA: California... | reverse complement strand
TATCTTGGCAAGTTTCTGGCTAGCGCTGAGACGAGGACCCATGTTCTGGGGAGCGCCACTACCGGATGGTCAGCAGAGCTTTGTTATGGGGGATAATGCAACTGACCGAATTACTCGCCCAGCCCCACGTAACCCCGCTGAGTTTGCTAAATATGCTTGGCAAGACTGGCGCAAAGCGCAATTTAGCACGACGATGCCAGGTGCCAGGCTGGTAAAGTACCAAGAACGTAAGATGCGGATTGAAGCACCGTTACATCTGCTCTACCTACTAAGCTTCACATTCTCACTTGGGTCGGTAGGGGTTGAGGATAGTAATAAGTATTACGACGCATGGAATAAATTCTTCCTTTTATCTACTAGGAATCTCATTAGTAATAATGCCAAACTATCGACATCAACACTTAGAGGACTAGGTGAGGGGGTATGGGCTGAGATGTGGAACGAAATAGCTAAGTGGAGCCAAGATGACCTCGCGGGTGAACGGGGCGTACTGGTTGTGAGACAGTTTGCTAATCCTAATTGGAAATACGTAGGCATTCCGCTATCGCAGTGCCTACTTCCGCCTGTTTGTTTACGTCGGCTAGACCGGCAGTTTTATAAGCATGGCTTTACTGCGCAGGCTGCTTCCCGACTCTCATCTGACGCTTTGAAGGCTTGCTTGTTGGACGTGGGTAATGTGTTACCTAATCGCACAAGGGACATTCTAACCAGTACTAGCCATTTAGAAGTGCGAGAGGCGGTTATAGAGCAGGTGCGCGGGCGACTAAAGCTCTACAACGGCTTGGTATCAGAAGAGAAGCAGGAAGAATCCAACGGCAAAAATCGGACGTATACGGGGCAGGTGCTCGCCGCTGCTATTGGGGAGTTATTCCTGTTTGCGAAGCCCGGTTTTGGAACGCCCGCCTTTTACCATAGGCTACACCCAAGGGCTGAGGCGGAAGCCGAACTAAGCCTGAATTATGAGGGCGTGCATTACCCTTGTAAGGTAGGTGCGGCTTGGTCAGCGCGCATTGATAACGTACCATTGCGGGTGGGAGCGCTGGTGCTCGAAGACCGGGCGCGGCACTGGAAGGCAGTTGCAAACTTCGAGACAATACAATTCTTTGCCCTAGCCAGCGACATTGTTGGTCTTCCCGATTATATTGCTGTGGATGAGCCGCAACTGGGGGAGTTACTAGTGATATGTCAGCTAGCCCATGCCGACGTGCTGCGCGCCTGGCTTACGCAATGCGGAAAAATAGCGCAGGAAAGATTCCTGACTGCCGGTCCGGTAACTGGCTGCTGGTATGCCAAGGTGCTTGTCGAGCGGTTGTGCGTCGTGCCACACAACCTGCCTGTGTATATTAAAGCTGAGAAGAACATTGAGCAGATAGGCGGCTTAAGAATAGAGCGGGGCGACTACCTAGCAGATGCCATGCCTTTGTTTCGAGTTAGTAGTTCGCTGTCTTTGGCTAAGCTGCGCGTTGTCTACCCATCTGATTCAACCAAGCAGCCCCTACTACCGGTGGCGGAGAAGCCCAATCTATGGGCGCTACCGTTTACGCTCCGAGCAGATGAGCCGTTCTATGTAGAAACGGATGATAGCCTGGTGGCGTCCCGCCCATTGCGGGCGGTGCGGGCACTGCTACCAGCCAACGAAAAATGCCCGGATGTTTATCGCGGCGTATTGCTAGAGCAGTGTGCTAAACCTGATAAATCAGCTTGTTTTGTTAATGGCTTGAGTATCGAAGCGCCCGAAGAGCGTCGGCAGGAAGTGCTGCGGCGATATAAAGTCCTGTATAACCACTACTTCACGGGTACTTCTACCAAGGATTATACGCTCTCAACGGCGAAGCTCGTGCCGGCTGCTTTTGCAGAGGCTGATAAAATCCTGTATCTACTATCTGCGCGAGGCAAGCTTGAGCGTGAGAGCTTTCGTGAAGTGTTCGGCAGTTTACAGCCAGAGGCTGGCGACGAGTGGCGATACGCTATGCGCTGGTATGGGCAGCTCGGTCATGCGGCTTATCAGTACGAGCGCGGGCGCGATGTGCTGACTGTCTTGCCATCCACCCTGTCGCTATTACCCGGCGCGGGCAGTAGTGGTAGCAGGTTCTTGCTAACCGGAACGCGGCTGCCCGGAATGCTGGTAGAACTAGCGCAGTGGAAGCCGGGAGCTATTAGAGTATATACCGTGCGCCAACACGCTAGCAATCAAAACTTGCTGTTACCGGATGCCGCGATTATAGAAGGTAACCCGGTTGAAATTCAGAGGCTAGCTGAGGCGTTTAAACTACGCTTTCAAAACTGGATGCCCACAACGGCTCAGTGGCTGTTGCTGGGTGGTACCTTGCCACAATACCAGGCAAGTATGAAGGCGGTTGATATTGGCACCTTGCCTCCCCCAGATGCCCCACATCGGTATTTCGACCCGGAAACCATAAAAATGCTAGGGGTGCAAGTAGCGCTAGGAAATGCACTGCCCTACTGTAAACACAAGGGAGCACTGGTCGAGTATGAAATGCGTCGAGGGCAAGAGCGCTTTCGGCTTTGGCTTGATGGTATAGCCTACATGGTCGAACCTGCCTGGGGGCGGTACATCGTTCTACAGAGGCATCGGAAACAGGCGCTTGAGGTGAGGGGCGAAAAACTACTGGTGCCAGCAACTGCCCCCCTACCAGGAGGAATAGGATTGGCAGCTAGTTTACTGGATGGATTAGTGCCTGATATCCAGCGAATAAATGGTAGACGGTACAACGAGTATCCGGCTACCGCTTACGCGTTGCTTAAAAACGAGCTGCGCATACTCTTAGAACAAGAGCCAATAGGGTGAGTTCCTTTTCACTATGCTGATAGCCAGTTAGTAAGACGTTTAGTCGAGATTGCCCATACTTCTGTCCACCCAAACAAACATGCCCAAAACTACTGACCTTATTGACCCAATTGGGGCATTCGACGCTATTCGGGATAATTTTATTCTGTATGTGCAAACTGCCTTTCGTACTAAGTTTAACTACTTGGAAGATGCCCGTAAGCAGCTACTGTTGCAAGACCGGGTAATGTACCGTGAGCCGTGGGCTGAACCATTACCTGAATACTTATCGAGTGGTAAGCAGGTATCGGAGTTAACGGAAGCAGATATTAGCGGCGCACTCAACGCGGAAGAGCTAGATGTCTTCAAAGATTTAATTAAGAATGGGTTGATGCTGGAAGTGCCGGGTAGGCGACGTGAACTGTACGCCCACCAGGCAGAGATGCTGCGCCGGGCGTTAAATGGCGAGCGTTGCATCATCACCTCCGGAACCGGTTCGGGTAAAACAGAATCCTTCCTGCTGCCGCTTCTAGCCCAGCTGTGTCGGGAATTAGTTGGTTGGACACCACCTAACGCACCCTATCCGGCAGCCAACTCCTGGTGGAAGGCAAACAGCCACGTGCAGAATGATGATGTGGTGCAGCTAGGTGTACCGGGTACCGGGTTGCGCGAAGAGTACCAGCAGCGAGGTAATGAAACTCGTCCGGCTGCCGTGCGGGCACTGGTGCTCTACCCAATGAATGCGTTGGTTGAAGACCAGTTAACGCGTCTACGGCTCGCCCTCGACTCCGATAAAGTCAGCCAATTGCTTGCCAAAGCAGGAAGCCCCGCAGCGGGTAACCGCATAACGTTTGGGCGCTATACTGGTGAGACGCCAGTTGCTGGGGAACTGGTCAAGGAAGGTAAGGATGGACCGGAAGTGAACTTGGCGAAAGTAAGTAAACTGCGTGAGCGCCTGCAAGAATTATCTGATAACGAACACCGCATCAAGCAGTATGCTGCGCGTGAAGCATTAGAAGCAGGCGACGAGCGAGAGCTATTGGCATTTTTTCCGAAGCCGGATGGAGCAGAAATGCGCAGCCGGTTTGATATGCAAGAAGCGCCGCCCGATATCCTTATCACCAACTTTTCCATGCTGGGCATCATGCTGATGCGCGAGGTGGATGAACCCATCTTTGAAAAGACAAGGCAATGGCTGCGTGGTGATGACTTGGTCGGGCTATCGGCTGAGGTAAAAAAGTCGGAAGTAAAGAAGCGCATTTTCCACTTGATAGTAGACGAGTTGCACTTGTACCGGGGAACCGCAGGAACTGAGGTGGCTTGCTTGCTGCGGGTAGTGCTTGACCGCTTAGGGTTGCACCCAACTCATCCTCAGTTGCGCATATTAGCTAGCAGTGCTTCGTTGGAACCTGACGCAGAAGGAGCGCCCGATGCGGAAGAGGAAGGCAAAAGCACCCAGTTCTTACGCGATTTCTTCGGTGTTGCAGACCGTAAGGAAACGTTCTCCATTATCACGGGTAAAAATAAGGAAATAAAAACCCCTATTATCACTCCTGCTACGGAGCATCTGCCCTGGCTGCCATTTGAGCAGCTAGCAAGTAATTGGCATAAGGGTGACCACACAGCACTCCTAGAAAAACTAGCGACTGACCTTGAGCCAAACAATAGCGTGGGTCTAATTAACACGCTAATAAATTGGCAATTGCGAGAGCGGCTTTATGCTGCTTGTCAGGATAATTCAGGGGTATATCGTGCTGTGCCGGTGGCTACTCCACCCTCTCCCGCACTTGGTCATAAGGATGCGCTAGTTCCTCTCACTGTTAGTCTATTTGGTAGCCCAGCCGACGCTACGCCGGAGAGACTGCGGCAGGCAGTACGTGGGCTACTCATTGCGCGTGGCTGGCTGGGAGAAGATATAGAGTTGCCCCGTTTCCGGTTTCACTATTTCTTTCGGAATATCGAGGGGCTATGGGCTGGCTTGCAGCAGCCAGAGGCTAGCACGAAGAGCCCGATTGCGGTGCTACTGCCGCAGCCTGAACTGCGCACGCAAAACAATCAGCACGTACTAGAATTGCTTTACTGCGAGAAGTGTGGTACCACACTTTTTGGCGGCAGCCGGTTGAAGTTGCCTAATGGGCAAGGGTTTCAGATGTTGGCAGTAAGCCCTGAAATTGAGGGTATACCCGAAAAGGGGGCTGATACTACCGTGGAACGCCGCTCATATAGAAGCTATGCGGTGTTTTGGGCGGAAGCTGGGCAGCGTTATGAGCCGCATGAACGCTCCAACGGTGGCGATTGGAAGGACACTACTCCTTGGTGGCGACAGCCTAAGAATGAAGCCGACGATGGACAGGATTGGACAAACAAAGCGGAGTGGCGTCGAGCTTGCTTAAATAGTCATTCTGGGGTTGTTGTAGAGGGTACGGACAACGAGAACAAGCCAGGTTGGATTCCTGGGCGAGTTTTCAAAGTGAAAGCAGATAAGCCTCCGCTCACTGTTGAGATGGAAGGACAAGTGCGCGGTTTGCCGGGGGTTTGCCCTGGGTGTGGAGCCGACCACGTTTTCCGTCTTAACGGTGGAACCCCTTCTATTCGCATGAGTCCGATACGCGGATTTCGAACTGGTTTTGCCCAAACTAGCCAGACCTACGCCAAGGAATTACTGCTGCAAATAGCACCCGGTAAAGCCGACGAGAAAAAACGCAAGTTGGTAGTGTTCTCCGACAGTCGAGAGGATGCGGCGCGGGTTGCCGATGGTATTGAGAAGACGCACTACAGCGACCTTACCCGCGAAGTATTGGCGGACTACCTGATGCGGGAGTTACCCGCTTTACGGCTATTGAACCAAGCACTAGAAGATAAACTGGACGTGCAGGGCTTCGAGCACTTAGCCAATTTATACCCAGAATCTACTCCTTGGCTCGACAAACTCAATGAGTTGTCTGATGAGGACTTACTAGCAATGCAAGGGCAATCGCCCCGTCTGGCGGCGGCGTATCTCTACATGGCTAATATTATGGAAGCCAGTTCGAGCCGAGTGCCAGGCGACGCCCGGCGCATAGCTAGGGCTGAAATCGAGCAAGTGCGTAAGCGCCGGACTTCTGTCGCATCTTTAATTAATGGGCTTGGTAAAACCAGCGACCAGGAAGAGCGTGTCAATAAGGGATTCCTGCTCAGAGGACTTCTTCAGTTGGGCGTCAATCCGGGCGGCTATGCGCTGAAGCGCCAACGTGCTTATGCTGATGGCAGCAACGAATCAGTACCGTGGTACCAAGCAATCAAGTTCGATGGTGAAAAACCACTGCTGCGCGCTGACTACACCAATACCGAATCTGAACTAGCGAAAGGACTTGAGCAAACTATTGGTGAACTGCTCTTTAAGAGGCTTTTCTATTCTCTCGAAGCATCCGGTCTTGGGGTAGCCGTTGTGCCAACCGAGCGGTTGGCTCCATTAATCAGTTTGCTACGTGGTACAATGCTTGAAAACCGCGAAGCCGAAATAGCTTCCGCTTTCATCCGCGTACTAGGTGATAACTACTTCTATACGCCAGGCGAGTACGAGAAAGAAGAGCATATACAACGGTGGATGAATCTACCTGCCAAGGTGCGTAAGTATCTGATAAAAGTAGCGGGGAGAAATGCAATAGATGAAAATGAATTGGGGGACGCGCTGTTCGCTGCATTGCGCCCTGATTCACAAAATCCAGCGGATGAGCGGAATATCTTGGACCCTAGGGCGCACGTAGTAGTCCGCAGGCTGTGGGTGGAAGGCAAGGAGGGAGATAGCCCTGTGTGGGAGTGCGCCAATTGTCAACGTCCCCATTTGCACCGGGCGGGCGGCACTTGCACCAATTGCCGCAGGCGTTTACCAGAAATTTCCACTACGACTTGTGAAAAGCTATGGCAACGAAACTACCTTGCCTACCACGCAGCCGTTGAGCACCGCACTCCCATTCGCTTACACTGCGAAGAGCTTACCGGGCAAACGGATGACCAGTTCGAGCGCCAGCGACATTTCCGTAACGTTGTGCTACCCGATGAGGGACCTGACCAAGTGCGTCGCATCGACCTGCTCAGCGTCACTACGACGCTCGAAGTTGGGGTCGATATCGGCTCGCTACAAGCGGTGATGATGGCGAATATGCCTCCACAGCGCTTTAACTACCAGCAGCGGGTGGGCAGGGCTGGGCGACGCGACCAGACGTATGCTATTACGCTAACGTTCTGCCGTGGGCGAAGCCATGATGAGTTTTACTTTGCTCATCCTGAGAAGATTACTGGTGACCCACCCCCCATCCCGTTCCTCGCGATGGACCAAGACCGGATTGTGCGCCGGGTGCTTGTAAAAGCCTTACTCAATACCGCATTTCAGGAACAGGGTATCAAGGGCAATAATATGCTCGGCTCGTTCGGCGATTTAGAGGGTTGGCGTGACCGATGGGCTCAGGCGTATGAGTGGCTGCTAGACACTGATGGACAAGAGCTAGCTGCTAGGTTATTAACGCAGTTAATCCCAGGTGATAGTGCCAAGGCAATAGCCCGGCGAGATGGTATGCTTGCCTGGGTGGCGAGTGAGAAAGAAGAAGGGATGGCAGCCAAAATCAATGGAGCGGTTTTGTCTACCAGCGTACCAGGTGCCGACCCCGCCGAGAAGCTGTCTAGGGGAGGGATATTGCCCATGTTTGGGATGCCCGCCGACGTAAGAAACCTTTACCTTGATGTGCGCCACGCTACCGGTAATGGTAAGCGCCACTGGGAGTTTCCTTGCATTGATAGGGCGCTAGACATGGCGATTTACGAGTTTGCTCCCGGCGCTCAGAAGTTGAAAGATAAGACGGTGCATCTTGCGATAGGCTTTACGGCTCCGTTGATGTCAAAGCAAGATGGTAGAAGCCTGATACCAAGCACGGCGCCTGACCCATTGAATAAGTCTGGCGAGGGAAAGCCTTTTGAGCTAGACCGTTGGATGAGTAACTGCGCAGTATGCTCGCAGTGCAGAACTTACTCGATAAAGCCACCACTCGACCCAACCACCCAAGAAGTATTATGCCCCAACCCCGACTGCCAAGCAGTGCTGTCGGAGGAAGGTGACGAAACTACACCGCCAACCCTGTTCCGCATCTGTACCCCAGCTGCCTTCCGTACTGCCTACACTGGTGGGCGTGATGACCGTAGTCAAACTGAGGCGTTTTTTACGCGCCCACCTTTGGTAGCTGAGCGAATTACACACGAACCGTCTTCGACGAAAGTAGAGCGGATGTGTGTCGAGCTAGCCGATTCAGATGCGGCGTGGCGGCTGAACCGGGGACCACGGGAGCAACTATTTAAAGGGCGTTTGTACCCACTCGTTCGTAATGAATTTCCATCTAGGAATGGGGCTAATCAGTGGTTAAACGCTCCTTTGCAATGGTTGGCAGAACCAGCTACCCTATGGAACGAAGGAGCCAAGTGGCAACGCGGCTACGAAATCTTGCCGCGTTCAACGCCGGGTGCGGACACTTCTTTTGACAGGATAGCGCTAGCTGCCCATAAAACCACTGAGATTTTGCGGTTGCGCCCCGCCGAGCTACCAGCTAATCTGAATCTTGACCCTAAGCCATCCACTGTTCTACCCTCAGACGGAATAAAAGCGGCGTACTATACTGCCGCCTTTCTATTACAACGGGTAGTAGCGGATAAGCTTGATGTTGACCCGGTTGAGATTGAAGTTGCTGGCTTAAACAGAGTAGCCTTGCCAGGCGACCCAATGAGCCGCCAAGTAGGCGAGCTAATTCTGTGTGATAGCCTGCCTAATGGGTCTGGTTTCGTGGCAGAACTATACCGGATGCTGCTGAGCGCTGGTGAAGACAACGTGCTCAGGCAGGTGCTCTATCAGCGCGACATCAAGCCGGGTGATAAAATAGCTTATACGGATACCTTCCTGCTGGATAGCCACCGACAGGCGTGTGCAGATGCCTGCTACGACTGCTTAAAAGGATATCGTAATATGAGCTATCATTCGCTGCTCGACTGGCGGCTAGCAGTTGGCTTGCTTCGGCTGATGTTTGAAAAGAGCTATCACTCCGGTGCAGATGGAGTGTTTGAAGCACCGGAAATGAAAGACTGGCTGGTAGAAGTTCAAAAGCTCCGCGACTTGTTTTGTGACTCCTTCAATACTGCGGATGCTACAGTGGAGCCGATTACTATCCAGCCCGTCAGTGGCGTTAGCCTACCCGGCATCAGGCTCGCAGGCGCTGATATCATGCTGATTATTCACCCCTTCTGGAATACAACTGCGTTAACTGACCCTGGCTGGTTAGCAAATATTGTAGCCAAGGCGCAGCGAATGGCTAACGAAGCCGGGGGGCAAGTGCATTGTATTGATTCATTCAACCTGCATAGGCGGCAAGGGCGCTGCTATGAATGGCTGATAGACAGGAAATACGTGCTATGAAACTCAATTCATTGCCCTCTATATCTCCCAGCCGCTTGCAGGCGCTGCGGGATTGTGCGCTCCGAGTGCTGCTAGAGCGCACCTTTCCGCAAAGTATTCTGCCACCAACGCCGCTCATGCTGGTCGGGCAACTAATCCATAAAGTGGCAGAGCGAGCATTCATCGAAGCGCCCGGCAACCAAGCTGAGTTGGAGCAGGTGTGGCAGCGGGAGATGGAAGCGATGGAATCACAACTCAGTAGCAAGCCAAACCGGGCTATGCTAGTGCCCCTACGGTATTCCGTTCCAAACTTCGCCGTGCGCCAGGCGCAGTTCATTCAGACTTGGAAGTACCGAAGCCATTCAACTGGCAGTGGTACGCCACTCCAAGGAGGGGCGGAAAAAGTCTTGGCTGACGAGGCTAAGCAGGTTATCGGCAAAGTTGATTTGATAATACGCTCGCCAGCGGGCTGGGTAATCAAGGACTTTAAATCGGGTAAAATCTTTGACAGTGAAACCGGTAAAGTAAAATCCGATTATGAAATTCAACTCAAGCTGTATGCGGCACTTTGTCGGAATACCTATCAGGAATATCCGGTCAAGTTGTGTTTAATTGATGCCGCTGGGGTAGAGGTAGAAATACCGTTCACTCCTGAAGAGTGTGCCGCTCTGCTAGTTGAAGCGCAGCAACTGCTAGCCACCATCAATCAGCAAGTAATAGAAGGACAGCTAGAAACGTTGGCGTCGCCTGACCCTGAAAGGTGTCGATGGTGTATGTCCAGAGCGGTATGCCCGCTATATACTGAGCAGTTGCGCACCTGCCCGGATACGCTGCCCCACGACTTGCTTGGTACTCACGTTTCGCATAAGCTTGTGGGCGACCGCTTACAGGTAGTGCTGGAATCTAACGGTACCAGGCGTAAGTTATTAGCGGTGGGTCGTGTCAGTAAAAGCCTTGACTATCAATTGTCAGCCAATGTCGGCAAAGAAGTGCTGCTATGCAACGTTAGGGTTGCTGCTAATCAGCTTACTTTTACTGCAACCGAAATTACGTGCGCGGTTCCTGTGAATTGTGACTAGAAGTATAAATGAATCAGCAAGTTAAGTCTATTAAATCCGTCGATTTGCCTATCCTTTCCTTCTTCACGGGTGGCGGGTTCCTTGACATGGGATTTGAGCAAGCAGGTTTTTCCATAAAATGGACGAATGAAATACACCTGGGGTTTGCCGACTTCTACAAGCATGGCATGACATCCTGGCGACGACATACTGACCCGCAGGCGCAGGAAGCAGTAATCAGTTCGGCTATGTCTCTTAGCGAATTAGGCGGACCGGACTCTATTATGAGTACGGTATTTCCTACGGGTAAGCCTGAGTTTTTCGGCATGATAGGTGGACCCCCGTGCCAGGATTTTAGCATTGCCGGGCTGCGGGCGGGCTTTGACGGTAGCAGAGGTAGCCTGACGCATGAATATTGCCGCCACGTTCTTGAGATGCGTCCGGCTTTTTTCGTTATGGAAAATGTTACTGGGCTGCTGCAAAAGAATCATCTGGCTACTTTCGATAAGTTGCGGGAAA
>Ga0265797_10011934_pt1 | contig 10780 bp, 11 predicted proteins | sample P2T30metagenome_FD_192433 | JGI IMG/M metagenome (GOLD analysis project Ga0265797, IMG submission 192433) | Plant litter microbial communities from East Loma Ridge, Irvine, California - P2 T30 | ecosystem: Environmental > Terrestrial > Plant litter > Unclassified | place: USA: California... | reverse complement strand
GGGGGCTTTTTTTTTTGGTAAGAAGCGGTAGTTATTAAAGTAAGCTAGGTTTTTTCTTCTGCGCAAGAAAGGACGGGTTTAAAAGGAATGGTCTGTCTATGCACACATGGGGATGGAGATAGAGTTGAGGATTCTACTTATTTTGGAGGTTGGGAGGAAAAGAGGGCGAGTACGAACTAGCGATGCCAATGTACATATTGCAATGTACATGTTCTAGTCGAGGTCATCGGTACTCGTCTCTGGAGCAGGTGCAGCGGCCAGAGTAGCAGCAGCGGCGGGCTCAGGTGCCTTTGGGTAAAAGTCGAGTTTACCTCCCTCTTGAAGGACGCCCATGCGATCGTACAGCGACCTTGCGCGAACATATGGGTCCAACTTCCAGTAGTTGACTCTCAGCTGTTCGGCGACGGCATCCCTCTCTTTCCGCTTGTCTTCCAGCGACGCGCTGTCACCAGCATGTATCCATTCCAAGATGGTAGCCTCGTATTTGTCGACGATTTGCTGCCTTTCTGTCTGCAGTTCCAACTTGGGACCCTCTTCCTTCATTTTGTCGTTCTCGCCGGGAACGGGCTCCGGATACTTGTACTCCCATTTCTCGTCGCCACCCTGCTCGGTGGGGATCTGCGATCGGGGTATGTAGTTACTGAGTTCATCGACTGTCTTGGCGAAATGAACTTTGCCGGCGACGACGGGGTCGAGCCAGCCTCTGAGGATGCTCCAGACGGCGTTGAAGACCCAAGGGGCGCGGTAGACGAGGACGGTGCCGAGAGATTCGGGGTAGTTTGCTTCGAAGCATTTGATCATGAATTTAACAGGTGTGTAGTCCATGTTTGCCATGGAGAAGTCGGTCATGTCGAAGACGATTGTCTGGATGGGTTAGCGTTGCTATTCTCAACGTTGTTGCAGGATTGGGTGACGAACGGCGGTGTCAATCGGCGGCCTCAGCATCATGCGCGCCGTCTCGATGGTATAGACGGTAAATCTTTCCAGACTCTCTTCTGTCTGCTCGCCAGCCTTGTGTAACCTGGCACGGACGAAGCACAACGGCCTGCCCTCCACGTCCACTCCATGCAGATAGCTCTTACCCATGCGCAGCTGTACCAAGAAATCCTCTGCATTCTTCTTCGCCTTGGCATCACCGCTCGTGGTTTGCAAGGCCTCCAGCTCGCCATTCTTGATAATGTCATCGTCGACGTGCATCTCGTTCAGTCTCCACTGCATTGTTGAGATCATCATGACCAGCGCCTTCTCCACATCCCATTTTCTTGCGCGCAAGAACCGAAGCAGGAGTGCATCGGGGTGGTCGTGCTTGACCATGCTCCAGAAGGTCTTGCGTAGCTCCTCTGGGGGAATATTTGCAATGGCCGCCTTGAACTCTGCAGTCTGGCCAAATTTGTCGTCATCTGCCGATATTGATAGTTTGCCAATGTCCGAGGGAGTAGACGAGTCCGAGGTAGTAGAGGCCTTGTCATCTGTGGGCTTGTCGCCCTTGTGCCTCTTGAAGACGTTCAAACGACTCTTCTTCTTGTCCTTTTTACCATCTGCCGCTGGCTCACTGACCGTTGGGGACGCGACTTCTTCCACGCCGTTGGCCACTTCCACGCCAAAGATCCTCATAACAATCCCCCATAGCTCGCGCAGTTTCCTCTCTTCGTCGGGTGTAAGGGTTCCCGGGCGCCCGGCGGGGGTTTTCGCAGCCATGACGAGATACGAGTCGGTCAGATCAGCAAGTTCAAATTGCGCCGAGGTGGCTCTCGCTGTCTTCTCTCTGGGAGAGCTCTGTGTGAGGGGTACAAGCAACGCGCCGCCAATTGCAATACTAGTAACCACTCCTACAGTCCAGAAGCTGGTTCCGCTGCTCTTGTGATGTGGATTCCGTCGGCAAGGATGTAGGGTGTATGCGCGCGTGCCCGGATGCCCAGGCTTAAAGGGGGCGGAAGGGGTAAAATAATGTTTGGTGGGATAAGGAGGGGTTCGCAGCTGGGCTATAGAGGTATGAGGCAGTCGTCCGAGGGGCTGTGCGCGAAGCAACATGAATATGTCAGATCGCAAGAGCCTCGCTGTGACAAGGACTCGCCTGCTTAGTGTGACATCAGCAGATCCTTCCGGATAGGTCGGAGCTATGATCCACCGCGACTTTGCGTGTTGAAAACGGCGGAGATGGTTGTTGGCGGATGCGCCGCCTGAAGCCGTATTCCTGGCTAACACGCTGAATACGAAATCACGAGAAACAGGCAAGCGTAACGGCAAGGCGCAGTATCGGCAGCATTTGCAGCTGGTTTCATGGCATCATCGCCTAATCGGTATTAGCGCGACATTGCCCTGCGTTGTGGGGTAGGTATGTTTACTTCTTCGTGTTCCCCAAGACGCACGACATTGCGTCTCGGAGCTCAAGTTGGCACACCTCTAACCCTCAGACTGCTATTGATCTGTCAAGAGAGGTGCAGCTGGCCGCTTCCATAGGACACACAGCCCCGGGGAGACGTTCGAATCCACTGCCTCGGCCTATGGCGTCTACAACACCCACCACAACTCCTTCCCATAGGCGTATGCGTAGCAAATCCCCTCGATCTCGCCCAACTACCCCCCTCCGCGCGTCTTCCCGCTCCTCGTTACGTGACTCTTCTCAACGTGGCCGCGCTGCTTCGGCTTCCGGCAACGCGCTCGAGGGTCTTCAAGATGGCTTTGCTGAGTTGAGCGATGCAATGGCAGACCTAGAGCAAAACTTCCTGCAGTTGCAGTTAATGCATGAAAGTCTGGCACGTTTCTCGGAGAGCTTTGCAGGCTTTCTTTATGGCATGAATATGAATGCCTTCTGTGTCGACTTTCCAGAGGTGCGCCATCAAGAGATGTGTACCATGGTGCGAAAAGCTGATCTGGCTGTACTAGGCTCCGATACAAGAATCCTTCAAGCGGCCGCAGAATCAATCTGACCCTGGGGCAGCGAATCTGAACCGATCTCAAGGACCAGACGACATGGAAGCGACGTTCCTAACCACCGATACATCCTTCGTAGACAATCCGCCAAGCAGCAAAATATCGTCCAAATTCCAGAACCCGCAGACACCAGCACCCGCAGCAAAAACATCTGGCGTACCGAGAGGAAGAGGAGGCATACCTCGGGCAGGTGGTGGCCGCGGTGGTATTCCTACCCGCGGTGGTGCAGCAAGAGGCACAAGAGGTGGCACAGGCATTGCTAGAGGAGTCGCTGCGAGGGGGCGCTCGGCACGTTGAGGTCCCCAATGGACTACAGGCGTTCGAGACTGTTGGCGTGATACCCAGATGAGTCCAATGTCCATGATAATGATAATGCACATACTTGATTGGCTCAAGTATCTGACAATGTTTGATCAAAATCACTACGAATCTATGTACAACCGCAGCCGATCAGATCAATACTAATCGCCATAACCCCATCATCATCAATCCGTCGCTCCAAGCCGTTTTCATCATTAAATTACCACCACTAGCTCCAGGACGCACAGGGTTGTAAATGCAGCAATCCAGGCCATCGCCATGCTTAGAAGAGGGGTATACTGCAGTGACATTATGAATAGGGAATCCATTCAGGCCGTGAAAAGAGAAGGAATAGGGTATTATATGAAAAGTTCGGACAGCCAAGTCCAAATGGATGTACCACGCCGACCCAGTCAAGAATGATGCTGCAAACGCCTAGGCCAAGACTCCATCATAGCTCTTCATGTACCTGCTGTTGCTCTCTTTGCGCAAGGCCCAGCCCTTGATAGCAATAAGGACCGTTGCCCAGGCCATGAGTAGCGCAGTAAGACCCATCACAACCGTAAAGATGAACATGGCATCGAGGTTGTACGACTCAAGTGCTGCAACGGTGTCCTTGTTGCTGACCATGAAGGTAATGCCACCTGCAATTAGGCAGAAGGCGGTCACAATCTCGGTTGGGGGACGAGATGGAAGAAAGGAAGTGGGTGGTGAGATATAGAGGGTGATGTAGGTAACGCCACGCGCAAGAGCGAAGCCCATGAACATGCTGCCCCATTGAGAGTGTATCATTGTCGAAACCATTGAACTCTGGTGGTGTGAGCTCATCATCTTGCCGAGAAGCATGATGATCAACGCTGGCAAAGGATTCATCGAGAACCGATATTGGCGAGGCTGCTGCCACGATTCATGCTGCACCGAGGCTGCCTGCGAGGCAACAACTCCGCTGTTCAAGAGATCTCGCACTTTAGTCGACTCGATGCACATTCCCAACTAGGGAAGAGGTTAGTCCAAGTCGCGCTAATTGCCAAGGGGAAAAGAGCTTTACTTACCAAACCCCCACCAAAGAACATTATAGAGATCGAAACATGCTCCAGATCCTGGGCAGTCCATGCATCGCCCCACGCAGCCAAGTGCTCCAGGAATACGTTCGTACAGCCGTAGAGCCAGATGACGAATGACTCGGTAAATTCCGCCGAAGGCAACGCCGCCCGCCGACGACCGACTACCTCCTTCGGTGGCTTTACGTTCCATGCCCACCCAAAATCTGCAAATGCGCCCATCCATCGACCGAGTGTGAGGAAACCGTAGAGAAAGAAGATGCCGCCCTTTACTGTGTGGGCCAGGACGTTGAAGATGGCACCGCCTCTTCCAATACCGCCATAGACGACGGCACCACTAACGATGGCCACAAATCCTTGGACCAAGATGGTACGCTCGACCACAACGTACAAGATTCGGATCGCTTTCAGGGTCCGGCCCACCGCAAAGCGAGCTACGTTGCGAGAGAAAAACTTGTCGACAGAGGTGTTGCGTAGAAAGCCGTGCTTCTCATCGTCGCTGCCGCCGAGAGAGTCATTGTGAGTATAACCCCGCGATGGGTTAACAAACTGGCTCTCTGATTCCACGCTCGGGGATTGGGAGCCATCATGCAGTGAGAGTGAGTTGCGCTCAGTACCGTGTCCCGAGTCGTCCGACCAGCGGGATGGATCAGGAAGGTCCAGGCTCTGTACGCGGTGATATCTGAGCATGTTTGCGGTTGTCATTGGCTCTGTGAATTCATTCTCGGTTGACTGTGCGCTCGACCTTGCGGTGTAGGCTTGAACTAGAGCCAGGAATACCCACGCCGATGCAATCCAGGTGATGGCCCATCCTGTCTTGCTGTGCGCATTCCCTGCGTACATCTCTGGTGTCTTGTGGTGGTATATGATGCCGAGCACGAGGGCAAGGGCGTTTGTTGCGAGGAAGGCTAATTGCATAGGTAGGGTGAAGCGCGAACGCGCAACGCTGAACATGACGGCTATTGGCAGAACCACCACCCAAGCCAGGATCTCAAGGCCAATATGCCAATACATGAGCGAAGTGTGTTCAGAAAGACTCCAATAGCCACCGAAACCATTATCCTGTGCTGGTGCTGGCTGCGTATCATGCGCGCTCATATCCATTCCATCGCCATGACTGTGTGCAGCAGCCAGAGGCAAGAGCTCTAGTAGCAGTGCCGTGGCAGCTATCGTCACTCCTGAACGGTGCGGCATGTGTGTTCTCTTGCAGGGTTCGATAGGTTAGGGTAAAGTGTGCGCACAAGCACTAGAGGCCTTGAACTAGCACTGCGTAGGGGTACTTGTACAGGAAGACTGCGCTCTGTAGGTATGCGCAGCCGGTATAAAGAAGAGAGGCTCAAAATCAATTCGAGGAGTAGGAGACGAACGCGCACAAAAGGTACCTGGACACAAGGCTGCCAGCCCCCATGGGCATGGCTCGCATGTATAGTGTTTCCGGAAGTTTCGGAACTGCAGGTTTGACCAGCTCATGACTGCAGATGTTTGTAAGCCGCGAAGCTGTTCCGATCTTTTCATGGCTGTGACGTCCATGGCCTAGCATTGATCGTCAGGTGCAATGTGGGTCCTCGCCAGCACGGACTTGAACACCGCCGCCGCCATCGCGACGGGCCTCTCGCTAGCCACCGCTAATGGCATTCTTGACACTAGTCGCGCCCAGCTGTCTACACCTCATCATGACAGAAGATAGATGCCCTTTCTCTGAAGCCTTGAGCCTAACAGCACTCGATAGTTGCACCTCTGTTTCACGGCAAAGGCATATACTGGTACATCACGCCATGCTTGTGACAAGAACAAGCCAAGCGAAGTCGCGGTCACCTGCATCGGCTTTCGGTGAGGCGACCATCCGCTTCGGCCACCCCTCACATGAGGTTGTTGGCATCGAAGATTCACATGCAATCACCACCAGCCTGCAGCTATCTGTCCAGGGTACGCCGGAAACCAAGACCGGCCACCTGAGTAGCTCAGAATGCACCGTTCTAGCAAGGCCAACTCCAGGCTTCGTCCGAGCCACAGCCGTCAAACATGCCATTGGCTTCGACATTGATCAGCGTCACCTGCGCCATATCTCTAATCCTCTTAAGCTTTGCTCGGGCTTGGCCATGCACGCTAAATGACGGATATATTCCCACACTGGCCTCAAAATGAGCTGGCCCGATCCTGACTACCTGTTGGTCATCCGGCCACTTCCGCGCTGACAGATGAGGTGGCTTGTGGTGACGGAATAGGATGCTAGTGTTTGTACTGCCATTCTCTGTTGCCAGTGGCCAATTCTCAACACAAACAAGTCATGTTCGCGCTGCGACGCCGTGTTTCGGCGTCCTTGTCCGGAACCCACTGGCAGCAGCATTACGTCAGACACCAACGATGATAAATCATCCAGCTTTTGCAAGCTTACCTTTGACTCATCACGTCAGGGCGAATTACCTCCCAAGTTTCTGTCTAGTACTCGCAGAGTCGGTTAACGCGGGCAACGTACAGTATCGGGTATTACAGGTCCTGGGAGTCGCAAGGTGTTAAATCCGAAATGGTGGGATGGACGGTAGCTGTGTCACCTATGCACATATGGGCTTTACCTACTTTGACAGACAATTTTCATCATCTGATGCTCAGTCCATCTGCCAAGGCTCTGGAGTATCCTCGCGCTTAGCGGCTTTCCGAATCCCGATATCTGCTACTACCGTTTAGGCCCCTTACATATTGCCTGTCACATCATACGACCGTTTAAATCCATTCCTGATTGAACATGCCATGTAAAAAACAAGAATATCGGTGTATCATTATTCATGCCCCCAACAAAAGTACCCGCATGCCTTACGGATTCACGTGAGCTTCCTACGTCGTCTGAATACGAACCATCCCATAACTCGATGGCTTACCACAGCTTCCTCGAAACAATCGCTTGATGCAGCCACACTGCCGAGGAAGCCGATACTCGTGGCAACATCGGAACTAGTACACATATAAGTATAACAGGTGGGCGAAGCATCATTTTTGGCTGCATGTGTAAAAGGTTGTGAGTATAGAGTCGTTATCGATCTCTCACATGCAGTACGATTTGACATACGTCTCACCTTGACTCGGTTTACGCCTTCATCTCTGTTTGGCTACAGGAGATCAGTATCGTATGGTTGGCGTGGTGTTGAAGTTGAAGACCAGACAGCAGAGCATATATACGTAAGGAGAATATAGCGATTTGATTGCAGATGATCCAGCAGAGAAGTTGCAGCCAGTCACTCTTTATGCAGTACATGCATCTGATGTAACCGAAAATGGAAAATATTACGCTAACGAATAAAAGTCGTAAACTCAACTAAGAGTCCAAAACTTCAGCATGTAACATGTTTTCAGGTTGTGATTGAACACCAAAGTTGAGGTTACTGGCGCCAAGGCGTGGTGGTTCACATGACAGCGCGAGACCCTGGAATTCCACCATGCGCCAAACACACCAAACACGGCACGTCCACCGACAAACTAAGGCGCATCGCACCCCGCTCTACTCAACACCAACCCCATTTCAGTCGCGAAGATGAAGGACGTGGAGGATTTCGATCGCGTTTTCCAGGGCCTCTACTACAAAGATGGTCTCATCCAAGAAATCCAGTCGTTCAGAACCGCGCTGGGCGGACGCACATTCTTTGAGCGGCTACTGATGCTACTCAAGATTAAAGGTTAGTTCTGGATCATCTTGTTACTGACCAACTACTCATGTAATGCGCGTAGCTAGCAAGATGTACCCGCCAAAGACGCCCCAGCAACTCCAAGAGCTCCACCAGCGCATCATTACCGCCGAAACCACGCTACACAACAAGCACTGCCTCGTCTTCTATCTGCTTAAAGACTTGTCTGGCCAACATCACGAACCCACAGAGCTCTCCGAGGCTTTCGCTAAGGACGTACACCTTGAGAAGCGCTTCTGGACGTTCGTTGAAGGACTTTGGTACCTCGACCATTTCCAATTCTCCACTGCGGTCGAACGTCTTACCTACCCGAGCATCATACCGACCTTTCCCGACGAGATCATGCATACGCTGTTGACAGGTAGGGACAGGCTGAGTAGTCTGGGCATGGCAAGAGATCCCAAGGATGAGATACTGGCACTCGCATACTACAACTGCGTAAAGCCACCGTTAGAGGACGCGGGTGTCAGGAATGAGTTTGCCAAGTACCTTGCAGATCGCAATGTCGCGGAAATGTACGATTGGATTCACAGCCGACCAGATCACGAGCAGACACCGTTGTTGGAGATTCTTATCGAGCAAACGCTGGATAAGAACGCCTGGGTTGAGGGTCCAGAACGAGATGTCTACACGCGTGAAGCCAAGGCTTTTGAGTTGGTCAGCTTGCCCTTTAGCACAGAGGAGGAAGATTTCATCGAAAAATTCCTCACCGAAGGCAGGGGTCGGACATTCCAGAGCGCACAAGATTTGGTCATGATGCGCAGGATTGCTACAGGAAAGCTGGCTGATGTTGCAGCTGATGCAGGCATTCGCGGCAAGAGGGTAGATGGCGTCAACTGGGAGGTCTTGAAGGATGGTGTCAAGCGGGGACTGGGACCTAGGAAGGACGAGCGGGGATTCTCTGTTTGAGACTGTAAGAATGATATCAGATACCACATGCATAGGCAAAAGGCGTTTACTTGTTCGTACCTCAATCAGCCCATAATATAGAAGCGACCCAAAACTTCCGCTCTTGAACATCACAAAATGATCACAGCTACGACTCCCCTTTCAAGGTCGCACGCCTTAATAACCCAAACTCCCACCTGGTTCAGCCGATCTCTGAGAACGGGCGGACAACGACTTATCAAGATGCAGCTAGATTATCTGTTACCAACTAGACTGGTCATGTCTCCACCGCTAGTGCCACTCCAGGTCCTCGACATGCCTTCCAAAAGCTTCTTCTTCGAGCGGCCTCTCACGGAAACTCTGCGTTCAAAGCTATCTTGGTCACCATGTTCCACCTCCCTTGGCACTTTTCCAACTGACTCTCGTGGATCCTCTTCTGTGTCGCTGAAATCGTCCGCACCCATATTATTCAACTGTAGCTGTGGGAGCGGAGACTTGTATATAACTGTGAGTCGCATCGGCGCAGGCAAGTAGTGGTGAAGGGCATGAAGCCACGCCATCGTACACAAGGCCTCGTCACTGTATACAATGTCGTTCCGGTAAGCAGTCGTCATCTCAATGATGCCCGTATGCCTCGATCGCCGCCCTTTGTCCGAAGCGTTCTAGCAAGGGCACTCGTACAAGTCTTGGACAAAGTCCCGGATTACTTGGCTTCCAGTTTCATCAAAGCCGCTGTCCGTCATACCAAGGCAGCTTCTCAAGAGACTCACACTGTGTACACCTAATCAAAAGCATGAGGAACATGGACCCTTGGCAAAGAATCGTGGCTGAAGAGGTATTGGTCCATACTTGGTTTGCTAATGGGGAAGTTTTTTTTTGAATATTAGTGCAATGAGCCATGCTGAACAAGTCTGTCCACTACTCAAGGAAAATAAGTACTTCTGCTTCTATATGATACCAATAAACTCCACCATCTTGCCGAACTCATCACCTCAGCCATTCTCACACACGTTCCGTACCCTTTCTTACAGCCACCCAACCCTCCTACCAATGATACTCACACCCCCAAGCGCAGCACTAACCCCAGTCCAAATCACCAAACTTCCATACTGCGTCCCATACAGTCCCAATCCACCTACATGACCCGTTTTCAAGAGCGCCTCACTCACCGGCCCGGAGATCACATTCCCGACGCCCCTCCCTAGCGAGAGGAAGGAAAACACCATGGAGCTCTCCATCTGCCCCGTACTCGTCTGCACCGTCCGCAGGATTCCCGGCCAAGTATTCGTAAAGCTGCCGGCAAAAAGACCGTACATGAAGCAGAAAGTGAGCAGTGGCGGCAATGAGGTACTGAAGCCCCAAACCAGGAATACAGACAGCATTGCGCCGACTGTGGAAATGAGGATGGCGGTCGTGACGTGTGTGCGGTCGACGATACTGCCCATACTGACAGACCCGATAACGGCAGCGATGTTGATGAGGATGATGGGGAGAGTAGAGACTGTGTTGCTGAAGCCGAGTGCTTTCATGTAGCTGGGAAGGTAGATTGACGGGACGAAGAAACCGAGGCCTTGCATAATGTTTCCTGCCTGTAGGATCCAGAAGGTCCTGTTGCGCAGAAAGGTGAGTGTTATGCGTGCGCGGTTTGTTGCTGGGACAGGGAGCCGTGGTTTGAGGAAGAATGTCAATGGCAGAGTGATGAAGAAGAGGGTGAGTGTCCAGATGCGTAGGCTGGTGCGGAAGCCGTACGTGTTCAGCAGCCATTGTAGTAGCAATGGAATGACTATGCCGCCTAGCCCTGTGCCCGCCCACATGATACCGAATGCAAGTCCTTTCTTGCGGACGAACCATTCGTCCAGGAATGTGACTACTGGACTGTATGTCACTGCGCCGCCGATGCCGTAGAAGATGCCTTGGGTG
>Ga0265797_10011931_pt1 | contig 10783 bp, 13 predicted proteins | sample P2T30metagenome_FD_192433 | JGI IMG/M metagenome (GOLD analysis project Ga0265797, IMG submission 192433) | Plant litter microbial communities from East Loma Ridge, Irvine, California - P2 T30 | ecosystem: Environmental > Terrestrial > Plant litter > Unclassified | place: USA: California... | reverse complement strand
TAGCTCCATCGGCGAGGATAGTGATGGATTGCAAGAGATTCTTGATCATGACTGGCTTGAAGACGTTGAGCTCGAATTGACCATATGATCCAGCGACAGTGATGGCAGTATGATTACCCATGACTTGACATGAGACCATAGTGAGGGCTTCACATTGGGTTGGGTTTACCCTGATGTTAGCAGCCCGCTTCGGGCTATCTGAGTGCCATTATGGATGGGAGGGACTCACTTTCCAGGCATGATTGACGATCCGGGCTCATTCTCTGGTAATTCCAATTCTCCAAGACCACATCGAGGTCCAGATCCAAGGTATCGAATATCATTAGCAATCTTCATGAATGAAACTGCGATAGTGTTGAGTGCTCCGGATGCCTCAACGATAGCGTCATGAGCTGCGAGTGCTTCGAACTTTATGTCAGCGACCAGTCTATACACTTGCTCAGGAGCATACCTTGTTTGGGGCGGTGATGAATTTGTGTCCAGTGATACTAGAGATTTCATCGGCGACCTTGACATCGAATCCAGCCTTGGTATTTAAGCCCTGGCGGTCAGTTGAAATCTCATTAGATATCATTGCAGTGAATCAGGACTTACGGTACCAACAGCGGTACCTCCCTGAGCAAGCATGGACAAATGCTCCAGAGTACTCTTGGCCCTAACAATACTCCTATCCAACTGACAGACATAACCACTGAATTCTTGTCCAAGAGTAAGAGGGGTAGCATCTTGTAAATGAGTTCGACCGATTTTGACGATATGTTCGAATGAAGCTCGCTTGACTTCTAGTGCATCTCGGAGTTCGGTGAGAGCGGGGATTAAGGATTCGTTGATCTCGCAAACTGCTGCAATGTGCATTGCGGTAGGGAATCTGATGTCAGCCACTGCTCATCCCCTTCGGCATTGGTTATCGTAGACCAGAAAAGCTTCCTAAGCGGAAGTCATGGACATGGGCATGGATATGATGGACTCACGAATCATTGGAAGATTGACTCATGTTGACATGATCATTAGGATGAACGGGTTTCTTGGATCCCATCTCTCCACCCATCATTTCAATAGCTCGATTACTGATAACTTCATTGACATTCATGTTGGTCTGAGTTCCCGATCCAGTTTGGAATACAACCAAGGGGAATTCGTCCATGCTGATTTTACCGGAAATGACTTCATCGGCTGCTTTTCGAATATGGTCCGCGACATTCTTGTCGAGGCCATAAGTCTCGTTGACTGTTGCTGCTGCTTTCTTGAGGACACCAAAAGCTTTGATGAGAGGTTGGGGCATTCGTTCTGCTACTCCACCTAAATTGATCAGCGACAGAGTCTGGGGCTGGCGAGTCGACAAAGCCGGAGGAAGACCGTAATGCCTGCCTGCTGTTGAAGGATCAAGGACTAACCAATTTTAAAGTTCCCCCTACTCCTCTCTGTTTGAGCTCCCCAATAATGTTCTCCAGGAACCTCAATAGGTCCGAATGTATCCTTCTCGACTCGTACTTTAGAAGCCATGTTGATTGATGATACGCCAAAAGCACGTCTCGCAATGAATGTAGTGGTGGGTTGAATCTGTCGTCGAGCAAGCTACGGGTAAATAAGAGCCGGTTCCCACGTACAATATATGTCAAGATAAGAGACAAGAAAAGGGGACATACGCTTGATGCCGATCTGATGATAGATGTACGAGGGATCATATCCTAGCTTTTAGTAGCTGTCCTTGGCTATGAGTACTAGAGTATATGTATAGGGTGACTTGACTGACTGACTGGCTGGCTGACTTTCTTGGGCCCCTATTGTAAGCGGGTATATTCGGCCGGGGAATTTCGGGCATTACTCTATCGTACAGACATTCATTAGGCACGAGGACGCGACGCGACTGGTTTCTGTGCCCATCACTGTAAAGTACCTCTACTTTTGCTTGTGCTTGTGCTAGTGTTTGTGCTCACAGGCAGTCATGTCCAGGTAAGTTATCGACTGATGGAAGAGAACGAGCTGATATCAGACCACCAGTGACATATGGGAGAGCTCGACCTGTACCCACCCAATCATCTTCTTCAATTATATTCGACCTAACCCCTCCCACATCACCGCTCATCACTCCACACGCATCCTCAGAGGACCATATTGATGTACTCCCATTGCACTCTCATGCTGGCAAAGAAAATATTTCACCTCGAAAACCTGCACAAGTGACACTGGGCAATTTCTTTAATCTACCAAAGAAACGTCCATTCCAGCTCCAAAGTCGAACTACCTCCGAGAAAGAGCAGAAAGAAAAAATTGTAAAGAGAGCCAAAGATAATGGTAATGGATATCGACAAATGCACCTAACCCATCTCCCGCTACTGCATACATGCCCACAATGCTTGATGTCGTATGTGAGAGGAGGGGATGATGAGGGATTACACGAGAAACATCATGCTAGGGTTACAAGGGGGATTATATGGGATGGGCTAGGGCGGGGAAAGAAGCGCGTGAAAGCCAAGGTCATGGTAAATCAGACGGATGATAAAGGATGGAGAGTGATTAGGGAGAATGTACCGTTTGGAGACAAAGGCAAAGGAAGGATTCTAGTAGTGGATGGTTCATGCGGCGGAGCAAAGGTATGTCTCTAGTCATACGATTCATCATGAGTGACGCATATTAATCGAGAAGCTAGACGATATCCTGAAAACGATCGACACAGTCCTTTCGTCCCCACCACTCCCACCAGCAATTCTGAATCAATGCAAGATTTTCCTCTTCACCACAACATCCCCTCCACCTGGTCGTCTGAAGCCTGGACAAAGTAAAGGCGCACCGAAAGAACGGGTCGTTTCAGTCGTTGTTTCCCAACCGATCAAATGGGCTATGAAAGTATTGAGATCTAATGAGAATGTGAAAGGGGGGAGTATCGTTGATTCAGGAGAAGGAGTCTTGTGCGAGTAAGTCATTATTTCCAAGATTGAACGTGAGCGAAAGAATTGATATAATAGCTCTACGCCATTGCCGACGCCTTTGGGAATTCACCGCCTCTTTACGATCCCAACATACCGATATCTAGGCCTTGCTCAACTCCTCCTAGACGCTTCATGCGATTATACTATCCCTGGAACTCACTTTGATCCGACACAGGGACAAGTAGCATTCTCACAACCGACAAATAGTGGACGGATTACAATGGAGAAATGGGGAAAGGGGGAGGTTAGGGTTTTCGTGGATGATGAATCTCAGCTCTAGCCGAGGCCGATGACGATGACGATTGCGGTAGGCTGCCGACATACAAGTCCAAAAGTGCGCTTGAGTGAAGGAGAGTAGGCAGAACAAACGGAGACAGACGGAGGAAGAAGAGGCTCGAGGAAATACGGTTCAAACCGCTCAATACCTGCTGTGCTTTAGTTGTATCTAAGAGCGATCTTTTCTCACACCATATATTACCAGACACTCATAATTGTATTATTCATTACATGCCATGCGATATATACCATGCCTAACCTGGCGAGTTCATACCATAGTTCCCATTGGTAATCCTGTCCGTTTGAGTATCTACACCGCTCTGATTCCCTTTGGTCATCTTCCCGTTCGAGTCTACTTCTTATCACCCTTGGCTTCTATTTCCGTCAGCTTGAGCTCGATAGAGACTCTACAGCTGAACTTACCTCTCCTCGTAGCATCTTCTAATAACGTCGTATCCACATTCCTAGCTGCCATCTTTACATATCTAACTACTGATCCTCGGATAAAGCAATTCTTGACTGCCATCTGATCATTAGCTTCCTTTCCTCATTACCGTGCACTGCTCTCCACTGATCCAGGATCTCCCTTACGCGTTCTACGTCCCTCCACGACGACGATTTCCCTCGCTTCAAATCAATTGCCCCTCTTCAGAATCCCTTATCATGACTCTCGGCCTCACATCCACTACTTCAGGACTTCAGGCAGGCATGATCGAGAGGAATGGGTAAGAGGGGACTTACCATATGAGGGTGTCTCTCTGGATCATCTACTTGAATACCATCTAAACGGATATTTAAGAATCTATCATCAGCCTCGGCATCAATATCAGCCTCAGTGCCTCTAGGCGGCAAGACAGATGAGGTGTCTGCATCAACTGAGGTAAGGAGACAGACATACTGATCAACAGACTTCAATGTTCCCGTTATACTCAGATCATTCTTGAGTTCTACAGTAATAACCTGATCCGTCAAGGTCTTGAAGAATCTATAATCATCAGTTACTCCCCTTTCCAAGCACAGCGAAGGGCCGAGGAGACATACGAGAAGAACAACTACATCGTCAGCTCTGTTCCCAAGTATATCGTTGCAACAGGTAGCTCACCATTCTGTTTCTGCCTTGCTGGTACTGATACTGATATTGATGCTTGCACAAGTAACTCTAATTGAATGTCTGATGCATCGTTGTTATCGGTCCGCATAATTAAGTTTCACCTCTCTGTATGATGCGGGGCACTCGACGGAATTTCAGACTACTCTCCTCTAGCTAATTACCGCGACTGGCGACTTGCCCGTCCACACGATAACGGCCACCATGTCATCAGTAACGGCAGAGGCAGGACCATCGACTATTCCGCTATACCTCATCAACGGGGTCGCTACAATCTGGGATGCACAAAGTATGTCCCCCTTTCCCCCCGACTATCTCTCCAGCCGTAGTACTCAGGACAATACCTTTCCCTCCACTCGCGGCATGAAAACGGCGATAGGCACCAATACAGAGATAAATGCTGATAGATAGCTGCCGCCACATTGCACTGCCAACATGACATCTCTGGCCTGAGGGTCGGGACATTACCAGGTGTATCTCAACAAAATGGGTTCCTAGGTCTCCCAATGACCTTGATGCAGGAAGAAACCGCCCATCTAGTGAAGACCGGTATGTTCTGTATCTAACCTCAATCTCTCATATCCTCTTCACCTTACCCCGATCCCTTCGTCAACCAAGACCAACACTTACAAGATAGGTATATGCCACCTAGTCACTGTCCCACCCCAACCCAACCTCCCAAATCCAACACAGATCGAACACCAAAAAACCCTTCGAATCGCCAGGATACAAAATCTAGAGAGGATAGCAAGGGAAGAAGCAGAGAGGAATGCAGCGGCCGCAAAAGAGATGTTTGCTAAAGGTGGGGATAAAGCTAAAGCAAAGAGGGAGGAGAGGGCTCGATTGAAGGCTGAGGCGACCAAGGGGAAGAGCAAGAGTCTACATGAGGGGGATAACTTGTTTACACCGGAGAGCCCAAGTCCATCCACGTCTACATCGAATATTGAATCGAAGTCAAAGGATACGAACCCGAAATCGACCAAACGACCACAAATCCAATCACAAGCTCCGGCACCAGGATATTTCCATACAGTCCCCTCCCTACCCCCAATCCTACCAAACACCACCACAACATTCACATACCCAAGCACACCACAACAAAAAGCGAATCTCCAAACTTTCTCCACTCTATCTTCATTACAATATAGAATGGGTCTAGGTCCTAGATTCGGAGGCGAATATTTGATTTATCCAGGTGATTATTTGAGGTATCATGCTCATTTCACTTCTCAGGTCGTTAGGGATGATGAACCGATTAGACCTATGGAGATTGTTGCTTGGGGCAGATTGGGGACTGGGACTAAGAAAGCAGGATTGATCTGTTGTGTCACCAGCGAGTCTAGCGAGAAAGGAGAACAAGATGGACCAGAGGATGAGGAGAAAGGTGGAGTCGAATTCTATAGTTTAGAATGGGCCAACTTCGGGTAGTCGTGCTATGTGTAAAGTAGCGTAATCAACCATGAATGTCTGCCGCATCACCATATCGGCTGTTTGCAATATCTCACTGATGTGTCCTTGATTGCTGGTAACTCTCTTGATCACTTGTATCTCCACGTCGATCAGGTATACAACATCTGACACCGTGACAAGAAAACACACGAGACGTTTGCATGCGATATACTAAAAAATGAATCAAGTGACGATATATACATGACATGAATTTGAAATAGGAAATAGGAAATAGGAGAAGGAAGCAGTCGATCGATAGACAGAATTGAGTCGGTTCGGCCAGAGTCGGGTCACTGTAGCCCAGACGCCGAGTGAAAGATATTGTATCGACAGGATGGCGGTGATTATAGATCATTGAAATATGGGTGTTGAAGTGCTCGTTTCGCTAGCCGTCAGCTTCGACCACTTCCTCGATTCTTATCTTTGTTCCCTTCTTTTACGAGGGGAAGTGATGGAGAAGAAGATGAAGGAGAGAGGAAGAACAACTTACCAGACATCCGATGAGCAGGATCGTAAATCAACATTGAAGCCAATAATTCCAATCCGTCTTTATCCAATCCCCTAATATGCGAAGGAAGGGGTGTACCTGACCATTTTGGGAATGTTGCTTTAAAGTCTGGTAAACCGGTGACTCCTGGCCAATTATCTTCGTCGGGGGTTCCTAGTATTCTGATAAGTCAGTCAAGCTGACGCAGAGACAGTGACAGGAGGGTAGCGTAGTCGAGGCCATCAATAGTGATAGATAGGTTTTACTAGAGGTATCCTTCATGTGTTTCCCAATTGAATTTGAGAGATCCAGGGGAAAAAGGGACGATTGTTCTCGCGAAGGGTAGGAGTAGACCCCGCGGACATACCTAAAGATCTTGAAAATCTCATCAATTTCTGAATCTCCAGGAAACAGAGGTTGTTTCATAGCCATCTCTGCGAAAATACACCCAACACTCCACATGTCGATTGCGGTTGAATAATGTCTTGAACCCAGTAATACCTCTGGGGCACGATACCACAGGGTCACCACCTGAGTACTAGTTAGCTTATTTGATGGATAATATAATGGTGATTTTGATTTACCTCGTGGGTGTAGGTCCTTAGGGGAATACCGAAAGCTCGAGCAAGACCGAAATCTGATAGTCAGCTCATATCAAGATGAGAGGCCAATTTGTCTTGTACGGGACAATAAAAAGGTACCTATCGAAATGGGACTCACCGGCGATCTTTAGATTGTTTTGGTTGTTGATCAACAGATTCTGGGGTTTTAGATCACGATGTAGTACACGATGCGCGTGACAGTAATACAACCCTTTTAATAATTGGAGATTGAATCTCTGATTGTCAGCGAGTTTCGAGACAAGCGCGAGAGTGACTACGTGGAGGAGAGATTTGAGCGATAGCGAGAAGGAGAGTAGGCAGAATGTATTTCGGTCTGAGCGAGAAAGGGATGGATTGATCGGGCAAGAGGGAAATGTGATGTAGGGCTAGTCCTGACGGACTCTGACCTTCACGACGCAATGCCCTATCGGATAAAGAAATGACTGACCTTGACAATACCAGGTGCCAAACCCTCTTTACCTCCGTGTGTATCCATGTATTTCTTTAGATCACAATCTAGGAATTCAAATACAAGGTATAATTTCGAATCGGAATGCACGATATCGAGTAATCTGTTGGTAGATTAGCTCATATTCCAAGGGCAAAGCGAGGGAGTGTAAGGACGAGAGACGAGCAGCTAGACTATGGTGTGATCGTGAGGATGGGGATACTGATTGACGAGCTGTAGCCAATGTAGTCGAGAGACGAGCGTGGCTACAGCCTGAGTGAATGGTAGGTGATGCCTCATCTCTTCGTCACAGACGCTGGAGGCTATACCAGGTAGAGCAAGACAAAGAGCAAGACAAGAGGAAGACAAGATCTAGAGCACTCACTTGACGATATTGTCATCCTTGCTCAACTCCTTCAATAAACTAATCTCCCTGATACTAGTACTAGGTACACCCTCATCTTCAGCTTCTAATCGAATCTTTTTAAGTGCAACAAAGTCGTTGGTACGTATATCCTTGGCTTTATAGACTACTCCATATGTTCCTGTTTATCAGCCCAGCATCAGAAGCATCAGAGATTGAGTTATCATCGAAGCAAGGTGAGCTAAGTGAGAGAATATAGACTTACCTTCTCCTACTTTCTCCAACTTTGTGTAATTCTCCAATGACGCCATACTTGTTCACCTCTCGAGTGGTGTTTGAAGCTGCGGAATGGACCGAATGCACTGATGACAAGATGCGAGGAGATAATTGTTGGATCGTATGGTGCAATGTATATGTGAGACCCTTTGGAGTATGATATGGAGTACCGAGGTAGGTTGGTTGATTTCTGTCGCGTCGCGTTCACTCTACACTCCAAGGGATGAAACGGAAGTAAATCAGTAGTCACCGTGGGAATGTAGGGTCAAGTGGAGGTGGTCCCCTGTCTGTGTATATTCTACTGAGCAAGGTTTTCAGCACAGACCGATATAAGTACACCGTACACCTTACCATTGAGGTAGATTTAATATGCCAGCATACGTTCCGCCTTCAAAACGGCCCGGGTTCGTCCCCAAAGAAACCGATACACCCCCTTGGTCACGCCCGCCCAAAATCGAAGTCGATACCATAGAAGACCATTTACGACGGATTGAATCGATATTCAGTACCTGCCAACAAGGGACTTTCAATTACTTCTCTTATCCCGGTATACCGACACCCGATAAACAGCCAGGAGTCGAAATTGATTCATCGAAAGAAGAAGAGAAGGTGTTCCCTACCCATCCTCTAGGTCATCTGATAGCGTATATCATGCTTTTCCCCCGGGCACAGCCATTATGGGATACTGGAGCCGAGCTCTGGTCTCATACTGGATCGGAAATGATGATTGGAGATTGGAAGGGTGACAAGATCAATTTTGAAAGACCTATTCCAGTATTTACAGGAGCTTCTACTAAGCGCGACCGCTTCAGCTTTATTGGATGGTGGTATGTCCATTCTGCCTACGTGAAAGTTCCCGCTAACAGATAGGCAAATGAATGCTCTGAGGGAAGTAGAGCCAAATTCACCAGAACTAGTAGATTTGCTAGAGACGAAAGAACGTGCGAAAGGTATGTCTTACAACCCAGTCCTGTGGCTTGTTGTCTGCTCGGCAACCTCAGTCGTGAGGCTGATGGGCAGCATATCAAGGAGGTCGATCAAAAGGCGCATGGAACGCGGCCCTATCTGAGAGATGGATGAAAACTCGCTTCACGCCGGTTCCAGAATCCCACGAGAGGTATACGGAATTAGTGGACCCGTCGACATTGGGCGCCGGGGAAGGGGCCAAGTTGTTATTGAGTGTGGGCGGATTGGTGGAGGAGCTGAAGGTGCTCGAGTCACTTGAGAGCGAGTCAGCGAGTGGAGTCCAGGCATCTGACAGGGAGGTGGTTGGCACCGAGGAGCCCGGAAGAGCCGTTGAGGCCGAAGTGTGATTTTTATCCATTCAACGATTTTGGAATCGGAGAACTGTAGAACTGTAGATACGATGAGGAGACGAAATGAAACGAAACGAGATGATATGATTATAGACATGCAGTGTAGTATAGCGATACATCTTATGTATATATACACATATATAATTGGCATTTGCACATGTACTGGCGGTTTCCTACCCGTTCTGCCTCGCAGAAACAAGGAATACAGCAACGGACCTATTTGGCTTTGCCGCACTGTGCCATTATTGCAAGACTCCTAGAACTCGTCCGCTCGTAGACCTTTACGCATCCTATATGATCAGTACTTCACTCTGCCATCAGTCAAATCTTCTCACTTGTATTCTACCATCAGCTCAGCCCGCCCACCAAAAGCATCACGAGACTCACTGTACGGTACCCCAGCCTTCAATCTCTCCTCAGGGGACCTAGGAACACCATGTCCAACCCTAGCTTTGCCCTTAGCCTTTTCGCTAGCTTCCCTCAAGTTGACTTTCTCCTCCTCTTCTTCCGACAATCGATTCGGACTACCTCGAGGTGGTCTAGTATCTCCTGCAGACATCACTTCTTGGGATGGATGTGGTACTGCATGAGTCGAGACTGGTCCTTCTCCCTCTGCATGGGCGTGTTCGTCAAGTGGGTCTGCTGCTGGGTGATCTGATCCTAGATCGGCTGTTTGAGGTAGTCCTTCAAATTCCCGCTCGCGAGAATCTTCTTCATCCTCGATATGCTGGTGGTCTGTTTGTTAGTGCTGTACATATGGGGGAAATGAGTCGAATTCGTGTGAGAGGTCGAAATCAAATATCACAATATCCAAGGGATGAGGGAGTAGGGGAATGCCTTGAGAAGATGGTGGAGTCGGCGAATTAAGCTCACGTCTGAAATGTTCGATATCTGATCTATCAGCTTATGCCAAAGAAGGACAAAAAGGAAGCTCACCTTCTGGATGGTTGTACGCCTCATCAGTCTGAGTCTCTGGTGTAGAGTGATACAACTGCCATCAGCGACTCCTCAATACCAATATCAGAACTACGAACCTCTTCATGGTGTAAGAAGCTACAGATCAGCTGGAGTTCCATACAAATTGATCGACTCACTATTCCGATTCTTCATCATAATGATCTACCATCAGTACCTACTCCCTCCATAAGTGAGATAGATAAATACGACTCACGTCCTAGATCTTTATAACCCTCGAAACTGGGTAGACCCTCCATACCCCCAGCAACAAACTCAGCTTCACTGATCTTTCCTACCCATCAGCTCTGTCACACTGACCTACCCCTTCTACCAGGAAGGCTTCAATCAAGGCAAAAGACAACACCAGCGATCTAGACGTACCATCCTTGTTCGTATCCAATTTCTCCAAGACCTTCTTGACGACCACATCAGCCCTTGAATCTACATGATCACTTGGCATTTTCCCCTTGACAGAATGATGATGTAAACCATAAACGGCTTGGATTTCAGGTTCATCCCATGATCCATCTGAGTTCAAATCGTGTAGTGCAAAGAATGAATCGAGGTCGA
>Ga0265797_10011930_pt1 | contig 10783 bp, 7 predicted proteins | sample P2T30metagenome_FD_192433 | JGI IMG/M metagenome (GOLD analysis project Ga0265797, IMG submission 192433) | Plant litter microbial communities from East Loma Ridge, Irvine, California - P2 T30 | ecosystem: Environmental > Terrestrial > Plant litter > Unclassified | place: USA: California... | reverse complement strand
TCAGATGAATTTCTACTCCCTCCAACCTTCATACCATGCCCTACCACACACCGCTACACACCGAGGATAAATGCACAACCATAGACCCCCGTCTCCACGGACCCTCGGTTCATGTGGCAGCTATGTATATTGGCTGCACGTGGACACTTTAATGTCTTAATGCAAACCCTAATTCGAGTTGCGGTCTGCAAAGCCGGGCATGTACCACGTCCACATGCACGCACGGAGACCCAAACGGTCAACTTGAATCTGTGCAGCCCACAAGAACGATACTATGAGGCGTCGAATCAATACGCGCCAGTTCTTACCGCGGCAGAGGTGGGAGGTACATTGCCTGACCAGGACTGCCTAGTCCTACATCCAAGAAAGCCCTCCCTCACATCCGCGAAACTCTATCCCACCTCACTTCGTGCGGGGCACAGGAGGGACCATGGCGGATATAAGGTCCATTGTTGTTTCTCTCTCTCTCTCTCTCTAGGGTGTGATAAGGCTATGCTTTGTCATTGAGAGAGACTGGCCAATTCATCTTCCTAGACTACAAGAACAACCCAACATGGCGAGTTTAGCTCTATATGGCCTTGCTTTTGGCATAGGCGTTGCGAGCCATATCCTCTGGTTCAATGGCCGTGAACACCACTTCTACGCCAATACCTATGTCGCGAGTACGCTCTTGATCCTCGCGGGTGGCACCTCTGCGCTCTGCAAGGGCTATGGCCTTCCACTGGGTGAAGCTTTCGCATCGACATTCACCATTATTGCCTCCGTTCTGGCCGGCTTGTACACCTCTCTCACCATCTACCGCCTCTTCCTCAACCCCCTGAACAAATTCCCAGGCCCATACTGGGTTCGTCTCAGCAACATAGCCTGGTCCTCACAACTGACCGACTTCGACTCCTACTACAAACTAAAAGACCTCCACGACAAGCACGGCGATTTCGTCCGGATCGGATCCCACGACCTTAGCATTATAGATCCGGAAGGCATGGAAATCTCCTTCGGCCTCAAAGCCAAAGCGGGTAAGAGTCCCTGGTACGAAGGCGACTACCCGCTGAGCTCGATGCACACGACGCGCTCGAAAGCGCTGCACGACAAACGCCGTCGGGTATGGGCGCCGGCTTTCTCGGATAAGGCATTGCGGGAGTATGAGACGCAACTGGACCACTTTAACGATAAGGTGTTGACGCGGTTGCGGGAGTTTAAGGGCGGTGCGGTTAATGTGACCAAGTGGTTTAACCTTTACAGCTTTGATGTCATGGGTCGGTTGGCGTTTGGTAAGGACTATGGTATGCTGGATTCGGGAGAGAAGCATTGGGCTCTGCAGCTCTTGAGCGATGGCATGGAGCCGCTGGGGCTGAATTTACCGACTTGGTTGTTTAGAATGCTTACTAGTGTTCCGTTTCTGGCTGCGGGTTATCATAAGTTTGTCAGGTTCTGTACGGAAGAGACGGTATGGCGGGTGCAGAACGATGGCAAGAAGGGCGCCGGTGGCGGCATGGACATTATGGGCTGGCTGTTGAAAGCGTACAAGGATGTCCCGCATCCAGAGCAAGATACCATGCTGCATGCCGATGCTCGTTTGATCATCGTCGCTGGTTCCGATACCACAGCCGCCACTCTGACTTTCCTCTTCTACCACTTAGCCCAAGAGCCAGCGATCGTTGAGCAGATCCGCGAAGAACTCCGCCCCTTGACGCAAGGCGAATGGCACGACAAAGACATCCACAACTGCGCCACTCTCAACGGTGCCATCAACGAAGCCCTCCGTCTCCATCCTCCAGTCCCCTCAGGCGTACAACGAACCACGCCGAAAGAAGGCATGCACATCGGCGAGACCTTCATCCCAGGCGGCACACAATACTGGATGCCACAATACGTAATGGGCCGCGGTAAGCATTACCCTACATTTGAAATTTGCAGTACGTTACCATTCCCTGAGAACTGACACTCCACAGACGAACGCACATACCCCTTCGCCACCTCTTTCCTCCCCTCCCGCTGGTCTACCCAGCCCGACCTGATCAAACACAAAGACGCTTTCGCGCCCTTCTCCACAGGCCCCTTCGGCTGCATCGGCAAGCAGCTGGCGTACATGCAAATTCGCACGTTAACGGCACGGATCTTACTGGAGTTCGATGTCAAGTTTGCGTCGGGGGAGGACGGGAAGAGGATTCTGACGCAAACTCACGATCACTTCACGCTAGATGTTGGAGCATTGGATCTGGAGTTCACGTCGTTGAAGAGGTAGAGGGGGTGGGAGGGGGGAGTTGGTTTTGGGGACGTGCTAGTTCGGTGGATTGCTTTCTTCAATGCCAAGTGTTTGGTTCCGACGTCGTCAGATCTGTGGAGAGGTGCGCTTTGAGAGCGGTGATATGATAGTTCCTTCGCTGGATCTATCTGTGAGTGAGTTTGAGCGTGAAAGGAGCTCAAGAGAGACCACCAAAGAAATTGTATACGAGCAAATCTTGAAACTTTTTCCATAGTAAAAAGGTACAGTCTTATTTATACTAGCTCGCCAGGAAGAATCAAAGACTTTTTGGTTTCTTCCAGACCGGCACGTTCTCGAAGTGAGTATCGTACCACAACTTGCCGTTCTCGTCAATCTCCGCAGCATCGTCAGTAGTCGGGATACCAGCTTCCTCGTTCTCCTTGATCTCATCTCTGGATACACCGGCTTGGTCTCGGGGCAGCCACAACTTAGGCGTCTTAGAAGTGAAGACTGGGTTTTCGTACGCATTGGCCAGCTCTTCTTCGCTGGGAGCTGGAGTGTCGTCCTCACGGTCCGGGATCGACAGCCAACCTTCGACTTCGTCACGAGCAGACGTGATAAACTGGTCAAAGAATCTCGACAGTGCTGTGGCTGGACCTGTGCCGAGTTTGTTCACTCCGAGGCGACGGTTGTGTGCAGACATGTGCAAGGCGACTTCATCATCTGGCGAGACGCCGTCTTCTTCTGCTAGTAGGGGAACTTCGGCAGCTTGCAGTTCATCGAGTCCAAGATAGAGTTCCAGAGGTCGGAGCGTGCGATCAAGAACAAGATTCAGACCGGCCGTGAGCACTAAAAGAACCACCATCGTGACTGTCTGAGCAACTGCTTTGCGAGCACTGAAAAGTCCAATGAGAGCAAGCTCAGCCAGGTAAATGCCAGTAGGAATTTGCTTCAGAGCACGCACGTAGACTTGACCACGCGTGTCAATCTTGCTCAAGCAAACGTAAAGCAGGTTGTACCGGTAGCTGGTGTAGTAAATAGTAAGACCAATGGTTGCAAAGGCCAGAGTCAATGGTGCAATGCATGAGTATGCGATCGCAATGACCAGTAAGTTGGTGAACTTCGGGAACAAGCTCCCGTATGAGATGCCTTTCATCTGTGAGTAAGATGTGAACTTTTCGCGTGGTGTCTTATCCCAAAAGTACTGGTAGAATAGGTATTCAGCCAGATCCGATGAGTTCAGAACGTTGCTGGTGGCGCTCGTAAGACCTTGAATCAGGAAGTATGTGAGATAGAAGTTCGACGCCTTCGGAAGACTCTCAGCAAGAAGTGTGGGAGCCAAATGTGGCTCTCTGATGATCTTGGCAGCCACCGCAGCAGCGCCAGACGAAAATGTCGTGACAAGGAAGATCTGGAAAACCTGGAAGAAGAAGTTCCAGGCTTGAGTCTTGAGCTCAGCCTGAGATGTAGTCGGCTCACCTGACAGCTTAGCAATGTCTGTAATTATGTTAGTGATGCAGAGTCATGTTTTGTTTCCAAACAGATGATAACTTACGTCTAAAGAGTTTTGGCACATAGGACGTAAGCCAGCTGACCAAGAATGGTGGCGCAAGTCCAGAAATCAGACCCAAAAGCCAATCTGGCAATTCATTGAGGAAGCTGAGCCAATCGTACTCGTCCGCAAGGTAGCTGACGTTGCTGATCGTACCGAGAATACTGGTGGGAATCGAGAAGAATATCGTGAAAGCTATCACGAATACTAGTCCCAATGACGCTTTCGATACGCGCTTTTGCATAGGCAGCGCCAAATTGTCCCAGAGTACCTCTTTGGGCAGAACCTCCAGGTATCGATCCTGTAGCGGTACTGCTGGTGTCTTGAAGCTCAAGCTCTCAAAAGCTCTGTGCGCTGCTCCTTTGTCGGAGAAAGAAACGAAGATGGCAGATTGTCCAGGCAGATTGTTGCCCGGTGAAGCACGGTGTTCTTCAGTCTGCTTGGCGAAGTCGACGACAGAAGCCCTAGACTTGTCGATCAGATCATATTTATTGCCAATGAGCGGTGGTTGGCGGCCTATTGGGCGATTGGCTTTGGAGCCGGATCGGCCATTCTCAAGTGACGATGCGGAGTTGGATCCACGACGTCTTTGTTTATTGGCGTTGACTATGAAGTCGTATTCCGCTGACTCCAATTGCATGGCGGCATCGTTACGCTTTTGGACAAGCCCAGAGATATCTCCTGTGTCCTTGACAGGCCATGCGCGTTCCGCTTGTTCTCCAAAGTAGTTCTTCAAATTTTCGGGGAGCAGTGCATCCTTAGGCACATTCAGGAAGAGTACGGTCCTTGCGGAGAGTTTCTTCGAGCGAGCATCCGACAGAAGATATGCTTGTCTTGTTCCCACTAGTAGTAAGCGCTCTCTCGCAATCAAAAGCATGATGCCGAGGAAGAACACCCATGCGACCACGGTGTGACCCCAAAGGTGACCATTCTTAGCGATGTTGCTGAAGGTGATCTTGTCGAGCTGTGAGGCATTGCCACCACCGGTGGCGTTGATTGGAATGAGGATTGGCAGCGCGAGACAGCTGCCGAAGGCGCAAATGGCAATAGTGAACTTCAAGAACCTGAGATAGAGATATGCGTCCAGAGAGCTGTGCGTCAACACAAAGCGTGTTGGGATTTTTCGGAAATCGTGGAACCACCCTGTGCCGGTTGGATGAGATGCCGGTGTTCTGTCCTTCTCCGGCACAGTGCCCAGAAAGGTTCTGGGTGCATAGTGCTTCTTGAATCTGTTCCTGATCGCGGCAAAAATGGCCAGATAGATGAGTGCAGAAATAAGTGTTGGTATGAAGGCTCCAAGAATGGCAGCTCCGGATGTAGAGCCCGAGGAGCGGTGACTCCCGGCAGTTTGGATGTCCAGCATCTTTGCAACGGTGTAGTTTCACTACACGTGGTTGATGCTGCCTCAACGCGTGGTGGCGATGTTCGACGTGTTTGAGATGCCGAGGCTTGTTACTGGGTCATGTTGCGAGTCTCGATGAGTACCAGGCGTATGTCCAAGTTGGATATACTCAAGTGAGGAGGTTTGAATTTAAAGCTAAGCAGGGCAAGCTACCTTGAGTCGCTGAGCTAGTTGAGAGTGCAGTCAAGCAACAAGACAAGGCAGACGTCTGGTCTTGGTGCTTGATACGTCATACCTCACTCACCCACGCTGGCGCACGTCAAAGTCGCATGTCGCATGGCGTGGTCCCTCTTCCACTTCCCCGCGCCGCGTCTTCCGCAGCAATTGTTTCATCACTCACTCCATCTCCACTTTATTCACTCCCAGAGCATCCTGCAGTCTTCCTTTCACCTCCACCTCCCAGCTCGGATCCCTGCAACGAATCTTTGTATACGCGCCGCGATAGCACCGCCTACACAGTGCACACATTCCTCTCGTGCCGTCCCTATCCGAACAAAGCCATACCTGCTGTCACCCAGCCAACCACTCACTCGCAATCTTTCACATGCCGCTTACCAAGGCCGGTCCTTCTTCTGGGCGCAACTCTCCTGCGCATAAAGGCTTCCGCCATCCTTTCGGTGGACGAGTGAGCAAACACTTTGGCGACATGGTAAGCACGCTTCCGAAGAGTCCGCTCCGAGTCAATTAGATCGTACCGTCTGACGCGTGTGCAGCTGTCTCCCGAAGACGCCTACCTCTCTTACCACGATGTCCGCCTGACTCGTGAAGACGTCCAGTGCATCAAGGACGACTGGCTCACAGACAATGTGATTGCCTTCTGGCAGGAATACCTGGAGCATGAAAAACTGAAGGACTACCCTCGCGCAAACATCGTGCTGCTCCGCCCGTCTATGGCTTTCCTTCTTCTCAACACTAAGGATCCGCTCAGTCTTAAGTCCGCGTTGCCGAATTTCGAGAAAACCACGCACATCTTCTTGCCAATCAACGATTGCCGCAGTGTCGACATCGCAGAGGGCGGCTCACATTGGAGTTTGCTGCTGGTCTCGGTAATCGATGGTGTTGCTTTCCACTACGACTCCCTCTCACCATCCAACGTCCAAGAAGCGAAACTCGTCTCACACCGCATAAGCGTCCTTCTCGGCAAACCACTCAAGTTCATCAATCTCGAGGACTCGCCCCAGCAAGACAACAGCTCCGACTGTGGAGTCTACGTCTGTCTGCTCATGCAGCACCTGCTCATGTCACGACTGCTGCGAGCTCACGCGCAGGATAAGATTAGCATGAGCATGCGCGGAAAAGAGGTCGATGCGTACAACGGGCGAAAGGAAATGCTGCGCGTCATCGAGACCAGGCGTAAGGAAGGCGAGCGGAGAAGAAGCAGAAGCCAGTCTCGGGACGGCCACAGCCATTCCAAGAGCAAGAGCCCGCCTCGCATTGGTGACGAACAGAAGGATTACTAGAGTGTGGGAATCGTTTTGTTTCCCCACACCTTATAAAGACTTTATACTAGTATCGCTGTTTGCGCAACGGATACCCGCTATGTGTCAACGGTGCTCGCGTGTCTGGGTGGTCAGACTTGATCATTGCTCTCGCCGGCGAGAGAATGCATAGTGAGGTGGGCCGGATGCGACCTCGATGCGGCATGTTGTGATTTGATTTGGGGACCTTTTAGCGTTGGCGTTGGGATTACTGCAGGTCGAAACCTATGCTGCACTACTTTTGCGTTATGAGACATGATATGAACTCTCTTAGAGCATGATATTCTTCAAACATCATTTCATCCTCCAGTTTCAGCACGCTTCAACCAGTTCAAAACGAATTGTAGCCAATAGTCACTAGTTCGCGTTTGCTTTGACGAGAGAACACCATTGGACTGACAAGCCATGATGTGCTATATCTTGAAGGAAGATGAGATCAACGCTGACACTCTAGCCATCATGTGCACACAGAAGTTGAACAAGGTAACCAATCATCTCGCGAAATAGCAGTTCAAACACGCTTTCTTAAAATTCTATTTTAAATTACATCGTAATCATATCAAGTGCTGTACTCCTTCTGCAACAAGCGCGCAATGGTCTGCAGCTGGATGTTGCTAGTGCCCTCGTAGATCTGGCCGATCTTCGAGTCGCGCCAGTACTTCTCGGCCAGGCCCTCCCTGACAAAGCCCATGCCGCCCATCCACTCGATCGCCTGCCCGCTGACCTTGCCGGCAACCTGGCTGGCGTACAGCTTGGCCATGGCGGCGTCGCGCACAAAGTCCTCGCCGGCCTCCTTTTTGCGCGCGGCGTTGTACACAAGAGCGCGCGCGGCGCAGATCTCGGTGTAGGCCTGCGCGAGCTGGAACTGCATTCCTTGGAACTCGCCGATCAGCGAGCCGAACTGCTTGCGGTCGTTCCAGACGTAGTTGGCGGCGTTGTTGAAGGCGCCGAGGGCGAGGCCGGTCATTTGCGCGGCGATGCCGATGCGGCCTTCGTTCAGCAGGCCGATGGCGTACTTGTAGCCCTGACCCTCCTCGCCAAGGAGGTTCTCGTGGGGGATGTCGACGTCGTCGAAGTTGAGGACGCAGGTTGAGGAGGCTTTGATGCCGAGCTTCTTCTCCTTCTTGGCGATGGTGAGACCCTTGGTGTCTTTGTCCATGACGAAGGCGGTAATGCCCTTGTAGCCCTTCTCGGGGGACAGGTTGGCGAAGACGATGAAGAAGCCGGCTTCCTTGGAGTTGGTGATCCACATCTTGCTGCCGTTGATCCTGTAGCCGTCGGCGGTCTTCTCGGCTTTGGTCTTCAGTGCGAAGGCATCAGAGCCAGATGCGGGCTCGGACAAGCAGAAGGAGCCGACGGTGTTGGTGGCAAGCATGGGCAGCCACTTTTTGCGGGATGCCTCAGAGCCGTACTTGAGGATAGCAGTGTTGACCAATGTGTTGTGAACGTCGACCATGACGGAGACGGAAGGGTCGACCTTGGCCAGCTCCTCGATGCCGACGATGGCTGCGGTGAAGTTCATTCCAGAGCCACCGTACTTCTCGGGTATTTCAATACCCATGAGACCTTGCTCGAATGCCTGCTCTACGATCGAAGGGTCCATCTCTTCGGCCTCGTCCATTTCGCGAACCTTGGGGAGAACGGCCTCGTTGGCAAACTTGGATACTGAGTCTGCCATTGCTTGCTCAATCTCGCTGAAGTGTGTGATTGGTGTGGGCAGCATTGCGGAGAGGTCGTAGGGCTCGCCTTCGGTGGTGATGTTGTCGGTGTCGTAGCTTCGTCTGGCGGAGGTTGTAAGGCATCTTGATCTGGAAGTGTTGTTAGTGATCGGATTATCTTGTTGATAGCTATTCCAAGGACGACTTACGCTACATTCGCACGAGCGAAAGATGTGCGAGCTGCTGCAGTGCGAAGTGGTGTTGATGAGGCAGCTCTCACAAGAGGCCTAAGTGTACGGGCGAGTGGTGCCATGATTGTGGATTGTGGGTGAAGTCTGTGAGTGTCTAGAGGAGCACAAGAGAAGGGCAATACACAAGTCAAGGTGAAGAAGTAGGTATTTCAGTTGTAAGAGAGAAAGAGAGTGCGTGGAAGGTGGAACAAAAGGTTCCAGGGCCGCCGCCAGCCGGACGTCACAAGCCAATGCTCGGCTCAGCTAGCAGTCGACGAGGATGAACTGTGCGGCTGCTCTGTGGTGCCCTTTGGACCGAGGTTGCGGAGAGAAATGCTGGAGAGCTGGGGTCGGAAAGCCAAAGCCAAAGCACAGCGAAACGCGAATATCTCGGCCATATCGTGGACGTGACGCAAGTGTTGGACGTAAAATAAAGATACTGTAGAACTATCGTCTTTCGAGCGACTTTCATCCATCCCGATCGATTCCGCATCAATTGTACGCCAGATCAACGCGGATCAGAGAGGCTCGAGCGGGTAAAGCAGATGGAGAAGGCCTATCTGCTGAGGCTGCTCAAACGATGTTGCCCCTGATGCCTGTATGGTATGGTATGAGGCTCGACGACCAGCATACGGGCCCTCCATGCTGCAAGAGCTGACCACATCTGGAGCGAAGTATTGGCGATGTTGAAATGGAAACAAAATCAGATCTCATACGCTACATGTATGTATGTATGGAAACAACTTTTACGCTTGATGACCAGGGTACAGGCCTTCCATGCTGCAAGAGCTGACCAGATCTGAAGCGAGCTTTGGCGATGTTGAGATGAAGTCACACCAGATCTCATTCTATACGCGATGTTGAATCAACATGAAGCATGGGGCAGGTGTATACTCTAGATGTACTGAAGCCAAGCGTAGATTTGACGTCGTGAACTTGTTGCCCTTCAACTTTGCCCCGCGCCAACACCAAATCAACCAACCAACCCAACCAAACGACAAATACACGATATGCCATTCCCGTTCGCCCTTCCGACCACTAGCTCTGCAAATCTTTCCGAGTTTCTCACCAGCAGCACGCATCCATCTCTGCCTTTACTGGCCACCACCAAACGCAGCGTGTTCAAGGATGCCCTGAAGAAACACAAACGCACCTCCCCACGCGACCAATCTTCACATCTTCCAGCAGTGCAAGATGCCGCAAATGCGTACATTCCATTTCTCCTGGCCTTGAACACCGCTTCGGGCTACCGTGACATTGGCACTGAAGAAGTCGATGTCGATATAATCAAGCCACTGGAAGTGGAATGGCGAACCACCATCTCAGCTACACTGCCCGGACGCGAGCCACCGAGACCAAAAGTCACTGGACTGCACCATGAACTGGCCTTTGTTCTGTCATCTCTTGCTTACACATACTCACTGGCTGCACGATCCCAACTGAAAGTTCTATATGGCTCGCAAGTGCTTTCGTCGGAACAACGCACAGCTGCAACCAGCTCGGCAATGAAACACTTGCTCGAAGCACACCGGATCCATGCCTTCCTTGTGTCACTCCCTTCCGTATCTGCTGCCAAAGATTCACCAGTCGACATCCAAGCATCCACTATCACTGCCTTGGCAGCCCTGGCAATGGCAGAAGCAACACTGATAGCCGTGACAAAGGATGATCCTTACGCTGCCGCAGTGGCCGAAGACCGCAACGAGAACAACACCGACTGGATGTACAAATCTCCCACGATACCCAAAGTTCGTGCTCTGCTATTTGCTAGGATTGCGTTGTCTGCAGCGGAGCACGCGAACCAAGCCCACGGTCTCCTTGCCCGCAGCACATCGGGCAAGATCGACGAGGACCTGGTAGCATACGCCAACGATCTCAGACGCACAGCCAGAGGCAAAGCAATCAGACTCCTTGCAGTCAACGCAGAACTTTCAGGCAACACCGGCGAAGCATTGGCGTGGCTGAACGGCGCGAAGAGAGAGCTCGGCATGTCCACCGAGAGAAGCGAAGACGGTAAACGCAAAGGTCTCCGCGGTCTGAAGCAGAGTTGGCAAGAACGCCGCGAAGACAAGCGAGTCGAGAAAGGTGGCGAGTGGGGAATGGATGCTGGAAGGCTCGAGGAGTGTCGAGTCGTGGAGATGCTGGATGTGAAGTGGGATCGCGAGAACAGCGCTGTTAATGTCCAGCTTGTGCCTGATTTTGAGCCTCTGATTGCGCAGATGCCGAGTGGACGAGACTTCCATCCGCCTCAGCAGCT
>Ga0265797_10011928_pt1 | contig 10785 bp, 5 predicted proteins | sample P2T30metagenome_FD_192433 | JGI IMG/M metagenome (GOLD analysis project Ga0265797, IMG submission 192433) | Plant litter microbial communities from East Loma Ridge, Irvine, California - P2 T30 | ecosystem: Environmental > Terrestrial > Plant litter > Unclassified | place: USA: California... | reverse complement strand
ACCATCTTCCCGATTCATTATGCGCTCGATTCTGCTCAGGATTTGGTAAAGGTAGCCATTCAATTTTCCCGCCCCAGCATCCAACTTCGCAGCTATATGCGGCGGCAGGTCGAGGAGGAAGTTGAAAATCGTGGGGAACTGGCGAGCGAATGGCACTAACTGCATTCCATCGTGGAATATGGTCAGCCAGTCTTTACCATAGTCATCATTGTCTAAGGTCTTCATTGACTCGCCGAAGCAGTATTCAGAGATGACATCCATAGCGAAGGCGGCATACGCATCATTGAGGATCACAATGCCGGCGTGCGGGCCCTGCTTTTCCATTTCACCTTCGAAACGACGTAGGAGCTTCTTTATGTTGTTTACAACGAGCCCTTCAAGAGCCTGAACAGAGCGCTTGCTGAAGAAGGGGGATACAGCATTTCGTCGCATCCTATGCTTATCGTGGTCCATCGTTTCCAGTATGGCGCCCGCCCAGACCTTGGAGCCGGTGTGATGCGACCAGCTACAACGGTCACGCTTATGGTTGGCGCCGGATGCGTAGATGGTGTCCATATAGTCTGCATCGTGGATATGAACCTGCAGAGGGTTGATACGGATGATGGGTCCTGTCAATATTGTGAGAACGACAAATCAAGTGATGGCGGTGAAGATTTACCATATTCCTCGTGTAGCTGTTTGATCTTCCAGAGGTACTGGAACCTATGCGGATAGATCTCATAGTAGAACTCGTACCAGAAGGTGAATGCTGCCAACTACATGTCGTCAGTTTCATAATGGAGGTTTTCACTTGGTAGAACCGTGGGATTTGAACCTTTGGCCCAGGAATCTTGGACAGGGGATGGAAATACACCCGATATATGCCTATGGCCAGCCAGTACAGTAGCCATATACAGAACAAAGACGCGACGACCGTATTCAATCCGATCTGACGAGATAGTTCCGAGAGGTGATCCATTGTGGATGGGAAAATAGATTTGATGTGGACAAGATTGCCGCCTGAGTGGGGTTCTGCAAGCTATATGTACACATATCGTGGATGTTCTAGACATAAGGTGGGACAGCGCCATGGGGCGTTAAGTATATCATTAGCTCTCGCGTCAGCGTTATGGGCGGGGCTGGATGTCCGGCGCGTCATAAAGCTGTAAACGGCTAGCGCTTATCGTGAGGCTGAGACACTATACAGCCATGTGAGCCAATCGTGTGAGATTAAAAGTCGCAGATGAACAGACGAACAATTGTCTGTTGGAAGCACTGTGGCGGTCCTTTGCCTAGCTTTTATTATCCCGTACACTAAGATACTCTTTGCACGCCAAAGGTCTGCGTGGATATGTAGTCTCATGGGTCAAACGTCCTCAACCAAGACAATGACATCAATCTCTTATCATTGGTCTTCGGCGTCGACTGAGCTATCGGGCTAGTCCACATAAAGCCCGGGCGAAGGACTAAACATGCACTGGCGCCATGTTCGTACTCGATGTCAAGTCCGCAAGGCGATGAGTGGAATATGCGGTGTCCTTTGTAAGATGGTTTGGCCTGTTAATCTGGGTTTCAGTATATTATCTTGTCAGAGGGGTTTCCCACATATACTCACATCGAACATGTGGACAGCTTCAATGAAGTTTACATCCTTGGATGTGATGTAAGATGAGTATTTGTGCCCATAATATTGTCTCCGGTAGATCGTGATTTCGACCGTAACTTCGGTGCCTGGTATTGGTCGCACCTCGCTGCTCTGGCTGCAGAACACCTCTTGGTAGCAACAATCTCGATAGACGCCTGGCCCTTGAGACAAAGCGTGCATCGAACGACCAGGGGAGTATAGACCACTTATCATGGCAATTTCCTGCTCGACTGTACTAGCGGTTGGCCGCTTATCTGCCTCTGCGTGCATCATCGATCTTATCAGGCCTCGAAGATATTCGTCAACATTTGCCGGTTCATCAGCGTCTGACCAATCCTCTCCAACAATCCAGGCATCTACGTTATCCAGATTCGACTGGAAGGATCTGTCGTTCAATTGCCTGAGCATCGTGCTGAGCTCCAGGGTATATCCGATACAGAGCGTCATGATCTCAAAAAATATACAGCCCATGGAGAATATATCTGCTGAGCGTCCGCTGGGTTCATATCTCGCAGTTTCTGGCGCGAAATACTTTGGCGTGCCTCGTTCTCCGTTGTCCGTAACACTGGAGCTTAGTACCGAGAAGTCTGTTGCCGTACCAAAGTCTGTTAGCCATAGCCCGTTGCTCGAAAGCAAGATATTGGACGGCTTCAGGTCTTTGTGTTTAATATCGGATTGATGAAGATATGCCACTGCGCTGGCTATACAACCGATCGTCATCTTGAGGAAGGCTACCGCTGAGTCACGTGTCAACGCGGATATGGCCTCAATTGGGATCTCAAGTGCTTGAAGTCTTGCCTTTCGATCACCTGACTGGTCCGTCCAGTCCTCTGGTAGCTCAAGAAGTAGTCCTTCTTCCGACTGAACCCGCATCTGCAGCCAATCGACGTCCTCAAGAAGGCTGGCAAGGTCACAAGTCGCGACTGGCCACAATAATAACCCAAGAAATTGACCGTGCGTATAGGTACCCATTAGCCGAATGATATGACGATGCGAGAGTTTCTTGATGACCTCGATCTCCTTTCTTTCTCTTTCACCTATCTTGCGACGGCAGTATTTGCGCTTCCAAGCGAGCTTGACTCCACTACAGCTGGTCTCGTACACTCCGCCATGCATGCCATGTCCGAGGAACTCGCCTTGTACGAGAGGAAGGACATCGGACTTGTTGTAGTCAACGTGAGAAGTACCATGGCCAGACCAGTCTAGTGGTACTCCGTCGATAGTTTCGCAAGGTCGCTGTTCAGTGATGTTTGGTATACCAGATGGTAGAGGAAGAGCATGAGTGGAGTGATCGGAGGCTGACATTGGGGATATAATGTTAAGCCTCTGTCAATTAGGCAGAATGTCGACGCGATATTCGACCGGACTGTAAGCTGTCTTCACGGCATGATGATGCGTGTTGTTCTTCGCCTGCGGGGTCCCCAAGCCACAATATGCAGACCAGGGTAGCAGTCTTACCCAATCATCGATCTTCAAAGGTATGCACCTAGCGCTCTTGTCTGAGCATCGCATTTGGCTTAGTGTAGGCTGATGCTGTGCATCCACGGTCGGAAGGTATGATGTATCGTGAAAGAGGCAAAAAGAAAAGCCACGATAGAACCCACAGCTCAATTCCAGGATCGAACTGGAGATCTTCGCATACCATAGAAGCTACGAGTGCGACGCCTTGCCACTTGGCCAATTGAGCCCGAGTTATTACCGATGGCGGATTGATAGATGATATACACAGTCGTTAAGAGTGAGGAAATCAGTGCAGGGCCAGCTTCACCAGAGATTCCAAGGTGTGAATGTCTACACGCTACGTATGCAGCAAACAGAGCCATCCTCACCCAGAGGCTTCGCGTTGATTGCGGATACTCGTCTTGTCCACATTACTGATCAACGCGTCCCTCCATTCTTGGTCTTTGAGTATGCTCCGTACCCTGGCCTCCAACCAGTCGGTGTTTCCCCAGAAACCCCAGCTGGCCTGGAAGCGCAACCAGTCCACGAGGGCCGTCTCCCAATGTCGCACGAAGATGGACCAGGTATACTCTTGTTTGCCAATCTCTAGCAATCTCTTCCAATATCGCTCCAATAGCTGCCTTTCGCCTTCTTGCATGGATAACTCCCGTGGAATACGTCGGTTGGCAACGAGCATGTTAAGTGGAACGGAGCAAGTGAAGAACTTTGCTAGATCGCAGACTCCAAGGCCAAGTCCAACATATTGGAAGTCGTAAAATGCGACCTCTTCACCAGAGCTGCTTGTGAACATGTTTTCAGACTTCACGTCACCATGTATAAGAGTCTGATAACCTTCGATTGGTGTCCAACCGACAGCTTTCGGCGAGAGGAACGCAGCTGCTATTTCGGATATGGAGATATCTTCGCCATCGACCCAATCAGTTAGTAGTTCGTTCCATTCTGAATCGTAATCCGCCGCCAGGCTGTCATACTCCTTCCGGCGCGTCGCCAGATACGTATATCCACCGTTCAGCCAGACCGACTTGTTCGACGCGTCTTGTCCGTCGCGCTTCACCTCCTCAAGTGGGGGCAGTACGAGCGAAGAACAGTCCAGGGACTTGACGCGAGACCACCAGAAGCCGTGGAACCCAGACAACCAGTCCAGCGCTGCATGAGCCTGGATCGTCGTGAGCACGTTGCGCTTCTCTCCAGCCACGGGATACTGTTGCCGGAGATCGCTCAACAGCATTGCAGTCATTGAGGTCCCATCAGTATTGTGCTTGTTGATGCTAGCCAGGCATTTGGCGACCGGTAGTGTTGCTGGCAACTGGAGGGCGAGGTGGCTATAAAAGTATCGTTCGACTTGGTAGCTCAAGATCTTTCGAGAGTGACCTTCGTCATTGGCCTTGGTGGGTGGGGGATTGACGAGCTTCAGTATGTAGGGTTCCGGCGCATCTTGCGAGCCTATTGGATTAGCTAACACGCGACATATCTCGCCGTAGCCGGCCCAGAGTGATTGAATGGTTTGTAGGGAGTGCAGCTGCAGCCCATTCTCAGCAAGAAGAGCCGATGCTACTTCATCTGGTGATGTTCGAGCAGGCATTGAGTTTGTTGACGGTCGCAGCCGAGCGTACAGGAGGGGCAACAGGAAGACTGAGATGCACGGAATGAGGTAGGCGATAGTCCGCTGGGTACGTGTGATCATCCGAACGGCAGAGAGTCGAAAGTAGCGAATGTGTATGGCATGGACACAGTCAGACGTCCAGCGTTGGTGGTCCAGATCGCAGTCCGAGGGGCACGTCAAAAGTCAATGTTCCGACGACGCGACGCGACACGTTAGTCATGCGTAGCTTACATAAGTGTCACTTCTGAATCAGGTTCCAGTCGATACTTATCTTGCTCGTCTTGTAGCCTCTCCATATCGACACTTTTCGAGCGACCTCCAAACCTCTCGCAACTGAACTCCCACAAAGCTGTCATAATTTTCGAGAGTCTATCTCTGACTGAAGCTTCAATCAACAGCGCCGACTGAGCATCGACAGAAGTCCAGGCTCGTGAAACAATCACATATGGCCCGGTAGGGCTATTTTCATTGATCAGAATGGTAAGATTAATATCTTCTATTAACAAGGAATTTAGGTACGGCCACAGTGCTGATCAAGCTACAGCAAGTACTGGAAGTAGATGTTCTCCTTGTCAGTCATATCCTGCAGACCGTTCTCGCCATGAACTTCGGCACCAGCCTCGTGGAAATGACCGCTCATCGAATAGTCGATAGGATCTCTAGGAAGACCGGCTGCTTCACGCTGATCGCACTTCTTCTTCTGCATCCAGGTAATCAGGACAATTTGAGCGATGACGACACCCCAAAGAATGCACCAGATTGCCAAGATACCCTTGAGAGCATTGACCTAGAAAGACGTATGGTTAGCGACGAGCTTCGACCTGAACGTTGGAACAGGGTATTACTTACGTATTGCGGCGCGAACTTCGCATCGAAGATGTAAGGGGTGATGATGTTGCCAATAGAGTTGCCAGCGTTGAATGAGGTATAGTAGATAGCCTTCTTGGTCTGTCCGGCACAGTTGGCACCCATCCAGGAGATGAGAAGAGGGTTAATTGCATATACGAAGGCGATCAAGTAGTAGCCTGCAAGTAGACCGCCCTTGTTGGAGGGGGTTTTCGGAAGCGCCACCAGCAAAGCGACACCGACAATGACGATGGTGACAAGGCCGAGCAAGAAGGGGGACTTGCGCTTGAATCGGTATGCCAGATATGACGCAGCAAGGATGGACACAAACTGAAGTGCTCCAAAGGGCATATTCAGTAGAACGGCTTCATCCGCATTGAACCCGGCCAGGTTCTTGAGGATGATGGAACCAAAGACCGAGGAGACTGAAGCGCCCGCGTTGACGGCAATAACCATAATCATGTACAGCCAGTACTTGAGTTCAGTAACAGCCTCAATGACATGCTTCCAGTTGAACTTGTGCGAGACGATACCCTGTTGATTGGCCTTCAATCGGTCGACGGCCTTCAGGCGATCCTCTGGCGACAAGAATCGAGCCTCTCCAGGACTGTCGTGGGCCCACCAGTATGTAATGAGGCCGATAGCGATGGTCAGGAGTCCGAAGAAAAGGTAGACGATCTGATACCGGTAAAGCGTAGATGAGTGGATGCGACCGAAGCCATAGACGATGGGTGCACTAATCAGGGTGCTAAGACCATAGCAGCTGTACCAGCAAGCTACGCGGAATGGCTGCTCGGAACGCCTGTAAAACGCAATGGTGATCATCGAGAACAGCGGAATGACTGCAGCCTCAAATGCACCGAGGAAGAAACGCGATGCGAGCAACCCGGCGTAGTTCCTGGAACCACCAAGACCGCCGGCAACTGAGATACCCCAGCAGGTAATGATGACGGGTAGGACGTGGCGGTATCGAAGCTTGACAAGTATCCATGCCGCCAAGGGTTGCACACCGAGTTGCGCGTAGTATCCAATGTTGCCGATGTTTGAGTACTCGTTGCCACTAAGATGCGCGTCTTCTTTGAGACCATAAACAGCTGTTAATCCGATGATTCCCTTGTCAGCCGATTGCAGGAAGTAAACCATGCAAAGAAGCGATAACATCCAAATGTCCGTCTTGCGGAGAATGCGTTTGTTGTCTGCGTCGGAACAGAGGTGAGCATCGCTTAGGCCTGTCTCCTTGCCCTCCTCGTAAGCCACGGCGTGGTCAATTGAGGTATCGGAAATGTGCTCCGCCTCATGAGCGCTCGGCTTCTCGACTGTAGCCATACTGCAAAATCAGTCGTCACAAAGATGGAGTGAAGAGGTGATCCGGGGATGGGGTGCAGTCTGGGGTATCAGTCTGGGGTAGGCGTTTATATGCTTTCATTAACGCGACGCCAGGGACGCCAGCGGGAGCCGGTTCAACGGCGCAGCGGACGACATTTTTCCTCCAACGACTCTGCGCGCACTAGAGGGAGTATTACTGGAATTGCGCCTGCTCGCGAGCTGTGCTTACTCCGGAGCATGCGAGTTTGTTGTAGCCAATGAGCCGGCCTAAGGAGACACCTTGACAGCAACCGGCTAAATCGATACACGGAGAGGTACTCGTGATACGCCAATCGTCCGCAGGAACGTCGCGCTGTGACCTGGACTAACGGCTCGGACTTCAAGAGACCGAGGGTGGTATCAGGGCTTATTGAAAGGGAGCTGGGCTCGTACCATTTGACCTAGATGCGTTGTGTTGTGTGGGGGAGAGCCAGGCGTATGGTCAGCATGTGTCTATTGCTCTACTGTATAGCAGCAGAATCCATCGCGTGGCGACCTGTCCATTCCCCCGGAATCGTCGTAGCACCGGGACGGTCAGAGCTTAGTGCATGAGATGGTGCTACTAAAGCTCTCAGCGCTCATCAACCGGTGGATGTGACACTCTTCATTGACTCGACTTTATGCTCGATCTTCTTTGACGTTAAGAACAAGACTCTGTGGAGCGAACAAGACTTTCTTGACCAAAGGACAAGCTTCTGGCCAAGAGAGTCCAAGGTGGCAATCCCCGGATCCCACAAACGCCACGGTTGGAGTCATTAACCGCGTTACGTCATCATTCCCCAAAACTTCCACCAACAGTGAGCCTGCCCTAGCGCCACGAAACCCTCCAATGTTTACACGCGATACAATCTGTTTGAAACCACAACTCGAGTTCAGGAGAAATTATATGGGCTTGATGTTCGATATTATAACACGAAAGTCGGAGGAACGAGTCGCTTCACGATAGTCAGCGGAGTCGGAATCACGACCCCACATATGCGGCTCCACCATCTCTCGAAAATGCGGGGTAAACGTCATAGTAATTAGGAACGTCGCGGATGTGCTGGGAAGCATCGAGAAAGATTCATCGAAGCATTGCAATTTTTGTGACCCGCGTACTGAACAATAACAAGGATCCGGCGCCAGATTAACATGACCGACCCCAGAAACAACACTGCAAGTCAGCGCTTGACGCAAATCAAAGACTTTCTCACCATGAATAAGACCGCGACTACCATACCCTGGGACCCGGATTCTACCAAATTTCCGACCAGAAAAGAGCTGCCGCAGATCCCTGGTGCTCCGCCAGAAGCTGCTTGGGTTTGGGGTGACAACGACTACGTGCGTGCGACCAAACTCTAAGCTTATCGCGAAATATACTCACCAACGTCAGATCGGTCGTCTCAATCTCTTGACACCCACACGTGTGGCAGCGGCTGCAAAGGAGATCAGAAGCGGCGAGATCGTGCCTGTCAAGTGCGTGTCGCCCTGATGCATCTCGTGCGCTCCAGCTAATTGCGATGCAGCTTGCCTCTCAACGTGCCGAACGTGCCGGCATTTGGCCGCGAGCCCTTCCAACATGAGATTAAGACCCTGGCGGAAGGACTTGCTTACGATGATATTTACCACATGAACACACAATCCGGTACCCAATGGGACGGTTTTCGACACTTTGCTCACATGGCTAGCGGTTCATTCTACAATGGCGTATGTGCAAGGTTCCCGTCTTTGGAGGAGCTACTAACATAGGACGTAGACTAAAGGAAGCGATATTACGGGCCCAAACGCAAATCACAAATGCTCGATTCACCACTGGGCTGAGCACGGTGTTGCAGGACGGGGTGTTTTACTGGACTATCGCGGATACGCGCACAAGAAAGGCATCAACTATGACCCCTTTGACTACTACCCTATCTCATGGCAGGATCTTTATCAATGCGGCCAAGATCAAGGAGTAGATATCCGCCCAGCCGCCCAGGGTGGTGATATCAAGCCTGGAGACATGCTATTCATTCGCAGTGGTTGGAAGGAAGCGTACGACAACAAGAGCGACGAAGACCGAACCAAGGCTGCACTACGACACGGCAGCGGCAAGGACGGCGAAGACGGTCCGCGGTTTGCTGGAGTGAGCCAGGAAGAGAAGATTCTCGACTGGCTTCACGACTCCTACTTCGCATTGGTTGCTGGTGATGCACCTGCTTTTGAGGCGTGGCCTACACACGAGAGTAAGTTCTCTCGATTTCTCATTGAACAGCTTTGACTGACATCTCTAGATTACCATCTTCACGAGTACATCCTTGCTCTTTGGGGAATGCCACTCGGCGAGATGCTTGACCTTGAGAAGCTTGCGCAGACGTGCCGCGAGAAGAACAGGTGGTTCTTTTTCTTCACCTCTGCGCCAGCCAACTGCCCTGGTACGTAATCCACACGTGTTATGTGGCTATTCAGTATACTAATCATGCGACAGGCGGCGTCAGCTCACATGTGAACGGCACCGCAATTTTCTGAGTGATGCAACAGCACTTGGACATGATATTGGACCTAGGTACATTATTGAAGATCAATGAAAATGATCGAGTAGCCCATTTCACGAACCAGTCTCTTTATACGACCCCACCAGGTAAAGCCTTCTTCAGCTATGATCATATCAATCGCAAACCATATGAGAACACCCACTACATTGTAATCTTTTCCTTCAAACTTCCAGATCTAGATTCTGGAAACGATCCGGGACATGTGGCGCGATTCTTCCGGCGCGTCCTCTCTGGTGAAGTGGCCTGTGCACACGTGTGGACTTCAGGTGGAACAGCAGTCGCGTCTAAGGGTATTGACTCAAAGTCTCCCTCACTCTTTACGAAGGGCATCGCGTTATCGTAAGCAGATGCTTCACTCTTCTTATCTTCTGTCGGTACCTCAGCGTACTGATTGCTTCCGACCGTGCTATCAGGGTCATCGACAGGCATGTCTGTTGGTGGCGGCAGCGGTGGCTCGCGTGCTGGTGGGGCGACCTTCACTTCATCGATAGCGCCATCTGTCCGCGTGGTCCCGAACATGGACGAAAACCCAAAGTTGAGGTGGGGTTCTGGATTCTCCCTTTCTGGCGCAGGAGAACCGTACGTCCAATCAACCTGCTCCGATGCAATCCTTTCAACTCCTTGGCCTGAAGTTCCCATCCAGCTGCTGGTAGTAGGTGAGTAATCGTCGACCTGGTCGTGAAGCGCTCTTTGCGCCTCCGCTCTTTGCGCCTCCCAATCAACTGTCGCAATACCGTACTTGATAGAATCTGCGGCAGCCTTTTCAGCCTCTCGACTCGCTTTTTCACGACGATATTTGTAGCGTCCTTGGCTCATTGCCTCTGCTTGCGTATTCCTATTACTGTAGCACTCTACTGACTTCGGATGCATATGGTATTGACAGCCAGATGACGACGAATGTCTCGCCATGTGCGAGAGGCGTCGCGTGGCCGTATCGAGTGCAGCGCAGATGAAGAACTCTGGCAAACTATGCGGATCGACGTCCTCAAAACCTCTGGTACTATTATCAACCCAGCGATCAACCAGGAAATGCTGCAGCATCATCGGTACGTGGTGTCGCTTCTCGCCAAACAAATGCGGAATCGTATCGACATCTGGACGCACACCCTTCACTATCTTCTCTTCCAGAAGATCCATCACTCGGTCAATGAACTCGATGTCCTCTAACATGTACCCATGTATCGCTGCGTTTATCAACGGCCAGCATGCGATCCACGTATGCTGCGGGTTGATGCCATCTGGATCAAAGTTGATATCACGATAACGCGTCGGAATGATGCCAGTGTGTCGCCACAGTCGATGTAGTTCCGCTGCATCTGAGTCAATGTTTCGGCGTTTGAGCAGTGACACTAAGTCATCGCCATCGTTCCCTG
>Ga0265797_10011926_pt1 | contig 10785 bp, 6 predicted proteins | sample P2T30metagenome_FD_192433 | JGI IMG/M metagenome (GOLD analysis project Ga0265797, IMG submission 192433) | Plant litter microbial communities from East Loma Ridge, Irvine, California - P2 T30 | ecosystem: Environmental > Terrestrial > Plant litter > Unclassified | place: USA: California... | reverse complement strand
CCGTCCGAGCTCGGCCTCTGCGCCTTGTGCTTATGCTCCTTCCTCAATCCCTTATTAGCATGCGTCTTCTCGATACTGGGGCTGGCGCCAGGCTGGAATGCTGCAAGATCAACCGCATCCGTCTTCATCAGCATCTCGGTGACCCCACAGATATCCGTAACGAGTCTATCGATCATGTCAAGTGACAGACTTTCTCTGACGACTACTCGCAGGATCTCGGTCTTGTCTTCACCGGGCGGGAGGGGGTAGTTGGGGATGATGTACTGCTTGGCGCGGAGCAAGTTGCTGACTGCTTCCTGCTTGACGTGGGGAAAGTCTTTGTGGAATTCGTCGGTGAGCGTGAAGGCTACGACGGGGAGACCGGCGTTGTAGTCTGCACTTGTGTCGCCTTCGTCGAATTGCTTCTTGCCCTTCTCGTACTTGAAGTCGCCCTTCTTGCGGTGGATGTCGCTGACGCATCGGTACCAGCCCGTGTGCTCGAGCGCCCTGCTCAGTAGCCGTGCGTTGGCCAACATGTTTTCCATAATGGCGCGGTAGCCAGAGAATCCCAGATGGATCAAGTTGTAGTACTGCGCGATGATCTGGGCTCCTGGACGGGAGAAGTTCAGAGTGTATGACTCTTCTGTTCCACCCAAGTAGTGGAGCTCAAAGATCAGGTGCTTGGGAAGGTAGCTCTCGTCTCGCCAAATGATCCAACCAACACCGGCATAGACAAGACCGAACTTGTGTCCACTGGTGTTGATGGATTTGACTCGCGGCAGCTCGAAGTTCCACTTCTTGCCAGCCTTTGCGTGGGTGAAGGGGGCAATGAAGCCACCGGATGCTGCATCCACATGGATGGGAATGTCGTTACCAGTCTCCTTCTCAAAAGCGTCCAGGATATCGGAGATTTCTTCGACAGGCTCGTAATGTCCGGTATATGTGGAACCAAGAATGACAAACACACCGATAGTGTTCTCGTCAATGTTTTCTTTCACCAGCTTTGGATCTAAACGGTAAGACGATTCCTCGCTTACGGGCAGGATACGTGACTCAACCTCAAAGTACCTTGCAAACTTCTCCAGCGCGACTTGTGCATTTGCGCCCATGATGATGTTGGGGTTCGAAGTATCTTTGCCCTCTGCCCTTCTCTTCTCTTGCCAGCGACGCTTCATTGCAAGTCCACCCAAATGAATAGCCTCACTCGAACCAGTAGTCGCTGATCCAATGGCCTTCTCGCCCTTCTGTGCTCCCCACATATTAGCAATGATGGAAACACACCGTGCGTGCATATCCATCATTGCGGGGTACTCGTCAGCGTCTGACATGTTCTTCGACAGGTTCTCAATCATGAGCTGCTCGGCCTCCTTCTCCATGTAGGTTCCGACGAAAGACGCCAAGTTCAAACTTGGACGCCCATCCAGATCGAGCTCGTCCTTGAGCAACTGGTGAACGACGTCCGCCGGAGCACCATCTTGAGGAATCTTGAATTTCGACAATTCGGTGCCAGCGGCGTAGCGACTTGAGTATGGCGTAATGTGTGATGTCGCCCGACTCGAGGCTTTGTGGCCTCCAGCCTTGTGCATGGGGTGGTCCTTCAGAGTCTCGAGGAGCTCATCGGTGTCAACGTGCCTAGCGAGTCCGGCCATGGTGATCGATGTTCGAAGAGGGCGTTTATGTTAGTACAGATTGGATTTGGTTTAAGTTTTGCATGTATCGGGCAGAGAACTTCAGTCTTATACGAGTGTTTGCTGGTACACGTAGACAGCGCACATGCGCATGACGACACATTACGTCCGTTGTCGCTTCCTCACACGCCGGCAATGCAGCAAAAACTCGAACATGCAGCCCAGGCAGAACCCAGTCTGAAAAGCTTGACATTTGCTTGGTAAAAAGCTTGTTTCTGGTAGTGAAAAGGCCCCGTTGAAGACATGGCAGCCAATGAAGGATGCATTTCCGCGGCCCACTGCGGGTGTTGGCTATGTGCTCAACCGGAGAACCGGCAAACAAAGTAACAGCATACGCGTAGGCTTCTGGTACTGGCTGATCTAGCCTCGTACCTTGCAGAGAAAGCGCAGAGCGAAAATAACGCATGGTGACGAACCTGCGTTGTAGCATTAGCCGGAAGCAAGTAGCCCTAATGTGTTTGTGTTATCGATGGGTCGATGACGAAACCCCTCCGGTAGATCGTTTCGCCGACAGCGCGTCATCACGTGATGAGCCAGACACCCCCAAGCATCCCATGCGTATGGAATGTTGGAGATTCCCAGCGGAAGTGTATACACATCCGCTAGAGCATCCCAAAGATCAGATCTCAGATCGCAGACTTACCCGGTTGAAGGCTACGAAACACTCAAAGTTTCGGGTGGTGAGATGGATCGGTGATCATGACGTAGTCACGTCGTCGCCATCCAGCACATCCGCCTCCGCCGTGGAAACGCGGGGAAGATCGACTGACGCGTCCTTGACAGCCTGGTACGTACAGCACGCGGCCTCGCGGCCTCGACGGTGTGTCGGACGTATACCTCGAGGCTGGGTGTTTGTACCTAGGTATACGAGTGAATATGAAAGCAAAACTGTCCAAGCATTGCTGCAGCATCTTCCTCTATCCCCTCCGGCACAATTCTGGTTCGTTGAATTCGTCCGCCTTGTAGTCCGACACCCAAACAAGCGGGTCACTTACCGACGCTCCGCCCCCCAATAACGTCGCCACGCAGTGGTGTTGTAATCGACTCGGCTTACTCTTTAGCTTCGCTGCCTAGCTACATCTTACCTGTGTTCCTCTACCAACTTTTCCCCATCCCCCGATTCCCCATCACTCACTAGGTCACCATGCGGTTCTCACGCGTTGTACCAGTCTTGCCTCTGGCGACTGCATTTGTCATTACCGAACCGGAAGTCTTCTCCAACATCAACATCGAGAAGTCTGGAAAGCAGCTTGTCGATGGCGCTCACAATGTTTTCGACAACGCCCAGAGCGTGCTTGACGATGCGTTCAGAAAGGTCAAGGACGGTGCCAAGGATGTTTACAGCAAGATCCATCATGCTGGCGCCGACGTTGAGTCGTGGTTAGAGGGAAACCAATTCGACGACAGTGTCGTTGACTTTGAGGACCCTCATCACGGCCACGACGGACCGCCACACCACGGCAAGCCCCACCACCCCCCGCACGACCAGAAGCCGAACCGCACAGTCTACGAGCTCATCAACGAGAGCAAATACACTACAAAGCTCGCAAAGTGGATCAACGAGTTTGACGACATCGTCGAGGCGCTCAACAGCACAAAGGCGAACTACACCGTTTTCGCCCCCACAGACGAGGCCTTTGAGAAGATCCCTGAGCACCACCACAAGCCCTCCAAGGAGGTGCTGAAAGACATCCTCCTGTACCACGTCACCGACGACTTGTACCCTGCTGGCCGCGTACTCAAGACCTACACCATCCCAACCCTCTACCAGCCCTCGAAGCTTCTTGGCCACTCCCAGCGCCTAACCGTCCGCGTCACGCTCAAGGGCCCCGCAATCAACTTCTACAGCCGCCTCGTAGCCGTCAACATCTTCGGCACCAACGGCGTCGTCCACGGCGTCGACTCCATCCTCGTGCCTCCCCCCAACGTCGCCTCCATCATCGACCTGCTCCCCGGCGAGTTCAGCACGCTCGAGCTGGGTCTAGGAAAGACCGGTCTGTTCGACAAGATGAACAGCACAGAGTACGAGCACAACGGCGGTACTTTCTTCGCCCCCAACAACTTTGCGTTCCAGAAACTTGGTGCGCGCGCCAATGCTTTCTTGTTCTCAAAGTACGGCGAGAAGTACCTCAAGGCTCTACTAAAGTACCACATCGTTGTTGATGAGACGCTTTACTCCGATGCGTTCTACGATGGGCGTAAGAAGGATGACAAGGACTCTGTTCAGGAGCGTCCGGGAGGCTACCACTACGACATGCCCACTGCCCTTTGCGGCAAGAACCTCGCTGTTGATGTCGGTCGCTACGGACCTTTTGTTGAGATTAGAATCAACGGCTTCTCGCGCGTCACTGTCCACGACGGCGTTGCTAGCGATGGCGTGATTCAGGTCGTCTCCAACGTCTTGATCCCACCCAAGACCGCTGGTGGCGAGCAGGTCTTCTGGAAGGGTGAGGAGCTCACCGTCGAGGACCTCAAGGAGCGCCTTCAGCCTCTTGTTGAGAACATGGAGTTGTAAGCGATGGCTTCATAGGAGCACTGAGTTTGTATGTTCTTGCAGCGCAACGATCTTTACGACATATTCCATGTATAATAGCCTTGTTTCCCAGCGGAGCGGGTACTTCACACTAGCACGTGTAAATTTTGAATAGTAAATGAACGAATTGATACAGACATCGCGATCATTATGCTGCACACGGTGATGTTGTGAGATCTCATTCTATTGTAGGATCCAAAGACACAATGTCTATACCGAACACAAAAGCAAATTAGAGCGCAGTGTAGAGCAGAAACCCTTCCTAATAATCGGCTTCTACGAGAAGTCCTCGCCTCCCTCTTCAATCGTGTTCTTGACCCGCAACAGAAGCGTGGTCTTCCACTTGTCGAGCTTGCTCAGCTGGTCGAATTGGAACAGCTATCACGCGTCAATAAACGCATTCTTGGAAAGCGTAACTCTTGGGAAAACATACCTTATCGGCAAACATCTCCTGGTCGCCTTCCTGCACCGCACCTGCCAAGTCAACAAGCAGTGCGTGCTCCCTCTGCTGCTGGAAGCTTGGATCTAGCTCCCTGTACCTGTCAAGCGCAGTGTTGACGCCAACCTGATCACCTGTGCATAGCTGGCAGATACCAGCTTTGAGGAGGTACTCCTTGACGGACCAGCGCATGAGGTTGTTGGAGATCGAGGTCTTTGCGACCTTCTCGTAAAGCTCGATGGCTTTGTAGTAGTCTTTGCCTTCTAGGGCGACGAGATCAGCAGTCTTGAGCCAAAGCTTGTTGGCGAGTGCCTGTGGGGGTTGGTTAGTTTTTGCCAAAATGTTGGGTGTTGGGTGAATTACTTCGGCGTTGTCCTAGAGATAGGTTAGCATGTAGTCCAGAGTATATTATGATACAGTACTTACGCTCTCGTACCAGCCAGCCGCTTCCTCGTAGGCGGCTCCGGCTCGGGCGTTGTCACCAAGCTCGACTTCGTAGAGCTCGGCAAGGTTCTGCTTGTGAGTGGCTGCGCGGCGGAAGTTGCCTTTGGCGCAGTAATGCGCAATGGCTTTGTCTAAACACCTCGCTGCGGCTTCTGGGTCATCTTTGCGGTAGGCCTCTGATGTCGCGTTAGTTGAAACTGAATCCAACGTGAGAGTAGAAGCATACTGAAGGCGTCTGTGAGCGTGTTTGCTTCGTCATCAGGTTCGTTCAGGTGCTGACGTTGTACTGATGCTGCCTTTTCGAAAGCCTCGCCTGCCTCCTTGCCTGGAGTTCGTTAACCTTCAACATCACGTTGTGTTGCAAGATGCATCTGCCCATACCCATTTTCTGCATGCGGAACGCATTTGCTGCAGCGATAAACTGCTCTGCGGCTGCCTCATCTATCACGTGCGTCAGCCAAAAAGAGCACATATGCCGCTGTCTGTACCATACACTTGTCTGCCTTATTACTGAAGAAACTGAAGCCACCGCCTGCCTTCTGCAATGAAGTTTCTGCCTGTCCACCTCGATATCAGTTATCTGCTGTGTGGCTGGGTCGTGAGTGTAGGCCCCACCTGTCGCAGCAGCGCTCGTGGATCGCCGGCCATATTCGCTGAATTTTCTAGAGTTGGTGGTATACGACGTGGAGAGGGGATGAATAGAGTATGTGACTGCGCAGGCAGACGTTATGTTGAAACTTTGGTCGAGACAGGTGGCTGCACTTGCTGTCTCAATGCGATGACGACCCACGTTGGTCCATGCGAGGGCTGTGACCTCGGCGGCGGCGTTACTGCATCCGCACTAGTGTTTGCAACCGCCTCGAGCTTCACGACTTTACATTCACAGCAGCGTCGCTCGGGTCTCGCGATAGAAGAGCAAGATCGCCGTTATATCGATGCGCTGAAGTATCACACGGTCTACAACGAAAATCTTGTTCCGCCCCGACAAACGTTCTACCCCGCCTCGCGCATCACATCCATCATGGCGGCACGTCGCGCGTTTGCGTTCACGACGTTTTGCAAGCCTTTACAATACCTGCAAATACGCTCATACATGCCATCACATGTACGAAGATACGAGGATCTGTGGAATGAGGAAAAGCCGGCACCGAAGAAGATAGGCATCCATCCCGACGAACTCGAAGAGCTTCTAGCAAAGCCCACCTGGTCCGTCGAGTCTCTACTACCACCAAAGACGCGCGCTCCCGACGCCCCCCAGATTACCTCTCAACAACTACATCATCTCCTCCGCCTATCAGCCCTCCCGCCACCCGAAACGGCCGAACAAGAGCAGAAGATGCTAGACACACTAGCAGCGCAATTACACTTTGTGGGCAAGATCCAGGAAGTGGATACAACAGGTGTGAAGCCGTTGCGGGCTATACGGGACGAAACGATGGCTGCAGAAGAAGAGCAGACGATTACGTTGGAGACGCTAAGGGATGCTTTGGATAAAGAGAAGGTTATAGGACAGCATCACAAGCGGCTACAACGAGATCCTACGCCTGTGGATGCGAGAGATGTGGAGGATTGGGATGTTCTGGGCTCAGCGGAACGGAAGTCTGGCAAATACTTTGTCGTAGAGAGCGAACGGCCGCAGGAATGATCTTCTCGTCCTAGGCTATTCTAGACGTTTAGGTCAGGAGCAATCAGTTTGGGGTAGCATTGTCATTGCTACGCATGGAGTGTGGCGAAGAGTCGGATAACAACAACATTCCTTGCCAAAGGAAACCAAACGCCAAACGCCACCGCAGTCGTAAGAAAAGACGTCGACAAAGTAACGACGGCTGCGTGAGCATGGAGAACTAGCAGTGCTCGCTCGCGGCATGTGGGCCTTCGTCGGCACACACAAATCAGCTTCAGAGATAAGAGAACGGGTTAAAGCAAAGAACCGTAATACCAGACCCAAGGCGACCATCACGAAAAGGAGAGACCGGAAAACCTCGTCAAGTAGGAGATCATGTCGACCAGTAATTGACCTCCAAGCCACATCCAGCACAACGCTTAGTAACATACGATTCTCCGCCACAATCACAAAAGCGTGCCTCTTCGTCCATTTCATCCAGATCAGGCGTCGGCAACCGGCCTAGCCTAGGCGTAGGAGGAGGCGTTGGTTCTGCACAGGAGTGCAAACCCCCCTTCGACTCTAACGGCAATTTCTGGCTCGACTTTGCCGAGCCATGAAGGACCACTGGCAATGATCTTCCTTTCGACACGTGCTTGGCAGAAGTCACGTGAGTCACGTGTCTCTCACCGGGTCCTGTGGCCAACCCTCTCGGTGCGGGGTGAGACTGCTCGACCTGCTGAAGACGGCTTTGAGGGTATGTATGCTCGTTCTCAATGGGGTACAAGACGAAGTCGGTATATGCCTGGACTGGAGAGTCGATCTTGCGGACTGCCCAGGAGCGACGACGAGATTCCTCAATCTGGACACTGCGTCCATTGTGGTATGTCGTCTGACGGTACTGATCCCCTTGCTGCTGTCTTTCCGGCATGGCTGGTGCCTGGCGAGCGGACTGTTGTGCTGGCGACGGCGACGACGGCATGGTGATGCCTCGATGCAGCCAGTGTTGTAGGAAAAGCGAGAAGAGAGTTCAAAGCAATGTGCAAAGCCTTCTCAAGTCCTCCAAGTTGCTTCCTCGACCAAGAAGAGATGTTATGGGATGGTTATGCGGAGAGGGGTAGTGGGGAGGAAGAGGCAGGAAGAGGGCCGGAGGTGGGTAGTGGGCGGTGCGAGTATATACAGTGCGGGCCGCCAAGCCTTCTCCCGCCTGACACCCCCCGGGCTCTGGCTTCCACCACTACGCCCCCTCGCTTGCTTGCTCTTCTAGAGCAATCGTCCCCCCACCTGCTCGCAAAATGTTTGGAGAGACTCGATTTGTTCGAAAAGACAGGGATTCGCACGACCTGTATGGCCTTAGTGCACTTTTGCACACTTCCGGATTGGGGTGGAGGTGTGTCTAGTGTCGAAGTCAATTTGAGCGTCCAACAATGTAGGTGAGGGGCGTTCGAGTCTACGAGACCAGTGAGGAGGCGGTATTCGTTGGATGCATGAGGGTTTGGGTGTGCCTGCATGTGGACCTTGTCGTCGCTGGCCCATCTGCTTCCAGCCCCGAACACATGTGGATGATATATCCTTCTGAACAGGTCTCCTAGTAATACAAGAGCATGCTCAACACCTTTTGACTCGTATCTTAGAGTTATCTCTTATCGTGACATCTGAATGTTATCGCTGTGATGAGACTGCCTGAGAGTAAGTGGTAGGGCGTATGCCAAGGCCTTTCCCCCTAAGTCTCCCATGCAAAACCATGATGAACTCTTTTCCTCGAGACCAAACATGAACATGACGACTTACCCTACACCTTACATACGACCCCGTAGGCGGCCAAACAATGCGTCTTTCTCAAGGTGAGATTGCGTTTAGTTGACGAAAGACTGGGATGTCCAGTACCCAAACTTGCAGGCGAACAGACAAAGTCAAGAAGAAAAAAAGCCCACTTTTGAACACACGCTCTGCAATTGGATATATCTACAAGTTCTCAACTCTCTTAAAAAGAAGTCCTGTCTAGCGTATACACACACGTACGAAATGCGCCAATAGTTCCTTATTTTCCATGTTAAGAAACCATGATGCTGTTCCTCATTCCTACCAATGCCCCAAATCCACCAATCCGTCAATCCTCCAATCCAACCCACCAACACCCATCCGCCCACTCCCATTGTGCAAGACGTCCATACGCCTAGTACGGAATACCATCATATTCACCGTAACCGAGCGCCAAATTCATGTTCTGCAAGCACTGCGTCGCAGCACCCTTGAGCAAGTTATCAATCGTAGCATTGACGACGACGCGCTTGCCCGAGCTGTGGACGGCAAATCCACCGATTTCGACGCCGTGCTTGCCAGAGATGTTCTTGACAAGCGGGGACTCGCCGACAATCTTGACGAGCTTCTCGCCGGCGTAGCGGTCCTGATAGAGGTTGCGGATGTCGCGGGATGTCATTGTGCGGTTGAGGGGAATGGAGATGGTGTGCTGGTGGGGTGTTGTTAGTAACGCGATCAGGATTGTTGAGGTGAGAGGAAAGAGGGGACTTACGTGGATACCCTGGAACCAGACTGCAACGTGGGGGATGAAAGCAACCTCAGTGCCTAGCTGTCGTGAGATTTCCTTCTCGTGGATGTGGTCTGTCAAGCTGTAGGGGATGAGGTTGTTTTCGAGGTTCTTGACGTCGTTCTTGGGGCTGGGCTTGGTGCCGGCTCCCGAGTAGCCAGAGACACCGAAGACGGTTGGCTGACCGCCGATAAACTCAAGCAGAGGCGCAATGCCGAGTTGAGCAGCTGTGGCGTAGCATCCAGGGTTGGCGATGCGTGTAGCGTCGGAGATCTTGGCGCGGTCAACGGTCTCTGGTAGGCCGTATGTCCAGCTCTCGTCGAAACGGTAGTCGGCACTCAGATCGACAATGAGAGTTTCCTTGCCGCTCTCGTTGATGGCATCGACGAAGGGCTTGCACACGCCGTTGGGCAGGGCCATGACCCAGCAGTCGACCTCACCGTTCTCGGCCATCTTCTTCACATCCTCGGGTGACAGGTTCTCGTAAGTGATCTGTCGCTTGGAGTAGCCTTCAAGCTTCTTGCCGTTGAGCTCACGTGATGATACATGACGCAGGTCCATGTTGGGGTGCTTGTTAAGCAGCTCGATAAGAGCTTGCCCTGTGTAGCCTCGCGCACCAATCAGTGCAACCTTGGCAGGGTAGTCCCTGTGCTTGTGCTTGATACCGTATGGTGGGTTGGGGTTAGTGGTATCCATTGAGCGCGATGCAGTGGTAGCGAAGCCTCGGGACAACGCAGGAAGAGTCCTGTTCTGTCTAAGTTGAGGCCTTGCAGATTGGCCAGCAATGGTCGCGTAGCCCCGCGTCTGCTGGCCCTGCTTCAAACTGGCAACAAAGTCGGCCGCCCGTCGGAACTGAGCATCTAAGCTGTCCTTGAGCATGCTGCGACCTTGCTTCTGGTAGTTCTCGAGGAGCGAGAAGATCTCGGAAGACTCAGCCGCACCCCACCAGCAGAAGACTTCCTTCTCGCGGCGGAGGAAGCCATCCGTCTTCTCCAGGTGCCATTTGACGTAGTTTTGCGACTGGTCGTCTACAATCCAGTACATCTTGGGGTACTTTTGCTTCATGCGCTGGAAGACCAAGTCGTTCAGGTTGTTCAGGAAGGCATCCTTGGTCATGCTGAAGTGCGAAAGCTGTGCGAACTCACCGTCGGCAGTCGGTGGGTAAACGACGGCAACGACGCCCATGGAATCATCATGGAAGACCTCGAATGGCCGCGACTTGAGATTCTGGATATATCTGTTGACAGCGTCGGCAGCGTCTGCGGCTTTGCTCTTGGTGATAGCCTCTTGCAGAGCAGGGACATCCAAATCCTCGAACTTGCTGGTCTCCTTCACACTGCCGCCGTTGCGGATAAGAGTGCCGCTTCCGGTGTGGGTGAACAGCTCCTTGCCGAGGTTCGAGGGGTGGGTGATGGCTACACTCGACGTGCGCGGGAGACCGTCCAGGAGCTTCTTGGCCTCCACTATCTTAAGCTTCGTGCCGTATCTAACCCACGATTGCTTCATGTAGGTGTCGTACTCGCCCTCCAGGTTGATGTGGGGGATGAGCTT
>Ga0265797_10011925_pt1 | contig 10787 bp, 13 predicted proteins | sample P2T30metagenome_FD_192433 | JGI IMG/M metagenome (GOLD analysis project Ga0265797, IMG submission 192433) | Plant litter microbial communities from East Loma Ridge, Irvine, California - P2 T30 | ecosystem: Environmental > Terrestrial > Plant litter > Unclassified | place: USA: California... | reverse complement strand
GCTCGGATTGACCCAGTCTCCACCGGGAGTAGATACACATATCGGATACCCAATGTAGCTTCCCAAGTTTCCGCAATCCTTACCAAGGACCGGATTCCAAGAGACTATTTGCACCCATGCCTTCTTTTTTGCATCAGCGATCTTGGCACATGTGTCGCCGGTCTTCACGGTGTATGTCTTGCACCTTCCACTAGTGGGTATGCAAAGTGCCCCTGAGGTCGGGAAATTCGCGCAAAAGCCTTGAAGGCCGTTGGCGGTGAGAAGACCAGCTACACTTATGCCGCGGGCAGCAGCGACCGATTGACACGTGTCTCCACTGCGAATCGTATACATTGTGCCTGTACATCCGGTTGGCGTTGGCGTGGCGCCTGAAACTGTTGTGCTGTTCAATGTTAGCTTGGTCGTGGTGGCTCGGCAGGTACTCACGATGTAACCCATGCGGTTGAGGCAGCAATAGGTGTGACAGCAAAGCCAGTCTTCTTGCAAGCCGAAGTCAAAGACGTGAAAGTCTTTGCCATGTCGGAGTTTGATAGAAGCGGCATCTGCAGGCGTGTTTGCATCTGTTTCAAGAAGCAATCATCGCATTTAATGGTTGCAACTGTAGTCATCGTGAGCTTCGCTCAACACGCTTTGCTGAACTACGTACCTGCCGATTTGGTCTGCGATTGATTCTCAGGGTTCACTCCAGCTGCATCTCGAACAACGGCGTTACAAAACTTGTCACTGAAGTTGTCAGCTCTCAATGTTCCTGTAACTTTGTATATCTTCATCTCACCCGTTTTTCTGGCATAGTAAACTGTAATTCTCGAGAATGGACTCTACCCAGATACCGGGAAGCATAGCATTGCCTTGGGTGTCAACGTATCGCGTTGTGCATGCGCCGAGTGCTCTTTTCAACCATGTTGACAGTGATGCCGTGCAAGCCGCCGTGCACAGGGTTTGCAGTATGTCGTCCGCTTCGTATCTTCCCCGACCCGCCCACTCAAGTGACGGATCACAGTTTTGCACTTGGTTCAAGACGGCGACGCATGTTGAAGAGAGGTTGGTGGATGCGGTAGTGAAATTGTACAATTGAATTTGGGCAAGAACAGAGTTGGCATAAAGCAGTGATAGCAAAATCTCGCCCGAGGGAGGAAACCGCATGGTGGTGAACGGTATGTCTTCAATGGAAAAGTTTGGACAGTTTCAACGAGTGCGAATCCACATGCAAGAGGGCGTTAGAACGTATAATCGAGGGCCTCGTAGAGACCCTGAAAATAGCAAGCTTTCGATCGCAATTCTGGAGCAACGCAGGACCTTCAGAATACCTTGCGACTAGTTGGTCACCCAGATGCTTACTTCTATCCGACCGGACCAATAACCATTCTTCACATGCCAAGGTGGGGGCACATCTCGTTGTGCCTAGAGAAACGCTAAGGATATGTCCTTCCAGACTTGCGGACCGCTGGACGCGCCGTACCGAATGCTCGTTGGTGTGACCCCTTAATCTCGCGATGAAAAAGAAGGTGTGCTTGTCGCTACCTTGGCGTAAGCTTGTATCAATATTATGCCGCGAACCTGGTTTGGTTGCGCGTATTCTGGCCTTCTCCGTAGCCGTCATGCAGGTACACAGAACAGCGGTTCATGGGCGGGAACCGATCTACATGGGGGCTAGCAATGACGTCCCTGCGCGATCGTGGGGCAGGACGCCTTATTCCACAACATCGCTTTAATATCGAGGTCAAATCTGACTGGGTAAAAGCTAAGGTCCTTCTAGCCGCTCTTATCCCGGGCCGTACCTCGCCAACATCTCGAAGGATTTACCCGGAGACCCTGATAATTATTGTGGACGGAAAATTGAGTGCACCTATGGCAGGTTCGATACTTTCTTCCTAAGCTGTCAAGTAGTACAGTGGTTTTGGTATTGTTTACAACAGCCGTCGCCCGCATCGCAAGTTCCCACGTACCGGCATTCCGTTCCTGCAGCAGTGCCATCCCGGATTTTCGCGCTGCTGCAAGTACCACATGATTACAGTCCACACCACGCATGCTGGTACCCGGCATAATACCAGCAAATAGAACACACGCCATAGCCAAAAATAACCAACATCATCTACAGCCGTTGATAGTCGCGAACGTCCGCTCAAACCGCGGTGACGACCACGGCGCACTCTGCATTAGTTGGATGTAAGGCCGACTCTCTAAACTTCACTCGGTCAGGACCATATCTGCTGACCGTACGTCAAGCGAAATTGTGTACGGGTGGCAACGATGATCACGGTTGACAAGAGTAATGGATCTATCATGATCCTCTCAACGAGGGGTTAAAAGACGTATACAGTGCCTCTCAATGACGATCACAGGAATCATTCGTTTCCACTTGTCGCTCATTTCAAATCACATTCGTTTTAAGAAAACTTCTTGCCATCATGAGATCTACAAACTTTGGAGCCGTTCTCGTTCTCGGCGCCTTGGGTTTGGCCAACGCCTATCTTGTGGACCCACCGACAACAGCGGCGGCAGATACTGTATCAGACTGCAGCGGCTGGGTAGTCACTATATCCAGCGATACTTGCTCATCTCTCGCGACGGATAATTATATCAGCGAAGATCAATTGAAGACATACGTAAGTTGATAGTAGACATGGATCTAGCAAAGTCTCTAACAGTCATAGAATCCGTCGATCGGCACGGAATGTAAGCTTGTCGTTGGGAACTCCTACTGCATCGAACAGAACTGGGGAGTACCACCGCCGCCGAAGCCTACTCCATCATCGACGGTGGCTCCTTCGCCGACCAATGGCGTTGCGACTCCATCTCCAATCCAGTCTGGCATGACCACCAACTGTAATAAGTTCCATCTTGTTGTGAGTGGTGATGGGTGCTATGATTTGGCGTCCACCTACTCCATCTCTCTGGATGACTTCTACGCTTGGAACCCTGCAGTCGGCAGTGAGTGCACAAGCCTCTGGACCAAGACCTACGTCTGTGTTGGCTTGATCGGTAGCACACCCACGCCGAAGCCCACCGTCACTCCTGCTCCGTCCACGACGATGAAGCCATCGAGCACTGTCAAGACGTCTACTGGCAACGGAGTCGCAACGCCGACGCCCGTACAGCCAAGCATGGTTCCAAACTGCAACGGCTTTTACCTCGTCAAGGCTGGAGATGGATGCTATGATATCGCTGCAGCAGCAAAAGTCCCTCTTGACTCATTCTACCAGTGGAATCCCTACGTTGGGACCGACTGCTCGAAGCTATGGTCTGGTTACAATGTCTGCATCCGCACAATTGGATTCACTGCACCGGCCTCCTCAACGTTCAAGACCTCTACTGTCCCAACCACAACGAAGCCAGCTTCCAACACACCGACTCCGGTACAGCAAGGCATGGTGACGGGCTGCAAGAAGTTCTACAAGGTCGTGGCTGGAGACGGTTGCTGGGACATCGCTAATAACAACAAAATTGCTTTGGATGACTTTTACAAGTGGAACCCAACCGTGAAGACGGATTGTTCCGGCTTGTGGGCACAATACTACGTTTGTATTGGTATCTAGTGGGCAGATGATCTGCCCGCACCTCTGACAGGTGATTATCCCGGCCTGGGAACTTGGCTGTATACTTTTCTTTGTGAGATTATGCTTTTGTAAACAATACAATGTCTGTTTTGAGTCTCATGGCACTTGAAGCTCCGCTATACTTTATCTGTTGCTTGAGGTTTCGCTGCTTGGCTACCAGAGATGGAAATTTATGCTGTTCGCGAAACATTGGGAGCTTGTAACGTGATATATGGGCAGACATACTCTATAACGGCTATTGCAGCTTTCGACACCTCTCGCTGAGTGATTAGCCTCAAATCGTGGTTATGTGTTTCGTCAGGCTGTTCAAGTGTTGCTTCATTAGCCACGAAGGGTCAGACCGCGCTTGGTCGCATATGAAGACGATCGTGACAAATCTCGAGATGTGATGATTCAAGGTGTATTCTTCCATTGAACTGTTGACACAAATTGAAGTTTACGACCACAAGAGTATTGCCATGATAATGAAATTCAAGCTAGACATGCATGGCCGTCCTGACAAATATCGCGACACGCGAACATCAGCCGTCAAGGTACTCATCCAAACCAGTCCATACCCGGAGGTTCTTGGTCGGCTGCACTTGTGCACAACCCGCGCTTTTGCAAGTTATACATTTCGGATTTAGCTTTCTCCATTTCCCCTGTCAATATAAGCTCTGCTTCTTTCTTTGCCAGAGCCTTGGCCATCTTGATCGCCATCGCAGTGATTTCCTGATCATCTTTGTAGTTCTCTGGAACCGAGCGAACGCGACGCGAATTTATGTCCGCAGGCGGTGCATTGGCATCGTCTTCATCAACATCTTTAGGTTCTTCTTCGTTCCTGAATGCATAGCCTGTTCGATCAAATCGCCTCCAGTCCCCCACGCGTATCACCGTAAGCTTTGTGACTATCCCTTGATTGTAAAGATTCTGAAGTTCAGGAAGTTCGTCGTAGAGCCAGATGGATGGAGTGTCTTTAGCGTGGGCATATTGTTTCAAGAGCATCTTCTTGTTGTCTAGCATGACAAACACTTCGCCTTGGCAGGTTCTGGCCATGGCTCGGGACATGGCCTTGAAGTACTTCATACCATTCTCCTTCCATTGCGTCTTTTCACCGAGGATTCCGTTGAGCCAGCAGCACTTAGGCTCAAAGTAATTCAAGCAGTAGTAATTTTGCCCTGTCTCGCAGCTGTCACGCACATCGCCTTGTTCATTTGGCCATAATTGCTGTGGGAGACCCATTAGCAAAGGTCTTCTCGAGTATTTTGTAACTCACCCAAATAGTGCGAAAGAATTCCTGCCTGATAACGGGCTGAGCACAACCCCAATCGGTGGTCCAGCGTGATAAAGACGAGCCCCTGTAGTCCGGGTTGTCTTTCATGGCCTTGTTACGTTGCCCGTAGAACAGGCATTGCCCGATTTTGGCTCCCCATTTCATCCTATCGATCATCGAGTCTGGGGTGAATTGACCGATGTTGACATTGGAGACTGATCTGGCTTTCTTTCCACAGAAAAGGCATGGTGTCTTGATGAGCGGCCCGTAGAATGTAGGCTAAGGAGGGGAAACGTCAGCAGAGTGTAACCACTGTTACATCCAAGGCAATCCTACCGCTCGTTTCCCCAATCTCGATTGCAGGCTATACGTGATGACCTTTCCTCCTGTTTTCGTTGGCACTACATCTTCGTTCTTGATACCCTTCCAAAGATATCTATCAAGCTCGGGATCGTCGGCAGTAGTGTTAACTATCATGTTGTAATGAAAGGGGTGGAGATTCAGCGATTTTGAATCAAGCTGCGGCATCTCTTCCTGGCGTGCAGACCAGACGAAGGTGCATAGAAGCAACCATAGCGTGAGGCGAGTCATGATACACGAGCTCGAGGCACCAGTTGCTCAATAACACTCGAGCCTAGAGATGATGGATAAACGTTGAGACAGGCTCCGTTCGCGCAAGATGATGTACGTGAACAGGACTTACAAGACTATCCGGGAGCGGGCGCAATCGTCAGCTGTTCAATACTCGTGTAGCATTCTTGACAGTCTAGGCCGGCTAAGACTGAGCACGATTACCTCTTTCCGATATCTCCTTTTCTCGGAGTCTCGGGAAACGAACGCCTGACCGTGGTCTCGGTGCGTCCGTGGACCCTGTATCCAACCCACATGCAGAGTTATCACTTCTGCGCCATTTTCAGCGACAAGCTGAGCGGTTGCCATTAATCTCGAGCTGACATACATTAGGGTGTCCTCAATCCTACGCTAGGATAAACTTTCGCAAGATTTCACGTTGAGTGCAAGGCGTTCTCCAATTTCATACATGCGTGATGAATCTAGAGTATGCAGGTACGTGGAAAGGATACAACCGAGCCGTGTCCATCATTGCGGTTGATGCGGAGACGAGACTCGATTTGTTATAGACGACCTACACAATATCCAAGACATTCGAAGAGAGGCCGGAGGCCTGAGATAAGACGTGGAATCGGAATCTTGTCCCGTCAACCTTGTCTTTTCTTGGTTTGACAAGCCTGATGTAGTTCAGCTTGGCAAAGGCTAGTGCTGACCGTGTGTGGGAGCCCGTGGGGTGTACAGAGCATCTTGACAACCTCGGGAGACGGGAGCATGATCTTGCGTTTCGATCCTTCGCAGGATCAGGGTAGTGCGGGTCGCCTTGTAATATCTGGTGCGGCGCAGTCGGGTCCGTGGATTTATCCGGAAAATCGTACCAACACCTTGAACTTTCGCGAAACCTCTCTAGTGTTCAGCGCAGCCTCGCGACAGGGGTAGTGATGCATCCAGGCGTTCTTCGACTGCTCTAGTATTCCTATATCCGGCGGTATCTTGCCAGGGGTTTTGCTAGGATGCACAAATGGCTGGAGATGGAGTATGCTTCGTGCATACCACAGATCATTGTTTCTGCGATACTTTGACATATCACGCTCATTAGTTTTCTCCGCTCTGTTCTTTCTCTTGTAGCAAGAGTTGGCGAATTCGATTTCGAGTTTACAAGTCATGTATGCATCTTTGAAGCTGCTTTGTCTATCAGTATTTCTTTGCACCATCTTATTGGCAGAATGCGCAATTCAAGCAACACGACTTGATGGGGGAAATGCCTTGCCTAACGCTGCTCGCATCGGGAGGGCGCAAGTATTGCCGCCTCCGATTACACCGAACACCAGAACAGAGCTTTGGCAAAGGGCAGAAAAGGGAAGGTGTGCAGAAGGCGAGCCATGTGCTGGAGGTGAATGCTGCAATGGAAAGACGTACGTTTCCTGTTCCCACCCAAAACTTCATTGCTGATAGACTTTAGGGGATGGGTAAGTCTCTATGATTTCACGTTTGTTATGGTCGGATCAATATCTTACATGCGCAGTGTGGGTCAGGAAGCGACTTTTGCGGAAAGGATGTCTGCATTTCCAACTGTGACCATAAATCGGAGTGCGGCGCGGGTGCAGCTGTACCCGGAACAACGTGCCCCTTGAAAGTCTGCTGCAGCGGATCAGGGTACTGTGGCGTCAAAGCAGACTACTGCGATGATACATGCCAAAGCAATTGTGAGGCTCCCACGTCTATGCATGCGCCATGGTGGCTGACTTTGTCATCTTTCTCCAGGCGAGCAACCTGGCTCCAGCGAGCCCAATCGCGGAGATATACGCAAACTGGTCATTGGGTGCGTACCATCTTTGAAGATGATGCCTTGCACTAACTTGCACCAGCTACTGGGCAGGGTGGAGTTTGACGACAAGAAGTTGCTCCAAACGAACGATCGATGATGTCCCAGTTGGCTCGCTGACCCATCTCAACCTTGCGTTTGCATATATCGAGCCGGAGACGTTTGAAATTGTACCCATGCCGCGCACCTCGGACGATGTCTTCTCTCAGATCACAAACCTGAAACAAAAGGCGCCAGGTCTCAAGATCTGGATCTCGTTGGGTGGTTGGACTTATAGCGATAACGGTACCGATACGCAGGCTGTCTGGGGAGATCTTGCACGCACGGGCGCCAATCGGTACAAATTTGCCGCGAATCTGCACAAGTTCATGAAGACATGGGGATTTGATGGGGTCGACCTGGTAAGTCGCCTTTGCTGGCATATCTTGGGCAGAGTTTCTAACACTACCAAAAGGACTGGGAGTATCCGGGCGCACCAGGTATGTTGCTTATGATCGTCCCCTCAATACGACTGACTAATTCGACTCTTCAGATCGCGGTGGTAAACCGGATGATCCAGGTAACTTTGTTCTGCTCCTCGAAGCACTCAATACGGTATTTGAGCTCGCAGGAGATGATTATGGCATCTCGTTCACCGCACCATCTTCTTATTGGTATTTGCGATGGTTCAAGATTGACCTGCTTTGGAAATACGTTTCTTGGATCAATCTTATGTCTTACGATCTGTGAGTGCGACATCTTACTTTGCGAGCAGCATGGACCTAACAAGTGAATTAGACATGGCAGCTGGGACGCGCCTGGCACTTACATCGGGCCGTACGTCTATGCACATACCAACAAGACAGAGATCAAGGAATCTCTTGACTTGTTCTGGCGTATGGGTGTACCTGCAAATCGCATAAATCTGGGCATTGGGTTCTATGGTCGGTCGTACACCCTCGAGGACGCGAATTGCAACAAGCCTGGTTGCAAGCACTCAGCACCTGGCGTGGCTGGGCAATGCACCGGCGAAAGCGGTATACTTTCTTTCGCCGAGATTGAGTCGTATATCAAGCGCTTCAACCTCGAAAAGATTTACGATAAGGAGGCTGGAGTGAAGTATTTGGCTTGGGGCTCCAACAATCAGTGGGTGTCTTACGACGATGAAGAAACGCTACAGGACAAGGTCGATTTCGCGAAAGAACAAGGGTGAGTAATCCTGTCACTCCCAGGCCGATGCCCACTGATTGAGGATTAGTCTGCTTGGTCTATTTGTTTGGTCTATAGACCTTGACGACACGGACCATACGGCACTGAAAGCCCTCTTAGGCGGAAAACTTGACGTCTTTGCCGAGCAGAATGGGTACGATTCAAGCGCTATCGATGAAGGTGATTTCGGCTCTGCGACAGGAACTGAATGCGCATGGTCTTCCTGTGGTACCACATCGTGTGGTGCCGGCTATCAATCAGCCGGCGCTCAGCAATACTGCGGCATGCGCGACGGCAAAGCTCAGAGGCAGACTTTGTGCTGTCCTCTGAAGTCAACTCCGGATCCAAAGAAATGCAGATGGTCTGGAGGTCAACAAGGCATCGAGGGATTCTGGTGCTCAGGCGCTTGTCACGACGGCGAGATACCTGTTGTATCAAGTACGGAACCCTATATCGACGACGAGCACCTGTCTTGCTGGTTTGGCTTTGCACAATATTGCTGTGAGAGTTCCACTGGTGGTGTCAACGATGTGTGTGGTTGGACAGATGAGTGTCTGAATTTGAAGGATGGGAGGCCGCAGAACTCAAACAGTCTCAAAAGCGTCTGTGGAGGTGAGTGTCATGTTGACGTCATTCTGGAGTTGAGCTAAAAGACCCCGTAGATCGCAACTTCGTGACCACCAAACGTGGAACGTGCCAAGGCAACAAGGGCGTCTCTTACTGCTGCGACAAAGGCATCGACACGTCTTCGTGTTACTGGAACGAGGGCGGTAACATCCCGATCTGTTCAAACTCGGAATTTTGCAGTTCAACCACTAGCAAAATCGACCAGGATCAGTACGGCGGACCAAATGGCGATGGCAAAGGAGATGGTACACACGAGTGCAAGTACACGATACCTCAACAGATGGGCGTCTGGTCGTGGTACAATGCAGATCTCGCCTTTTGTTGCGATACCAGAGGCATGGGCAAGGTAACCTCTCCCAATGCTCGTGCTGACTTGCGGCTTGCTAACTGTGCCAGGAAACCATCAATCTGCCCGTGCCGTTGAAGTAAGTCACTCATTCTTCATTTCTCTTATGTGCGTGCCTCTCTGACAGATCGCAGGAACCTGTTCCCTACCCCTGGACCCGACTCGAACACCGAGAAGATTACCATCAAGGTTGATCAGACAATGGGTGGCCAGATCACACCAGGAAATAGCAACGATCCTGATGATCATGCCTTTGGCTTTTACATCATGTCCGGCCCTGAAGACGAAATCACGACAGTCAACAAACGCGATGGCTCACATTGGGAACTTTTCGACTGCGATAACACCGCCGGCGAGAATCGCCAAACCGTGAAGGCGGTATGTACGGACTCGTCCGAAAACAGTAATTGCGACATCATTTTCAGAGGCGGCTTGGAGCACACTGTCGTTGAGATGCCCAGCGACTGCGGCCCTGGCAAATATGCTGTCGCGAGGAAAATGGAGTCTTCGACTACCCATGCCCACATTCGACACAGACTTGAGAAGCGGGGGCTTAGCGATGCCGCTGTATATGACTTCACATTCGACTATGATTTCACGACGTTCGAGAAGCGCGCTGACCAGTCTAATGTTTTGGTACGCATTGACTACAGTGACAACCCTGGCTATTGGGACAGCATTATCGAAGCACCTCCTGGAAAACACAAGCGCAAACGAGATCTGGAGATCGAGACAATGTTTGGTGGCAACAAGAAGGCCTGGCTAGAACATGCTTGGCGCAAGGAAAAGCGCGAGCTGCACTACACTGAGTTGCACAAGAGATGGTGGTCAGGCAACGTGAAAGAATGGTGGGACAAACAAAGGGACGTCGACATCAAGTATGAGGGCGTCAGGCACCGGGTGCATGAACAATTCAACATCAAGATCTTCGAGGAGACCCTGACAGATTGTGCAGAGTGGGCAGACGATCTGTACTTCAAGAGCTGGGTTGAGATGGATCTTGACGTCCAAACGGCAGGTGGAGTCACCGTTATCGGCAAGCTTGGAAACCTTGAGAGTTTCGAGGAGTCTTCCGCTTGGTTCCGCACGGAGGGCCAGGTGACGGCGCAACTCAAGTTCGAAGCCTTTGGCAAGGTGTCCTTCCACACTGGTGATGTTGAGCTGTTTGGAGCCCACAACTTTGGCGCAACCTTCCGCGTTCCTGGTTTTGTGACTATTGGCCCGGATTTCCGCATCATCGGTTCGCTCGCTGGAGAAGCCCAACTGAAAATAAATGCAACGTATGAGATGGAGATGCCTGGTTGGGACTACTCGATGCGATATCCCATCCCCGATGGTGAGGACGACAAACCCGACGAGGAGACTACGAAGAAAGATGTTTCTGGATCCGGTGTCCATGACCAATTTACTTGGGACCTGGACGCC
>Ga0265797_10011924_pt1 | contig 10787 bp, 9 predicted proteins | sample P2T30metagenome_FD_192433 | JGI IMG/M metagenome (GOLD analysis project Ga0265797, IMG submission 192433) | Plant litter microbial communities from East Loma Ridge, Irvine, California - P2 T30 | ecosystem: Environmental > Terrestrial > Plant litter > Unclassified | place: USA: California... | reverse complement strand
CTCGTACGCCCGCGCACCGCCGGCGTCACCAGTGAAGATAACATGCACAACGCATCACCGCAGGACCAGGGGCAGCACGGCCCGCATCCCGACCAGGACCACAAGCTCGATTTCGCCGCCGGCGGCGGCGACATGGGCGCGCTGCTGCGCGCCTTCGACTGGAGCGCGACGCCGCTGGGCAGCCTGGCCGGCTGGCCGCAGTCGCTGCGCACCGCGGTGAGCATCCTGCTCGGCGCGCGCCATCCGATGTATGTGGCCTGGGGGCCGCAGCTGCACCTGCTGTACAACGACGGCTACCGCGAACTGCTGGGCGCGCGCGCCGCGCATCCCGAGCGCATCCTGGGGCAACCGTTCCGGCAGGTGTGGGCCGAAGTCTGGGACCAGGTGCGTCCGGCGCTCGACGACGCCATGCGCGGCTTGCCGACCTACGCCGAAGACCGCGCCTTCACGGTCGAGCGCAACGGCTACCCCGAGATCATGTACGCCACCTATTCGTCGAGCCCGATCCGCGACGAGTCGGGCGCGGTGGCCGGCGTGTTCTGCGTCTGTTCCGAAACCACCGCCAAGGTGGTGTCGCAGCGCGAGCGCGATGGCGCGCTGGCCGAACTGGCGACCAGCAACGAAAAGCTGTCGCTGGCCGCCGACGCCGCCGAATTCGGCCTGTTCGACCACGCGCTGCCGCGCCACGCGATCACCTGGAACGCGCGCGCCCGCGAGCACTTCGGCATGCCGGAAGAAGGGCCGGTGACGAGCGAGATGATCGAGCGCGCGCTGCATCCGGACGACCGCGCGCGCGTGCTCGAAGGGGTGCGCGCGCTACTGGCAGCGCAGGGCGATGGCCGTTACCAGGACGAGTACCGCATCGTCGGGCTGGAAGATGGGCGCGAGCGCTGGATCCTGGCGCGCGGGCGCGTGCTGCCGGGCGTTGACGGCCGGCCGGCGCGCCTGGTCGGCACCACCATGGACATCAGCGCGCGCAAAGGCGCGGAAGTGAGCGCCTGCGCCAGCGCCGCCGCAGCGCTGGCGGCGGCCGAGGCCAACGCCAAGTTCCGCACCTTCTTCGATCAGGGCACCCACTTTGCGGCCCTGATGACGGCGGACGGCGCGGTGGTCGAGATCAACCAGATTGCGCTCGACAGCGGCGGCTACCGGCGCGACCAGATCGTCGGACGCCGCTTCTGGGACTGCGGCTGGTTCAGCCCCGAGCCCGAACTGGCGGCCTTGATCCGCACCGCTGCAAGCGAAGCGGCGGGCGGCGCCATCGTGCGCCGCGAAATCCCGTACTTCGTCGCCGACGGCAGCCGCCGTTTCGCCGCCATCGTGCTGGCCCCGGTGAGCGGCGCCGACGGCAGCGTGCCGTTCATCGCCGCCACCGGCGCCGACATCACCGAACGGCGCCAGGGCGAAGCGCATCTGCGCCTGCTCGACGCGATCGGCGAGGCGACCCGGGTGGCGCACGACCCCGGCGCCATCATGAGCGAGGCCACGCGCCTGCTGGGCCGGCAGATGGATGTCACGCGCGTGGCCTACGCCGACCTGGAAGACGACAACGACCGCTTCACCATCCGCCACGACTGGACCGCGCCGGGTGCGGCCAGCACGGTGGGCGTGTATTCGCTCGATCTGTTCGGCTCGCGCGCGCGCGAAGACATGCGCCACGGCCGCACGCTGCTGCTGCACGACGTCGACGCCGAACTCGATGACGCCGACGGCGCCGCCATGTTCAACCGCATCGGCGTGAAAGCCATCGTCTGCTGCCCGCTGGTGAAAGGCGGGCGGCTGGTGGCGATGATGGCGGTGCACCAGGACACGCCGCGCCACTGGAGCGACGGCGAGGTGGCGCTGGTCGAAGCCGTGGTCGAGCGCTGCTGGGCCCACATCGAGCGGGTGCGCGGAGCCGAGGCGCTGCGCGCGGCCGACCGCCGCAAGTCCGAATTCCTGGCCACGCTGGCGCACGAGCTGCGCAACCCGCTGGCGCCGATCCGCAACGGCCTGGAACTGATGCGCATGGGGGGCGCCGCCGGACGCACCTCCAACCCGGCGCTGGCCGACAATGTGCGCGCCATGATGGAGCGCCAGGTGAACCACATGGTCCACCTGGTCAACGACCTGCTCGACATCGCGCGCGTCTCGAGCGGCAAGCTGGTATTGCAGACGCGCCGGGTCGATCTGCGCGAGGCCATTGCCACCGCGCTTGAAACCAGCCGTCCGCTGATCGACGCCAATGGCCATCGGCTCGAGGTGACCGTACCTGACGCGCCGTTGCTGGTCGACGCCGACCCGGTGCGCATCAGCCAGGTGGTCAGCAACCTGTTGTCGAATGCGGCCAAGTACACCCCGCACGGCGGGCGCATCGCGCTTGACGTGCGCCCAGGCGCCGACGTGGTGGAAGTCACGGTGGCCGACAACGGCATCGGCATCGACGCCGCATCGCTGGGCGCGGTGTTCGAGATGTTCACCCAGGTCGGGCACAGCATCGAGCGCGCCAACGGCGGCCTCGGGATCGGCCTGTCGCTGGTGCGGCGCCTGGTCGAACTGCACGGCGGCAGCGTGCGCGCCGACAGCGCCGGTGCGGGGCAGGGCAGCACATTCACGGTACGGTTGCCGCTGACGATCGCGACGCCGGACCTCGACAGCGGCGCCGGGCGCGCCGCGGCGGTAGAAGCACAGGGCGGGCCGGGGCGGCGCCTGCGGGTGCTGGTCGCTGACGACAACGTCGATGCCGCGCACACGCTGGCCGCGCTGCTCGACCTGGCGGGGCACGAGACGCGCGTCGCGCACGACGGCGTGGCTGCATTGGCGCTGGCGGCGCAGTTCGATCCGCAACTGGTGTTCCTCGACATCGGCATGCCGCGCATGGACGGCTACGAGACGGCGCGCCGCCTGCGCGCGTCAGCGCAGCTGGGCGGCGCGCTGCTGGTGGCGCTGACCGGCTGGGGCGCCGAAGAAGACCGGGCCCGTTCGCGCGCGGCCGGGTTCGACCGCCACCTGCTCAAGCCGGCGCCGCCGGCCGAGGTCGAGGCGGTGCTGGCCGAGGCCATGGCGCGGCCCTAGCTGCCGAATCGGCAAGCTTTTGGCAGGGTGACAAGCGATCACCCGCTGCATGTGGTTCGACCACAACAGCCTCGGCGCCGATACGCCCCCTACGCGCCCTGCGGCGGCGCGCACGCGGACCCGCCGATGGTGTTGCCGCGTGGCAGGGTGTCATAATGGCGGGATCGTCATAGGAGAATTTTCCAGTGAATCGCCAACCGGACCCGCAGGCATTGCCGGTCCTCGCGCGCGCCGCATGCGCGCCACAGCCACGCAGCATGACCAGGCACGGATCGCCGATCCGGGCCGGCCTGCGCACGCTGTTGGTGGCTGGCGCAGTGGCGTTGGCTGGCGCGCCGGCGCTGGCCGCACCCTCGACCTTCGGCCCGCTGATCGGCAGCGCGCTGCTGTGCCGCAGCCAGCTCGACAACGCCTACTTCTACCGGTACCTGACCCAGGCCTTCGGCCCATCCTACAAGCGCGAAGGCGGTGCTTACTGGTTCCGTACCGACGCCACGCTGTGGGGCGCGCAGGTCAAAGAAGTGATGGTCAGCGACGACAGCAGCGAACTGACCTTCATCGCCGCCCTCACCGAGAGCAAACCCGAGGAGCTGGAAAAAGCGGTGCACGAGGCGGCCGGCACGGCGTTCCGGGCGGTGGACGCGTCGCGCTACCCTTTGCGCAAGTCCAACCCCGGCAGCACGATCGCGTACGCCAAGGACAAAAGCAAAATATACTGCGCAAAGTTCAAACCGCAGCCGGGCCCGCGTTAGGGTGCGGCCACCTGCGCAATCATTGGCGCGATGACCCCATGTACAACCACTATTTTCAGCTCAAGGCTGCTCCGTTCTCGATCGCGCCCGACCCGCGCTACCTGTTCATGAGCGAACGGCACCGCGAGGCGCTGGCGCATCTGCTGTACGGGATCGGCAGCGGCGGCGGCTTCGTGCTGCTCACCGGCGAGATCGGCGCCGGCAAGACCACCGTGTGCCGCTGCTTCATCGAGCAGGTGCCCGAGAACTGCCGCCTGGCGTATATCTTCAACCCCAAGCTGACGGTGGAAGAATTGCTGCTCACGGTGTGCGACGAGTTGCACATCGAGCTGCCCCCGGCCGGCGCGGCGCCGTTCGGGGTCAAGGGCTACGTCGACGCCATCAACCGCTACCTGCTGGCGTCGCACGCGCAGGGCCTGAACAACGTCCTGGTGATCGACGAGGCGCAGAACCTGTCGCCCGAGGTGCTCGAGCAACTGCGGCTGCTCACCAATCTCGAGACCAGCGAACGCAAGCTGCTGCAGATCATCCTGATCGGCCAGCCCGAACTGCGCACCATGCTGGCCCGGCCCGAGCTGGAACAGCTGGCGCAGCGCGTGATCGCGCGCTACCACCTTGGACCATTATCCGAACCGGAAACCGGCGCCTATATCGGCCACCGGCTGGCGGTGTCGGGCGCGGTCGGCACGCCGTTCGCGCCGGCTCTGGTGCCGCTGGTGCAGCGCCTGACGCATGGCGTCCCGCGCCGCATCAACCTGCTGTGCGACCGCGCGCTGCTGGGCGCCTATGTCGAGAACAGCGCCCAGGTGACGCGCCCGATTTTGCTGCGCGCGGCCGACGAAGTGTTTGCAGGCGAGCCGGCGGCGCGTAAGCCCGACGCGCGCTGGCCGTTGCTGGCAGGTGGGGTGCTGGCCGGGGTGGCGCTCAGTGCCGCGGCGGCGTGGCAGATCATGCCGCATGGAGGCGCGCCGCATGTTGCGGTCAAGACGACGGCGCTTGCAGCACCGGCTGCAGTCCCAGTTGCAAGCGCGGTCAAGGCCATCGCGCCTGCCGCCGGCAAGGCTGGCGGGCAGGTGCCGACCGGGGCCAGCGAGCAGGCGGCGTTGCGCCGGCTGGCCGCCTTGTGGGGTGCTGACTTTGCCAGCCTGGCCGGTCTTGATGCGCGCGCCGTGTGCGAATCGGCGTTGCGCGCCAACCTGCGCTGCTACAGCGGACGTGGTGGATTGTACGAACTGCGCCTGCTCGACCGCCCGGCGGTGGTGACGCTGCACGACGGCGCGCGCAGCGGTTACGCGCTGCTGGTCGCGATCGACGCCGACAGCGTGACGCTGGAAACCGACGGCACACGCCAGCGGGTCGGCATCGCCGCGTTCGTGGCCCGTTTCGGCGGCGAGTTCACCACCCTTTGGCGCGGTCCGCGTGCGTTTCGCGAGATGGTGGCGCAGGGCGACCGCGGGGCCGACGTCGATTGGCTGGCGCAGCGCCTGGCCGGCCTGGCGTCCAGCACCGCGCCGGCGCTCGACACGCCATTCGACGCGCGCCTGAAGGAAGCCTTGCGCGCCTTCCAGGCGGCGCAGGGCCTGAAAGCGGACGGCGTGGCCGGACCGCACACCTATATGCGTCTCAACCAGTTGTCCGGCGTGGCGGAACCGCGCCTGCTGGCCGCCAATGGGACGGGAAGCTGATATGTCGTACATTCTCGAAGCCTTGAAGAAGGCCCAGGCCGAGCGCCAGCTGGGCAACGCGCCGACCATCCATGCGCCGGCGCCGTCGTATGCGGCGCCGCCGGCCGCCCACGGCGCGGGGCGGCGCTATGTGATTGCAGGCGTCGGCGCCGGGGTGCTGGTGGTGGCGCTGGCGTTGTTATGGATGCGCCAGGGTGGGGCAGGAATGACGCCAGCACCGGCGCTTGTCGCGCAGGCGCCTGCCGCCGTGGTCCCGGCGCCGCCCGCCATTGTGCCTGCGGCGCCGGCGGTTGTGGCGCCGGCGCCTGTTGCCGCACCTGCGCCAGTGGCGCCGCCCGTGAAGGAGCGTGCGCCTGCAAAACCGGCTGCTGCGCCGCAGGCTGCAGAGGTCCCGGCGTCCGCGCGGCCGGCGCTGCGCGAGACGCCGCCGCCGGTCGCATCCACGCCCGCGCCGGCTGCAACAGCGCTCGCCGCGCCGGCGCCCGACGAAACCATCCGCACCCTGCAGCAGCTGCCCGAGGCGATCCAGCGCGAGATCCCGAAGGTGGCCTTTGGCGGCTACATCTATTCGCCCGATCCGGCCGAGCGCCTGTTGCTGGTCGATAAAATGCTGCGCCGCGAAGGCGAAGAAGTGGCGCCGGGCCTGGTGCTCGAGCGCTTGCTGCCGAAGGCGGCTGTCATGAATTACCGGGGAACCCGTTACCGTGTCGCATACTGAAGTCGCAGGTCAAGTCGTGAAAAAAGATATTGGACAAGTGCTGGCCGTGGTCGGCTGGTCGGGCAGCGGCAAGACCACGCTGCTGGAGCAACTGGTGGCGCGCCTGGCCGGGGCCGGGCTGCGCGTGAACATCGTCAAGCATAGCCACCATGACATCGAGCTCGAGCCGCCGCGCAAGGACAGCGCGCGCCTGCGCCTGGCCGGGGCGGCCGAGGTGATGATCGCCTCGCCCTACCGGATCGCCATCATGCGCGAGTTGCGCGGCGAAGCCGAGCCGTCGCTGGCCGAGCACTTGCAGCGATTGTCGCCGGCCGACCTGACGCTGGTCGAAGGTTACAAATGGGAAGCGCTGCCCAAGCTCGAGGTGTATCGCCCGGAGGTGGGCAAACCGCCGCTGTACCCGGACGACAGCGCGATCGTCGGCGTGGTGTCGGACGTGGCCCGTCCTGACGATGTGGCCGCTGGCGTGGCCTGGCTCGACCTGAACGATGCGCAAGGGGTGATCGACTGGCTGCACGGATGGTTGCGCAACAAGCCTCAAGTTCCGGTTGGCGCCGCCGTTAACGAGTGATCAGCCTTGTCAGGAGACCACGATGGATGTCACGAATATCGCCAAACTCGCCACCAGCATGGCGGAAACCGGCAACCGCCAGGAAGTCGGCATGGCCGTCTTGAAGAAAGCCCAGGATATCCAGATGGCGTCGGCGACCCAGTTGATCGAATCGCTGCCGGCGCCACAGGCGCCGAACCTGCCGGCGCATCTGGGTAATACCATCAATACGAAAGCTTGAATTCGAAGCTTGAATTCGAAGCTTGAATTCGAAGCCTAAATTCGAAGCCCAAGTTCGCGGTCGTACGGCGAGCGTCGCTGCCAGGCGTCAGCGTAAAGCAGTATCGCGACGCCTTTGCGATCAATGAAACGCGCGCAGTATGCGCTCTTCGCCGGTGCGGTCCATGAAACGGTCATTGGCGATGCGGGTGGCGGCCATCATGCGTTCGAGCTGGGCGTCTTCGAAACGGGCCAGTTCTTCATTCGCCGCTTCCAGCGCCAGCGACAGCTTGGCGCGTGCGCCCTGGTACATCGCGCTCGAGTATTGATCGGTGTTCTTGAGTAGTTCTTCCGCGTTTTCAATGACGAGGCGCAGGTCGCCGATCAGCTGTTCCTGCGATTGAACCTGGTGTTCCGGGGTTTGCATTGCTTTCACCTCTAAGCCGTTAGATGACGTCTTAAAATATAAACAAGGAAGCCCCGCTCTGTTTGTTAGTGCGCAAACATAAGCCGCCGCTTTTCAGGGCGCGGCGGGCGGGTATTCTCGACCCGTTTGCGTACCGACTTACTGGACGCTGATCCGGATGTCGCCCACCGTCACGGTCTGGCCACTACGGATCTTGGCGGTCTTGCGAAGCTCCTGCTTACCATCGACCGACACCACGCCGCTGGCGACCATGTTCTTGCCGGCGCCGCCGCTATCCACCAGCCCGACCAGTTTCACCAACTGATTGAGCTCGACGAATTCTGATGTCAAATCGAAAACTATTTTTTGCATTCTATCCTCGGGATGGTGAAGGCGGCGTACGATACACGAGGCCGCTTGATGGACGGGCGCCGCAGGGGCGCGCGCCCGGGTAATACGCAGCCAGATCGCCCCTGGTCAGACGGCCGGATCGGCGATCCGGCGCCCGGCATCACACCGGATCGGGCCGGGTCATGTCGATCGGGACGATCCACTGCTCGAACTGCTGCTCGTCGACAAAACCGCTCTGCAGGGCCGCCTGGCGCAAGGTCAGGCCGTCTTGCGAGGCCTTCTTGGCAATCTGCGCGGCGCGATCATACCCGATGTGCGGCGCCAGTGCGGTCACCAGCATCAGCGATTGCTCCATCAGCTCGCCGATGCGGGCGCGGTTCGGCTCGATGCCCTTGGCGCAGTGCAGGTCGAACGAGCGCATGCCGTCGGCCAGCAGGCGCGCGCTTTGCAGGAAGTTATGCGCGATCATCGGCTTGAACACGTTCAGCTCGAAGTTGCCCTGCGAGCCGCCCACGGTAATCGCAACGTCGTTGCCGAATACCTGGCAGCACAGCATCGTCAGCGCTTCGCACTGGGTCGGATTGACCTTGCCCGGCATGATCGAGCTGCCCGGTTCGTTCTCGGGGATGGTGATTTCGCCCAGGCCCGAGCGCGGGCCGGACGCCATCCAGCGCACATCGTTGGCGATCTTCATCAGTGCCGTGGCCAGGGTCTTGAAGGCGCCGTGCGCCGCGACCATGGCGTCGTGCCCGGCCAGCGCCATGAATTTATTCGGTGCGGTCTTGAACGACAGGCCGGTGCGCGAACCTAGCTCGGCCGCGATGCGCGGGGCGAATTCGGGGTGCGCGTTCAGGCCGGTGCCGACCGCGGTGCCACCGGCCGCCAGCAGCAGCAGGCCGGGCAGGCAAGCGCGGATCGCCTGCTCCGAATATTCGAGCTGGGCCACATAGCCCGAAAATTCCTGGCCCAGCGTCAGCGGTGTTGCATCCTGCAGGTGGGTGCGGCCGATCTTGACGATCGGCTCGAAGTCGCGCGACTTGATGGTGAGCGTGGCGCGCAGCTGGGCCAGCGCCGGCAGCACGTCCTTGGCCACTGCCCATGCCGCGGCCACGTGCATGGCGGTGGGGAAGATGTCGTTCGACGACTGGCCCATGTTGACATCGTCGTTCGGGTGCAGCAGCCGGCCTTCGCCGCGCTCGCCGCCGAGCAGTTCCGAGCCGCGATTGGCCAGCACCTCGTTCATGTTCATATTGCTTTGCGTGCCCGAGCCGGTCTGCCACACGGCGAGCGGAAATTCGCCGGGGTGGCGGCCGTCCAGCACTTCGTCGGCGGCGCGGATGATGGCGTCGGCCTTGTTTGAAGGCAGCTTGCCGAGCGAGCGGTTGACCGCGGCGGCGGCGCGCTTGACCTGGGCCAGCGCCGCGACCAGTTCCGGCGCCATGCGCTCGCTCGAAATGTGGAAGTGGTGCAGGGAGCGCTGGGTTTGCGCACCCCACAGATTGCCGGCCGGGACCTCGATCGGTCCGAAGCTGTCCTTCTCAATCCTGTTTTCCATGATTGGATCCTGTGTGTGAAAGCGAAAGTCGAAAGCCAAAGGTGACGCCGAAGATGCTGCCTGTGATTAAAGAGTTTATCGCAATGTCCGTTAATGACGCTCGGGCTACTCTCTTTCGTCTTCGTCTCGTCTTTGTATCGTCTTCACTATGGCAGGTCGCTTCACTTCATTCATTCCCTGCGCGCTGCTGGCCGGCGCGCTCGGCACAGCCCACGCGGCCGAGCTGGGCGAGGCGCGCGTTGCGTCCTTCATCGGCCAGCCGCTGGTTGCCGACATCGAGCTGACCACGCTGGACGCACCGGCCACGCCGGTGGCGGCGCGGCTGGCGCATCCGAACGTTTATCGTGGCGGCAATATTGGCATGCCGCATGTGCTGTCGACCCTGACCATGACTGTGATGCGCAAGGGTGATCGCCAGTTCCTGCACGTGACGTCGCTGGCCCCGGTTGAATCAAGCCACCTGCACTTGTATCTCGAACTGCTCGACGGCGCTCAGCGCAACGTGCGCCTGGTAACCTTGACGCTGGCACCGGATCCGCATCCGGCGCCGAAGCCGGCGCCAGTCATTGCGCCAGCGCCGCAAACGGTTGCGGCGCCGCCCGTGGAAGCGCCAAGACCGGGCGCGCCGGTCGCGCTGGCGCCGAAACCGAAGCCGGCCCCGCGCCCGGTCATGGCGCAACCAACGAAGCCCGAGCCGACTCCCGCACCGAAGGCAGCGCCGAAGCCGAAAGTGACTTTGCCCGCATTGCCGATCGCCGCGCCTGCCGTCGCTACCTGCGCGTCCGGCCCGGCCGGCCAGCCTTCGCTATGCGCCGCGCTCGACGTCAAGAATGCGCAGCTGCGCCAGCAGATCGGCGCGCTGGAAGACAAGGTGCGGGTGCTGCAAGTGGCGATGGGCGCCAAGCCGTCCGAGGTGAGTGCGCCGCTGCCGGCACCCAAGGCGCATCCGATCCGCAAGAAGCCGGCGCCGCCCCCGCAAGAGCCGCCGCACGACGACCTGCCATGGGGCCCGATCGGCGCCGCTGCGGCGGCACTGCTGGCGCTGGCCGGGGGGCTACTGTTGCTGCTGCGGCGGCGCCGAAACAAGGGCGCCTTGCGCCCGGTCGGCGAGCCGCGCATACCCGTGATGGATCGCCTGCGCCGGCGCTTCGCCCGCAACAAGGCAACGCCGCCGACGGTCGAGCCACGCCTGGAAGAGGATGCACACGAGTTGTCTACACAAGATCGGTAATTACGCTATACTCACCCCGTGGTCGTCGAGATCACGACGGCGCAGGGTCTGCCGCAGCCACCACCGATTGCGTGGCGCGACCAGCAGACAACCGTTGAAGAAACGCCTGTGTCCGGAAGCAGTCTGTGTGCCTACAGTGGCAACAGACGCCGGAAGCAACCGGCAAGAGGCGACGCCAGGAGATACCTGGGGTTCGCTCTCTCCCAATTCCGCGATCGAGCCCATGGCTCGGTGGCAAGCAAAGCGCCTTCGGGCGCTTTTTCTTT
>Ga0265797_10011921_pt1 | contig 10788 bp, 11 predicted proteins | sample P2T30metagenome_FD_192433 | JGI IMG/M metagenome (GOLD analysis project Ga0265797, IMG submission 192433) | Plant litter microbial communities from East Loma Ridge, Irvine, California - P2 T30 | ecosystem: Environmental > Terrestrial > Plant litter > Unclassified | place: USA: California... | reverse complement strand
GCCGAAATAGAGAATGTGGTCTGATTTCTTCGCCGCTTCGAGCGCATTGGTGGTCCAATTGTCTTGGGCTCCGGATTTCTGGAGAATTGGACCGCTAGCCACGGCCATGTTGAGGCCGAGCTGTGTACCCCCATATACTGGTGTGCGCAAGTAGGGGGCCGGGCCGCTGTAGATGCCTGAAAGCTTGGAGGAGTCATTGGCCCAGAAGCCAACCATGGCCACTTTCGATCCGCTCGTAAGAGACAGTGGAAGTGTCTGATCGTTCTTAAGCAACACGAGCCCTTCAGCCGCGACTTGCAAAGAGAGACGCTGTGCCTCTGCTGTGTTGATATCCTTGGCGCTCAACTGAGAGTACGTCGCCGCGGATCCGTCAAAATATCCTGCGTGAACGAGGCCCTCGTACTGGCGTGTAAGAGCCCGATCGACGACTGAAGCGTTCAGCAGGCCCTGGCTCCAGGCGCCAGGAATATCGGAAGATCCAGTGTATTCGCAGCTAAGATCCATGCCATTGGCGAACGCAATCGCTGTAGCCTCTGCGAGTGTCTTTACGTATTTGTGGTTCTGGGAGATATCCGCCACAGCCTCGCAATCACTGGTGATGTAGTTGTTACTAGCTGTCCAGTTCCAATGCTTGCGCAAGATGGTGTCTAGAACATATGTATCGGCACATGTGGGGACACCATTGACTGCGTTGTAGCTGCACATGAACGAGCCAACCTTGGAGTCTCGAGCACACTGTTGGAAAGGAGGCATAAAGTACTCGGCCAGATCTTGCGTGGTGATCTTAGCGTCGAAGTGATGGCGATCGGTGCCGTTCCAATTCTCCATGTCGTAGCCGACATAGTGTTTGCACGTGGCAATGATCTTCCTTTGAGCCTGGTTGCCTTCAAGACCAGCGAGTAAACTCTTAGTGTAGCCTTTGATGCGCAGGATGTCTTCTCCTGGTGTCTCCGAGCCCCGACCCCAGCGAGGGTCCCGGAATGGGTTGATGTCTGGAGTCCAAAAGTCCACGGGGGCTACGCCGCCATTACCAAATGCTCTTGCCTCATTTCCGATGATATTTGCAATCTGATTGATCAGATCATCATCAAATGCTGCTGACATCAGGAGAGGCATCGGGAAAGACGTTGCGGTGCGGTAAGCTCCAGTGAAGCTGATTCCTGGGGCCCCTGCCACACCGTGCAATGCCTCACCCCACCAGTTGTAAGCTGGGAGCCCAAGTCGTGAGACGCCCTTGGACTTGCTATTATTACTTGTATTAGCGCAGGCTTCGAGCTATATATCTATCTGGGGAAAACATACCTCACGAGGTTGTCGAGCTTCTCTTGCGTCTGCATGGCTGCAACCAGGGCTGCAGCCCGCTTTGCAGGCGTCGCCGTCACATCGCAGATGGCGTTTGAACTCAGCGGACCATTCTTACAGTCAGGGCCAATGGCATATGCTTTAGGGGCCAATGAGGCTCCGAAGAGCACCAGACCCAAGAGATGCATCACAAGTAACGAGTGTATGATCAAGCGGCAAGATATTTAGGTAAAACAACCTCTTGAGGCTGCCGAGCATGTACAAAGCACATTGTTTCTCGTCGTAGGTACATATATACTAGTGCCAAGTTCCATGTCAGCCGTGTTTATAACCGGAATGGCGCTACTATGCCGCTTGCTGAAGATGTTGGAGGGAAAATATCACGCTACCCCGCCTCCCCGCGCATTTAGGCCCTGGGTCCGCACAACAATGTTCCCCAATAGACCCGTGCAAATATACGACATTCAGCCGCCGGGCCCAAGAGGAAGACGATCTTCATGTTACAACAATATGATATCATTTACGTCAGACTTTGTGTCTCGTGTAATTTTAGTTGAGCCAATCCTTCTACAAGATACACCCGTATTCTCGGGAAGACAAAACATGGAATACAGTCATGGGCAACTTAAGATGACTCAAGGACATGTGAGTGTTTCGTGTTGGGTAAACAGACCATGCACTATCATCTCCGGTTCTGTTTGCAAGAGCCAGGCCCGTTCCATGTCTAGTCACTTCGTTCGACTGTTTTTTTAGGGGGGAAGACCTTGCTGCTCAAATCGAACACGGGCAGTGGACACGGAATACCCACAGTTTCACATACTGTGATAATCGCAAGGTACCAGCCACAGACCATCCCAACGAAGCCGAATCCGCCGGCGATGTGCAGTAATTTGCCGATATGTTCAAAGTCTGCCTCTGTTTTGGCGTGGGGAATGGAGAAGTCTGCGGCGGCAACGAAGGAGAAGAGCATGACAAGACCAGAAAAGAGCAAGGTAAATAAGACATTCACACGAATGGTGCCAATAAGAAAGATACAGGTAACAAGTACCCTACTTCATGGTTAGCGGTCGACAAGACGAGAGAGGTGGTATGAGGAGGTGAGCTTACATCGACACGTTGTGGAAGCCTTGAGAGGAGTTGTAAGCGGCACCACTTGCCCCTCCTACTTCGCTAAAAGCAGCTGATATCTGGTGGGTAGGATCTTGTTGATATGCCAGGCTGGCAAAATGGCTCCCGTAGACGAGGAAAACGGCCATGGGAAATGCTGGGCGCAGGCATCAGTACGGAAATCAACCAAGAAGCTGTAGCAACAAGGGTCTCATACAGTTACCGAGGACGAACTCGGCGATTCCGGCGACGTTCAGGGCGAAGGCGCCGAAGAAGTAATAGTCACCAGTGAGGCCAATCAAACTTTGTGGAGCAGCGCTGCCCTGGAAACCACAGAGGACGAGAACAGTAGAGGTGAATGGCATAAGGAAGCCCATCAGCCCTAGTAAACTTGGATTTCCTGTTGATAGTGTGAGTCTCGCAATTCACCTGCAGACACGTTCGATGACCAGATTTCAGATAATCACTTACCGAATCGTTTCGCAAGGTCACCACGTGGAGGGGCGCTCGGCTGGAAGAATAGACGCTCATATTGTTCTGGAGTCAAGGCCACAGTGATCTGACGACTGAGAGAAGCGCCATTTGCTGCGATGCCCACACCGCTGTGTTCGGTCACCTCGTGATCCATTTTGGCGGTGTCTGACATGCCGTCAAAGGCTATATTTTCTATGGTTTGGTGGATGAAAAACGGGAATAGGACTTTATGAACAGTAACTGCGAGCGAAGCGTGCAAGACTCGGTGCGGTGTTCTGTCGCACGCGAATTGCCATGACTATATGCCCAGGTGGCTTCCGCGCTGTCCCGCCGGCGATACCTTGAATCGCGAAGACCACAACCATTACGTACGTACTTTCGCCGTGTTTTCGAGCCGAACCGAGGCAATTTCGAAACTCCGCGTATGACTACCCCAGGTTTCTCCGCATATATATCTATTTCCGCTGTAGTGTATGTGTTGGATACGGGCCGTTGGGTTAGCTTCGACGTGATTGGTGGCGCCGCACTAGGGTGGTGCACCGGCAGATCAAGCTTTGTTAAGCGTTTCATTCTGCGGTAACAGACTCGGCAAACCACGCGGCATGAAGGGTATTTGTGTTGAGGTTTCCTCGCGCTTCCTATCGCAGTAGAAACGCCATTGGTCGTGCAAAAACTTGCTCAAGAGACGCCGTTCGACTGTCAGCAATTAGGAGTAGAGTCCACTATTGGATACTAACGCAATAGAGCAACGCCATAGTCCAATATTGCCATTTGAGTAATTCTAGAAGAAGGGAATAGCGGACCTCGATGCTACCTAACAGAAGACGAGCTTCCGCCTCTACTCTGCCTTCTTGATTTGCTTTCGCTCTGACAGATGTAGTATGACGGAGCAGGTGTGTGGTCTCTGAATATCGCGTAGCATGCTTTCTTGTCTTCGTACAAAGGGTGAAGCATCAGCGAGCTGGCTGGCCTTTGTGCGCACGAAGCCGATCTTCTCTCACATCCTGCAATGCCCTGTCTATCACCTAACATTTTTCGAGTACTTTAGTAATGATGTAGGAAGCGCTTACGTAGTTCCAGGCTTCAAGGCCCTTCTCTAGTCGTGTGCTACGGCTGCGGCTGCGGCTGCGGCTGCGTCTGAGGCTTGAGTTTCGCCAGTTGTTGAAGTTCTGGAGCGTGGGGTACATACAATGTTAGCCTCTGACTCGGTTCTTCCTGGTCTGCGTTACTCAAAGACTTAATTAGTTGCTATTAAAGCATCAATGCTACCCAAGCTCGCTTGTCGGGAACTACAGATCAACCTGATTTTATTCGGATTGTTGTTTGCAACATCCCCCTCATGGTGCCAATCAAACTTGTTTTTATTGCCAAGGCGCTAGTCTACAATCGGTCAATCCACAGTCGTGGCCCAGACCACAGACTCTCAACTCTACGCCATCTTTGCCATCACATTACAAGGAGACCTCTGGAGTCATCAAGCAACTGTAGTAGTAGTGTGCAATTGAATCAATCCTATGATCAGACACAAGCCAACAGCAATTCCACAGTCATCAAACAACACTCTGGATCAACTTTACAATGTACAACTCAATGTCGCCATCATCAGCTCAAGCGCTCGCTCGCAAAAGAACACAGAGGATATGGCCATTGTTGATTGTCACTTTCAGGCTTACCCCTCATATACTTGACTGCCAAGGCGTCTAGGAGATTGGCCTAGTAACTGGGTGCTCTGTCAAGAACGACGGAACAAAGCCATCTTTTCTTGATGGTTCAGATGGCCAAAGCTCGGTACTTGTACCCCCGGTGAAAGTGTTCATCCAGCTCCATAATTACAAGTTTGACGGATATCGCCGTTATGGTGTTTTGTTCGCTACCTATGCTCCGGTTGCTGTTATGCACTAGCGGCATCTACCGGTTGATCTGTCTGGCCAGACTTCGGCTCGTCATCCGCCTTTCGGTCCGATTCTGTGTCCGTCCGACTGATCGTCTGTACTGTGTACATATATGAATATGACCGCTTTACGGTGTGGCGTGGCGCAGTTGGAACGAGAAATCCCACCCCATCTCCACATCCCCAGAGGCGTCCGCTTTCCAGCCGCATCCTAAGCTCCACCTCTAGCGCATCATACCAAAAGATCAACGCGCAATACCTTTCCTCTATGACAATGCGAGAGCTTGGGTAGGCTCGATTATGAAGTATCGTATCGATTCAAGCACCGCTTCGGTGCTTATCCACAATTTCTCGACACAACCCAATCAGCCTGTGTGCACTCCTGTCAGCAAACCTGGTCACGTCTGTCGTGCTCGTCCCTTTTTTTTCTCCTGACACCCGCTTTTGGATCATAGGTTCACCGTCTGAGGTAACTCAACTATCCTGGTACAGGTTTACCATCCAATCGGGTCCGCAACGCTTTGCAGTGGCAGTCTGGTTCATTCAATCAACATAAGCCCTGTTGTCGATTGGGTAACTTTCAACCGCACAACCCTCATAGACTTCCATGCATGCACACAGACTGATGCGGATGATATCAGCTCTACATCACTTCAAACCTCGCTCGTGGGTTCCTAACAAGCCCTTGCAGACAACAAACTACCTACCATATTACGTAAGAGCAACGGTGATGCACTTGATCCGTACCTATGCACATACAGACTCACGGTGCCTGGACCACGCGCATAGCCACTTTCTGGTAGCCATTGCCAACTCTACACGGGCAGGACCTACCCAACCCAGGTGGTTTTCGAGAAGGTAGAGGCACCCCGGGAACCGGGTCGAACCTTACTACCCTATTCATCCTAGCTGGGACACTGATAACGCCGTTAGCGCGCCCTTACGATTTTCAAAACTTTACATGTCGACAACTAGACGACCGTATCTCTCATCATTGTTGATTGGTTCAATAGCAGTCAGCTTCCAAGGGTGAAATTGACACAAAGGCTTTGCTGGGTAGATTACAGTCGGCTCTGAGAAAGGCCCGCATGATTGCCAGCCAGCTTCCTTGTGGTTGCTCAATTTTAACGAAAGAACATGCCCGCCTTCTACGTCGGGCCTTTTTTTTCGATGGCCAAGGCAAGTGACATTTCCTTTCTCACCGCAGGTTGTCCAACGTCAACTAGGGGATCATCCGGGTCTTCATTTCGGATCTATTTTCGGATACTCATTTCACGTGTACACTGACACTTCAAAATATCGTCAGTAAGCCTTAGGGAGTCCCTCTTTGTATTTAAAGAGGCTATGCTGCTGTGGAGTTGATGAGATAACCCACAATCCAACTTTTTGTCTATCATTAACTTGTCAAATCGACTTAATCTAAACATCCACTCTTTACATAATGTTGTCTCTCGTCCTCTCCGGCCTTGTCGCACTTGCTCAAGGTGCGCCACACCAGCCCAAGATTGAGCCTTCTCCTGCTCCTGCTGTTCCTCTAGATGCAGGCCTAGCCAGAGATCTCGCCACTGCCCAAATCTTTGCCAAGCACGTCACGAGCCCCAAGGACGTCCTCGCAAACTGGACTGCCTCGGGCAACAACCTATGCGAATGGAGCGGCTTCTACTGCACAATCAACCCGGACACGAACCAAAACGCACTTGCGTCGATTGACTTTGCCGCCAACTACAGCTTGAAGGGCAACCTGAAGCTGGCCGGCTTCCTCGATAAGTTCCTGGACCTTGCCCTTTTCCATGCCAACAGCAACGGTTTCACCGGCGACATCCCCGACCTCAGTGCGTTGCACTACCTGTACGAGCTGGACCTCAGCAACAACAAGCTGTCCGGCCCCTTCCCCCGCGGCGCACTCACCGCCAACCAGCTGACCTTCCTGGACATCCGCTACAACGCCTTCACCGGACCCATCCCCGCCGAGGTCTTTACAACCTTCCCGCAAATTGAGGCTTTGTTCTTGAACAACAACAAGTTCTCGGGCGAGCTTCCCAACAGCATCGGTGCCTTCCCTGGACTGTACCTCTCGCTGGCCAACAACAAGCTCACCGGCTCTATTCCCTCGACGCTTGCCAACGCTGCAAGCCTCAACGAGGTCCTTTTCCTCGGCAACAAGCTCACCGGTACCATTCCTCAAGGCCTCGGTTCCCTCGCCAACCTTACCATCTTCGACGTTACTGACAACAACCTGACCGGCCCCGTTCCAGAGGATCTGTGCGCAAGCAAGTCGCTCACTACTTTGGCCCTCAAGGGAAACAAGCTGGACAAGAACTTGGGTCCTAAATGCGCCCAGTTGAAGAAGGCTGGTGTTCTCAAGATCTAAGCTGGGAGAAGAAAATGGTATTACAGGGTGGGGGGAGATGGTAGTCTGGTTCAAAAGAAAAAGGGTCAGTTCTAGCAAGAAGAGAGAAATATTTGATATATCATTCGAAAAGCAGCCCTCTTATTGAGTATATCTACTCAAGATGCCTGATCAGAAAGATATTCTTTCTTTTCAGTTTAATTATAATCCAATATACCCCGAATACAAGACCCACAATGAAACTATTATACCCCAAGCCTTTGTCATGACATGTCCAGCGCTGTGATTACTAGTCACCATTTTCCGAATCACCATCTTCTCGGTCGGAATCTGAAACTCTCTCGGCAATCTTCCAGAATGCCGTTGGTCCGGCAGGTCCATGGGCGTCAAAGTCCTTGTCAAACCATGTACCAATAACACCACGTGGACAGCGCAAGCCGCCTACTTGGATTCCGTCGCTACGCCATCGCTCCTCACCACTGTCCCGGACGTCAGCAATACTGAAAAAGTTTGTAATCACAAGGATTTTTTTTTTAAAAAAAAAGACATACCCTTGAAACACCGAGATTGTCTGCCATCGAACTTCGCCTTCGCGTGTCATTCGAACGGTACCACGAATTCCAGAGTTTGCATTTGGATCCCATTGTACGTTTATGGATCTCGACACACCCTCGAAATGCACCATGGGTAAGCTGGGGTTATCCAAGGGCCCAGGTGCAGTGACGTCGGTAACCCAAAGGCTCATGATGATATGTCGGTGGGCCTCTTCGGCGATGAGTGCGTCTCTTGGTTCGCTGGGAGGCACTCTTATTGCGTCCAAGCTGAAGTTGAAGTTATACAGGTCGCTGTAGTCAAGGAAGCAGACAGTCTAGTGCCATTAGATAAGACCCCCATGCTTTCGTCCGGAATGTTAACTTACACGCCCATAAATTGCTGAAACTCCATAAGGGTCTTTCATGTCTAATGAAAGATCTGGCTGCTGTATGAGCGTCAAGTAATCTGGCTGGCATTGACCCGGGTGATCTAGCTCAGCAGGGATCAGTCCATCGAGCGGCTGATACCATGGCGCCTGGTGCAGGTTTGGAGTCGTTTGAGAGGTTAGATACGAGTTGCATGCAATGACAACCATAAGGCTTTCTACCATTTCCCAATCCACTCGCATGCTTCCGTCGTTGCGGAACGGGCCCCATTGATTCTTGTCGGTATAGTTTCGCAAATCGTACACGCGTGACCTTGCATATGGGTGTATGGATAAACCTCTTGAAATGTTCAAGGGAGGAAATCCGAATAGGCTGTGCAACTTTGCGCTTAGCTGACGGCCTTCTTCATCATCGGCTGGCCGCTGATTCGGCCTTCCTGCACGGGCGTAGAGTGACGAGCGGCACATGAAAGCATCGTGATTCTGTTTTATTTTCTGAAATGACTGTGTAATCAGTCGTTGGTTGTGGGAGACACCGTGGGCGTCTTTCGACATTGTGGCGATGAGATGGTCAGCTGTTGTGCCGACGCTATGGAACGCGGCCGCCTGTGTATATTCAGTAATCACAGTCACGGATGGAAACTAAAGATTACCTTGACATCGTTGTCCGCAGAGAGGAGGATCTTTTGAAATTCAACCACTCTCCTCAATTCCTTTACCCAGTCCGGCTCCGGCTGTTGCGGCCTTCGTCGCCGAGGGTCATCCTAAAACACGGTCAGTCTTTCGGATCTAGACAGAAAATGAATTTGTTCATACAAAGTACTTTAGGTATAAAGTTTTGTAAAGTCGTGTGTTCTTTGTGATGAACTCATTGAAGCCCTTTGATGTCTGCGCACATGCGGCAAGGTCTTCTGGGTTGATCTCCTCCAAAATCTTGATTAACACATCGTAACAGAGATCTAGTAATTCAGTCATCGCTTCACTTGTACACGCGACCTTTTGTTGAGAAGGTGTGAATGAAGGTGGTGAGCATGAGGCGCGAGTGCTAATGTGGGGTTCGGAGATAACGGGGTATTTCCACGTGACCAATCACTTTCGCACAACGATTACCCTACAGCTCGGAAGTGCTGGGGCTTTGACAAGCAAGCGCAATTACGCCGAGTGCAAGTTCCTGGGAGTTCAGGAGTACAAAGGCCTGGAGTCTGCTGCTCATGTAATGCTCCGAAGTCCCAGTTCTGGAGAAAACAAAGCTAACGTCACCACGACCGCTGGTGCATTTTCTTTTAGTCAGCAACATCCCCCTCAAAGCGCCGATGTCTATTGGGTTTGTCCCGAGCTCCTGGAACAAATGCAGCTTACGATGTATCACGGCACGCCATATCGGTCAAAAGTTGGCTGAACGTAAATATATTGCATGTGGGTATCAATAATGCTAAACAAAACTACCACTCCAATCGATCATCGCAAGTCAACCGCACATCCCACTTGTCGTTTCCCTTCCATACCTCACCGCCCTTGTTGGTGCTTGCTACTATCCGCCGAAGATCGCTAATCATACCGCCGGGCCCCGAGGCGAAGACATCTGTACCTCCTTGCACAGTGCCAGCGACAAAGTCTGCAACAACAGCTTGGAGGTTGGGCCTTGCCTGGATGTGGTTCAAGCCTAGGTCCGACTTTGAAACGCCATGGACCGACAGCGCCGAGGACGCATCTACAGACGACGAGTTCGCGCTCGATTCAGGAGCGATTTCTTTGGCGCAGTCGCTTGCACCAACCTTTTCTGAGACGGCAGGCGGCGGGATATCAGATTCTTCTGCAGCGCGAGTGACGTAAATGTGGATGCCAGTGCGAAGATTGCGGCACTTGCGCTTCAGAATCGCAAGTTCGGGCGCGACCCAGTCGATGTCGCTTCTGCGACGCACGACCCATACGAGAGACATGTGTCGATCAGGCGTTTGTGTCTGAGACGCGAGATCGAGGAGAACAGGTAGAACGTATGCGATACCAGTACCACCTGCGATGCAGATGACGTTGGAGTCGGGCGCTAAGCTGCGCATAGTGCGCTCACCATAAGGGCCGGTCATGACAACAGAGAGGCGGGCATCAGCCATTAGGCCTTCGTGCGACTCTTCGTGGTTCCTCATGTTGGCAATTCGCTTCATGGACAGGTCGGCAATCTTCTTGGTCTCGCCTTTCCTGGCGCGGAAGATGTACGAGTGCCGTTGGGAGTCAGCCCCGAAAACCGGGCGGCTAATGGGCGTGAATGGATGAGACTGCCAGATGCTGCTGTCAGGGAACGTCAGGTAGAAGTGCTGGCCGACGGCCCAAGCATCTTGAGGATGATCATAGTCCAGACGCACGACGTCGCCATTGACGTCGTCCTTGAAGAGCAAGATGCTTGCAGAGGCGGCTCGAAAACCCATATGGCCGGAAGGTAGGAAGTTGTAGTGTAGCAGTGCGGTCCTGGCAAAACGAATAGCGCGGTCAATGAACCAAACGATGAGTCCTGGTAGAAGGAAGACCTTGAGTTGCTCCCAGTGGCCCCAGCAGGCGCCAATGTACACCATGGCGAGGACGTAGTGAGCCTTGCGGAAGAACTCGTAGCCAGTGATTCGGATGGCCCACGGCGTGGAGAGTACGACGAGGAGCGTCAAAAGGATCATTGCGACCAGGCCCCAGACCATGTAGGTCTGCACAATCCATTCCAAGCCGACAGTGGGTTGAGGCTGATATAGACGGATCTCG
>Ga0265797_10011919_pt1 | contig 10788 bp, 5 predicted proteins | sample P2T30metagenome_FD_192433 | JGI IMG/M metagenome (GOLD analysis project Ga0265797, IMG submission 192433) | Plant litter microbial communities from East Loma Ridge, Irvine, California - P2 T30 | ecosystem: Environmental > Terrestrial > Plant litter > Unclassified | place: USA: California... | reverse complement strand
GCTTCGTTCATGGAGGCGATGCGGACGCTGCCGTTTAGCCTGGGGTTGTTTGGTCAGCGCTGTTTGGGGAGAGAAGAGTGGGAGGGATGTACATGTATGCCCATTCTCCTTGCTTGTGCCAGTGGAGCTCGCGGTAAGCATGGGGACTCAGTCGCATGTTTGTCCCCGCCATTGCGACGGAAGATGGCAGTTGATCGGTGTTTTGCGATCGTGCCCATCCCGCGCCTGCAAGGCCGTGGCGATTGTGGCTGAGACCAAATGGCCATTTCGCATTGCTTACTTCTCCCATATCGGAGCCGGGTGGGGCGTAAATGTCGCTATTCAGACGATCATACGCTGGAGTACTGTAACGAGGTATCAGCCACAGCACAGTCTGCGGGCATATCCAAGAACTTACCGTGGACCAGGTTCAGTTGGTCCTGTAGTACCTCCGCGGATCGGCTGTGGATTCTTCACATTCGCGAGATCGATATACAATCCCAAATCCTCGTCTTCTGACTGCCCGGGTGCGAGCTCGAAGTCTTTAGGTGGGATGACTGTAGACTTCATGTCGACTGGGTTAGAAGGGTTGTACCCTTGTAAGTCATCCGAACCGCGCAACGAGCCTGATGCCGAAGAAGGTAGTGGCATGTTCAAGACTTGCGAGGGATCGACAGGGCCTGGCACTGATGAGCCGCCAGAAACTCCTGACGCCTGAGGTGCTGGTGCAGGTAGGCCATGGGCAAGACCTGCCAGGGTGTAGAGGAACGCGGCGGATGAGGAATGGAGCATTTTGGAAAGGAATTGCTCGTTGCGGTACCAACTCACCGTGCAACTGCGGAATAGATGGACAGCTTACCCTCCATTTTATACACAACTGGGCGACAGTAAAATCGTACCACCCCAATGTCTTCACCACTAACTCCAACAGGCATACGTCACCTGGAGCGACATCATGACTATTGAGAATAGCAAAGTGACGGGTACGCAGCCCTGGCATGCATGCGGCGATGAACGGTATCGTGCATGGGATGTTCGATCAAGCTTGCCCATTCTGGCTATATTGTCTTGTCTATAGCTGGGGTTGTGGCTTTTCCGGGGGATGTCCACCAACTGCCGCCGGCCTAGTGGTTCAAGGTTGATTGAAGATTGGCTGCGGAGCATGAGGCTGACCACGAGTTCACGACAGGGGTCTGATTTGCTCGGTTCTTGAAGTATCCCCATCTTGTTGATCGTGACGAGGATGACCTCGCCATGCTCTCAGTCTTGCATCATTGTCTTTCTTCGGAGACGGACTCGGTACCTACCTAGGCATTGTGGTTTGTGGTTTTGAAAAATCGAAGTAGATGCTTTCTTTGCTCTTCGAACTTGAACCTTTGAGCAATGGTAACTTTGCAGCTACCAGCGAGCTTCTGAGCTGACTGCGTTGGCTTACTCACAGTTCATCCTCAGTAGTCTGATCTGCTATTCCCGAAGCGCTCCTATGCACACCGCGCGTTTTTGATGTAGTGTCGGAATGAGCCGGGACCAGAGTCCATCGCGGGAGGCAACAAGGACCTGTGATGAGACCTCAATATTGACTAACAATGTAGCTGAAAATGGAGGCAGGTGCGGCAGTAGGACTTGACTCTGCATTCCCCAACACAGGGCGGCTGCGCATATCTGATAGACCCCGCATATCTGATAGACCCCATCACATAAAAGGTGCGAAAGCAGACGAATAATGAATAGATACCGGCACTCACACCCGTACTGAGTGGAGATGAGATGGCGTGTCAAGCTTTGCGGAGAAGGCTTGAGCACCTGGGCAGAATCACGCTACGTCATCACGTGGCTCATTTTGGCTAGCGCGACGCTCAGCTCTCCTCCCAAACCTCAGTCGCGACAACTCTGTCTTCACTCCGGTCCGCATGCAAATGCACTCACAACAGCAAAACAAGGAAAATAGAGCGCCACACTTCCTCAGCGAATTTAACTTTCGTATTCTAATGTCCGAGACTTCGCGATTTCCAGCCAACGCGTCTCGACCGCGTCGTCCACCACACCGTCACACCTCCGATCCCTTCCAACTCACCAGACGCTCATATGAAAAGCTGCATATCACACGCCTCGCGATGCCGAATCTTTCTCGAAGCAGAGCTTAGCCCGTCTTCGAACCTCCAACTGTGAATCCTGCGCGTCACACGCTCAGCGCCGAAAGCGCGAACACGCCAACACCTCCAGGCCTCCCGCAGTCTTCCTCAATATACCTGGTATATCGAAAGTGCATTGACTTGGGCCGATGCGACTGTGGGCCGGTGCTAGAGGATACTCTTCATTCCCTTCGAGGGCGATGTATGGAGTCAGCCTTGCTGACAGGCAGATGCAGTAGATCCATCAACCGGTTCTCTGCATCATTCCTCGGTCGGGTCAGAGCTATACCATCGCGAACAGTGACCTGCTGTTCGCGACGTTGATCACGGCTCATCTCGGGGTTCGATGAGCCTACCCAGACGCGTCCCTGAATAGGGACAAGACCGGGTGCATTGTTTTGTGTCAAGTTACAGGGCATGCCTGATTCTTGATCACAAAGTTCATCCTCAACTGCCGAATAGTCGGCCAGAATGCCAGGCGGAACTTGGATGCTGGACTTGATAGCACCCATCAAGGCCTTTTTCTTCAAGAATGCCCTGAGAAATTCGGGAGAAGGTGTAATGACCTTCTTCTTCTTATTTAGGAACGCCTCAATGAACTTGGGAGAAGGCGCATTGGCTACCGCGGCAGCGGCATCATCTGCCTCCTCGTCGCGAGTTCCCCGGATATGCTCCATGAGACCCCCTGACACACGAGCTGCGGCATTCGATACGGAAGCGTTGTCTTTGGCCATTATATGAGCCGCTGGAATGCTGCCGGGCGTACGCTGAACTTGTGGATTTCCGCCACCAGGAGAAGTCTTGCTTTTCAGCTCAACAGCCGAATCGCGGCGTTTCCGCTCCAGCGCAGCCAAAGTAGCAACACGGCGCCCCGCAAGTAGTGGACGTGGAAACTCTTCTGGCTCTTCGTGTGCTTCACAGCCTGGCTCGCGGCTGTCTTGATATTCCACGAGCGCATCGTAAGGCTCGCGACACTCCTCGTCGAAGTCATCGTGTTCGATGATGTCGGTAGCCGAAAGACGCCACAGCCGAATCCAGGACTCAGACTTTGCCATCCAATCCACCGGGTTGTCATGAAGCTCGTCGTAGAACTGACATCCTTTAGGGACCTCCTCGGGTTTAGCACGCGATGTTGGGTATTCTGGTGAATTACAGTTGAGAATGGCATCGTCTTCCTCGGTCAGGAAGTACGCAGCTCGATTAGGGCGCCGCCGTGAGCGAACGTGCCCCATGTGGTACCGAACAATGGCTTCAATGCCACGGATGCCCATCTTCTGCTGCCACCATAACTTCTTCGCCTTCAGGTACTCTGGGTTGTCACCAAAGTCGTCCTCGGGATTCAGCAACCCCTGTTCGCGTAGCGCGTCGGTGTCACATTCATCTTGATGGTACAAGTCGTTCCAGAGACCGACGATCATGCTTTCTTCGAGACCTTTCCGATCTCCAGGGATACTGCCGGCCGCATACTCGTGGGAATCGTTTGCGACCAACCGATCATAGTGTTCTGGTTGAGCGCGTAGCTTCTCCAGTCGGTCCAGGATACCTTGGACGAATCCATCATTTTCACCTGGGAAATCGTGAAGGTGGTCCCACTCTGCTTTTGATGTGTCGTCTAGTGGCACTGCTCCCTCAAAATAGGGCCGGTCGCAGTCAGGTATCGGTGCAAGTCGTCGGGTCTGCTCATCGTCGTTCTGGTATTCGGCGAGGGCGCAGGCTGCTTCGATGCCTTTTGGACAAGAGCAATACACCATCGGGTCTTCTGGCAGATCTTTGCGCACTTTCATCGTCTCGTAGATGATTTTGCGCTGATTACCGGAACGGACGAGTCCGACAACGACACGGTCCTCTTGGAGAGGCAATGGAATTTCGTCAAAGTCTTCATTCCAGACCGCTGGGAACTGCCGAGGATGTTCAAAACAACCGATGTTTAGACGAGGCTCTTCTTCGTCCACAACAGATCCGAATTTCCTTGCGAGAAGATGCAAGTGTGGCTTGTGTTTGGACACATCACATGCTAGGTTCAAGAAGTGCTGTTGAACCTCGTCGCTGACTTTGTCACCATGGAAAGCTGGATGGCCCGTCTGGTGTTTCGTATACGCATCATGGAACTTTGCCATGATCATTTGGCCACCATCGGGTATCTCGGCACTGAAGTAAGCCAGGGTGTATGCCATGATAGCCAGGTCTTCGCATTCAACGCCCATTTCTTCGAGAATCCCGTGGGTATACTTGTAGTCTTTGTACTCACCCTCATAGTCGAAACTGGAGCTTACAGATGATGACGCCATGCGGCTCGCCGAGCCAAAGCCATGGTTGTCTGCCTTTGGATGGCTGACGAGTTCTTCTACTCCGCGGAACTTCGGACCCAGCGACTTGATATAAGCAGGACACTCGTGGTCTTCGTCTTCGTCGTCTTCAATCATCTCAACATGGAGCTTCGAAGTCGCGGAGGTACGCAGTACGCTTCCGACGTGTGTAGATGTTGAGGGCGTATCCGCGGCAGACGACGGTGATGTGACCATTATAATGGGCGGGAAGAGCTTGTTGAGTGACTGCATGGTTTGACCGCAGTGATTTAGCATTTGGTCTGCATTGAACGCATCAGATGAAAGTAACCTGGCAATGCCTGATATCCTGGCGATTTGCACAATGGGGTCTTCCTTTGTCGCAGCCGGTGTAAAGGTAGGCAGATGGTTGAGGAATCTGTGGGTGCACTTCGCCGGGGCAGCGCTTGCGGCAATAGTATAAGGGGGCGGTTGAGACTGATCCCGGCGGAGCGGATAGCCCACCTACGCGGTGAGTTTCAGGCGAGTGTACTTGGTGCTGTGAGTTGATGTGGGTTGAAATAATTGGTGTGGTGTGATGGTGGTACAGTAGACTCTGCAGCGCGAGCGTGGACATATATACCGGACAGGACTTCAGGCGCAAAGGCGCAACCAGGAGCCACGCAAAGGCGCAATCGATGGCCAAGCTAGGGCTAGCCCAGAGAGCAGCACAGACTACGGTGAATGAACGACTCGGGGCATCCGGATGGGTATTGCTGCTGGTGGAGGTCCAACATCGTCGTGCAGTGAATGTAAAATTTCCAGCTGGCCCAAACATAGTTGCGAAGTGAATCGAACTGTTTACAACGATGGCGCATTATTTGGTATATATATAAATTGAAGATAACAACACTAATGACTTGTAAGTCGGGTATACGCAATATATGGCCAACATAAGCAAACAAAGATGGCGTTCATAATGCATCGAACCGGGTATCAAACGCTAAGCAAATCAACAGGAAGGAGTACATTCGAGACCGTACGCGATCTTGGTAAAAACAGGGAATAAAGAAAGAGAAGGGTGAGAACAGTACAAACTCGCTCTCAAGAGGTATAACAAGTTCGAAAGGCTCATTGCCAATTCACGCGCTGCATCGCAGCCTCAAAGTCCGAGTTGATAGGGTAGTTGGGATACTGCTGCCGAACTACTGATTCAAAGTCAGTCAAAGATCTAATGACATGAACAAGGACATACCGGGTGGGTGAAGTGTACCGTGCGTGGTACCAGCGATCAAGGCTTTTGCCCGCCTAGACTGCACATTCTGTGCCAAGTCGTGGCCCTGGTGTTGCTCTTGAGCAAAGCCTGCCGTCGGATGAACAGCGGCGTCGAGCTGTCCCCACATGCCGTGCGGCGCAGCCAGAGCATAGCAATGCTCTAGACACTCCTGGCATCGAGTAACAATGTGGCCGTGCGGAAAGCAGTGTGTACAGCCGGTCTGACTCGTGTTCATCATCCTGCTCGCCATCGTCTGAGGCGTGAACTCAAGCTGATGCAAGCGACCGTGCTCACACCGAGGGGCGAGCAGACGATAAGGAATCTCCGAGAAACCGATGGTAGTCTGGAAGCCAGAAGGATAAGACGAGGATGTGATTCCTGGAGCAGGAAGTAAACCATCAGGATGGCTGATGCGCTCGTTGATGTCCTCGGCTGATGTGTCGACTAGAACGAAGATGTTCTTGGTGACCGTTTTGTGCAGCTCGCAGTTCTGTACAATCTCCTGGGAACGAGGCGGTGTCGCATGCTCGGGATAATCCGCATACAAAACCAGGCTAGCCATGGCATCGTGAAGCTCAATGCCATCGAGGACTTCGATTGGGAAGAGTGGTTCGAAGCCTTTCATCTCCTTGTAGTTATGCTCCTTTTCGTCGCGGTAGCTACCGAGCGTTGATATCGCGACTTGTCCGCATGGACACTCGTGGAAGGCATTCGGATCAAGTAGGTCGCCTTGGTCAATGTCTTCCATCCAATCGGGAACCCGCTCATAGCTTTCGATCAAGGCGTGCTCTGGCTTGCCCTTCGTGACTTCACGAATGAAGGAGGGTTTGAAGGCAATATCCCAGTTGCGAATGTTGTAGTCCGAAATACCTTCATTGATCGCCATCTCTTCATATTCCGTGAGATATGGTCGGCAAGGGTGATCCAGTCCCACATGATGGCGTACATCCAAGTGACATGCAGGGGTGAACTTCCTCCGATTCCCCTCGATGATGGTTTTAATATCCTGCAATGTCTTGATGGGCGAACCGGGCGCGACGACAGTACCGGGGCACATGATGTACCAACACTTTTCGAGTTCCTGGAGGAGGGCATTCTCGCCATTCTGTGACCGCGTCTTGATAAGGGTATCCAATGACTGGGCTCCAATCGCTGCTTTCAGGTCTTCCGAAAGATGCGGTTCCAAAACGTGTAGAAGGAAGGCGATGTCCTGCGCGTCTGCTTCGGTAGGTCGTCCAAACCATGCGTCGACATCCTCTTATGTATGACCATCACCACCAATGAAGATTGGCTCGAGGTGATTGGCCATGCGTTGGTTGTAAAGTCGACCACCCGGGGCCCACTGATCAGTGTGGTTGAAGACAAGCTTGCCATGCTGACGCTGAAGCGCTGCTATCTGGTTACTGCTGGAGCAAGCAGCTTCGGCAGCGTTTTCGTCTCCGACGATTTCGCACTGGGGTTCGGTAGTATGGGACATCCCCGTAGGATCTTGAGCACTTGGTGCGATAGCGGTAACGAGAGGCAGATTCTCTTCGTTTCCAAGAGACGACATCCACTGGTCGCTGCCTGCAGACATATCCCGAAAGCTGGCTAACCACTGTGGCACTTTGGATTCTTCATGAGCGGTCTGTCGGTCAAGGATCGTTGCCTCAATTAAGGGCACGATGTCTCCAGTCGTACAAACACCGCAAGACGTGTCGTCGTCTACAATCGGCGACTGCTGAGCTGACTGCTGTTGCTGCTCAAGTATCTGGAACCCACCGAACACCAACCATACCAGGCCGGCAAAGGGAACGAGAGTGAAGATGCTTCCAGCGGCAGATCGTACTATCCATGGTACAAAGAACGCGGAGACCACGAAGATAGCGAACTTCTCAACGAGCGATGGTTGGCCAATAGCGTTGACGGTGGTCGAGCATTCATCGACCTTGGCCTGCTGCTGGAGCCCCTGAGGGCCCTTGGTGGTGGAAGTTTTGGCGTGGAACTCAGATCCAGATACCTCAGGCTGTAAGGTATGGGGGTCGCGCGACTGGGAGTCGTTGTGAGCTTGCACTTTGAACGAATCGGAAGCAGTGGACGAGCGGCGCGACATGCTCAAAGCTCGCGTGCTTGGGGCGGCAGATGTGTACGTAGTTGCGGACCAGTACGTCATGGAGGTTTGGATAGCGTGGCGTGCATATTGTACGCGCTCACTGGGAAGAGTCAGGGGATAAATCGAATAGTCGGAGAAGCAATCACTGACCTTGGATGAGCGGATGATGCGCGATCGTCGCTTGTGACCGCAGCAGCGGGCGCCATAGCAACTGTTGGTACCTTTTTGGCGTGAAGACAGACCCCGTATACCATACAGACAGCCTGTATGTGGATATTGGAGATGGAACCGGCGCGCTTGTTAGCTGCGCAAAGCTGCAGTTACTGGCGGAGTAAATGCGAACTTGCGAGAAGTGGTGATGGCCCATAGTTTGGAGGCCAGAAGGGCGCCTGGGTTAAGTAGAGGGTAGTGTCAACTGTAGCCTGACTACACTAGCTCCACACTAGTCGTACCTGCGAGTGAATGCACGTGAATGGGCTTGTGCGACCATCACGCACGGGCTTGGCGGAATTCCTTATGTGACTCCTTTTCTCAATGACGCAAGGTATATATTGTGAAGATCCTGGAAAGCCGTACTGTAGGTGGTATAGGTAGATGCTGACCCCACAGTGGTACTGCGCAGCGATATATGCACATCAACGCGCTCAGCGAGGTGCTTGATGCTTGTACGACTTACAATCAAGTATATTCGCCAAACACCTAGCATCTGGGCGAAATAGAAACCAGCGCAAGAGCCCAAACACTTCCATTAGATCAGTATGCTTCTCTTCCCGAAAGCACTGGCTTGGTTCGGACGGTTGGCCATCCAGGAAGATGGGATTGGATGAGGACAAGGCGTCGTCGAAAGAACGGCCTACATAGGGGATAGGTCATGGCTCTCACAGAGACGGCATGGACAGAAACCTCTAATCATGATTGGAAGTAGAAAAAAATGAGATACTTGGGCGGGAGGGCATCTTTTTGGCCAGGACTGAAGTTCCGGGACGTAGCAATTGAGGGGGTGAGAAGGTGACGCTCATGCGCACAATCGTGAGAACAGCGAATAATTACAAAGACATAAGAATGAGGGCATTACAAGAGTCGAATTACTCTCTATTAATAGTAGGTAGGTCATGGGGTATCGTAACAAAGTGATGTCAAAGTGTGTGGCCTGAACAAAAGAAAAGTCTCGGATCTACCTCGACACACGTGGAGTTCCGTCTACCAGCATCTCGGTGCTGTTCTCCCTCTGTGTTTCCTTGCGGGATATATCGTCCGCCCAGGTGGCCTGCGAAGCGGGCGTTCTCCAGCCGCTCAGCCTCCTCCCATCGGCACCATCCACCTCTACGTGAATGTCCGTAACGACTTGGATGTCTCTCGCGTCCTCGCTCGAACCATTAGAACGCTTCGTCACGTCTAGAACGTAGTCGTCTTTGGTGCGCAGCGCCTTACTGCCACCCCTGCTTCCGTAGGTACGAGCGCCTTGTGGGCGAGAGTGGGAATATGCGCTGCGGTGTCTTGACGGGAACGCCCTTGGAAGCCAATGTGTGATCAAAGGCCTGAGCAACGGCAGGCAGGCGCAAATAATGCCGACGTTGGTCTCAACGGAGCTCCAGGTCGCTGCAGGCGGGTTGTCGTAACTAGGATCATCCGAGTTCGAGATCGCGACGAGAGATTGTAGACGGAGAATTGAGACTAGGCAGACACTGCAGGATCGCGCGTTAGTGTGACCTCTTTGTAACAGTTGATGGTAGGGGTATGCCCGCTGAGTAACTCATCACGAGAAGAGCCGGTGGTACAGTGATGCACCGTGCGATAATCGAGTGAGCGTCGTGTTACACCTTGTAACAGACATCAGGCGCTCGCAAGACGGCCCGAATGGACAAAACAAGGTAACAGCAGGGAGGGATACTCACAATCCGCCAACTGCGAAGATGGAAATGAGTCCAATCTTCTGCCTCTTGCCGAGATTTAATTTCTGGATGACCGGAATAGGAAGAAGGATGATCGCGAAATCGGTAAGGATGTTGATGGCGGCGTTCGTGAACCAGACGGCGAATTGATTAAGACAAGTAGACTTCTCGTGAGTCCAGAAAGCTCGTACGGGTGTGCAGGTGAAGATACTGGAGAAGACTGTCCAGATGGTGTAGGCGACGACAACGGCCATCGTGAGCCAGTTCGCGATTTGAAACTTCTTGGTTGGGAAGATGCGTCGATACTGGAGGAGCATGGATCCTTTGGTCAAACCGAGCGATAGGTAGTATACGATAAGACTGGACCAGAATGTCTGTCGCTTTATGTTAGCAGTGCCCTAAAGTACACGTTGAGAGTGTCGCACCCTCAAGAACTTGACCATATGATCCTCTGAGATTGTCTTGATGTGTCTGCCCATACCATATTCGGCCTCTGTATCTTGTCAGTGTCTATAAGATAGCATAATCAGGTGTATACTAACGGATACCAATGGCGATTGTCAGGCCAATGGAGCAGAGCTGGCAGAAGATTAGCATGGACATACACAACATGACGTAGTTATTAACTTACCATTGCGAGAGCGATGCCGGCATCTTCGATACCCACGCAGCGAATTATAAAGAAGCGCGTGTAGAGTCGAAGGAGGACGGTGATGAGAGCCAGACCAGTGAAGACAGAAGAGATCTCGACCGCTTGCCTGCCCCTCGGGTTATCAGATAATGATCCAGCCATGATGTGATAGCGTAGGTCTCAAGACGACCAGATAAGGTGAATCAGGCTGCTTTTGTGGGAAACATGGAGTATTTCACAGCCTGCCCAGATCCCTGAACCAGATGGGTGGTATGGGCTTCGTCGGTGGCTTTACCTTTAACCACACTTATGCACGTACCCACCTTCCGTACGCCCACCGAACAGTGACATTCGCCAATTACTCCGCGGGTGCCAGGGTCTGCAGCCCTGTCAGGAAACCTTCGGCATGGCCACGAGTCGAAAACGCGAGAGCAACGAAGTGTGTGAGATCGGTCTCAACACGTCCCGTGCGACGTTCCGGTTTTCCCGGGATCTACAGAACGCAGAGAACCCAGTCCCTGC
>Ga0265797_10011918_pt1 | contig 10789 bp, 5 predicted proteins | sample P2T30metagenome_FD_192433 | JGI IMG/M metagenome (GOLD analysis project Ga0265797, IMG submission 192433) | Plant litter microbial communities from East Loma Ridge, Irvine, California - P2 T30 | ecosystem: Environmental > Terrestrial > Plant litter > Unclassified | place: USA: California... | reverse complement strand
CCCAGCGGGGCAGACACTTCAGCCTCGTAGGAGTTGATGTTCAGGCCAGAGACGTGGTTGAACAAGAACAACACAAAGTCTTTGGGGGGCAGTCTCGCCGCCCGAGCAGCATAAAACTCGCTCATGATGTTCTTCCATTTGACAAAAAAATAGACGGGCACTGGGCCCGTCTCTTAGAGGGGAGTCACCTTATTCAGGGTACTCAAGCCCCCTGAGGTTAACGTTGGTGATCACGCGATCCAGTGGTGTCAGTTCACTGGCATGGTTCGGGTAGTTCAGGCCGGACAGGTAGCGAGTAGAGATCACTTCGCCCACGTGTTCTGCCTCTGGGTCCAATGGCCCCACGATGATGTCTGTGGAGAGCTTGTAGACCGACAGGTCAGTCACTGGACGCAGTACGGGTTCAAACATCCGCAGACGTGGCATCTCAATGTACGAGTGGCCATGCTTCTCGGTCTGCTGTTCAAACGTCAGGCCGAACATCATCATCGATGTACCCGCCAGATCCGTCTCCCACTCCTGCACCTGCATGTTGTCAAGGTTCGGCAGTACCGAGTTACCCTTGAGCTGACCCTTGCTGTGGATCTCCTTGAGTTTCAGGATGTCGAACTCGTGATGCCCTTCACCTGTACCCAGCGTGTCACCAATACGAATCCACTTAAGATCGATCGGACGCAGTGGCGAGTCGTTCATCAGGCGCACATAGTGAACCGAATAAGACGACAGACGTTGCATGATGCCGATCATGGCCTTGTGGATATCGTTCAACGACAATGAGACGTTGAGGTCCATCCCCGTAGCACTTTGCAGTAGAGCAGAAGACAAGCCTTCACACTCTGTCTGGTTCAGGTCACGGATGGTGGACAGACCCCGCACGTTCAACCAATCGTCGTACGGCATCTCACCGGCCAGACTCACGCCGTAGTCCATGAACATGTAAAGGCCCATGGCCTCCACTTCAGCACGCGTTTGTAGGTGGCCTTGGAAGGCTGCCAAATTGTGCTGATCCACTGCGGCGTTGTACAAGGCATTCACAGCGTTGTAGAACGATTCAGTAGAGATGTAGGAGGTGAACTCAGGGATCATGTCCCAGAGTGCATTGGCGTGATTGATAGACGCGTTCTTGCCCAAGCAGCAGACATCGAACATTTCCTTGGCGCTAGGCTTTGGATCTTTCAACACGCAGCTGACATGAATGTCGGGCACCAGTGTCAGGTCTTGCAGCACGGACTTGTTGTACACGTACAGGAACAGAATGAATGCATCCAATGCAGACAACTGGATAGGCTCACCGGTACGTGGGTGTTCAACGGTCACGATGGCAAGGTAACGTTCCTCTAAGGCCAGATAGGCCCAGTGGTTGATCAGAAACTCTTCGAGCTTAAAGATCTGGCTATCGGTCATGTCCAGCACGTCCGACTCCAACACCTTGGTCTGCATCTCGCTGACCTGAGCATTGCTCATCAACTGAGTTGTTTCGATCTCGTTCTCTTCCAGCGTCTCGGCGTTACGCAGTGCCAAGCGTTGTTGCTTCACCAACACGTCCCGTACCGAGGCCTTGGTAGGTTTGATCCCGGCGTAGTCTGCAGTGGTTTCCTGACGGATCAGTTCCACAGCGGGTGTCAGGTCGTTCGGCATGTTCTCGACGTTTTGAATCAGTCGATAGTCGGCCAATGGGAACAGACGCTTTTCCAACACCTCAACCTTGAGCCAGTCGAACGTGTCCTGCCAACCCGGATAGCGGTGCAGGTAAGGCAGGTTGCGATAAAAGAACAAACGCTGTTCCAGACTCATCGCATCGAACCATTGGTCTAATCGACCGTTGGCTGCGAGGAACTGACGGATGTAGAAGCTGTGTGCCCGCTCTGTACGGCTGTTCTTCCAACGAGCGAACTCGATGAAGGCCGGCATGTGGGCATAAAGGTTCACGTAGCGTGAGCAGTCGTAGAGGCTCTCGGTCAACGAGTACATCTCGACGTGCCAGCGATCCATCGTCGCATCGATCTGACTTTGAATGAGTAACTTGAGGTTGTCCTCGTTCTCACTCATGAGCAAAGGATCAATCCAAAGGATCTCATTCTCCCGAGCATTGATAGCCACATCAATGTCCACTGGGTTAATGATGCCTTTAATCAGTCGCTCTTGTCGCCCCCACTGAGCCACCAGCTCTTTGTAGTAGCGAGTACCGTAAGCGTAGCCCCGAGCTGTAGCCCGGTGGATGGCCATGTTCTCACGGGTGAAGTCAATCATTTCCCGCGTGTCAAGACTTTGGACCTGCATCATTTCATTAGTAGAATGATATAGTCCGGCGATATTCATGTAGTAACGCCAGCCTCGTCTATCATCGCCCACGGGAATACCGGCATTGATGAGGTAACGGTTTGTAGCCTGAGCGCTGAGGTCATGACGAATGACCATGGTTCGGGCCATCCGCTTTACGCTATCGCGGTAGATTTGATAATAGTCGTTGGCCATCGCCAGCACCCCAAAAATTGTGACACCTGTAAAAGAAGGACGTACGATGAACCCGTCAGGTCGAGTCTCTGCTCAGAACGTCATTCGTTCTGGCGCTCCCAATACCCGACTCCCGCACAGTCGAGCGGGTGTTGATAACAACACCATCATGTCAAAGATGATTCGCGACCCTAACGGCGAAAGTCGCGAGCGTACCGACAGTCCTTACTTGGGTAACTTTGGCTACCTGCAAGAATCCGCCGATGTCATGGCTACAAACATCGACGACTACAAAAACCACATGGCCATGCTGCCGGAGATTGAACTCTGCATCCAGGTTCTGTTGTCGTTGATTCTGACACCCAAAGACATCGACAAGATCGAACTCAAGCATGCCGTTGAACCGAATATCCTGGTCGCCGAAATGGCACAGGAGATGCTCGAAATCTTGAAGGAGGCCGAGCAGAACTATAAGATTAAGTCCCTTTTGCAGGAAAAACTGCGTAAGGCCTTAGTCTCTGAAGGTGCTGACGTTTCTATCGTCATCCCTGAGAACTCGTTGGACGACTTGATCAATGGCCGGGGTGCGCACAAGATCACGTTGGAATCGTTCCGTGAGAAGGGTCTCTACAACGACATCAGCAAGCCCCGCGGCTTCATGGCCAATGGTCCAAAGACTGCTCCTGCTGCCGGCGTGAAGATGACGCTGGAGAGCATGTTGGATGGCTTGTCCAGACCGCCTGAGGTTGTCGACAAGCTCGAACCGCTCAAAGTAGCGGGTACCATGATGGATGGCAACAAGTGGGACTTCAGCAAGCTGACAGGCTTTGTGATGCCTGAGCTGTTTGATAACCCGCAGATGATGAAGCTCGAAGACATCGTCTCCTCGATCAAGCGTACGCAAACCAACATGGCCATTGAGTCGTTTGGTGGCAACAGCATGTTCGGCAACATCGAGGCCATGTACCACAGTCCAGACCACAAGCCTGAAGACATCGTCATGATGATGCGTCAGGAAGAAGCCAGCCGTGAAGCGGTAGGTCCTCCTTTGTGGAAAGGTGCTCCAACTGAATCCTGCATGCCCGTAGTGCGTCCAGGCAGTCCGAGCAAGCCTGTGGGTTACCTGTTCTTGCTCGATGAGTTCGGCGCCTTCATCAGTCGTTCGGCTCGTAGCGATTACATGCGTAACATCTCGGCGGGCGTGTTCAACAACCGTAACGCTGTCTCTGGCATGCTGAACAACATGGCAGACCAGCTGAACATGGAGGATGGTTTCTCCCAACAGTTGATGACGATGCAAGCGGTGCAGGCTTTCCGTGAACTGGCCCTGCGTGACATCGAGAATCGTCTGTTGCATGGTTCGGTGGGTAACGTGACCGTGAGTCGTGTGGAAATGGCTTACGACCTGATGTTCGAACGAGCGCTGGCGGGTAAGCAGACTCGTGTGGTATATGTCCCTGCCGACATGGTGATCTACTGGACGTACGACTACAACGATAACGGTACTGGCCGATCGCTGATGGAAGACAACAAGATCCTGTCCTCTATCCGTGCATTGACCATGTTCATGAACATCGAAACGCACATCCGCAACTCGATCGACCACCGTACGCTCAACATCACAGTGGACGAGGATGACCCTAACAAGTCTCGTACCAAGGAGATGATTCTCCACGAGTACGCTCGTAACCGCGGCAACTCCATTCCATGGGCTAGCTCCAACCCTCGTCGTATGGTTGAGGTGGCTCAGAACTCTGGTCTGGCCGTATCTGTGAAGGGTGGTGACAACTACCCTGGTACCGAGGTGTCTATCGACTCTCGGCCGGTTGAGTACAAGGAAGTCAACCTGGATCTGGATGAAGATCTGCGTAAGCGGCAAACCATGGGCTTTGGTCTGGCACCAGAGATTGTGGACCTGTCGACTCAGATCGAGTTCTCGTCCAAGATGGCGACCTCGAACGAACTGTCGCTCAAGCGTGCTTTGGCATTGCAAGATCGCACTAACCTGTTCATCCGCGAAACACTTATCAAGTTGGTCCTTAACCACAAGGGCTACATGGATAAGATGCGTAAGGCTGTGGGTAACCACATCGACAAGATGGACAAGAAGATTGTGGCGAAGCTCGGTGAAGATTATTTCATCACAGCTTTCTTCTCGATCTATACCTGCACCCTGCCTCGTCCTGATACCGGCCTTGCCAACCGCATGACCGATCTGGATGACTACGTGAGCGCCATTGAGAAAGTCTTGGACAACATTGTTCCTGACGACCTGATGCAATCCAACGTAACGGGTGAAAGTGCGAACGAGTGGGTGGCTGTACTGAAGGCTTCTGTGAAGTCTACGCTGGTGCTCGATTACTGCCGCAGCAACTCGATCTTGCCAGAGGTTACCAACCTGTTCAAGAACGACACCGCCGAAGATCCAGGCAGCATGCTGGTCATGGACGGTGTGGTCAACGCAGGGCGCCTTACCAAGATCATCCAAGGCATGGGCCTACAGCTGTACTCTGCTGCACTCATCAGTGAGAACCAGATGGCGACTCTCAAGGAGCGTCTGGATGCTAACCGTGTTGAGGGCACTGAGGCCGGTGAGGGTTCAGAGACCACAGGTGGTGGTAGTGGTGGTGACGACTTCGACTCTGACTTCGGAGGCGATGACGACTTCGGTGACTTCGACATGGGCGACGAAGACGGCGATGGCGATGGTGGTGAGTTCGACTTTGGTGATGATTCGGGTGATGATTCTTCCTCGGAAGATTCCTCCAGCACCAGTGACGATTCTTCCAACGACGACAGCACTGTCTGAGACAAAAAAAAAATAGCATAGGTGAAAGTGACTCCAGGCCCCCGGTGGGCCTGGAGTCTATGCGCTTATTAGGCACTTTCGTTGGGTGTCAAACCGGGGTTGTCAGGTTAATGGAAGGGTTAGTGGAAGTTACTTCACACGAACGAGCATCTTGTAACCGTCGTCCCAAGCGGACTCGCGCACTTCAAACACCTCACCATCGCGGCCGCTTAGGTAAGTTTTGATGTTCAAAGGACGCGCCTCATCTTTCTTTGCCTCATCCAGCAAAGCGTTCAGCTCTGGACCCCAAGTGGAATTAACTACGAACGCCTCCCCAGACGCCGTCTCCAACTTGAAGCTAGCCAGACCCACCGGCAAACCAACTACCGAGTAGGCGTGCGTCACCATGAGGTCGATTCCAGTGTAGGCAATCGTCAGGCCATGTGCCACGCCGTTCAAGACGGTACCGATCTTCTCGGCCGCCAGTTCGCCCTTCTCCGCCTCAACCATCTCGATGAGGTCGAAGTAATCCTGGGCGAAGTCAGTCACGGTGTACTCAGCGAGCCCCGTTTCGTATTGCAGGACACGGTTGACTTCACGCGTCATCCAGTCATTGAGGTACACGAACGCTCGTGGCACCACAGTTTCCAGATCACGGACGAACAGCAGCAGTTTAGCCAGCCGCTGATTGTGTTGTGCCGTGTTGAGTTCTTTGATCTTGGTACCCATGCCGTGAGCCACGAACGACACTGTGTCGCTCGCATACGCCACGATAACCGCATTGCGCGCCTTGACCTGATCGAAGAAACTGTCCACACGGTACAGCGCCTTGTGCAGGGCAGTTTCTTCCAGCGTACCTTCGAACCACGTCAGCTTGCCTTGGAAACGTTCTACAGCTTCCAGTGCAGCACCTTGGTCGGCCGATTGAGATGCCCGCACCAGATCTTCGGTAGCACCGATGAGCGTGTACGGAGCACCCGCTGGGACGATCTCGGTGATGACCGACAGGTCAGCCAGGATGGTCTTGTCCGACAGACGCAGTTGACGCGCCGAGATGCGTTTGGCCGCATCGAATTCCAGGTCTTCGTATTCCACGTCTGGGTCTCGCGGCATGAATGCCTCGTACTTGAGATCGTCGTCGACGTGCACGAGGTAGCGGATGTGGGTGAGTGGGCTGTACGGGAAGTTGTGCGGTTGAGCAACCGTCCAAGTACGGCCAGTGTCGTCGTGAGCAACCACAACGGCAACGTTGCCATCTTCCAATTCCAGCGCCGAGTAGTCGCCTTCGACCGGCAGGGAAGAGATCTGAATGATTTCCAGGTCGTCTTCTTCTTCCAGCTGAGCGTCTTCCAAGGTGCTAGGCAGAACCACGTCATTGTGCTTTGGACGGATCAGGAAGCGACCACTGGTGTGAATCGCGTAATCGTCCGCTGGGGTATCATTGTCGACTACCGCAGCAGCACCGCCAGTGTGCGAGGCAGGGATCTCGCCCCACTCGCTTTCATCCACACCCAACACGTCCAGAGAAGGAATGCCCTGATCCATCGGCAGGAATTCCTGCGGAGCTTCACGAGGGATGTCCTGCGGTGGACGTTCAGCTTGTTGAGGCTGAATGTTCGGTTGGATAGGTTGACCGGCGTTGTCAGTAACCACAATCGCTTCAGCCGCGAGCGGCGTAGGACGCGGACGACGACGCACGACAGGTGCTGCACCGCCAGCCGAGGCCATAGCGGGTTGCTGCAACTGCGTAGGTGTTGGCTGTTGCTGCTTACCGATGCTATCGACTTCAGTCACGCCCAGATCCTTCAGATCGTCAGTGGGTTCTCCTTGCAAGCGACGGGCATCCGGTTTTACTTTCGGACGACCACCGTACTTAGAAGAAGCTTCGAGGGGTTGGACGTTGTACGCAAAGGAACTGGCGCTCGGGGTTGTGATGCCTGCACCCACGTTCGCCGTTGCGTAGTTCGCCGTGTTGCTTGGAATGGGCGCTGCAGCCTGATGGCCGTTCGCCGCATGCCACTGGTTGATTGCCTGCTGGCAACGTGCCAGCTGGTCTGGTTGAAGCCAGCGTTGCAGATCAGGCCACTTGAGCACGCAAGCAGCAGCCGCGTAGTCAGAGTAGAAGTTCACTGCACCCGCCACCACCTGCTGAGCATTGTGCTGAGGTGATGCCTGCAACTGAGCCAGCGCGAAGTCAGAAGCTTCGTCCACGATGGTCAGCCAGAACTGGTTGTTGTAACCGTTGCTGGAGAACAGGTTGTACGCGAAAGTCGACACAGGGCCGCCGCGCGATTTGTCTTGCAATGCCGTAACCAACAATGCTGCGGTAAATCCCAGCACCCACTGAACTTGTGGATATTGGGCGAATACCTGCTTTTGGGGAACAGGTAGTTGAGCATTCATCGGGTCGCTGATCCAGTTGCCGTTGATCAGGCTATCTGCAGGGAAGGGCAGACCTCCGCCGTTGTAATGCATGGTTGTGTCCTTTTAACTGAAGTTGGTTACATGCGCGTCAGAAGATGCTGCGTATGTTCCATGAGGTTGATGTACTTGGGGTTGCGAATCAGGTCACCACGTTCATTGGTGATAGCGTGAGTGCCCAAGTTACCACGACCAGTCGGCTCGTTCTTACGCATGGCGCAATAGGAGCAGAACTCAATGACAGAGACGTGGATGAACTTGCTTGGGTCATTCAAACTACCGCCACCGCCCTTGCCTTTAGGACTGTCGGTGTTTTCCTGAAGTACAGCCGTACTCGTGATCTTAAAGATCTTGTTGTCACCCGGTGAGGAAACCGTTGACACCTCGGCATGTCCTACGTTGACTACAGTGATGCGGTCACGCAGTAAGCCTTTACGCATGGCGTCGCGAATCTCTTTCTCACTCAGGCGCCCTCGTTTGTTGTACTGAGCGCGCAATCGGAACATGAGCAGGTAGATGGACCGGCTAATGTCCTTGAGCAGGTACCGCACAGTCATCAGACGTTTACCGTACAGCGAAGCTACTTCCGTAGGCGCACTGGCGATCAACACTGGCAACTCACGCACAACCCAGGCAAAGAAGTCATGGATGTTTTCCACCATGATCCCACCTTGATGGAGGGTACGTCGCGATTGGTAGTTCACATAACCGTCGATGGAGATCAAGTGCTCACGCAACAAGATCATTCGCTCACCTTCGTTCATGGTGTCACCGAAGATAATACGGCCCATCAGGCGCTGCCACATGTGCGGGTTCTCCACATACTGAGGCGTCGCTTGGTCAGGGTAGGTGTCCACCACATAGAACACCCCGCAGATCGCATCGATCTGATCGGCAGTCACAGCGTTGCGAGGAATCGCAATCGCCAGTCGGCTAGGGACATAGTCCGCAGGACGACGCATGTGACCACCTTGGCCGCCACTGGAGCAGATCAGCCATTCATCAGGATCGAGGTGATCGTGGTTGATGAGGTCTTTGTCACCAATCCGCACATCAGCACACTTGAAGTGTTTGACGAGCAGTTCAGTTAACCCCATCCGGCACAGCATGTAATGCGCAAGCGTAGAGCGCAGGCTGTTCTTGCCAACCTTGGTCGCTTTGGACTTGGTACTGCGGTGATACAGGTTAGAGTGCGCCACGGACGCACCTTGAGTTTTCCCATCGGCGTAGAAGTGGTAGTTCATCCGGTAGAACTGAACCTTGGTCAGGCCCAGCCATGCGAACAGACCACCACGTGTGACGCTCACAGCCACATCGCCAATCACAGGGTTCACCACATACGGCGTGCCCCTGATCCACATAATGCCAGCGTCGCCTACAAACGGCATATACATGGGACGATTCTCCAGCGGTCTGCCGTGCAGACTGAACAGTGTATCAATCAGATACATACTCGTGCGGGAGAGTTCGACATAGTTCTTTTCTTTCTTCTGATGGAGAGTCTTGTACTCTTCCATCGGGGTGCAGCGGCGATAACCATCGTAGCTGATACCTTCCGGTAACTGCTCCGAACAAGCACGCAGGTCTCGGTCAATGTACGACTCAGCCGTCTTGACTTGAACTGTTGCGATGCCATTGGCAATGTCGGGGTTGATCGGCGGAGTCTCCTTCGCCATGATTGCCAACATTTGTGCGTTCATCCAGACAACTCCCCTGTGTTACTTCTTAAGGAATAAGGCGATCAAACCTAGGAACCCAGCCAGCCCCGCATAGACGTATTTCATATCCTCCGAAGAATCTTTCCGCCTGTGGGATCGTTCCTCATAGTAGTCTTTGCGAGCCACGGCCTCCTTATCAATCTTGTCGGAGACCTGGGTAATGGTCAGCTTGCTCTGAGTTTGCTGATGATCCAGCTGTTGTTTCAGAACCAAGTTTTGGGCCTTGAGTTCTTCAGCCTTTCTCTCAGCTGCTCTCTCAGGGTCACCGTAGGTAAGGGCGTCATTGCTGGAGTTAAAAAGCTTAATGCCAGAAGTGCCAACGTCCTCGAATGAATAGTGCGTGATAGTTGCCTTTGAAGAACGGCCTGCCTCATTGACCTTCTCGTCCCGTACAACGTACACACCATCGAGTAGTTTGTCACTCACTGTCGCCTTCACTAAGTGAGGCGTCCCTAGGAGGTTGACATACTTATCTCCATACTTGCGCTCGCTATCAATTATCCCGATCATGACTCTCGCCATATCGGACCCTCGGCGCATTCCCAGTATCGTCTTGAGTTCCTTAAGCTCAGGACCGTCATCTGGCAATACAGTGAAGTCATCCCCTCTAGATCGATGCAGGGATCTCAGTCTCGATTGTGGCGAGCCTGGATGTACGGCATGGTCCCGGCTAAGCGCTAGCACCATGTCGGTCTCGGGATGATAAACAGATCCTCCGTGCGATTGAATCTTTTGCATGGGGATGGTGAAGATTATTTCGTGACACGTGTGCATTCCATGCATGCGATTATTCGAGATCTGATAGGACCTCGACATCGCAGACAGGCCACTGCTTGTCTTTATTTTCCCAGTCCCGTCTTCTACCATGTCGTAGAGTTCAAACTCTGTCTGTGTAGAAGCCGACCGTCTTCGAGATATCTTGATGCAGAAACAGTTAGATCCTGAGTTACTCTTGGGGCTGGTCTTGCTCACCGCTCCAGATCGCTCAGCAACCCACACATCTCGGTGTGTGTAGTTCATGCACGTCACGGTTGTTTCCATGGTCGGCATGTGATCAAACATGATGGACTGATCGTTAAACCATTCCATCTCTGCAATTGGGATCTCCTCGATAATCCTGTCCGGGACACTGATGGTTAGTGTCATTGAACTGCTCCGGTGCCGACGGATGGTATCGGATCGAGCTGGCCTTTAAACCAACTTCCATTTGCACTACTCCCAGTCAATGGGTCAGATATGGCGTTGGGGTTACGCATACCGCTTGAACAAACTTTCAATAGGTCCGCTATTGACAGTAGGCTCACATTGATAATTTAGGTTTGTATTTCGTTTAAACTAGGAGGCTATTATGAAACCTGCTTTTCATCAAATCGACTGCATGGCAATCTACAAGCAACAGCGTCGTACC
>Ga0265797_10011917_pt1 | contig 10790 bp, 5 predicted proteins | sample P2T30metagenome_FD_192433 | JGI IMG/M metagenome (GOLD analysis project Ga0265797, IMG submission 192433) | Plant litter microbial communities from East Loma Ridge, Irvine, California - P2 T30 | ecosystem: Environmental > Terrestrial > Plant litter > Unclassified | place: USA: California... | reverse complement strand
TAAAGGCCTCTGCATTGCCCTCGATGCGCTCACGACCTGCACTAACGCTTTTTGTGGATGGGCGGCCGGAGATAGTATCCGGGCCCCGTGCATTGCTTTTCACGATCCGAACTTTGGGTCTTGGCTGCACCAGGCGTTGAGGTTCCACCGCGCGCTCAGTAGACTGACCTGGATCTCCGGTTGGTGTTGAGGGCAATGCTCGCGTCTTTGAAGCCCTTGTCGACTGATGTTGAGCCCTCTCGGGGAGCTGGCTAGCACCATGATCCTCGTCGAAGAGGTTCAGCACTGTGCTGTTGTCGAGGGCCTTTTTGTGGTTGTTCGGGTGGTCGCTCACCGAATGGGCTCGGCTCTCTTGTTTATGTTCCGAAACTTCAGCATCGCTGGAGCTCTGACTATCACTGACCACACTATCCTCCTCATCGTTCTCATGCGCAGGCAGGTCAGCTTCAGAGAAGATGCTTTTGTTGTAATCGTACTTGTCCAATTTCTCTGCTGCTAGGCCATCGGTGCCTGTAAAGAAAAGCTTGTCGGTTTGAATGTGCTCCGACAGCTTCAAGTTGCTTTTGGTGCTTGGTGTTGCTGCGCGTTCGTACATTTCCTTCAATTGATGACGCATCCAATCAACGTCGACAACTTGTCGGTGTTCCAGAGTGGGCCTGTGGTTTCTCTGACAGTAGTAAGTGTGCTTAGCGAGATGCGACGCAATCACACGATCCACAAAGTCACGCATTTCCGCCCTTGATGCTGTCACATCCGGTACTGGCTCTCCAGGATTGTCGATGAGAAACAGTACACCTTGGAGGACTTGACGCCGGTGCTCAGCGATGTGCTTCTTTGATGAAGACATGACTGATGGTCGCTGAGAGTAGCTGCGTAGTGCGTAGTTCGTAGTGCGTCGACGCCACTCGTATACAGCGATTGGTGATGATGATCAAGCAGGATAGCAGGAGGCAAGCTGTAATGTGTTGTAAGATCCCCTCACAGTCAGTCGGAAGAATTTTGCTTTATTGTTGAAGAGGGAGAGGGGTTGGCCTGCGTTTGTGTGACAGGTGATCGACAGTGCGATTGTTTCGGCTTGGAGTGTGCTGCTACCTACGGGTAAGACCTACTCACTCGGTGAAGCTCTGTCCACCCACGTAGCACAACAAACGGCCGCAGGTTCTATGCAGCATAACTCAGAGACGCAGCTTTGTGGGACCATGCAGATGCAAAGCGGCCGTAATTGGGTCATGTTAGAACACTTCTGGCACATTCTGCGGCGGCGATATCATGTCACTGATCTTATTGAAATATGTTGCACTTAAACATTTGAATGGCATGGCACGAATGGAAGTAAAGGAGACATGGGAGTCGAAGTGAGGTGAAGTGAGCCTTGGAGGTGAAGTGCAAGAATTGATTCTCTTGGCACGTCCGTCCGTCGCGTCCACACCTCACTTGCCTGACTTCACTTGCCTCACCTCACATCACTCGTGCTCCTACACAAATGCAATTACAAATGCGATCACCAACGCTGGCTTTTGAACTATTACCAAAGCGATTTCCAGGTATGTGGCTTGTCAGTGTGCTCTGTATGCATTGCCTGCTAGTACCCTAGCTACGATGGCATACAAACGGAGCCACGCTCGCAGTGAAGTCTCAGTGGCAAACGGCGTTGTATGGATGCGTAGGTAGCAGCACGAAAACCAGTGCACCGTTGACAAACGCTGGAACATTGCAGTTAGCGCAGACTTCCTGTGCCTTCACTCATAAGCTGACCGACAAACTAACAATGAGCGCCACTTGCCCACTTTGCAAGCTACCGCCTAGTCATCGTCCTGCGTGGGTCCTTACAACCACCATTTCCACCCTAACCCGTTGACAGCAACATCAAAATCAACATGGCGTCCTCGCCGATGGCAACCTCAAACGACGGCACAAGACACAAAGGGCATATACTCCGACTGGGCACTGATCTCGGGACGGGTCACCTTAGCGTTGACGGTCAACATGTCCAGGGCGGTCCCCTCCTCAATCATTTCCCTCTTCGCTTCAAGAACCGCTACGGAGGAACGTCAGTCAAGCAAATTGCCATACACCAGGAAGGACAGGATTCACCCGTCATTTACGGGTTTGATGATGTTACCAACGCGGTCAGATGCTACCCTGGTTTACGCGACAAAGAGATTGAGCGGTTCAAGCTTTCTCTGCACCCGGAGTTCGCCGGTCTAAGCGAGGTCCAACATGCCATCAACGTCCTCGAGGCTCAAGAAGACCGCGGACCCATCCAGGATTTCATGTCCGACTTCTTTCAAACTTTCCTGCAAGATGTTAGGATCTTCTACATGCGCTACCATCATGCGGGCATGGATGAGGCTTACTGGAAGTCTATCCCAATTGAGCTTCAGATCAGCGTGCCTGCGACGTGGGACGATGATGCGAGGGGCATCATCCGCAACGCTGCAAAATACGGAGGAGCTTGGAGAGCCGAGTTACGAGAAGAATCGCTCTGCGTCGCTACAGCATACCTGGTGAGCATGGTTGAGGAGCGCAGCATCAAGGCTGGGGAATGTCTCCTCTTGATCGACTGCGGCCAGGGTACTCTAGACATCGCCACAGTCAAGCTCAGTCGTAAGCCTCATGAGCAAGAGCTCATGCAGCTTGAACGTGTCGGTGTCTGTTCGGGCAACAGCGCAGGCTCCCACGAAGTCAACACAGCTGCTGAGAAGTGGCTGCGTCTCGGCAACTGCATGGAGGTCCAGGCACGTGGCTTCAAGGAGACATGCAGACAGCTTGGCATGTCTGAACGTCAATTCTTACGAGCCTACTCCGACGAGATCGACAAGGTCAAGGTGGACATCGACAGGCAGACCGTCTTCGATCTGAGGGTCCACAGTCTTCATGGAAAGGTTATGCCTGGCTTACTGTCACAGCTAACAATCTCGATACCGCGAACCACCTTCATGGATTGGTACAAAACCTGGACGGATCCCGCTGTGGGACTACTCGAGCGTCACTTGAGCACCCAGAGCGGTCACACTCCTGGCCAATATGCTTGGGCCCTGTTCACCGGCGGCGGCGCGAATAGCCCTCATTTCTGCAGAGAGATGGAGAAGGTACTCTCAAAGTACAGCATCTTGGTCGGCAACCCTCGGCCGGTCATCTCGCCATGTTCATCAGGAGCTCTTTTGCAACACTTCTTTCAAGACGACGGTCTGCCCCCGAATGCGTACTTCCACATCTGTCAGACGGAAGACTACGACAAATACAAGCACCTTGGCGCCGTAGGCCATAAACTCAAACGTCGTTCCGAATTCGTACGTGGCCTGGAGGTTGTTCACGACCGCGTCGTAACGATCGGGCAATCATCCAACCAGCAACAGTTCACATCGAAAGGGCTCTTCAAGCAGGAGTTTCACGTTGACGCACTCAGACCTGGCCGCGTCCACGTCGATCTCTTTTGGAGTGAAAAGTATCTGCGCGCGCATTCCGCGCTGAAAGATGCGCACGGCAAACACGTTGATGGTGTCCGCAAGTACCCGCTCATGTACATCGATGTCGTCGACCTCACCAATCATGGTTTCGAGCTTCACGACGACGATGGCAACGGCGACAACCCATACTACGTCGTGCAAGCCTTTGTGCACATGGAAAGTACGAGGGACAGCCTGCTCCTTACCTTGTATTTGATGCAGTGGGGATTCTTATTGCCCACGAAGGCTGTCAAGAATGAGGTGACTGATGGGTACGACGTGCAGCCGTTCGATGACTCTTATGTCCTGCAGCAGCATACCGAAGAGGTGTGGCGCAAGGATTGTAGTCACTTTGTCACCTCGAACACCGTCTCGAGGCCTCACTCTCAACCTACGCGTCAAGGAGGTGCGATGCCGAACAAACGCGCACGTAGGAGTTGATGGTAGGAATGATCTCCACATAGGCGGTTCGGATGAGTAAAGTACAAATAGCTTGACAGCTATCGGCTTACTGGTGGCGGGTACTGCTGTACGTAAGGATTGAGCGGATCAAGGAGAGTGATACAAGGCACAGAGGCAAGGATGCAGCCTATGGTTACAGTGTTGCATGTGACTTTGCGCTATCAACGAAATACAAATGATCACAATACCAAATTCGTCCGAGCTAACTGAAGTCGACAAACATGTTGAGGTTCATGATGTATCTCACCGGTACTAGTCGTTCTACAATATACCAAGGTTGCTGATACCACCGCTTAGGTATGACTTGATTTGATGAGATACCACGATCGATCTATTGATATCTCAACGTGTACAGAGTATTCGGATGTACGAGGAAGCTGATACGACCGTGATGTAAAAGCTTGATCCAGTGGGATCGTTGGTGAAAACTTTCTTTCATGATCGCAGCATCTCACTGGCATGAGAGTAGTATCGATAGATGAAATTCGTCGAGATCACAGCGTGAGGAACCTATTCATGAGACGGGTATGAATTGATAGTCGCATCGATCGATGGCGTCTGGTTAGATTGATCTTCCAAATCATCGTGGGTCATGAACGAAGATGCGCGGAGTTAGTCATCCAATCCATTGGTGTACAATAGTACACCACATCCCCAATGGTCTAGTGGCTATGATTTCCGCTTGTCATTAACAACGACAAGCCGCGGGAGACCAGGGTTCGATTCCCTGTTGAGGAGCATCTCAGAGATCTGACAGTTCTTCAATCGTCAAAGTCTTCCGGTGTTGGCTCACCAACATCGTTCAATTTCTTTTTCTTCTTCTTCTTCGAGTTGAGTCTTGTCGATGGTCAGCCCGTTAAGGCGATGTAAGACGCACAGTGAAGACGGGATGATGCAACGCAGCATTTTTTTTATTACTCGCATGTTGATGGTTTGAAGTATTGATACTACTTACCATGTTGTGATCCTATGTATCCCCAGGGCTCACCGCGTCACAGTGATACAGCGGATCGATGTCTGTCAGCGGGGTAAGAGATGCTGCATGTTCTAGGGCGTGAGGGTGGCGTGAGGATAGACGTTCGTGTACAACCCTATAAAATAGGCAGCTGTGTTGATTTGAAACTTGCTCGATTGATGCTGCAATTGTTTTTGACAAATTGACCGAGACTATCTGACCTGCTTCAAACCTCGTGTATCCACCTCAACTACAGACATGGCTGACAACACAAAAACTCTCAAAGCCGCCTGTCTCTGTGGTGATGCTAACCATGAGATCACTCTACCATCCAAAGACTTCCCATTGCCATGCTACTTCTGCACCTGCGACTCTTGCAGACACATGACGGGGTGTCTCTTCCTCTCATCCACCGTCTCGACACTGAGCTATGAACCATCGCAAGATCTTTTCGACAAGCTCACCCCCTTCCAATTCTCGGACCGGATAACAACATACTTCTGCAAACGATGCGGTTGCCAGATGTTCAACCGCAGTCTACCAAAACCACGGATGCCTGAGCGTAAGGCGAAGTGGGATATCATGACTGGCACGCTTGAAACCTTTGACGGGAACCTGGACCTCAAGGGCTACGAGTACGTCCATGATACCACCGATGGCGGATTCACAGACTTCATGCCTGTTGTCGATGGTCGTACGCTAGACCGCCTTCCACATGGCACCGAAGGAGAAGCCCACCTACCTCTTTACTGGCGTGACCCCGAGACGACTAAGCCACTCGAGCCAGACGCTCGCTTGGAGGCCCACTGCAAATGCAAAGGCGTGCGCTTCTACGTCGCCCGGCCATCAGCTCAGTCGACGCAAGCCAGCAGATCGTGGCCTGATTTGCTAATTCCGCACTATGAACAGTCTGGTAAAAAGGACGATGCTGCTCACGAAACATGGTGGCTGCGGGCCAACAAGACCAAGTTCCTCGCAGGGCTATGCAGTTGCAATTCTTGCCGCCTGGCTTCAGGCATGGAGATCACGCCCTGGGCCTTCATTCCGAGGATCGACATCTCGCTCGACGCTGAGGGCAAGGTTCCTTTCCAAGACAACTTTGGCACGCTGAAGAATTACAATTCCAGCGAAGGCGTCATGCGGTCCTTCTGCTCTGTGTGTGGCGCGATTGTCTTCTTTGCGGACTCTGAGAGAGATAAGACGACATTGTTAGATGTTGCCGTTGGGCTGTTGAGCGCACCTGAAGGCTCGCGAGCGGAGAGTTGGCTGGAGTGGCGAACCGAGCGACTTTCCTTCCGAGAGGACGCAGTTGGGAGAGCCAACAGCCTGGTTGAAGGGGTTGAAAACGGGCTGCGGGAATTCAGAGAGAATGGGCTCGGACGCCTTGGGCCTGCAAAAGAAGTGAGTGAAGGGTTGGGTATATGACCCAGTCGTCTCATCCGTGCTGTCTCAAGGCAGATGTAGTCGCTGGACACAGAAAGCTCATCTGGTCGACAAAGATTGGGACAAGCACGTGCTTAGGCGGATTGTCAAAGACCGAAAAGTCGAAAAGTGCATCGGCTCTCCGTGGGGGCTTGCAGACTGGGGTGCATTGGCGGCGGAGATAACGGCGTCTTCATACTTCGATGTGTAATACATTGTTGTCGTCCTCATCTCGTCCAAGGGTCGCACTTGGAAATAGGTGGTGTTTTGTGACCATGTCCGTAACTTTCAAATGTTTATGAGCATCATTACCATTACATGGAACGCGTTGAAGAGTTGCAGCATCTCACCAATGAATCAGACTATAACCAAGTAGCTGGTGGCCAGTCCGGTGCTGTTTCGGCGCCTATATCGGCCGAGGGGTTGTTGAAGTCAAAGTGGGCCTGATTGGAAACGGCCGTTGAATTCCTGTGAGACCTCGGTGGGCGAAGACCAAGACTTGTGTGTTGCGCGATTGTTATCACCATTGCATTTCCTACTCCGAAGACAAACGCTCGCTCCGTCGTCTTCCTGCAAGTGCCGACTGGATTGGACATCACCTCACTTACAAAGCACTTTGTTGCCGCGAACTTCCGCTTGGCCGCAACATTTGCCCCAGCGTCATACAACATCGCATCTAGATCTCCTACGAACCCCTCCACTCGACAACCCACTACATTACACTTTCGTACCGCACTACAACTTCACATACAATCGAACCATTCGTCCGATACGCATACAACTCCCGGTGTGTCACGCGACAGTCGTTTCTACGCCTCTGCGCATCCCAGACGAATAAACCCGCCGCCATCCATTGAACGTTTCCCTCGTTCGCCCGACCCATCGCAGCGCAAACGAGAAGGAGCGCCCTAAAGAGCATTGTACGGCTGGGCTTGTCACGTCGCGTCAGACCTCACACACGGTCTCCCACGTCTCAAGCCTGCGTCTGGCATACCATAACATTCCTGTTTCACCATGGTCGCCCAAATTCCCCACCTCGCCGACTTCGATGTTTCGGTCGAGAACGGGTTCCTTCCTACCCAGCCGCCTCTTGACACCCTTCCGGACGAATACTATAAGCCATGGGAGGATGTTGTCAAGAATCTGCAGGGTCTCATTCTGAGCAAGAGATTGCGAGGTGTTGTCGAGAAGCTACCAGTCTTGTCAACGGACAGACTGCAGGACGCGCAACAATGGCGTAGAGCGTACAGCATTCTTGGCTTCATCACGCATGCCTACATCTGGGGTGGTAACAAGCCCGCAGAGCGTATTCCGCCGCCTATCACGATCCCTTTCCTGGAGACTTGCGATCAGCTCGAGCTTCCCCCTGTGGCTACCTATGCCGGTCTTGTCCTTTGGAACTGGAAGCCAATGTTTGGATCAGAGAGGACCGACACGCTATCCAACTTGGACATGCTGCACACATTCACCGGATCCATGGACGAGAAATGGTTCTATCTTGTCAGCGTGGCCATTGAGGCCCGTGGCGCACCTCTTATCCCCATGATGCTTGAAGCGGTCTCTGCTGCACGACGTGGCAATAAGACCGTTGTGTTGGAGTCCCTGCGCAACTTCGCTGAACGCGTGGATGAGCTGGGCGTGCTTCTCACAAAGATGTACGACAATTGTGACCCGCACGTCTTTTACAACCGGATTCGCCCCTACCTTGCTGGTAGCAAGAACATGGCGGACGCAGGGTTGCCCAATGGTGTCGTCTTCGATAACGGTGGACCGATCAACAAGCAACGTTACGTGCAATTCTCCGGCGGCAGTAACGCTCAAAGCAGCATCATTCAATTCTTCGATCTCATCCTCAGCGTCGAGCATCGTCCTACAGGGCAGAAGAAGGGTGACGAAGCTCACTCGTCCAAGAAAGCACCGCCAAACAGTTTCATTCACGAGATGCGCAAGTACATGCCAGGAACACATGCTCGCTTCCTCCGCGAAGTCAACAAGGTCGCCAACATCCGCGCTTTTGTTGAAGAGCACTCATACGACTCAGCTCTGACGGTCGCCTTCGACGCCAGTCTGGCAATGCTTTCAGCCCTTCGCGACAAGCATATTCAGATTGTCTCGCGTTACATCATCATTCAGTCAGCAGCGGCGAAGAAGCGCGCCGAAGACGACAGTAGCAAGACTAACAAAAGCGAGAAGAAGATCGATCTCGCGCACAGGCCGAAGGCTTCCGAGAAAGGCGACGATAAGAAGCATCTCAAAGGCACAGGTGGAAGTACTTTGATCCCATTCTTACGACAGGCCCGTGATGAAACCGGTGAGCCTGCCGTCGACGCCTGGGCAAGAAGACTGCTGAGCAAGGAGAAGGGACCGGCTGGCATCGAACTCAGTAAAATCGAGCGTCGGGCCAGCATGTCGACATCGCAGTGTCCAGGCCTAGCCACGGTCTGGAGACCTGATCAGAGCGAGGGAGGGATCTGCATCACCTAGAAGCCAGCGTCGTACGACAAAAAGCGATTGATCTGGTATGGGTATGGGATGGACCAATTGCTATGATTTTCATTTCATTTCATTTCGTTTTTTTGTCCATCCGATAGGGAAGACAGCACTGCGGTGCCCAAATCTAGACTTTACATAACAAAACCTACAGGGCGAGCAGCGAATAGAAAAGGCTCACGCCTAGATTGGACTGTGTTTCTTCAGACAGTGTTATCCGATGCGGTTCCGACCTTCTCTCTCAAGGTACAGATTAATCGGGACAGACTACAACCAGCGTAGCCCACACCTGTCTCTTCCTATTTGTCACCCTAGACTTTCTATCGATGCCTGCTGAACGGAGGTCTACCTCGACATAATCAAACACACGCTGAGCAAGCAATCAGGACTCTGCTTGAACCACCTCGCTTAACAGAACACAGCTTCACAATCTGCGCTCTGCCATGGTAGACGCAACATCAGGAGATATGGTAGTAAAGGCTCTCTCGACCTGTTTCCGATACTCTCTAGCCGCCTCCAAAATGTTCTGCACCCGTTCTTCCACCATCCGCAAATAATCCAGTACCTCATCCTCCGGAGCCCTGCGCCTGAAATTGTCAGCGAACTGCAACGCGTAGCGGATCGTGCCGATCGCGTTGCGCATTTCTTCGAACAAGTCGCTTCCTCGCTCGTTGATGTGGAAGCGCGTTTCGGTGATTCCGAGGAGGGACTGGAGGAATGCCAGGCGGGAACTAATGTCTTCGCGGGAGAGCCTGGTGCGAGGAGGCGTGGTTTGATTGAGAGCGTGGGATTGGAAGGTTTGTATTATGGCGGCTCGGAGACGGTCTCTTGGGAAGCGGCCCTCTTGTTCTTGTTCTGAGGCGGATTGTTGGTTTGGGGTGGTGGGAGATGGGAGTGGTTTTCCGACGTCTTCTGGTGTTGTGTCTGACTCTGGACCCTCTTGGTCTAGGGCAAGGACGAGGAATCGATTACTCGTCGGCACTGCTGGCATCGTGTTTGTGCTCTGGGTCTTTGGGAGGACGGAGGATCTGAGTGCTCTCGTTGGGAAGGTCGACGTGTGTTACTTTGGTAATGGTGCTGATATCTGTAGTGAAGAAGTGGTCCAGGTGCGTTAGTTGAGCGATGGTCACGGCTAACGTACGAGCAGATGCAAGATTACCGTGATGGTGATCAACATGAGTTACGCAGGGCAGTGTACGATGTCATGTACTTCAATGAGCCTGAGAAAGTCGTCGGTGCACATAAAGTGAACTCAGCAATGACACGCCGAACAAAGGTCTTGATGGAACATTTGCACATTTCAAAGCGAGAGCAAACAGGACAGTACGCAAGCATGTGAGAAGGGCACTTTAGGTCGTGTAGTGGTTGGCTCTTATGTTGACTATCCTCGCATACAAAAGCAAACTTGTAATCTTTTTTACTCTTTCCACTCACCGCACTCTGTAGCTTCGGACAATACTTGAGCATTTTCTCAACTCGATTACATCAATCTTGATGTTGACTGATCGAACTGTGATTGCCACATCTATAGTCAGTTCCGCAGAGAACACAACAAACAAGCAGCACTTTGGAAGCCAGACGTTTCTCATTGTAAGCATTCAAGCCAATCAGACATCGATCAATGAATCAACACCTCACATCACTTCGCGATGTCGAACCCTCTACAAGTAGCGTCAAAGTTTGTAATTTTGACTGAAATCCAAGTCCAACAGACACTGTTTTGGCAATCCGAAGAAACATCATCATTTTTCGATTGACTCGACAGAAGTCAAGTGATCAGTCTTCACAAGTGAGGTCCAACGAAGTGTGCTATCTACCTAATGCCACCGTCTCTGTCAAAACCGCCTATGCGCGTAAGCTCGCGGACAGCACATCTTCCACAGATCTAGGCCGTCTCCCAGTGAGGTTCTCAACATCACTGCTAATCACGTCGAGTTCCCCAAGCCTAATAGCCTTCCCAAAGCTCACCATATCCGTACTGTTCCAAGTGATCCCTTTCACGCCGGTCTTCA
>Ga0265797_10011916_pt1 | contig 10791 bp, 8 predicted proteins | sample P2T30metagenome_FD_192433 | JGI IMG/M metagenome (GOLD analysis project Ga0265797, IMG submission 192433) | Plant litter microbial communities from East Loma Ridge, Irvine, California - P2 T30 | ecosystem: Environmental > Terrestrial > Plant litter > Unclassified | place: USA: California... | reverse complement strand
CCCGACAAACCGCTCAGCTCATAGGTTCCAACCCACAGCCCCAGCAGTGAGGCAGATAGCGCTGCCCCGGCACCAAATCCATCATGCCCACTAGTCCCTGCGCATACTCAAAGACGTCCGCAGCGGGCTTGTCGGCCGCATGCTGGATGACACCGCAGCGGCACATCGCGTGAGAGAGCGTGTCCACATCGTGCGCCCTGACCGTCTCGAGGTACACGCCCGGCTGCCCCTGAGCGCGGCGACAGACATCGACGTGCACTTCGGCCCGGCGCCAGCGTTGCTGCGCATTGCCATACATGGCCAGGTCGTAGCATATTGCGTGCGATACTCTTAGCCTGCGCACTTTCGAGGCCCAAGGGCGGAATGCGTGGGCCAGAGCCAGAATCGCTCTTTCGTTCGCGCGGTGCTGTTGATCGCAGCTGCGCAGCGTGAAGAAGTCTCCGTGGGTTAGGTGGAAGGTGTTCTCCAGAAAGTAAATCTCGGCCGACTCCAGGCGGAGCTGCTTGCAGGTTTGCATCAATGGGTGCTCGATTTTGAGCTTTGCAGTCGATTGGTCGTTGAGGTCGTAGGATGGGCGGCTGACCGAGGGCTTGATGTCAGAGTCTTTGACGACGGCGAGGCGGATGATCTGGTTGCGGAGCTCGCCGGGCAGTTTTGAGAGTAGCATGCATTGCGGTTGTGGGGCGAATGTGAGGGATGGAGTCTCTGAAGGTTGAGTGACGGGGACGCTGGTTGGCGCCACTGCTTGAGTGAGGTCGTCCATGGTGTTAGGGTCGGGTGAGATTTCTTGGTGGTCGTGTTGCGGGTGAGGCGAAAGGTGGCGCTGTTGAGCAGGCACACACGTCGCAGAGACGGATGCAAGATGTGAGTGGTCGCGGTGGTGTTGTGTTGGCTGGAGTTGAGGAGATGTGGGCTGAGATGAGTGCTGTCGCAATCTGAGGCGGCTTTGATGATTTGATGTTGTGGTTTGTGGTGTTGTGGTGTTGTGGACGGGAAGCGACGAAGTTATTACTTCACTTCACTTCCTGTGAGCTTTCCCACTTGGCATGCGAGCTGATGTCGTTCGGTCACATCACACTTCACATGCGATCTTCAACAAATGGCTAGATCAATCACCCCTCACTACTAAATCCTCCCTTACCCACCAGCAATCACATGCCCACCGCGCGAAGGCAATGCACCAACCAGGTTCTCATAATACCTTCCGTCCATCCCAGCCTCCAACCTCGCCTCTTCGTTGAAAGGTCCCTTCAACGCGCCACGGAAGTGCTTGACAACACTCGTCCTGAACACTTCGACCGGATCCGTCCCTTCCTGCTGGCAGATCCAGCTCAACCACCGGTGGCCAGTCGTCACATGGGTGATCTCATCATTGTGGATGATTTCCAGTGTCTCGACGCTTTCCTGGTCCTTCGCTTTCCGGAATTTGTCGATTTTGACCGGGTTGACATCCAAGCCGCGCGCTTCATGCACCAGGGCAATAACGCTGATCCGCGCGCGCAAATCGTCTTTGGTCAACTCCGCAGACTCCCAGAGGCCATGGTGCACGGAGAGGGCGCCGAAGTGGCTTCCGAGTTCTTCAAGACGGGAACGTAGGAGGGAGAAGTGCTTAGCTTCGTCGTTGGCAACTTTGAGCCAGTCGTAATAGAAGGTGCGTGGAAGAGGGGTGGGAGTGGCTTGTTGGGCGCCAGCGTCAGCGGAGATGGAAGGGGGATTCGTTTGAAAAGTTGCGAAGCGAACGCAGATGTCGATCGCGAGATCGATGGCCCATTGCTCTATGTTGGCCAGCGCGTGCAGCATGTTGATCCGCGATTTGACTGTGCCGCCTTTGCCTGGGTTGGCCATTTTCCAGGGTGGGAGGGAATGGAGATCGCCACGTGGTGGTTCGTCGGGAGGTTGGACGGTACCGGCGCCGATGGGCATGGGGTTGTCGGTTTGCTCGCGTGTGGCAAAGAGAGAGAAGAGTTGTGTCGTGAGCTCGATCTTCTGTTCGGGATCTGAGGTGTTGAGGATGTGAACACACCAATCGCATACCGTGGCATCGTCTCCCAAGGTGTACAGTTTGGAGTTGGGGACGGCATTCCCATTGGCATCTACAACATCTGCTGCTGGGTTGGCGCCATGCTTGAATTTGATCTTTTCGCTGATCGGTGTCAGGCTTGTCAGTCCCACGCCCTGCTCACGATCAAATTCCAGCACGAGATTGTCGCCTTGTACCCGTACTGGGAAAACACAAGCCTTGACACCGTAGCTTGAGCTGCCGGTGTCGAGGTCAAAGTCATAAGCATGCCAGGGGCAGGATGCGACGTATGAAGAATCCTCAATGTCGACCTGCGCATCGCTCATCGGCCCACCAGCATGTGGGCATTCTTGTTCCATCGCATAGTAGGTCCAGCCGTCTATGCTGTTGTCTGTCGTCGTTGTGGATGATTGCAATGTCGGTAGCCTGAAAAGCACGAGTCGTTTGCCGGTTGTAAGCGTGAGTGCATATCGAGCCTGCGATAGCTCTGCGTGCCTTCCGAGTGCAATCATAGATGGCATCTTTGGCGGATGGTTTGCACTCGTGCAGTATGTGTGGGCTCTACGGCCAGTGGGCTGTACGTTGTATAGTGGCTGTCCAGGTGTGTGTAGGCCAATCGTGGTGTTGATACGGTCTATCCTTGGGCCCTTTCTTGCGAGAGCTCCGGCGGGTTGAGTTATCCTGGGTGTCAAGAGCGATCTAGCAGATCTGCTGAGTCGCATATGTATTGTCGCTTGAGATCTTCCAGGTTGGAAAGATAGGTCGCATAGTTTCAACCGATGTTGCCACTTTGAAAGGACTTTGAATTTGTGCATCTCGTAACCCCAACCCTAACCCTGTATCTGCCACGATCGGTTGACTTGGGACGTTGGCAGAACATATACAGTGGACTCAATGGTTCTTGTGTACTCGCATTTGTATTCTAGGGTGTTCCTACGTTGTACAGGTTGATGTCCGGGTCGTTCGAAGCGAAATTGGAGGTTTGGTGCTGGTTGGGACCGACTCGAGAAAAAGACATAGCAAGTTGGATGGATCAGACGTTTTGAGTAGAGTGTTTGATGACTATCGTCGTACATCAATGCATATTTCGACGGTGGTGATACCGGTAGATGTAAGTCGACAGATCAAGACACAGGAAAACCGGTGCATTCGAAGAAACATAGCAAATCATTGCATATAATAAGTCATGTTTAAGTAGAATACCTAAGTGACACAACAGATTGACTTTCTACAAGTCCCCGCGAATTTCGAGACGAGTCGAGGCAAGCACATCCAAGGTCAGCAATCTGGCCAGCTCACAAACTCTCTTATAGAGTGTATTCGTCTGGAAGACGTTGCTTTCCTTATAAATCCCCTTGATATATCACCCACATCATCTCGAGAACTGTATCCCTCTCCCTGTCGCTGCCTATATCGATCCCTCCGTTTGCGCAGGTGCTCCGTCTTTTCACCCAGTCCTGGAGTGACGACACAGCCCACCGAGCACCACTCCCGGACTTCGACTTCGAGGCCGCCTGTCTGCCATTAGTACTTCACTCTCGTCTGCTTGCTACACATACACCCACCCACCCACCCACAACCCCCCACAATGGCGCAACCTCTCCCGTCAAAAGAGCAGACGCTCTTCCGCCATCTCGTCCAGCACTACGAGGGCAAGCAGTACAAAAAAGGCATCAAAGCTGCCGACCAGATCCTGCGCAAACACCCCAACCATGGCGACACCCAGGCCATGAAAGCCCTCGTTCTCAGCTGCCAGGGCAAGGAAACCGAGGCCTTTGACCTCTGCAAGCTCGCGCTCCGCAATGCCATGAAGTCACACGTCTGCTGGCACGTTTACGGCCTGCTGTACCGCGGTGTGCGCAACTACGAGGAAGCAATTAAGGCCTACCGCTTTGCCCTCAAGCTCGAGCCAGAAAGCCCGCAGATCGCAAGAGATCTTGCGCTGCTGCAAATGCAGATGAGAGACTACAGTGGCCTGGTCCAGAGCAGGAGGCAGGCGGTGCAGGCCAAGCCTGGCATCCGATCGAACTGGACAGCTCTGGCCGTGGCAATGCACCTGAACGGAGACTTGGCTGGCGCGGAGGATGTGCTTAAGAAGTTCGAGGAAACTCTTAAGCAGCCGCCTCCCAAGGGCGACCTGGAGAACCAAGAGGCAGTGCTGTACAAGATCTCGGTGATCGCGGAGAGCGGGGATGTGCAGCGCGCGCTGGAGCAAGTTGATGCAGTTTACAAGACCGCGGTGGACCGGACGGCGGTCATGGAAATGCGCGCGGAGTACCTGCTGAAACTAGACAAGAAGGAGGAGGCGGAGAAGGCTTACAGGGCGCTTTTGGATCGCAACGCGGAGAGACGGGCATACTTCGAGGGACTCGAAAAGTCATTAGGTCTTGACAAGTCCAAGAAGGAGGACCAGGAAAAGCTCGTGCAGCTGTACCAGGAAGAGGCCAACAAGAGCGAGCGCAGAGATGCTGCACGACGGATACCTTTGGACTTCTTGGAGGGCGACGTATTCAGAGAGCACGCCGACAAGTACCTGCGAAAGATGTTCAGGAAGGGTGTGCCCAGCACCTTCGCCAACATTAAGCAGCTTTACGCCAACCCTGAAAAGAAGCAAACGATCATCGACCTTGTGGAGAGCTATTTGAAGGAAGAACCAGCAGTCAATGGCAGCGCAGAGCCGAATGGCAGCGCGAATGGATCGGACGACAAGGAGAAGGAGAAGGGACCCTCCCAGGAGGACATTGCCCTCAACTGGAAACTCAGCGTCAACTACTTCCTCGCACAGCACTACGACTACTACCTCTCCCGCGACCTCGACCAAGCAACGCAATATGTCGACAAGGCCATCTCTCTCAACCCTCTAACAACCGACTACACCTTCCACATGACCCGCGCGCGGATAATCAAGCACCGGGGCGACATCCCCGGAGCCTCAAAAGCCATGAATGAGGCCCGCGAAATGGACCCCAAGGACCGCTACATCAACACCAAGTGCGCCAAATACCAGCTGCGCAACGACGAGAACCAGACCGCTCTTGACACCATGGGAATGTTCACACGCAAAGAAGCCGTCGGCGGTCCTCTGGGAGACTTGCTCGAGATGCAGTGCGTGTGGTACCTCACCGAGGACGGCGAGAGCTACCTGCGCCAGGGCAAGCTCGCGCTGGCCTTCAAGCGCTTCCAGCAAGTCTACAACATCTTCGAGACATGGACCGAGGACCAGTTCGATTTCCACTCCTTCAGCTTCAGGAAGGGCATGATTCGCGCGTACGTCGACATGATCAGGTGGGAGGACGCCATCCGCCAGCACCCCTTCTACAGCCGCGCCGCGCAGTCCGCAATCAAGATCCTCACCATGCTGGCCGACAAGCCCGAGCTGGCGGCCGGCGGCAACGTCAACAGCACCGGCGACGCCGCCGCCGACAAGAAGGCCGCCGCCAAAGCCCGCAAGCAGGCCGAGAAGGATGAGGCCGAGAAGAAGGCTGCTGCAGCCAAGAAGGCCAACGCTCCCGCCAAGACCGAAGACGAGGGCGAGAAGAAGAAGGAGGATGCCGACCCGCAGGGTATCGCGCTCTTGAAGCAGGCCGGCGAGAAGCCGCTCGACGAGGCCATGAAATACCTCAGCCCGCTGTTGGAGCTGTCCCCCAAGAACGCCGGCAGCCAGACCGCTGGGTTCGAGGTCTACATCAGGCGGAGTAAGTCACGCTTGCTTTCTCCCTTCTCCCGACCGCCCGGCTGAAAGAAATTTACTAACATCCCTCCTCCCAGACAAGTACCTCCCGGCCCTCAAATGCCTGCAAGCCCTCGAGGCTCTCGACAGCCAACATCCCGCACTCAAAGACCAGAGCAGCCGCTTGCGCGCCGCCCTTACTCCCATGCCCGCGGACGTCCCGGACAAGGTCAAGGAGGTTCTGCAGAGCGAGTTCCTGTCCAAGCAGTAAACGCAGAAAAAACATCGCACCTTTTGCTGTTGCAGTTGTTGGAATTTCGTCAATGTCAAGTGAGATGGGACAACGACGACAGGGTTGTGTAGATCTACATGCACATGTGTATGTTGGAACGACGTTTGTAGATAGATAAACCACCCCAAAAAAACAAATTATACGCTGGTTATCGACTTTGGTGATGAGAGAAGATTCTAATCGAGCAGCGCTGATGGGTTCCCGTGGTTTTCACCACTGGTCAGATCTGATGAGCCGCCTCCCCCGAAGATGTGTTAACTGTTAAGCGGATCTATCCGTCTGATTTTATGAATGCTGTTGAAGACTGCTATACTAACATTACAAGCGGCATCGTAGTTCTGATGAGAGAGCTGATCAACGGCCTTTGCAAGCGGGCATTCTTTCGCATATGGCAGTGTCTCTTTCCCACAATTTATCGCCAGCCTGTGAGTCGTACTTCGTAAGACACTCGTCGGAGGCCAAGCTCGAAAGGTTCAAAACATATCGTCGACGACTACTGTGTGCCTTTCCGTCGTTGGAAGAGCTAGATTGTGCTGTACATTGACAATTGTCCGGATGTGTCATCGGCTTGGAAGAAGTCGAACCAGTTGATGTCCAGGGGGTTTTCCTGCAGCGCAGAGTTCATCATGGGCTCAGGGTTGTATTCGCTGGCCACATTGTTGTGCGGCGTGGCGGCATCGAATAACCCGACCGCGCCCTGCGAATCGTCACCAGATGCGCGGCTGTTCTGGAAGTCGTAGTGAGGCGGTGTAGTCAAGACCGCGTCTGCGAAAGGTTGGAGATGATGCAGCGCGCTTTGCGCACCCGGCCATGCTTTCCCGATATGTCTCAATGCACCGAACATGAGTATTACTCGGTGGCGGCAGTGCTTCTGATCTGAGTTTTGTGTTTTGGACATCGATGCCGCGGAAAGTTGGACGGCACAACCTAGAAGAAAGCCGCAAATAGCCAGCGGAGAATGATTTTCTTGCATCGAAGGCATCGAAGCAATGTGGCAAAGCTCTCTTGAAGCTGCAATCGATTTGATGGCATGTTGTTTCGAGTTCTCCATGCCCGGCAGAGCTTTCCGTAGGCATGTAACGTCGATCGCTGATGGGCCCGACGACGGTAAATTGGACCGCGGGAAGTGAAGGAAGATGCTCGCGACCTGGACGAGTAGATGTGCCTGCAACAAGATCTGATCGGGATCCTCAGGCGAAGTTGGCGATGTGAAGGACGAGTCCGGTAAATTGTAAAGCCAGCTTGCAATTTCGTTGCCAGTAGCTTCGAGCTCCTGTAAGTCAGCATCGTTTCTTGTGAATAGAGGACACACTCGGCGGATTATGTTGGCTGCTTCTATCCGATAGAAGTGGGAGGAAAAGGCGACGGTGTCCTGCAAAAAGAGTCGGCGCTCGAAATCTGCCCAGGTTGGCTGTGCTATGCCCAAGTCGCCCGCCTCGTAAGAAGAGTCTGTGCAGGGTACCAGAGGCAGTTTATGAGGGGTCTGGGTTGTCAGCTTTGGAGGTCGAGCATCTAGCAGGGCGAGAAGGCCATCAAGTGCATAGAGCTCCCAAAACGTCCGCCTGGCACACTCTCGTTGAAGAGTGGCTGTAGAGTCTTGCGAGTTGCAAGCGTCGAAGCTGTCGAGTCTCGCTTCGCGTGCTAACGACGTAGCATGAACGAGACATTCATTGGCTCGACCCATTTCGTGCGAACCCAGAGACACAAGAGCGAGCAGTATGAATGCTTGTATCCGGAAGATAACATCGGCTCCATCGGCTGAGATGGTCATTGAGACAGCAGTTGAGATACTCGCTTCCGACGGCCTGTAAGAAGCGAAGTGGTGCCCAACGACACAGCAAGCGACGACTAGAAAGTCCGGATAACGTTGGTCGTGGAATTGAGCGCGAGGCACCAACATTGGATGTGAGCGATGAAATCCGTGCGAGTAGTATAGTCCTATGAGGTGTGACCTTTCTGTGGACGAGAAGAGGGAATCTACGTGGGCTCGTGTCGCACCCACTGTGTTAACGGATGTATCTGCTCTGCTGGGAGAGTCTGTATGGCCGTGTAAATCACGAAGAGCCGAAGATGTTGCCGAAGAGGGTGACGGCGGTGGCCGGGGGCGACGCTGCGTCGTGTCAACGGTGCCGTTACGGTGCTGCTCCTGTCGACCGGGAAGGCCTCGTCGAGAAGGCAGATAAGTACAGGTAGTCGCAGTGGAAGTACAGCGTGCGCAGACAGGCATGGCACCATCACATTTGAGATGCTTTCGGCGGCATTGATAGCAGGCCAGCGATGCTGGTCGCCTTTGCGCCCGCGTGACCGGCGATTCTCGTTCTTGGAGTGACATTTCACCCCTGGGCGCTCAGTGTGGGCTGGTTGCTGCACACATTTCGATTGTCGAAAATGTAATGTGAAGAAAGATGAAAGTCAGAGATGCAAGTGAGATAGTGTAGGGGTATAGAGTGGGCTTGCGTCAGGGTTAGGGTTGTTGCACGAGGCCTGCTTACAGTACATTTGCATGCACAAACCATCGTCAATTGACTGCATGTATTCACACTGCATGTATCTATACTGCATCTACCTACTTGATCTCGCTGCTCTTTACGATGGTGCCAAAGGCGTCTCCCAGTTCAGCCATGACCATCTTGGTGACCTCTTCACCAGAGGCTCCCGGAATATCACGGTCGCCAACAGCGTCCTCGGCAATAATCACATCATATCCCAGACGCGCCGCGTCGCTACGGTATATCAGTATAGTAATTGTTGACAACAAGTGGAAGGGAGCTTACCGCGCAGTGGTCGAGACGCATACGTGTGCCTTCATCAAAAGTCAGCCTACTGATCAAGTCCAGCACCATCGGCTCAAACTCACCATGTAACCCGTCAGGACGATCTTGGAATTACCACCCAAGTGCTCGTGCAGGTCGGTGTCTGCGAACGAGCTAGGGTGGTTCTTCCCGATCACCTTCTCTCCGTTCTTTGGGGTGAGTTCTTCAAACTCCTCAGCAAGCTTGGTGTTGGGCGTGAACACTGGCGCGCCATCTGGTGTCTGGTGTACGACGTGGACGATCTTGCCACCAGCACCACGGTATTTCTCCACCAGCGATGAAATTTTCTTGCGAGTCTCCGGCGCATTGGTGACCTTCAATTTACCCTCAGCATACTCATTCTGGGCGTCAATGATGATGAGAGTGCTATCTGAGGGCGAAGCAGTGGAAGGAGGGGCGCCCAAAAGCTGTCGAAAAGATTGAGCCATGATGTGTGTGTGGATTTGTGTGAGGTGAGTGAGTATGAAGATTGTGTTATGTTGAGTTATATTGACAAACAGGGGATCCTGGCAAACAATCCATTCGTCATTTTATACATACCGTCGTGTGTGCCTCGGAAGCGTATCATCATCGTTGTGTGGATATCTGATCATCCTTCTGACAGTTGACCCCTCACTATCGGGGTCCGAAGGTTCTAAACACATCGGGGTCCATCGGGCTCTTGACCCACACGCTCCCCGATGAGCTGAAGCCTCCTCCACAACCACGAGGGAACGATTAGCTCGTCGAATAGATGCGGCTGTGGAGGGCACAATTATCAATCACGGATGTCAAGATCCGGGTCTTGATCATCCCAGTAGAATCAGTCGGGGCAACTTGTAAATGATGAAAGCTACCAAGGCGCCTCAACATCACCATCCGGACAAGCGGAATATCGCCTCTACAGCATACCTACTTTCGTTACACCAATTCTCACACCATGTCGTACGTGGCCCAAAACCCAGCTACATCCCATTCGATCTTCTGACACAATGCAGTGAATTAAACGATAACATTCCCGATCCCTACTTTGACCTGGGCACTTATCGTTGGACAGTAACTACAGACTCGGCAGAGGCTCAACTATGGGCAAACCGCGGTCTGATCTGGGCATACTCTTTCAACTACGAAGAAGCGCTACGATGTTTCGAGAGAGCAGCGAAACATGACCCCGAGTGTGCCATGGCGTACTGGGGCATCGCCTTTTCCGCTGGACCAAACTACAACAAGGCGTGGATTTTCTTCGACAAGCAAGATCTGGCCATTTCTACTCGGAAAGCCAACGACGCCATTGCCCGCGCATCTCAACTGGCTGTAGGTGCCACTGCTGTGGAACGCGGATTGATCGAAGCACTTACTGCACGCTTCCCAGCAACAGACAACATCCCGGAAGACTTCGGTCACTTGAACCGCGCATATGCCGATGCCATGAGGCCTGTGTACAAGGCACATTCTGACGACGTTGACGTTGCCGCCCTCTTTGCAGAATCTTTGATGTGCATCACTCCGAGGGGGCTTTGGGATCTGTCTACCGGCAAGGAGACGGGCAATCACACGGTCGAAGCCCGTGAAGTCATCGAGACAGCGTTCAAGACTCCGAAAGGCTTCAACCACCTAGCTCATTGCCATCTGTACATTCATCTGTTGGAAATGTGTCCGACACCAGAGCTCGCTCTCCCTGCGGCGGACAGACTGCGTGGCCTTGTGCCGGATGCTTCACACATGCTACACATGGTAGGTCAATATAAAAAGCAAATTCCTAACTGTTTTACTAATTTTGAGCCTCGTAGCCGACGCACATCGACGCAGCCGTGGGCGACTACCGCCGTGGTGTAGATTCCAACAACGCAGCGATCGCCGCGGACAACAAGTACTTTGCAATCGAAGCGGCATCCGTCCTATACAGCGCCTATAGAGTCCACTATGTCTCAGCTAAATTGTACTCGGCGATGATGTCCGGACGCTTCCACGACGCCCTCGCAGCAGCCGAAAAGATCGAGCAGATCATCGACGCAAA
>Ga0265797_10011915_pt1 | contig 10792 bp, 8 predicted proteins | sample P2T30metagenome_FD_192433 | JGI IMG/M metagenome (GOLD analysis project Ga0265797, IMG submission 192433) | Plant litter microbial communities from East Loma Ridge, Irvine, California - P2 T30 | ecosystem: Environmental > Terrestrial > Plant litter > Unclassified | place: USA: California... | reverse complement strand
TCTTTATTTTTACAAAGATGAAAATCTGAAACGCGTTAACGAATTCCTGGATAAAATAAGACCTATTGCGGAAGAAAAGAATGCTTCTATCGGACAGCTTGTGCTACGCTGGACAGTTGAACAGCCTGGCATTACCATCGCCCTGGTTGGAGCCAGAGATGCAAAGCAGGCCTTGCAGAATGCTGCCGCAATGGACATTGACCTGAGCGCAGAAGAAATTGCTCTGATTACTTCACATTTAAATCAATTGGAACTGGTGAAATAAAGAGAGGTAGCATCGCTACCTCTTTCTTTTTATTACCTTTGAGATTATACTCTTAAACCAATTTCACTCACCTAAATTCATGAATAAGAACACTACGTTTTTCAGAAAGAGTCTTCCTGTTGCGTTTGGAGGAATACTGCTTTCTGCTTCGCTTGCGCTAATGAGTAACAGCGCCATTACGAATGACAAAAATGCACCGAAGAAAATTACCGAAGCCAATCTTAAAGTGGATACCGTTGCTTCCGGCCTGAAAATGCCCTGGGCTACTGCTTTTTTACCAAACGGGGATTTGCTTGTGACAGAACGCGGAGGAAAGTTACGTCTTGTAAAAAACGGAGTGCTGGACCCGCAGGAAATTTCCGGTATACCCGAAGTATATTACAAAGGTCAGGGCGGATTACTTGATGTAGCCCTGCATCCTGATTACAAAACCAACGGATGGATTTATATCAGTTATTCTTCTCCTAAAAAAGAAGGAGAAGCCGGCGATGATGGTGGTGCCAACACTGCCCTGATGCGTGCCAAACTGAAAGACCATACACTGATCGACATTCAGCAGATATTTAAAGCAATTCCCAATGTGAAGGCCAATGTGCATTTTGGAGGACGTATTGTTTTTGATAAAAAAGGCTACGTATTTCTGTCACTGGGAGAAAGAGGACAAAAAGAAAATTCGCAGAACCTGAGCAAGGATCAGGGAAAGGTTGTTCGTCTGCACGAAGATGGAAAAATCCCAACAGATAATCCATTTGTAAAAACAGAAGGTGCAAGACCGGAAATATGGAGTTACGGACATCGTAACCCACAGGGTATGACGATCCATCCTACAACTGGTGTGATCTGGGAACATGAACATGGCCCGCAGGGTGGTGACGAACTAAACATCGTAGAAAAAGGAAAAAACTACGGCTGGCCGCTGATCACTTACGGAATTGATTATGACAACAGCATTATTTCTAAGGATACTGCACGCGCCGGACTGGAGCAGCCTGTTATCTTCTGGCGGCCATCCATCGCGCCTTGTGGAATGACTTTCGTGACAAGTCCCAAGTTTAAGGAATGGAATGGTGACCTTATCGTGGGTTCTTTGAAATTTATGCAACTGCAGCATCTTACAGTCAAAGGAAATAAAGTCACTGGTAAAGAAATCCTTTTCCAGGGAATAGGAAGGGTACGGGACGTCCGCCAGGGACCTGATGGAAATATCTATGTGGTGTTGGAAAGTTCAGGCAAAGTTGTTAAGATCAGCCCAAAGTCTTGACCTGGAAGTTTAGGAGTTAAGAATTTACAGAAGTTATACTATCATAGCGCGGATCGTTGGTCCGTGCTATTGTTAATTTAAAGCAAATGAAAAAATTAATTTTGTTGATTTTAGGTACTGTCCTTTATTCAACTGCTTTCACCAATCAGGATGATGCACTTGCCAAAAGTATTGAGCGCGGCAAAATGGTTTATTCTGAAAATTGCATCACCTGCCACATGGGGACCGGCGAAGGTGTACCCGCTTCCTTCCCTCCTCTTGCCAAATCGGATTATCTATTAAAGACTCCGGAGAAAGCTATTTATGCAGTGAAATTCGGACTGGCCGGCAAGATCAAAGTAAATGGAATTGAATACGACAACATGATGCCCGCTCCTGGCCTGGATAATGATGAAATCGCAGATGTAATGAATTACATTCAGAATTCGTGGGGCAATTCATCTGATAAAAAGATCGTCACTGAAAAGATGGTGGAAGCAGTTGAAGAGAAGAAATAACTGTAAATCTTCTACCAGCAATAATAAGCAGGGTTTATACAGCTCTGCTTATTTTATTTGAAACACTCTATCCGAACAATTCTATTTAAAGAAATTAATTCAGTTCATAAGTATTTACATAACAACTACTTAATTAATATTTAGTTAAAATTATCTTAATACTATCCTAAAAAAATATCTATTTAAAATAAATCCAAATAAACTTGTTTAGCTCAAATCACTGTATGATATTTGCAGCCGGATTTCATTATTTAGACCAGTTTCAAATAAAATGCAAAAATTATACATCATTTTAGTACTTTGTGTGCTGTCTGTAACTTCTGCTTTTGCCCAAACCGGAAGTCTCAAAGGCATGGTAAATACAGCTGACGGCCGACCAGCTGTTCACGTGTCAGTATCACTGAAAGGAACCCGCTTCGGTGCGGTAAGCAACATAGAAGGTAGTTATCTTATTGAAAAAATTCAGCCGGGAACTTATCAGGTTAAAGTTACACTTGTCGGCTTACAGGCTGTTGAGAAAGAGGTAGAAATTAAGGCAGGTGAAACAGCCAACGCTGACTTTGTGCTTGACGAATCGTCCCAACAATTGCAGGAGGTTGTTGTTACCGGTGGCAATAGTTTTAAAACAGATCAGACTTCTCCTAGCTTACGTCTGGCAACGCCCATTCTTGAAGCGCCACAAAATATTCAGGTAATCGGAAGAAGGGTTTTGGCCGACCAACAGATATTTGATATGCTGGAAGGCGTAACCCGTAACGTAAGCGGCGCTACACGGGTTGAACATTGGGACAATTATGCACTAATCTACATGCGTGGAAGCCAAATCGGCGCTTTCCGTAATGGCATGAATGTACAAATGACCTGGGGCCCGCTGGCGGAAGACGTAAGTATGGTTGACAGAATTGAGTTTGTGAAAGGACCTGCCGGCTTTATGCTTGCCAATGGCGATCCGAGCGGATTTTATAACGTTGTAACAAAAAAACCAACCGGACAAACAAGAGGAGAAGTCGGCGTTGCGCTAGGAAGCTTTGACACCTATCGCACCACGCTGGACCTGGATGGCAAATTGTCGAAAAACGGAAAATTGCTTTACCGGCTTAACCTGATGGGCCAGCTAAAAGGATCACACCGCGACTTTGAATACAATAACCGTTACTCAATTGTTCCGGTGCTGAAATATCAGGTGGATGAAAAAACGGCAGTAACGCTTGAATACACCAGACAGTTTTCACAGATGAGTATTTTGGGAACCAACAATGCATTTTCAAAAAGAGGATATGCTGAGCTGCCAAGAAATTTCACAATCGCAGAACCCAATCTTGCACCTACTGACATTAATGACAATAGTATTCTTGCTATTCTCGAACATAAAATCAATAACGACTGGAGATTTACGGCACAGGCTGCATTTTTTAAATACAATCAGGTTGGTTCAACAGTTTGGCCAGATCGTTTCTTAACCAAAAAAGACAGCCTCATGCAGAGAAGCGTTAGTATTTGGGACGTTCTGGGTCTGAGCAGAATGGGCCAGATGTTCATCAACGGAACACAGAAAACCGGAAATGTAGTGCACCGGATACTGGGAGGTTTTGACATGAGTACCAAGGAGTATTACCACGACTTTGCACAAAATTACCTACTTGGTGACAGTACTTTTAATGTTTATAAGCCCGTATACGGCATGGCCACTGCTCCTGTTCTGGACAGAAGTAAATCCATTAAGGAAAGAAGCGTTAGGTATACAAATGGTTATACCGCACTGTATGTTCAGGATGAACTTGGTTTTTGGGATAACAAACTACGGTTGACTCTTGCAGGAAGATATACTACACTGAACACCAGCACTTATTATGAAGGAAGCTATAAAACCAGCAAATTCACACCACGTGCCGGGCTAAGTTATTCGATTGATAAAAGTTCAGCTATCTATCTTGTCTATGATCAATCCTTCAGCGAAAATTACGGTACTGACTGGCAGGGAAAAACCTTCGATCCTAAAACCGGAAATAACATGGAAGTTGGTTTGAAAAGAGGCTGGCTGAACGACAAATGGAGTTCAACTTTATCTTTTTATCAAATAACTAAAAACAACGTATTAACTGCGGATCTTGAACATTCAACCGGAGGTATCACTTTTAACAGACAAAATGGTCAGCAGAAAGTAAAAGGCGTTGAATGGGATATCCGTGGTGAGATAGTAAAGGGGCTCGACGTGATGATCAATTATGCTTACACAGATGCCAAAGTAACAAAAGACAGCGATGAGTCCGTAGTTGGAAATCAGGTAGCAGGTTCAAGCAAACATGTTCAGAATACATGGGTTAGTTACAACCGCCGTGACGGGGCATTGAAAGGCCTTGGACTTTCTCTTGGTTACCAATATCAGAAAGGACGCGCACCATGGTATGTTTTCGACAACTCAGCTAACAGTCTACCGGATTATTTCAGACTGGACGGTGGAATTACTTATAAAACAGATAAAATATCATACAACCTACTGGTTAACAATATCTTAAATAAATATCTTTACTCAGGTGCACCATACACCTACGGTGGCTACTTCTACTGGCAGACCGAACCGGGAACAAACTTCCGCTTGTCAGTTTCGTACAAGTTCTGATAAAAAGAACATTCAAAAAAGCCATTCCATCATTTGATCGGAGTGGCTTTTTCGTTACCTGTCATTTAACTTCACTTTCATGAAAAAACTCCTTTTTGTATTTGCTTTCATACTGATAAGTAATCTGTCGTGGAGCCAGGAATCTTATGTATTGGATGTTGCTGAAATTAAATTAAAAAAAACAGGAGTTAATGGAAATGGTATCACTATAAGAGCGACTACAAATGAAACAATCCGGCACCTTGGGCAACCTTCAAAAAAAGAAGATTACTTTTTTGAAATAGATGATAAAATGGGAAAGCTATACCACTATGGCAAAAATGAGTTTTACTTTCTTGATGATAAACTGCAATCCTTTAACCTATACGACACTTTAGTTACGGTTCACCTTAAAAACGGGCGGAAAGCCAGGATAGCTGATAAATTAAAAAAAGAATCAAATACAAATAATGAGATGACCTTTCTCGGTTTTCCGGTATCAGCAGTTCCAGGCAACGGTTTTAACAGAAATTATAAAACAGCCCTTATATTTTATTTATCGTATAGAAATCAGGCGTTAGACAGCTCCCTTAACTTACTATTTGATGATCAGGATGGACTGATCTGTATAGAACTACATCATTAAAATAAGAAAAAACAAAGGTTCCTATATACAAAAAGTGCCTGCCGGGCACAGAGTCCGACAGGCACTTTTGTAAAAATATTTGTATTACTTTGTAAACTTCACAAAATCAGTGACAAGCCCGCCAGCCGATATGTTTCCGGTTTTTTCAGATTTACCTGTTGCCGGATCGTATTTATAGAAACCATTCAGTTTCAGGTCCGTATTATAAATCGGGAAATAAAACTTGCCATCATACTTCGCAGAAGACGGATAACCGTATCCCGCTGTCAAAGGCAGATCGGCAATGAGTGATACCGTTTTAGCATTCAGATCCAGTTTTACCCAGCGCTGGTTTGCACCATAAAAAGCAAGCCGCTGAAGTTCTGTATATTCAGTGTCTGTAATCGTTCGGTTAGCCAGTTTACCAACCAGTTCAACCAACCGCGGAGGATCCTGCTGACCGGAAATACATGCATAAGCAATTCCGTTCGCATCGTAAATAGTACCTAAAACCAATTGAAATACCAGAGCAGTTTGTCCGATTACGTTAACAGGATTAAAAGAATAAGTCGAATCAAAGTCTGTTTTACCAGCCGGAATTTTCAAAATCTGAGGTTTCGAACGGGTTGCACCTGCGGCACCCAACTGGCCATCCAGCCCATATTGTCCCTGGGTTGTAATAAACACATTACCCTGTTCATCAACAAGCCCGTGTTCAGCTCCTCTTGAAACCGGATAAGTTGCCTGTTTGAAAACAGCCGTTTTCTGCCATTTTTTAGTCGGAACATCTATCACCTCAACATAGGTATTTTGTGAGTCATAATATTGACCCGTTTTGCTACTGTTGGTGAAAAGCGTAGCAAACAGCTTTTTATCCGTTGGCCTGTAAATCAGGTGGGTATAAATGTTGGTTTCATTGTTCGGGAAGATCTGTGCGCTGGTCATATCCACCTGACCCAGGTTTTCCATCGTAGTCGGGTTAAAGAAAAATATCGCACGGGTTCCGTAGGTGGTATAAACGCCCAGGTTATCATCGATAATTTTCACTGCTGATAAACCATCAAGTAAAGGGATGCTTGCAATTTCAGTAATTGCTCCGGTTGATTTAAGGATGGCCTGCTTTGATAATTTTTTATCTCCGTTAAGCGCAGCTCCAAAAATGTAATTCCTGTAACTTGTTTTGATTAGAAAATTGCTGTATGCAGATTTCTTGGTCATATCTACATCTCCTGTGGGAAGCGCATTAAAATATCCTGCATAATAACTAAATCCGGCTGTAGACTGCGAAATAGTAGCCATCACATAACCTTCTTCCTCATATAGCGAATCCTCAACAGGTTCCGAGTTATCTTTACAGGAAACAAGTGCCGCGGCAAATAAGAAAGCAAATAAATATTTGGTCATTTTCATTGTTAGAAATTTGTATTAAACAGGTGTAAAAATTGAAGTTTGTAAAGATTTAACTGTCTTTTAACTCCGGTTAGAAATTGGAGATTTCATAAATGAGTTTGATATTGAAATTGGTTCCGGCTCTTGGCACGAGATAGTTATCAAACAATTCAGCATTCAGAACATTTAATACATTAACAGAAGCCGTCAATGCACGTTTGGGGAATTTATAGGATAAACCGGCATCCAACCGATGCTGAACCGGCACATACGCTTCCGGCGTATTTTTGAGACTATTCCCCTGCCCGATTGTGATGTGATTAAACGGCGCGATATAATTGTAAAACACATAGGCCCGGAAACGGTCATCGTTTTTAACCAGATTGACCTTTTGCCACGAAAACTCTGAGTTGGCATAAAAAGTAGGATTATTCGGAAAACCGGTTCCGACTAAAAACTGGCTTTCAACCAACTTTACTTTTGCAAAAGTTTTGCGTAAAAATGTTACATTCGTTTTCCAGCTGAAAGCATTTTTGTATGTCAGCAGCACGTCTCCCTCCACACCTACCGTCCGCACCTGATCAGCATTATCATATCTTCTGATAACCCCGTCACCGATGAAAATAATATCGTGCTGATTACGATAAAAACCATTGACGGTAGAGGTAATATTCACAAGTTTACTTGCTGGCCTGGCAACTGAAAACCCGACATTTACATTATCACTGCTTTCTGGCAGCAGGTCAGTATTGCGGACAATTTCTGCACCGTTTCCGACAAATTGAGAGAATAAAGGAATCAGAAAACCTTTTTCGTAAGAGGCTCTGACAAAAATTCCTTCGGCGACGTCATACTTCAAAGCGGCGTTGTAACCCCAAATTCCATCCTTTTTTCTAACTAACTGAAATGTATTGTTTTCGGCTCCGTTGAGGATGTAATCAAACCTTTTCAAAGCAGCTGAAAATGTAAATCGTTCCAGATACAAACCTTCATACTGGGCACCAGCCACGTTCTTAGTCAGGTATTGCGGAATACGTAAATAGTCTTCATCCACGTTTTGTTCCAGGTAATCAATCCCTGTCAGCTTTTGCTTTGCATACAAATTTGAAAACAACAGCTTGTGATTTGAAGCCAGTTTTAAAGAAACACTTGTCCGGTTCACCCAACTATGGATATATGTCTCAGAATTCGACCGGGAATATTCTCCCTGTGCGCTCTGCCTTCCTACAATTTTACCACTCCAGCTGTATACGTTGCGGGTTGTATCTACGTATTCCAGCGTCTGGTCACTGTAATTTAATGTCGTTGTAAAAAAACCTTTATCACCTAAAAATGACTTATCATATTTAAGAATTGCTGATAAATTCTGTGCTGTGTAATTGGCTTCACCAAAAGCAAGTCCTGTGACGCGCGCTCCGTTTTGCAGTTCTTTATCTCCACCTGATAAATTCAGGGTAAGTTTTAATTCATCAGCCCAGGGTTTGCTGTGCGTTCCAACGGTGACTGCACCAAATGCCATCCGATAACGGTCATGAAAACGTCGAATACGCTCTACTTTATTATTTTTTTCAAAGATCCTAGCATTCATTTTGTAGTCATTATCGGAATAATGATACGCTCCTGAAATATTGATAAAGTAATTTTTAGCGTTAGTCAGTCCAAGATTGAAATCGGCCAGATGTGTATTAAATGAACCTAAACTATATGAGGCTTTCAGAGAATTGTAGGATTTTTGTTCCGTGATCAGGTTGATACCGCCGCCCAAAGCATCTGTACCAACATCTACGGGTAAAACGCCTTTATACACATCTATCCGCTTCAGATTGCCCAATGGCAGAGTGGAAATATCAAAATTCGGATAAATAAATTCCAGTGGAAGCCCGTCGATATAAACCCGCACTGCATTGCCCCTCATTCCGTTGATTGAAATATCAGAACTTTCCCCAAGTGAACTGGAACGGCGTATACGCACACCCGAAAGCCTGTCTACCACATCGGTAATCAATACATTCTGATTGATTATGTTCTTTACTTCAATGCTGCTAATTGAGATCGGTTTTGTTTCCTGAATTTTAGTTTGCTTCTCAGTTTTCACTAAAACTTCATTCAGATCCGTAGCTGCGCTTGTAAGCACGATTTGTTCAAAAACCGATTTGTCTTTGATTGTGATATCTTTTTCAAAAACGTTAAAGCCGATGTGGCTCACAACAAGCGTATAGTTTCCAGCTGCAACTTTCGGAATCAGAAATTCTCCCACCTCACTTGCTACCGCCGAATAACTTGTATTTTTTAAAGATACCGAAACAAATGGCAATACTTCATTCGCGGATGTTCTCACGGTGCCGCTCAATGAATAACTCTGAGCGAAGGTTAAAGATGTAATGAAGCACAAAAAAAAGCTGAGGAAAATTATTCTCATAAACATTGATTTATCGAATTTTCGCCAAATGTAAATAACTTATTTGGACTAAAAATAAATAATATCAATATTTGTAAAAATTATTTTATGCTCGCACTCTACTTTATAATTGCCGGACTATACTTGTACTATTCTAAGTCGAAGTACTTTCCACTATTTTTACAAAAACTTTCTTTTCCCGGTTTGGATATCGTCGCACTGCTGCTACTGATGATTGGTACTGCCATTTACATCATTTCCGGCGGCTGGGCTGGCGGATTGTTACTTTCACTGGCGGCATGCATGCTTGGCTTTTTGTTAATCCAGCTCTTTGCCGTTTTAGGTAAAAAATATTTTTACGGACTTGTTGCTGCTGTACATTTTCTGGCACTTATTGAACTTATATCGTATGCCGGCTAAAAACGAATACTTAACTACCCCCGGACAAAGGGCACTCAAAATAACTGCAGGTTTAATCGGTGGCTATTTGCTTGCCGTTTCGTTCCAAATGGTGCTCAGCGTTTTGATTCCCAACAGGATAGCTGTTATACTCACAGGAGCGTTTACTGTTTTTATATTCTGGATCGCACTGATGATCGTCGCTTTCCTGGGGCGTAATGGCTGGGTTATCTGGGGAATTTACCTGCTTAGTACCTTAGCTTGCGCTGTTATTATCTACTTCCTCAAATAATTATGAAATTAAAAGGTTTATCCAACCGTCTTTATAATATTACTTTTCACACGCATACCGTCTCAGGTATCGTGATCAGTTTTGCGCTTTATGTAATATTTTTTGCAGGCGCATTTACACTGTTCAAGGAAGAATTTTATCAGTGGGAAAATCCGCAGGCACGCCAGCCAATTACCGAAAAGATTGATTATGATGAACTGCTTGCTACTGTAAAGAAAAACAAACCATCTTTCGATTTGTCTGAGGATATAACGATCAGGATTCCATCAAAAAAGGTGCCGCGTGTTCAAATTTACGGGCATGAGATTGTTCCAAAGGGCAAACCTGAGAAGCATTACGACATCACTTATTTTCCAACTACCAAAACATTCAGCGAGGAAGAGAAAACGACAATTGGTGAAACACTTTACCGGCTACATTTTTTTGATCAGATTCCCTTTATTGGCAGGTACCTTTCCGGGTTTGTTGCGCTGTTTTTTGCATTTGCAGTAATTACCGGCCTGATGATTCACTGGCGAAATATTTTCAGTAAATTCAATGGTTTCTCTATTAAAGGAAGCTGGAAACAAATCTGGACAAACTCCCACACGGTTTTTGGTTTAATTGGCCTTCCTTTCCAGTTTATGTACGCCATCACCGGTGCCTACTACATGCTGTCGCTGCTTGTATTACTTCCGGTCGTGATTGTATTCTATAACGGAGATCAGGAAAGGGCATTGAAGGACATTGTTGCAGAAAGGGCCCTGGATACGAATGAAAATTCGCCATTGTCCAATAAGAATCAAAATATTACAAACATTCTTGACAATTTAAAGCAAAGCCGGCCGGATGTTGAACTACACTATATTCAGATTAAAAATTATAACCGGGAAGATGGCATGATGGCGGCAGCAGTCGACAATATTAAAACATTTGCCGGTAACGGATCTGCAACCTTTACATTGCGTGACGGCAAAATGGTTGCCAATTATTTGCCAGGAAACAAAACTTATGCGCAGTCGGTGCTGTATGGTATAACCAGACTGCATTATGCAACCTTTGGCGGATTGATCCTGAAAGTCATTTAT
>Ga0265797_10011914_pt1 | contig 10792 bp, 13 predicted proteins | sample P2T30metagenome_FD_192433 | JGI IMG/M metagenome (GOLD analysis project Ga0265797, IMG submission 192433) | Plant litter microbial communities from East Loma Ridge, Irvine, California - P2 T30 | ecosystem: Environmental > Terrestrial > Plant litter > Unclassified | place: USA: California... | reverse complement strand
TGGTCCAGGTATTGGCGCACTCTCTTGGAGTAACCACGCTGTCGATCTATGCGGTGTCACTTTTGAAAATGGAAAACTATAGAAGCCCAAATCGCCGAAGCAAGCATCGAATCACGATGAGAAGCTGGCAGAACCTAGCGACTAGCCCGTCTAGTAGCACGAACCCCGGCATTGTCTCGAGCAGCTGTCGCGGAGTGTGGATCTCAATGCATGTGCCACCCGCCTTGGAACTTTTACGCATTGAGAAGGCCGATCTACGATTATCAGTTTTGAGACAAACAAAACTATGAGCGCAGCCCCAAACGAGAAATATCTTATCTGTATTGTTTTTGCGAGCGGGTGGTTGAGCTGATGATCGCGACATTGAGCTGTACATTGTAATTGACCTAGAGGGTTGTTTGATGACTTCGAAACGAGAAGTCTCTAGAGCAACGTTGTAATGGCTATCTACCTACGCATCCGACTGTCCACCAGACTTATTCGTCTCTGACATATCAAAGCCAGCATTTTCAAAGGCCTGATCAACTTCCTCTTTCCAAGCCAAACCCAGTCTATTCAGTTCTCTATGCTTATCCCTTATAAACTCCTGACGTTGTTGCCAACATCGATCTGCCAAGTCTCCCCACCCATTCCTAAGGCCTGCTTGGAAACTGGTCAGATCCGCAGCCTTTCTGGTGCAGATATCCATCAGTCTGGTTAGGGCGGCGTCATTTTCAGATATCTCCTGTAACAAGGGAGCTGCCAATGGGTCATCTTGTAATCGCTCTTGCCAACGGTTGCATGCAGACTTCCAACCTTGAACCATACCAATAGCCTTCATCAGATATTCTTGTATAGTTACTGTGAGATTTGCGTGGATGCTTTCAATTTCTTCATCTTCGCGTGTGCGTCGGATCTGTTCTGATTTTTGGATCGAGCTAGCTGACATGATTCAAGCGTGCGATGGAAAGGCTGATTTTACTTGGATATCATGCATATCGTTATGGTACAAATACCGTTAGTTGTGCTTCACTGCTTGCTACCCGTTGCTCACGGGGCATTAGTAAATGTTTTACACAAGGTCATATGTTCAGTAGAAGTATGAAATCTTCAATGCCCGATAATTTGCTTCTCAGATAGCAATCCCTAGGGACCAGCAATGCTACTTAAAGTGCAGCCTCACCGGAGAGCCATAAATATGTTGCTTTGGAACAGTGATCAATGTCGGAGTGATAAGTCCAGGGGCTCGACGAGCATCAGAAGCGGCAGTTAGAGAAGTCGCCGTTTATGGTGTTTTTGGTAGTTGCGTGGCATTGCTGATGTTGGTGGAGTGAACGTTCCTTTATCGGAGTAGAGAAAGACGTTGTTAAAATTAGAAGGGAGGGAGATTGAGTACTGGGGAGTTTATGTACTTGTGTGATATCTATAGTGACGACGGCCAGTACACCGAGTCACAGCATAGGTATACTGGCAACATAATCGTGCGGCTGCGACGTTTGACCATCAAGGAAAATACATACATACGTAGATGACAGTCATAAGTATGATAGTACTATGTTTGCCAGGTGTGTAGAGAAGGAGGTGGGCATATACACTGTGTTGCTTGCATTTGGTACAGCGGTTGTATCTCATCCTTCGTGGTATTCAACCCCAGCCCAGTCTTGGATGCTAGTAAAAGCAGTTTGTGGTGAAATGGGGCGTGGCACCTTGTCTCGAAGCTATGGTGAGGAGAGGCTGGGGTTCATGGTTTCGCGCTAAGAGCATGCACCGCCCAAAAGTTGCCGGCGCGTCATCTCTGCTCGCAGTTCCAACAATTTGCGCCTCTGCTCAACACGACTCGACATGGGCAAGGGAACCGACAAGCTCTACATTACTCACTCGGAGTGGTCGTCCTCGGACGCCTTTGGCAATGCGCGCGGCGCCAACAGCTCAAACCGAATCTCTGCCGCTGGCCTCTCATCAACGTTTAAGCGCCTGCCCTTCAACTACTGCGCCGTCTCGTTGCAGCCCTTCACAGACCCCGTATGCACGGCATCGGGTACTATCTTCGATCTCACACACATCCTCACCTGGCTGTCGAAACACCCGGACACAAACCCGGTCGATGGGACGCCATTGAAGCGCGCCGACCTCATCACGCTGAACTTTACCAAGAACGAAGATGGTGAATATGTAGACCCGGTGACATACAAGGTCTTTACAGATAACACGCACATCGTCGCGCTAAAAAAGAGTGGCAATGTGTTTGCATGGGACACCGTGGAGAGACTCAACATCAAGGCGAAGAACTGGCAGGACTTGGTTAGCGATGATGAGTTCACGCGCAAGGACATCATCACACTCCAAGATCCGCAGAGTATTGAATCGAGAGACTTCAGTTCGTTCAAGCATGTCAAGGATGGTGACACGGTCGTGGCTGAAGCAGACAGTGGTGTGAACAAGGAGGCGCTGGGCAACGCGGCCAAAATTCTCAAGGCGAAGGAAGCCGTCGCAAAAGCGCGTGAAGCTAGGAAACAAGGCACACCTGCATCCAAAGCCCTGTCAACTGCCGCCAGAAACGGTACAGCAGCATCGACCATGGCAGCGCCGAAGAAACCCGCCTACAATGCGGCCGTATATACGTCTGGAAAAGCTGCGGCATCCTTCACTTCGACCGGCGTCACGCCACATACCTCGGGCGAGCGTGCCCTCCTCTCGGACGAAGACTATATGCTCAAGCCGAAGCGCGTAAAGAACAAGGGCTACGCGCGCATATCCACCTCTCTTGGAGACCTCAACATTGAACTTCTTCCCGAATACGCACCGCGCGCAGTATGGAACTTTGTAAAGTTAGCACAAAAGGGATACTACAGCCACACCATCTTCCATCGAAACATCAAAGGCTTCATGATACAAGGCGGTGACCCTACACGCACAGGGAGAGGCGGTCAGAGCATATGGGGTAAGCCGTTTGAAGACGAGTTCGAGGGACCAGAGAGACATAATGCGAGGGGAGTGCTGAGCATGGCGAACAAGGGCAAGGGCACCAACACGAGCCAGTTCTTCATCACATACCGTGCAGTCCCGCATCTCGACCGCAAACACACGATTTTCGCACGCGTAGTAGGCGGGCTGGACACCACACTGCGCTCCATGGAGATTGCAGAGGTCGGCGACAAGGACAAACCAGTTGATGATATCGAAATCCTAGACATATCAGTCTTCGTAGACCCCTTTGAGGAGTGGCAGAAAGAGCGGAAAGACAAGGAGAACAAAGAACTAGAAGCCGAAGAAATCAAAAAGCAGGGTGGCACGGCCGACGATAAGACGACTTGGACGGGCAAGCGCATACGTGCAGATGGCACAGTTGACAACAGCAGTGCGGAAGGCCTGGGCGTAGGCAAGTACCTTCAAGCCGCGAAACAGGAGATACAAAACCAGGGCGATGATGAGATTGTCGGCTATGTAGATGAAGAGGAGGATGTAGCGCCTGTCAAGAAGAAAGCCAAGACTGGTGGCTTTGGTAACTTTGATGCCTGGTAAAGTGTGCTGAACCAGACGTACAGTAGCGCGCTACAAATGATACCCCACAATGTCCCTTCTCGCACCCAAGACTCAAAGCCAAGCAGCCATTATCGTTGAGCAAGCAATGAGATACGACCAAGCCGGCCAACCATGTATTACGTCAGCTGCGAGAAGCTGACTATTCCGAGGGGTATGTTTGACAACCACACACAACATGCTGAAGTAATGCTCATGACTCCGCTCGCGTTCATGTAAAGCGCAACCCGTAACGCGAAATGGCATAATCACCAGTAAGTGTAGCCCAATGAGGGGCGGGGATGGTGGGGTTTGAGAGCTACCGAAAGGATTGCATAGACGATGATGCAACATGTGATCAGGCTGGAAGCTATAGGATTATTCCTTCATCCTATCACGTTTCGAGCGCATCGCTTAGATATCGGTGACGTACATGTAGTTGGCTGTAGGTGCAGAGCGGGGAGCATACTTGTGATAACAAGTTGGGGTTTTTTTTAGACTGATGATGGGTCGTAGATAAAGAGCTAGGATCGCGCGTAGTCATGAGCAGTGCTTCACTGTGTAGTCGAATCCTGAGCATATTTTCAAACCTTTCTAAGTTGTTGGAAGCTTTTAATACAACATCGTCTCTCTCGTCTTACTCATCCCAATTAGCACAACTCCCAACCCACCCAGCCAATCGAACAATGTCTTCAGACATGCCCTCCTCTTGCCGCGCCGTGGTACTAGAGAAAGTCGGCGCACCTTGGACCATCAAGGAAGTCCCTGTTTCCAAGCCCGAGTCTGGCGAGGTCTTGATCAAAGTACTTGCCTGCGGCGTCTGCCACTCGGACAGCTTCCTTCACCAGGGTCACCTTGGAGATAAGGTGTTTCCTCGAGTTCCAGGACATGAGGTGATTGGGACGGTGATTGCGATTGGCGATGGGGAGAAGAAGTGGAAGGTTGGTGATCGTGTTGGAGGAGGGTGGCACGGCGGGCATGATGGGCTATGCAAGGCGTGCAATCGTGGTCTCTTCCAGATGTGTGAGAATGAGCTTATCAATGGAGTTAGCAGGGACGGTGGATGTGAGTTTGTGTTTTTTTTTGTTTTTTTTTTGGGAGGGGGAGGGGGGTTCTCTGGCTCCCAAGCCTGCAACATGGTGAATGTTCACGTTGACGAGAAGATGTCTAACGAAGGGTCTAGACGCTGAATACTGTACCCTCCGCAGCGAAGCCGCAGTACGTATTCCCGCCGATGCGAACGCAGCCGAATATGCACCTCTGTTGTGCGCGGGCGTGACAGTGTTCAATGGCATACGCAACATGCACATTCAGCAGGGCGATACCGTTGCTATCCAGGGACTCGGCGGACTCGGCCATCTGGCGCTCCAATACGCACGTAAGATGGGCTACCGCACCGTTGCACTTTCTTCGTCTGCCGACAAGAAGGACTTTGCATTCCAACTGGGCGCCACGGATTACATCGATACGTCCAAGGAGAGTGCGGCAGAGGGGCTCCAGAAGATGGGTGGGGCAAGCCTCATCGTTGTCACGGCGCCCAACGCAGAGATCATAGGCCCGCTAGTCAACGGGCTGGGCCCATTGGGCAAACTGCTTGTTCTTGCACCCGTGGGTGAGGTGCCGATCAACACGGTTAGTCTGGTCATGGGAGGACGGTCGGTTCACGGATGGCCGTCTGGCCACGGACTCGATAGCGAAGAGGCGATTGACTTTGCCGAGAAGCAAGGTGTAAAGTGCATGGTTGAAAAGTTTGCATTTGACCAGGTCGAGGATGCTGTGCAGCATATGCAGAGTGGAAAAGTAAGATTCAGAAGCGTCATCGTCATGGAGTAGTGGAAGGGTCTACTCTCTTGTCTGGAACAGGTTCAGCAGTAGTTTGGATGATGGAAACGTTGAGCGGAACCTTCCAAGGCTAGAATGACGCCAGGATCAGGCTTGCAGGAGGAGAGGGAAGTGACAGGAAACTATAATCGACGCAATAAGGAAACAGTGAAACGGCAGCTGTTCATGCAATGTGTTCTGCCGTACTGTCCATGTGTGTCTAACTCGCAGAGGTCCGGGATGGTCGCAGTCGTTCGCCATCAGCGGACGGGTATCGGGAGGCTCAAGCAACGGCAACGTGCGCCAAGGTGTCTCCAGTACAGTGATGTGTCTTTTGAGCATCGAAAAGCCAAGGCAGACAAGCCGCACAGCATTGCCGCCGAGCGTGCTAAGTATTTGCATTGGGCTGGCACCCTCAGCTGGGCCGGCTGCACGTGACTCGACAGCCACGCAGCCGCCATAACCGTGGCATGCCAGCAGCGTTCGCGCCCGGAGCCGCCGGGCTTCGATGGAATGGCTGCGCGATACGCATCTCTCACCAAGAGCTCCTGTACGAACTCCGCGTACCTGCATCTGAAGCGCGGTCGCGACATGTAACGCTTGCACTGGCTCGCTGGGCCAATGGCTGAACCAAGGGCGCGGCGTGGGCCATCGCTGGCAGACTCGGTTGTTTCAGAAAGTGAAATGTCGGCCATTCGCGACACTGACACAGCCGTACAGGGTCTACTGGTCCCAAAGCGAACCTGCCAATTGCTCTGCAGCATTGCTCGAAGGGGTAAGAAGGTTAGTGATGAGGCAAGCCTGGCGTTCCCTGTAGATCCGCCTTAAGATGTACCGCGTCCCCGCTGCAAGGCCCGCGCGAACGAGCCCGGTTGTTGAGCGACCACCACCATCACGTAGCACTCTGGACAGCTCTCTCTCTCTCTCTCTCCCCTTTCCACCCCCTCTTGTCTTCTTTCTTTTCTTTTCTTCTTCTTTTGCGTTTCAATTCTTGCATAACGCTGCGCGTCCCCACTTTAACCATTGTTTTTTTCTTCTCCAGAATTGCCGCTCCTTGCAGGCCCAGCGCCAGAAAACAAACGCTCAGATCAGGCTTCAGTGTCATCATTCACTTTCTTCACAAACGCCGCTCGAGAAACGCTTGTTTGTTTGGTGTCAGCTCTACCGTTGCTGTCACAGTCACACTGCCGTATCAGAACATACTTGTCTAATCTGGATCACACCTTCGGAGCGTGGACGCAACACCATTGTCTGGAACGCTTGACAGGAAGAGGGTTCAAAACAACATCCAGCCATCGGCACGTCACTACATCCGAAAATTTCAGTACATTCATTTTGACATTGAATTCCCAATCTGCTCACGACACAAACGGCCCGCCCGTGTCGGAAAACGTCATACTATACATTCAAACACCAGCCGTCTCAGCGCATCCGGAACATCTCCTTCCCTTTACAAGGACGCCCAAGCTTGGAGAAATAAGGCGCTTGAACATTGGCAACAGGTGTTTGCACAGCTACCTTTCAGCCTCGGGGTTCATCGACTCCCTCTTCACATTACCTAGACAAAACCTCACGATGCTGCCGACATCATTACGCGCAGCCGTACTGGCTCTAGCCCTTGCATGCAGCACAAAAGCAGCCACAGTCTCTCTTGCCTCCTTCATCCCACGCGTCGACAACCTACCCACAGCCTGCAACACCGTCTATAGAACAGAAATCTCTGGATGTACCGCCGACGACTTCAAGGCCGGCGCAACGTGCACGAACGCATGCGTGCAAGGTCTCTCCAAGATTGGCGCGGGGGTGAGCGACAAGTGTGCGGGTGTAGATGCGGGCGAGCTGAGCATCATCGGCGTGTTCCAGAATGGCTTGGGCATTCAGAGTCTCTGTCCAGGCGTCACAATTACCACTAGCAGCTCAAGTGATGCGAAGCCGAGTACGCAGAGCTCGACCGGCGCCACGACTACACAGGCCTCATCACGTACAACTCTTACGAGCTCGGCAACCAAAGCGACGTCGACTGCATCAAGATCGACTGACGATGGGGATGGGGATGGAGACGATGGGCCGACGAGCTCAGCGCCAGCCTCAACATCGACGACTGCAGCATTGACACTGGACCCCAGTACCACGAGCGGAGTCGCCGCACCGCCAACGCCCACTTCGCAAGCTGCATCACTATCATCGAGTTCAACGCCAACTAGCACGCCAAATGCGCAACTATCCAACTCAGACTCAGGTGGTGGGTCGCCCTTTGACGTTGTAGCTACTGGCTCGTCGTCTCAGCGAGAGACGTTTGGCATGGCAGCTGTGGCTCTGCTCGCAACAACTTTCTTCTTCGTCCTGTGCGCATGATTGCGCTGCAGCGTTTGTTTCTTGAATTACCGCGTTGCCCATGTGGCTCATGACATGGCGTTTGGGATTTGCATGTTTGTATTAGATATACCCACATTGTTGGAATGGCCAGAGGAAGACGACGACGACGATGACGACGACGACAGCCAGCTGAGCCTGTCAGTGGATAGCGCAAAACAGTCGTGTATATGCCAAGCAGAAGAGGCAATGTCTAAATGTACCAAGTACATAGCAAGCAAGGGGATATCCATGAGCGAGTGTAATGCGATGATGAATCAAAATGCACAGGCATACTATGGCCTCACCCCACATCTTGGCGTCTACTTTAACTGCTTCACCGATACATTGAATGTTTTCAGACTACGTCCTCCAAGTTTATGCATTCACGAGCTAATCGACGGCCTTTCGGGGATATGAAGACGCCGACTAGCAGTAGCACCCCTGCAAGGTAAGCGAGGGGCAACTGCACCGGAAGACTGGCTGCACCCACCCTTAGGCCTCAGCTCCCAGCCTCAGGCCTCAGCTAACGTGGCCCCACCATGCAGGAGCACAGTCGGGGACCATGAGGAGAACATTATTGCTGTGTTTCATCCACGGCTTCAAGGTACGTCGTGTTGATGTGGGCCTTGATGCTGGTATTCCGAGTAATGTTTGGCCAACTACGTCATCGCGGGGCCGCCCCCCATTGCGAGAGCAGCAGACAAGAGACCGAGGATAAGAGCAATGCTAATTGTGTATCCATAGGGTGGAGACGAGACATTCCGCACATTCCCCAGCCATGTCAAGGCACTGCTGCAGCACGCGCTGCCCAAGGTCACCGTCCTGGCCATTACCTATCCCCAGTTCGAGACGCGAGGCGACTTGCACGAGTGCGTTGGTCGCTTCAAAGAATGGCTGCAGAACAAAGTCATAGACCTCGAGGTCGCCAACTCGACGCCTTCGCCGACGGTTGACCCCTCTGTGCGCACCATCCTCGTCGGTCACTCCATGGGGGGCATCGTTGCGGCCGAAACACTTCTCTCCATCCTTGCCGACCAACCCATTCACTCGCAGTCGAATTCGCAAACAGCCGCGGGATCCACAGGCTCCTTGTCCGACCACTCGACCCTCATGTTTCCGTACATACAGGGCATTCTGGCTTTTGACACACCATACCTGGGTATCGCGCCAGGCGTAGTGGCACATGGCGCGGAGAAGCATTGGAATACGGCGAGCTCAGCATATTCGGCCTATAACAGTCTCGCAGGTGCATTCGGATGGGGTGCCAAGGATACTGCTTCGACCGCCGTCGATACCAGTAAGATGCTTCCTGCACCCTCGGCGTCTTCCACCGCAGACGTAGCATCGGCACCACTATGGCAGAGATACGGCAAAGTGGCCATGTTTGCTGGAGCAGCGGGTGCAATAGCAGCGGGTGGCGCAGCAGCCTACATGAAGAAGGATCAAATAACTCAGGGTGTAACGTGGGCAACCTCGCACTTGGAATTTGTCGGAGTCTTGGCCCGTCCCGAAGAAATGCGGAAGCGACTGGAGAAGATTGCAAAGATCACCACGACCCAGGATCTCGGCTTTTGTAACATGTACACCACACTAGGCCACGCTGTAAACAGCGAGAACAAAGAACACGGCTGGACTGGCAAAGTTGCGGGCAAAGACCGTACCTTTTGCAACCTACCCAAGGGGTCGCTCAAGGATTACTTCATGCCGGCTGTAAATGATAAAGCCACGGCAGAAACCTGGGCCCACATGTCCATGTTTGAGCCTCGCAACAATCCGGGCTACTACACCTTGAGCGAGACGGCCAAGGAGAAGATTATCGAGTGGACCGAAACGACGGACTGGTACGAAGAGAGCGAAGGACCGTTGACGGCGGAGGTGGGCGAAGAAGCAGAGATTGTGGAACGACAGGAGGTGGATGAGCAGATGCAGAGGGAGGCTGACATGAAGCAGGCAGAGGAGGAGGAGGCGAGGAAGAAGGGGGATGTTGATGCGTTGGAGGACGATGGCGGGTTTGTGGATCTGAAAAAAGGGGTTGAGGCTGCCGAGTGGGAGGATGAAGCAGAAAAGAGGAGAGAGCTGTGATGGAGTGAAGTATACCCTTTTATCCCATCTTCTAAGCATCACGAAAAGTTTGAGTGTGAAGAGGTGAATAAAGTTGTAGTATAGTAACTAAGGGAGCCGTGCATACCCACTTGAGTACCCGTCCAACGATGCCAGACAGCTTCATTGTATAGTCGCCGTAATCTACTGTACTAATGATCCCCAGGTCAAAGTAGCTGACGATGATTTGAAATATAGGACGTTGAGTCATTCAGCCATGGACATGAGAGGAGCAGAGAAAGTGAACATGTAGATTGCCCTACTGCCTTTTTAGGCACATGGCTAAACCATGGTGTATATTTAGGCATCAATATCATGGGAACAACTGTTTAAAAAAATCCATTTGTTTTACATGATAAATCGAACGCGTGCGTACATGGTTTTTAAGTTTGATTTATTTTTGTAGGAGTACATGGCCAGCAATAGTCAAGGTAGGTAAGTTTTTATTTGTTTGGAATCTGGTGGGAAGACGACAGAATATGCCATCTTACAATTATTACTACTACTACTACTACTACTACTCTCCCATCAAGACAGTTTCGATGGATTGTTGATAAACCAAACTGTCAGGACTCTTTATGTCCCTTTTTGACTTTTTTTTTGCTGGAGTCATAGTCAAGCAGCACGTTTTTTTCTTTTTCTTTTTGAAGAGGGGGGAAGAGGAGAGAAGGAGAAACATCATCAGTGGCATCGTGGTCTTTTTTTTTAGTTGTGCTCCAACACACTCGCACACCGGCACAGGAAAGAAAAAAAACACTCCATGGTTGAAGTTCTTGGAGCAAATCAAGCAACGCACATGTGTTGCATGTTGGAACTTTTTTTCCCCCTTCCTCTAGTGTTTTTGAAAATTGATTTTTTGACGGGGTAAGAGAGGTGAGCAGAGTAAAAGGAATTGAGAAAGAAGGAGAACATGAAAACTGTGTTGGGATTTTTATATACACTCCATTGTTCCGCAGAGTAGGTTACTTGTACTGCTTATTTACGATTGTGCAGCAGAGAACAACACGCTCATGCAGCC
>Ga0265797_10011913_pt1 | contig 10792 bp, 8 predicted proteins | sample P2T30metagenome_FD_192433 | JGI IMG/M metagenome (GOLD analysis project Ga0265797, IMG submission 192433) | Plant litter microbial communities from East Loma Ridge, Irvine, California - P2 T30 | ecosystem: Environmental > Terrestrial > Plant litter > Unclassified | place: USA: California... | reverse complement strand
ATCAGCAGTCTTGACCCCCGAACTCGTACTTTCCAACGGCTCAATATGACCTAATTGTTTCTCGGTCCCAGCTTCCATGGGCGTAAAAGGCGTCATAGCCCCACCGGGACTAGCCTGCCACTTCGCAACGTCCTTTTTCAGCGCCTCGAGTTCCTTCTGGAATCGATTGCCGAATACATCGATGTAGAATGTTGCGCCGTTGTACACGCTCCAGATGAAGACTGTAGTGAGGAACAAACCAGATGGCCAGCGGTACCAGAACCAGATTGGGCAGGGCAACATGGTTAGCACGGCATAGAGGTACTGGATGACCATGAAGGCGGATTCTTGCAGCGATTCAGGCAGGGAGAGCACGATCTTTCCTATCCATGTCTTTGCGTAGGATTTGCGCAGCCAGGTGAAAGATGTGGGGCGTCCGGCTTTGATCTTCTCGCGACGGCGGACGGTGATGAGGAAGTGATAGGATAGCTGCCAGACTGCGTAGGGTAAAGTTGCCCAGAGCATCATCTGGAAGAGGGAGTAGTGGTGTTTTGAGGCTGGGTCCGAGTTACGGATGTTGTAGATGGCTGGATATTTTTCTTGTTGGAGTGCGGGAGGTAGGAGGTGGACGAGGCAGTGCAGGGTGACGCAAGGCATGATGTGTATGAAGAGGCTGACTTGAGTTAGTGTTTGATGGAGTAGAAGAAAGGGATTTGCTTACCTAACGACCTTGTCCATGGAGTGGAAGACGAGCGAGTTGCGCCACATGATGATGGCGACGGCGTTGTTACCGTATGCGAGGCAGTATGTTGCTATGAACAGGCGCTTAGACTGTGGAAAGACCCAAACACTCAGCACGACCAGGATGTTGACGAAGTAGCAGAGGTCGGCCAGGAAGTAGTGGTAGCCCTTCTTGTGGTAGGTGATGAAGCGGAGCGGCATGAAGTAGAACAGCTGTCCGGTATACCAATACGGGAAGTAGTCCGGGTGGAGACCGACGAGATAGCCAGAGACGAAGATGTTCATGACGGCGGCGATGAAGGACACCTTTTCCTTAGCAGTGACGGTGACGGAGTCCTTCCACTGCTTGTTCAAGCGGTCGACCGACTGGCGCATGCGCTTCCTGTACTTCTCGAGCTGCTCGCCTTCGGTGGGCACTCTTCTCCGCCATTCCTCCACGACACGATCTTTGGTGATGCCTCTATTCTTCGCCTGGTTCCTGATCCTCTCAGTCTGAGAGGCGACCGACTTCTGGATCTTCTCTATGCGCTGAGTGAGAGCCAGATTTTCGACAAAGTCAAACATGGTCAGGCGCTCGACGGGGGGGAAAAAGGAGGCATCCTCAAAGTCGGACTCATCGTGGTAGGAGCTGTTGGAGAAGGAAGCCGAGCGGGAGAGGCCGGGGGTTGATATCGTTGGTTGTGAGACATAGTCGTCCAGAATGGCGGAGCTAGCATCTCGCGAATCGGTAGGTGGTACTCTCGACGACTGGCCCGGAACAGCAAGCTGTGGCTCTGACGCCGACTTGGGAACGCCGTCTGGATCCGACATGTTTGGCAGCTCTTCTTGCACTATCTCAAGGTTCGACGGGGTGCGGCGGTGGAGGGGTCTCTTGTGCGAGCGCGGGGGCGAGCCTACAGCCATGGCTTGTTAGCTGCGTTGTGCTGGAAAGTCCGCAGGCAGGCCATGGTAAGGAATATCAAGAAGTCTGGAGGCATGTGGAAGGAGCGTACGGCGGTGGTTACCTCAGAAAGAGTCCTCGCATGCGCCTTGTCTCGTGACGGGGCTGTGGGGAAGCTCGTGATACGCAGGGAGTGCGCTCTCTTGTTCGCCGTGTCTTCGTAGGAGCAATGCGTGGATCGTGGGTGAATGCAAGCTGGTGATTGGAGAGCTCACAACGTCATCGCTGGCGTCTGAGGCAGGTATACCACGATAGTAATTTGGCGAAGACAGTCAGCCAGAGAAATCAGCTGCGTAAAAGAGTGAGACTTGTTTTGGCAGGTAGAAAAACTACCAAAGAAGAGTACAGCTTGCGGTGAAGCACATACAATCTGCCCTGTTTCGTCACTGTGGAGCACGAGGATGCGAGGCGCTAGCTACGGCTGGCGTCTCTATGGCGGGCGGCCTGTTCATCGCGCGACGCGTCTGAGCACGCCAACGCGAACTTCACCATCACCGGCGCGAACTGTCGCCGCCCACTCGCAACATCTGCCACCCAACACACCACACAGCGCATAGCCGCAGTGGCTGCGCATATCGACCGCAATCATGGGCAAGCTCATCCGGCTGGAGATCTACAGTACGAACAATTGTTCACAATTGCACACCCAATACTGACCAGCCTAGACTTCAAGTCCTACCGCGGACGCCACACGCTTCTCTTCGGCGACTCGTACTTCACCTCCATCATCGGCCCCAATGGCTCCGGCAAATCCAACAGCATGGACGCCATCTCCTTCGTGCTCGGTGTCAAGTCGTCCCACCTGCGCTCCGACAAGCTCAAGGACATGATCTATCGCGGCAGGATCATCCGGGAGGCGCGCATCAATGCAGATGGCACAGCCACTGAGCCAGGCGCTGAGGAGAATGGCGGTGCAAATGGCCACGCGGATGAGGACACGCAGGAGAACGGCGAATCGCAGAGCAGCACCCAGCGCAATGACCCTCAGAACGCATGGGTGAAGGCTGTGTTCGAAGACGACGCAGAGCAGACACACGAGTGGCAGCGCACCATCACAACCTCCGGCGCAAGCGAGTACCGCATCAACAACCGCCAGGCCACCCTGAAGCAGTACAATGAGGCCCTCGAGGAGCACAGCATCTTGGTGAAAGCGAGAAATTTCCTCGTCTTCCAGGGCGATGTTGAGAAGATCGCGACTATGGCACCGGAAAAGCTCACGGAGCAGGTTGAGCGCATCTCTGGCAGTCTGGAGCAGAAGCCCGACTACGATCGCCTCAAGATTGAGTCTGAAGCCGCCACCGAGGACAACGCCAAGCACTTGCACGACCGCCGCGCTATCAATGCCGAGCTGAAGACCTACCAAGAGCTAAAGGCCGAGGCCGACGAGTACGAGAAGAAGATGGCCGAACGCGACGAGGCTGTTGTGACTAAGACGCTTTGGAAACTCTTCCTGTACCAGCAGACCATGGAAAAAGCGCGCAGCAACATTGCAAGCCACCAGGAAGAGCTGAAGGAGCACAAGCGCAGCGTCGAGAAGTACCACCAGCGACACGAGCAGGAGCGGCAGGCTGAGGCCAAAATCAAGCGCGACGTGTCAAAGACAGACCGCAGCGTCAAGGCCAAGGAGAGGGAGATTGAAGACGCCTCCAATGAGCTTGCACCCATCGAAGAGAAAATCCGGCTCTCGAATGAATCGCGGCGGAAGTACGAGAGCAGAATTGACGGCCTCCGCAAGCAGCGAGATGTCGAGGCAGAAAAGGTTCAGAAGTGCAAGAAAGATCTGGACACCGTGCAGAAGGCTGAGAAGAAGTGGGAGGATGAGTTCAAGGCAGCTACCCAACACCAAGGTCGCGAGCTCTCCGAGCAGGATATCCTGGAGTACAACAAGCTTCGTGGCGATGTCACGAAGCGCACCCATGGAGATCAGATGCAGATCGACAAGCTCAAGCGAGAGGTTGACACCGATCGGGACCACGTCAAGAACCTCCAGCAAAGTGTGGAAAGCCACGAGAAGGCTATGGAGCGACTCAACGCCGAGATCAGCCAGCTTGAAGAGCGTCAACGGGAGTCAAAGGCACTCATCAAAGACCATGAGAAGTCCCGTGTGGCGAAACAGCAAGAACTTGACAGGCAGCGATCCGACCGCCGTCAGCTGGAGCAGCAGTTTGAGGAGAAGAACCAGTTACTACAAGAAGCACTCAAGCAGCACAGCATGATTGAGGGCAGTCGCCGCGAGTCGAAGAAGCTTGCAGATGCGCGGAAAGCGATCGAGCGCCTGCGCACCCGGCTCGGCCCAGAGAAGGTATACGGGCGATATCGAGACCTGATCACACCCAAGCAGCAAAAGTACCGCAAGGCAATGGGCCGAGTACTTGGATTCCAGATGGAGACTGTCATCGTCGATACTGAAGCTACTGCCAAGGAGTGCATTCAGTACCTCAAGCAAGAGAAGATTGGTATCATGACGTTCAACCCGCTCGATTCGATACAGATCCAGGCAGTCGACCCGCAGCTCAAGGGCATGCACAAAGGTATGCGACTGGCCATCGACTGCATCACCTACGACGCAAGGCACGAGCGTGCGATGACAGCCGCGTGTGGGAGTACCATGATCTGCGACACCGAGAAAGTTGCAAAAGAACTTCGATACCAACGCCATGTACAAGCAAAGGCCGTGACTCTTGATGGCCGTGTCATTGGGAAAGGTGGAACGCAGACCGGAGGTGAGCTTGATCGCGATGACGACAGCGAGCAGCAGTGGGACGAAAAGTCTTACCAGACCGTTCTCGAACAAGTGCAGAGGTACGAGAAAGAGCTAGCAGCGCTTCCCAAGTTGGACCGAAAGGGTCTGGAAGAACAAGCAATGGTCGTCGAGCTCTCCGCACTGCAAGATCAGATCCGACTTGCACAGGATGAGTCAAAAGCTCTCAGCCGTAACATCGAGAGTCTCAAGAAGGAAGCGGCGCACCACAAGAGCGAGCTTCGTGGAGTTCGGCCTAACTACGACAAGCAAGCACAGCGACTGCAGAACAGCGAAGCGCAACTCGAGAGCTTCCAAGACACCGTCAACCAGGTGACCGATCAGATCTTCTCCGCTTTCTGTCAACGCCTGGGCTACGATTCGATCCGCGACTACGAGGCGCAGCAGGGAACTGTGCAACAAGAGGCTGCTGAGAAGAGACTCGACTTCACGACTCAGCGCAGCAGGCTACAATACCACCTCAAGCAATTGGAGTCAACATATCAAGGTGTCCAAGATCGTCTCAAGGCTGCAGAGACCGAGATCAAGAAAAAGTCCGCTGACATCACTGAGCTCGAAGCGAAGCAGGAGGAGCTGCAGAACGCCAGCGATGTCCTGCTAGCAGAGTTAGAGACTCTGCGCGAAGAGCGCAACAAGCTTGATGGAAAGCTGACAGAGCGAGCTACTGCCGTCAAAGAAGCACGCCGAGCCCTGGATCAGCGCAACGACAAGGTCAAGAATGTCCTCAGGGAGGTCGACGAAGAAGATGCCAAGATCAAGACATGTGCCACGAACCGCTTCAATGTGCTCAAGGACTGCAGGGTGAATGAGATCGCCGTACCACTCACCGAGGACTCACGGCCACTCGCCTCGCTACCGATGACTGACGCGCCCCGGCCAGATGCCGACGCAATGGACATCGATGAAGATCCAGACTCCACTCAGATCGAACCTGCACAGGTTAACGACTTTGGCATCGAGGTAGACTTTGAGGAGCTTGACGAAGATCTCCGGACGGAGCTGCTCGAGATCCTTGAGAATGTAAGTCATGTAGATTCCTTTTGCAACACAGCTAACAGCCCTACCAGACCGACGACGAAGACGAGCGCACTCAAATTCAAGCAATGTCAGCCCTCAAAGACGCCGAAGGCAAGCTAACCGACCACATCACGCGCCTAGACACCGACATCAACAAGTCCACGCCCAACATGCGCGCAGGCGAACGCCTCACCGCCACCGAAGCGCGCCTCCAAGAAACCGACGCCGCTTTCGCCGAAACGCGCAAGCGCGCTGCCGCCGCGAAAAAAGCCTTCGAAGACGTCAAGACCAAGCGCTACGACCTCTTCATGAAAGCCTTCAACCACATCTCCGAGAACATCGGCGGCACGTACAAGGACCTCACCAAGTCCCCACAATTCCTGCTCGGCGGCCAGGCATATCTCGACATGGAGGACAGCACTGAGCCGTACCTCGCGGGCCTCAAGTACCACGCTATGCCTCCCCTCAAGCGCTTCCGCGATATGGAACACTTATCCGGTGGTGAAAAGACCATTGCCGCCTTGGCCCTGCTTTTTGCTATCCACTCCTACCAGCCTTCCCCGTTCTTCGTCCTAGACGAAGTCGACGCCGCGCTGGACAATGTGAATGTCAGCAGGGTGGCCAAGTATGTGCGCGAGCATGCGAGTCCGGGAATGCAGTTTATTGTGATTAGTTTGAAGGCTGGGTTCTTTCAAGAGAGTGAGACGCTGGTGGGGGTTATGCGTGATCAGGGGAAGATGACGAGCAAGTATTTGAGCTTGGATGTAAGTTTTGAAATGAGTGTGTTGGTGGTGTTGAAGGGCTTTGCTAACGAAAACGCAGCTGAGGAAGTATCAACCTGCGTGAACGAGCGAGGGATACGGACGTGCCGCTTCACGGAAGGGGTGGATGAGCACGGCATAAAGTGTATTCGTGTTTTCATGATTCGTGTGGGAATGATCGGGTTGAGACACTGCTGTGCTTCCAAGATATTGTGGGAGTAGCGAGAGTAGCAAGAATGATGCGCTTATACAGTATGGAACTTGTCGCCTTGTGTTGCGTTTCGTGCTACTACCCGTTTTCTTTTCTAGTGTCGCTATATACGACGATTTTTGACAAGCTACTCGCTGCTAGTAGTTCGACTCTGCTTTGAGCCTTTCAATGAAGACCGAGATAACATGCAATCAACACACGGCACTAGATCCCATGTCTCGCGCAACAGACAACGCTGACATCGCCTCGGTGTCACTCAACGAAATGACGCGACTCGTTTTTGGAGAAGTGAAAGACTAGTCTCGGGCTTGGAAAAGAGGAAGAGGGGTTGAGGTCTAGTGACGAGGTTGCGAGGGGAGAGTGTTTTCCGCGGCTTATCGTACGAATCAATCGACTGCTCGATATTCGGCGCGAGGTAAGCAGTTAGAAAGAGGCCTTGGGGCACGAGGACAATAAGTATGTCTCTAATTTCCATAGTTACGCCTAACCCCTTCGTACCGCATCTTCAATTCTCTCACTGCGCAATCCGATCTGCCAACACTCAAATCCCTCCGTATTCATCCTCCTACTCCTCCAAAGAGCGACACGATACTCGAACGTCGGTACTATTCTCCACAGAAGCGGAATCGAAATTGGGAATGAGCGAGGAAACCGTTGAGTAGCAAATGTTCGTTTGGGTGTTTGCATGTACTGGCTGAATTTGAGGCAGGTAAACCGCACAGGGTGGCTTCTAGGGTCGGCAAGAACTAAGTAGTTTTGTTTGCTATTTTGCAAGTCCTTGGGGAAAATGGCGAAGGTCAACTTCTAGATGTTAACAATCCTGGCTTAATGAAGATACTGAAGCTACTTGTTTCACAGCAGGAACAAGAGGCTTAACTTGAGATAGACAGAGCCAAATTCGCGACAGAAGTTGTGATGAAGTCCATGAAATCCGCACACGACGAAAATGATGCAAAGATAAGGCGGCTTGAAAAACTACCGATGACACAGCGCGATGGGCAGCAGCAGAAAGCGGATATGACGTGAGCGGGCTGAAAGAGGGGCCTTGGATGAGAAGGCTGCGATGCAGGTACAAGAGGCATGGAAAAAGAGGTGAATGCGCTGGACTTTGCGAAGGAAGAGCTGGAGGAACAAGCGAGCGAGAAGGCAAGGGAGGAGAAAGCGAAGATTGACAAAAAGACTAAAGAGCGTGTTCGATATCTGGAACGACTCGTTGAAAGCGATATCGAAACGCCAGTTGAGCGGTCATTCGCAATGAGAGAAGGTCATCGTTGCGCTGCGCACTGGAAATTGTGGTGACGTTGACAGAAACCTTTCATGATGGACTATCCAACGTGGATCGGTTCTCCAATGTAGTAGATCTGAACAACAGCGACAATCAACAACCACTCCCATGAATGAGTGTCTTGAATTGGTACGACCTAGTTGCGAATTATTCCGGGAAACGACTGACCTTCGCCTCGGATAAGTTACCAGCCATATCTGCTATTGCACAGGCGGTCATCAAATGCACTGGGGCATCGTACGCCGCTGGCTTATGGGAACATGAGATGATCGACGAACTCCTGTGGACACGATGGCAAGACCTCCAGTCGAACAAGAAAACGGCTGATCTGGAGACGTCTGGCAGCCCAACCTGGAGCTGGGCTGCGTACGATGGAGCAGTGTCTACGGGCTTATGCCGGGAGATCGATGTAGAGACAAAGTTCGCAACCATGAACTGCGTGAAGATATTCCCGCTCGACCCAAAATATGACACAGGACCAGTCTTAGGCGGGGTAGTAACACTTAGTGGACCATATGCCAATATTTGTTTCAACGATCACGCCGATCGATCCTTGTCCGGCGTGGAAGCTTGGGGGTACTGTGAGAGCCAGACCCTCTTCAATTTCGATTTAGTAACGGTGGTCTTCGATTTGGCATCTGAGGAGCAAGCGTGCACACCCGCTTTGTGCATAGCGATGAGACGGACGAGTACATCTTCTGGTATTGCCTGTCTGGCCGTTCGTCCTGATCCCGACAGCGATGGGTCCTACGTCAGGGTTGGTGCCGGGTCTATTTGGCCTCGAGATCCGGGGACGGCAAACCTATCTGATCGTACATTGCAAAGCCCTCCACGGCATATGAAAACTGTCACTATCAACTAGAAGCACAGTGTGAGTCGAGTTGAACTGAACCGATGGTACCATATATAGGCTGACTGCTTTCATTAGCACTGCCGTAATGATTGCTCGTCATCGTGGCAATCATCACTCGCCAGTCCTGCCGACAGCAAGAGCAGTACAATACAGATAGATCGGCATATACAGCGCTGTATTACATCAGCTCATTGCTAACCGGTCAACACCACAATGCATCCAGTAGGCCAAAATTATGTCAATGGCCAGCGTTCAATGCGCAAACCTTATCAGTCTCACACCCCGTCGACTCAGGATCGGTTCGCCACCACCAATTTTCCTCTCCGTTCCAGCCTCCGCCGTCGGTCCACACAGGCCGGTACCAATCATCAAGATCCTTCAAGTGCGCTCCTCGTATCTCAAGCAAGACACCAGTGCAGCATGGCCTCAAGCGGAAGGCGTTCACGGAGCTTGCTAAGATTAATCCACCAGAGGGTCCATCTTTTCGCCGGCCAAATTTCCCCTACCAGAAGACGTAGGGCCCGGAGCTAGAGACGCGCAAGAGGATGGAGGAGGCGTGCAAGGAGATGGCAGGTGTACGCAAAGAAATCGAGGACGCACGCAGGACGAAGAAGGGGGGTACACAGCTTACCCAGCATCAGAGAAACGAAGGTTGGTTGATGTTGTTCCATAACGCACGCTCGCAGCTACTGACACATTTCAGCCCACAAAGAAGGGCAGCGCAACCTACACAAGGAGTCCCAGTACTACTACCACATGCTCTACAACGTGCCGTCTACGTTTCAGGATCTTCACCCTCTCATGGAGTGGCTGGGGAAAGAAGGTCAGCTCGGCGATCGCAACGACGGCAAGTACAACCCGCGGAGGTACGACTGTTCCTTGACCCACGACGGAGGATGGTGCTTCGACCACGTTATAAAGGCGAGTGGTGCCGCCGCGGCCAAGATTGCTTCTGGCGCCACGATTTCCCGGACGACAATGACGCCAAGTTCATTCACGCTCGCTCAGAGAACGGTAGAAGCCCAGCCATGGACCTCATGACTCGCAAAGCTGCCCGCCAAAATGTAGCAGGGCCGCAAGCAACCACACTTTGGCCTGGTCTCACACAGCTGCTAATCGACACCGACAACCTGACGCTGCAAGAGAAGATGCCCGCGGCTTTTACGGCGTGGAAGAAGAGCCTCAACCGCCCTTGCGATCAGCCTGGGATATTCGAAGCCCTTGACCATACCCAGTCAATCGTTAGTAACGGCTTGCAATTGAAGACTCTTGTACGTTCCTCGCTCTACGATCAGAGCCGTCGCCGTGTCGTGGATAAAGCCAAGTTGATAGCAGACGGCTGTCAAGGTCGAAGATTATCCGGACACGACAGCAGAATTGCGAGAACAAGATTGAAGGTTTCCTCTTCCATGTACGTGGAGGCGAGTCGTACTTTTCTAGATTCAAGAGCCAAGATACCTTGCTGTTTTTCATCATGCCAAAATACGAAACGAATTAGACACAATTCATTTCTCAAAAACTTCCCGACTTGTCTGACCAGTTTATGCTGCGTAATGTTTTGATGAAGTATGGAGCCCATGAATGATGAAAGGCTATGGTTTCAGCGCAACGTGCTCGGCGTCGAGTGGTCGACTACGAATGACACTTGCGTAACTTTTGACTGAATATAACCTAGGGCTTGTCGGACCTCTCAAATAATTCAGCGTTCACTGAACTCTATGTCTTCGCCCTAGAAGCTACCAATGCAAGCCAGCCTGGTAACAACGTGGGGTTGGTTGCGAGTCTTCGAACAAGAGCAACGTCCCCACCCCCAGGTCACTATACTCGTATCCTGTGAGATAAGAGAAGGGCTTTGCAACCACCTGGGGACACAGACCAGGTCTTGTTTCCTCTTACTATGCTATCTCACTCATCATGCCACCCTCTACTCTAAGGTGGACCGATATCACCCACTTTACCATCTTCTATTCCCACATGTACATGGATAGTTTTGATTACACTTACGACGTGCCATCTCCTAGTCCCACGTGGAGATTTAACCCATGACGACATTCCTTGACCCCACGTGGACCTGGAGACTTTGAGATCTTGCTTAATCACGCTTTCTTCTGGTCCCATGTGGATCTAAACATCACGCGATGGTCTATTTTACAAGAATGTAGGACGTGCCTAGTACCAATTCGATTTGCCCGCAGGGCTTGACCACATCACAGCTTGCTAGGTACGTTGCCAACACTACGGCGC
>Ga0265797_10011912_pt1 | contig 10793 bp, 10 predicted proteins | sample P2T30metagenome_FD_192433 | JGI IMG/M metagenome (GOLD analysis project Ga0265797, IMG submission 192433) | Plant litter microbial communities from East Loma Ridge, Irvine, California - P2 T30 | ecosystem: Environmental > Terrestrial > Plant litter > Unclassified | place: USA: California... | reverse complement strand
GTCGATCGGCCATGTCGGAAGATTCTCGCATGTTTTTTTATCGGCATTATAGCAAGGCTTTGAGGCGAGTTGTATCCGCGTACTTGTCGATTGGCGTAAGTACTTAGACAAATCCTCTTGTTATCGTGTAAAAAGGGATGATCGAAGTGAAAGCGGTGATGAGCTGAAACGGCATCAATCTGTAGTCGTTGGGTGTGATGCAACTACAGGCAGTGTCTCTCTGTCGAGTCTCTGTCGAGTCTCTGTCGAGAGAGAGGGAGGAAGAGAGGAGAGTGATCTATTGGACGGTACAGCCGCCACTGACGCCGCCAAGTTGGACGGTGCAGCCGTTGACGCCGCCTTTGGCATTGCGTTGGATGGTGCAGCCGCCTTTGGTGCCGCCTTTGGCAATGCGTTGGACGGTGCAGCCGCCTTTGACGCCACGATGAAGGGCCATGCTGACAGTTGAGTTGGCTTGGGTGGGTTGAGGTAATTGAAGGATATGTAGAGAGCTTGAAATTGTAGGTAGATAGTGTTCTGTTGGCTGGAAGAACAATAAATTTAGGGACCATGAGCACCGTTTTATACAACGGAAAAGAGTATATGGGAAAGGACGAAGCTTCCTTTGTGGCTGTTGTTGTCAAAAGGTCCAGAGCATGGTCCCGACAAAGGTAAGGCCCTCGATGTTAGCTTACTATTGTTCTCGGACATGGTATGTCATACCACGTGACTTTGCTTACTATTGTTCCAAAGCCATTGCACCTGTAAAGAATGAGAACAAAGGAGATTCAAGCGGCAGAGAAAAGTCTCGACAAGGTTCTGTGCCGAATTCTAAGCAAGGGGTGATCTGAGTCGCCGACTATTGTGTCCAGTAGAGTGGGCCCGATTTACGACCTCAACAGCTAGTCGGTCGATCTAAACATCACATTGGTTGGTATGGCAATGTACATTTTCCTCAGTAGGAAAGTCCCTGCATGTTGCAAGTCATGTCAGTTGGGAAGGAGCAAGTGAGTTTCCACGTGGGAAATATTCACTGCTGAAGGTTCGCCCGTTGCCATGAATGAGCGAACACAGGCATACCGTCAAAAATGTTCTCTCGGTCAAGGAGCTAATGGGTATCTAAGGTCTTCAAAGAGAAGCAGCGTGATGAGGTGGCTAATAAACGTGATTTAGAGACTCAATGAGCTATGCAAAGGTACCGGTGTACGAGCACTCAAGGTCATATGTCTCCGGTGCTTCCGGACGGCAAGCGGAATCCTTACATATGCATGACTTCCGAATCGAGAAGATTGGCGGTAACATTGTCGATCGAGCGAATGGTAGAGTGATGGTTTGCTCCGAGTTGTATACGCTGCCATTCAGTAGACGTCAGCGTGCCTGCGCGCAGAGGAGTCGGCTATGAGGATCGGGCAAGCTGCCACTGAGTTCCGAACCAACTATTTGGTACTTGGTATCCAAATTATAGAATATATGCGAAGCTCAGGGCTCATGTGTAGTATCATGATGGTATTGAGATCGTTGTGACGCAACGGTGGGTAACGCGACGATGACTAATAATTTCCCGACGGGCATGCTGCTGCAGGGTAACCTTCCAAGACATCACATTATCACGAGCAATCCGCAGTCCACCAATGACGATGTACGCGATGAGGCTACTTGCTCGCTGCAGCTACGGCCTGCCTTTACGCCGCGCATTCCAGACGGCCGCTGCTCCCTCGGTCCGTGCCCCGGAGTTTGCTTTCGCTTTCGAGTAAGGCCTGCACACCATCAGCTTCTCAACACAGCAGCTGACGGCTGTCAGTATCGATGGAGTGCTCTTAAGAAGTTCAGATCCGCTGCCGCGAGCTCAAAAGGCCCTCTCTTACCTGCAATCACAGGGCATTCCCTTCATACTTCTTACCAATGGCGGCGGCAAACATGAATCCGACCGCGTGGCCGAGTTGAGCAGTAAACTGGACGTGTCTATCGATACATCCATGTTCGTTCAAAGCCATACCCCCTTCGCCGACATGGACGACCTCAAGGACAAGACGGTCATGGTGGTGGGTGGTGTGGAGGATAAATGCAGGAAGGTCGCTGAGGCATACGGGTATGACGGAACGACATTACATGGGGCTGCAGCATTCTAACAGATTGCATAGTTTCAAGAATGTAGTTATACCTGGCGATATCATGGTTGCTCACCCGGATGTATGGCCATTCTCGCAGCAACTACTGTCCTACTACAAGACCTTTACTCGACCGCTACCCGTCCCTATCGACGTTGACTCGCCATCTAGATCGCTCCGCATCGATGCAGTCTTTGTATACAACGATCCTCGAGACTGGGGGTTGGACGCGCAGATCATCAAGGATGTCTTGTTATCAGAGCATGGCATCGTTGGAACTTTGTCACAGAAGAACGGCAATCCAGCTCTGGAGAATCGTGGCTACCAACAAGATGGACAGCCCCCACTATACTTCTCAAACCCAGACCTGCTATGGGCGGCAAAATATCACCTGCCACGTCTCGGTCAGGGCGGCTTTCGCGAAGCTTTCGAGGGTATCTGGGCTGCGATAACTGGCGGACAGACACAAGGTGTTAAGCTGCAGAAAGTCGTAATGGGCAAACCACACCGACCTACGTACGAGTTCGCTGAGAAGCGTCTGATAGCGCATCGGCATCATTTGATGCAAAACTATGGTAGTCCGCTGGGTCATCTGAAGCGCGTGTACATGGTCGGTGACAATCCCGCCAGTGACATTGCTGGCGGTAACAACTACCAGAGTCCGCATGGTACAGATTGGGCTAGTGTGTTAGTGGAAACAGGTGTCTACAAGAAGGGTACAACACCGTCGCCTGAGCCGCGCAAGGTCGTGAGCGATGTTTGGGACGCTGTAGCGTGGGCTGTCGCGCAGGAAAAGTGGGCATCTTCAGCAGATGCTCCGTGATATTGAATTATGTACATGTATTGTCATTGCAGATACGATGATGCTCTTGGAGTGTCTCATAATAAGACATCATTCCAACCTTCTGGGATACATCATCAGAACCGTGCGCATGAGTCGTCTGTTAATAGACTTCACACATAACCTACTGCTGCTCCAACCACTGCACAAACATCAAACCGCCGGACCCAAGGACCTCAGCCGTAGCCACCGGTTTGCTGTCTTCGATCCTTCCCGTTTCTAGATTTCGGCTATAGACAGCAACGTTCTTGCTAAATTGGTTCGCAATCGCAATCATGGATCCGTCCTTATTCATGTTGAAGTGGCGAGGGTAGTATCCGCCTGATTTGGCGAGTTGGACAAACGACAACCTTCCGTCCGCTGTCGGCTTGAATGTTGCAAGTGAGTCACTTGGAACCTGGGTGCTGTTCTTTGGGTCGGGATTTTCTACTCCGAACACCGTGCCGTTACGATTCGCCGCAACGAGGAACTTGTTGTCGGGTGACAATATCATCTCCGAGGCATATGACACTGGCGGGAGCGTAGTGTTGCCATATGTGCTGACCTCGTCGACCTCGGTGAATTCCAGGCCGCCGCACTCAGGGTAGTCTACTTTGTAGCTGATGATCTTGTTGCTTTTCTCGTGGACGACAAAGAGGTATGTGGTCTTAGAATCGGGGCTTGTCCAGAAAACTGCATGCCGAGGACCGTATTCCGGCTTTGATTTGAGTGGCTCGTGTTCGGTGAGCTGGTGGCTTGCGGGATCGATACAATATACGTGGACTAGATTGGCACCGAGACTAGGGAAGATCATGAATTGGCCTGTGGGGTCGAGGACAGCCTGGTGGATCTGTTCAGGCTTCTCGAAGGTGAAGTTCTGTAGGGATGAGAACTTGTTGCTTCCGTCGATGGTGAAGAGTGAGATTGCTGCCTGGGGGCCATACTATTTGGATTGTTAGTACATGTTCATCAAGGATTAGAAAGAGAGGGTTGTACGTACATGGGCAAGGGCAAGCGCCGTTCCGTTGTTGTAGGATATCGAAGACACCGCTCCTCCCAAAACCGGGCTGCTCGAAATCTTGCTGAGGCTGCCATCAGCACCAACGCTCAACATTGTAAGGTTGGCACCAATTTCTACTTCGTCTAGACACACTATCCTTTCACGACCAAGGGAAGCATCGAGCCATGTGGGTAACTTCCCACACTCATAGCTCTCATGAGTAACCTTCATCGTTTGGCTAGTGTTTTCGTTTGTGCTAGGTGGTAGTTCGAGAGTCTGGATAGCGCCAGGAGAAGTGTCATTTCCATATGATGCGACGAGGAGCCGACCCGCGGCTACTTGTCCTATAGTCGCTAACGCGATGAGTAAAGTGTTCATTGCTGCTGATAATGAAGGTATGGAGTTGTGTAGTAATACAGAGGGACCAAGACTTGTGTGGTTGTAAGAAGAAGGGAGGGCGTTGTATCGTAGGGATTATATTTTGTATCAAAGATCTATGAAACTGTGAAATGCAAAGAGAGACAGAGTAAGGAATGTGAAATGGGTCCTTGTGAATAGATGCGGGGAATCACAACCTTTGTTCTCATCGCGTGTGTATATAGTGATGCGTGTCGCATGTTTCACATTAACCGCCATGGGTCCTGTCAATAGGGATTTAGGTTTTAGTAGGACCGACAGATCCTAGGCACCGAGTTCAGCTCTAAGGGGCGGGTGTTTCCGTAAACGCGTGTGTGAGGGTCTTGATTGGTGAGTGCGGGGTTGAGCGTGAGCTGTGTCTCGGTGTTACTCGGTGATAGCCCAAAACACCAGTCGCGCTAGTGCGTCATGTCGCCATCTCTGCGCGCACGCGCTTGTGTGATGACCTCTTCACGAGTCCAAATGCATGTACGCATGCTCACATGCAGCCACACTAATCATGTCTACTTCCTCTTCCAGTTATGCCAACTATCTCCCGAACGAACTGCTGCTTGAGATCTTGGCGTACTTTGCATCGTGGGGCGAGACCGAGAGGCAAACCGCGCTTGCACGCTTTTCCGCTGTCAATAGGTAATGTGTCGCATTGAGGATCCTGGTCACATGAGCTTACATCAGTAGACAGTGGTATGATGTATGTGAATGCCATGCTACGGGCCATCAAACGTATTGTGACTAATTTGGCTGTTCGATGCATAGATAGCAGTTCAACCACTATACGAATCACCATATCTATCAGGAAGTGCGTACGATCTCTTTGTACGAACGATATGTCCTTCTGTGCTAGCCCGCATCAAGGTAAGGATATTCCGAGTAGTTGGTGATACATGCTAACCTATCACAAGCCCACAGCATTGTCAAGTCTAGTAAAGTCGCTGGACTTATCCCACATCGTACATCAAGGCGCCAAATCGACAACAGCTAGATTGCTAGGCCGAACGAGATTATCTCTTGAAGTCTTCGTAGCACCTCAAGCTAGCTTTGCAATCAACTGCTGGGCTAGCCTGAGCAAATGCACCCGGCTACGCGTTCTCGACCTGAGCCTGTTGGTAAACCCCAGACACACGATCTTTGTTCGAATCGTAAACTGACATGCTCTTCTAAAACCAGGGTATCCGAATGCATCAGTTTCCAAAGCTTGAACCAAACGATACGGCAACTTGGGGATCTACGCGAGCTTTACTTACCTCGCTGTTCATCTAGATATGAACCCTCCGCCACACCCGGTGGTCCCAGTATTCGCTGGCCACCTAACCTGGAACACCTCGCTCTATCTGGATCGGTCTCTGGTCAATTCCTATGGGATATGCTACGACAACCGGCCAACTTCCCTCCGACTTTCTCTTCGCTGAGTATTCACCATAGTCCAGGTCTAGATCAGTACGTCAAGACTCTATTGCAACGAGTTCACCGTACGACTGCCACTGGAGGATTGGATGCTAACATAAAGACCGCAGGCAAGGTATCAGACCCCTACTTGACAGCTTATCTGCATCGCTTACGGTCGTCGAACTCCGCGATCTACCAGCCGTCAAACAAGGCCGATTGAACAGTGTACTAGACTGGCTACCAAACCTCGTCTCTCTAACCATAGCACTAGACTACATCGACAGTCGATTCGGAAACATGCCACCAGATTTCTCACCAGCCCGATGGCAAGAAGCCAAGCCACTATACAGACTGACTCTCCTCGCTTGTGGACGGACGGGTGATCCCTCACGTAGTTTCACGATGACTGATCTCTTCACCTTAATAGACGAACGGTATCTAGGCCGTTTGCGCTATCTAAACATAGGACATAGCACGGAGTGGCAAATTGAGGATGAAGTGCTGGGCGCACTCGAGTCCAGTGTATATGAGCAGGACAAGGAGAGTTGGTTGGGCCGCAGATGGCACTACGAAGACGTGGATTTCACGGATACGAGGGGTTTGGAATACGAGCAATGGATCACAGACATGGCGATTGGGAGGGAAATGAGACCTCGGTTTCGGCTTTTGAGGAATCGATAGTTGAACTGCTTGATGATACTCAGCACTTGCTCACGTTCTCATTCTAATGTATAGTTCAACGCATTACTCATTGAGCTGATAATTGAATATAAGTTAGCACTCCTAGCCACATGTGCTACTCAGAAAAGAAAACCCCGAAGACAGTGTATCGCGAAGCCTAAAGTATACCCAAACCATCTAAGACTGACAATAATGAAAAGGATGTAACACTCAGAAATACATTTTGGTTCGATCGCCTCCTTGTGTCCCCAGATGCTCTTCCTAGTCGTCACCCAAGATAATCCTTCTTCTCCTCCAGCCACTCAACGGCCTGACGCTCTCCCTCTCCACCTCTCTCCCGCCAACCCTATGATAGCTTCTCCACTTCTCCTGCTCGGTCTCCTTCTCCTTCTCCTCGAAAGGAGAGTCGCCCCAGAAGCTATCTCGTCGTGTACGGGTCCTTTCCCGTGAGGTAGACCGCTCACGAGACTCCCAACGCTCATCCACCCACCACTTCTCACTACGATGGAAAGGATCGTATGAGGGTGAGAGAAGCGAGAAAGTATGGTGATGGTGCGACGAGTGTGGACGGCTGAACTTAGCGTTGATGCTGAGGCGGAAAGCTTGGTCGTCTGGCTCGGAAGAAGCGGCGCGGTCTGAGGAGTATTCGTACGTACGTCGTGTGTCGTAGCTACGGCGTCTGTTCTCGTCTTCCGCATCGTTTTGGGGGCGCCGAGTGTCAGTCCAGACGTTGAAGCGCTCGAGTTGAGAGGGCTGATCCCGTACTGTTAGGGAGCGGGATGACCTGACTGGCTTATGGTTGGACGAGTAGGGGTAGTCGTCATGGCCATCTTCGTCATCGAGATCTGAGAGTGTGATGCTCCGACGGTGTTTGCTGGAGTCGTGATGAACGAGAGGAAGTGAGTAGTAAGGTTCGTACTCTGGAGTGCGCTCGCGGGTGCGAGTACGCGTTAGGTGCAGGTAAGACATGGTCGGCTGCCTGGTGCGGCTGATTAGTCAGACCTTGAGATGATGACTGTGATTTGGTAGGTATAGAATGATTGTAATGACAATGCTCAGGAGAAAGTTATGCGTTTTGCAGTGTCAATGGATTGCAAGCACTTATATTCGTACAGGTGAGGACCGGAGAAGCAAGCCCACTGTCCTCCAGAACCCTCTTATATTATCCGACGAAATGTTTCAACTGCCTAGACGACTTAGAAATCACCTTGTTTGGCTAGCATGAGCTCCATGAATTTCAACGTGCACCGCCTCTTTTTCTGCGGCTCGATTGTGGCTTGTGCAGATCGCTCCAGGATTTGATTGGCTGCGCCCACTGTCGGCGTGCTCCGCGTGAACGATTATTTACCGATGAGTTCCTGACCGCCAGAACATTGAGGCTTGAATGGAGTCTTCAGAGTTGCCTAAGTATATGATACTAGGGGCCCCTGCAGTGTGTATCGTGGAAGGGTCATGGCAGCTGAATGTGCGGTCGCCACTACGAGGCTGTGACAATGTGGAGGTGTGGGGGCCGAAAACACGACGGTGAACGTTGGGTTTGTGTAATCAAGGTGCGAAAACGTAGCGGGTAATCTCCGATGTTGAGCTGGATGCCTACAGCAAAACTCCATGTTGTCCCGATGTCTATGCTAATGTCTCTGGTTATTCGCTCTCGTGGGTACCTCGCCGGTTGGAGCTTACGACGCTCAAAGGGTCATGCGCTTTGGATGAATCATTGTTTGGGTCAGGGGCTCCTTTTTCAGCCTTCTCGTTAGTAAGGTTTGGTCAAGAACAGCGAGTATTGGTATGACGATGTCGCAATTGAGAGATGGGCAGTGAAGAGCATGACCAAAATTATGATCCATGTAGGCGATGTCCTTCGTCGCAGTGGCAGTGACTCATCGGTTGCGCACTTGCACGTCGTAGTCATTCGGATATTGATGTCTCCTAATCCAGGAGGCCTGCAATAAAGACTGACCAGGCGGTTGACGCACACTGATTGAAGAGCATGGAGAACCTTCCCCATGTGACCCTGACGACTAAGTGTGCTGCCTGGGAGGTGCCATTGTTGGCCAGCTACACAGATAACGTCACCCAAAACCTTCACCCTGTTTCTCACTGATCTTCGCTGCCTTCTCGTTCGGCATATCGCCTCGTCGACTGCCTACGCAACTCTTGTACCTTTCTCTCTCCAGCTATTCCTGTTACTTCTCTTAGCGCTCCTCACGAAATAGCCTTGTCTGCAGGTTCAGATTTTAGCGTAGTAGTTAAATTAATTAGATTGATTGAATGTAGACAGTACCGTGGCTCATAAACGTCAGATTAGAAGCCATGCGGTTGGCCTTACATAGGTATACAAGATAAAAACCGAACAGGTCTACAGACTACATAAAGATAGAAACTTGCAAAGCAGGTTACTTAGCGTTAATGTAGGCTCTAGGGTGTTAGACTTTTATTAGGTTAGTGAAGGCGTAAACGTACTGACAGCACGATCGGGACTGGGCTGTTAGTTGCTACGTCTGCGTGTGTAAAGAGACGGAGGCAGCGCTTGAGTATGCATGCGCTATACCAGCCTGGTTACAGGATCACACAGGGCACGAGATACGAAATCAATCGTGATTCATGGGTCGCAATCAACAATTAGAGGTCTGTCGTGGAGGTATACAATACGGTACCTAGGTATGTTCGAGAATGTGTGGGTGTGAGCCATTGCGTATGCTTCTAGAGCGTAGTGTATCCGAGCGTGCTGAAAAAAGAATGGACGTCTTCGCGTTCCCTTGAATTCGATCCTTCTCGTTGGTGGTATAATTGCATCTAGACGCTTGTGCATTGGAGAGGCGGAGGGACTCAGATGCCGGTCAGCTGCAACGCGTTCTTTGTACCGCCACTGCCGCGATAGTGCATGCACAACACCTGGAAGCGTCGCCATATAAGGCAGGTATGGGTCCTAGTGCTGATGTGAATCTTGGAGGATCGCTGAACCGTCGCTGTCGTTGGTCGTAAAGTTGCAGCGTGGTGCATGAGACTTCGGAGATTGTGACAACGCCCGGCAGCGCTTGGCGTGCTCGTCGACGTTCGGCTAGCCACGATGAGGCTTGCCCTGCGGCACAGCGCGCGAACTTACTCACTTCGAGAACATGGCGGGACGCAAGGGGCCTGAGTGTCTGAGGGCGCTGGAGGCTCTCGCTGTCTCCTTACCAATGCCAGATTGACGGCATGAGGGAGCGCCGCACCGACATGTACCTTCCGCCAGAGCTCTTGACGCTATTATTTCTAGCGAACGCCGCAGCAGCTGTCCCTCGTGCGCAACCAACATCGTACCAACTTGAGGGCATACACGCTAATTGCAAACAGAGACCTCTTTCTTACCCAACGTCACCGAGATTGCTCCCACCCAACAGTCGACCGTATCGATCGCGGCGCAGATAACAGAACCGTCCGATGCCACTGCTACCGAGAGTTCTGTAGATCGGGTCGACGTGAAGGTCGAAGTGTGTACTCTCGACGCCAGCAGCTGTTGTTCTATCGATCCGGGTAGTTGTGGTGGCTTGCAATGGATTGTTCTTCCGTCTGCCACAGGTTGGGGACTGACGGGTCCAGCTACCGATCGCCTCGTGACACTTACTCCGACCGCCACGACTGTCACGACGACTCGGCCGACCATCCTCAACCTCGAGACCAACGTCCTCGTATGGGGGACCGAACAAGAAAGCGAGGGCAGTGCTGGACAGCCGGGCCTCATCATAGGACCGAGCACAGTTAGGGCTTCGAACACGATGGGAGAAGGACCCGGTGCTACAGGATCGGCGCAACAACAGATAGAGCAGCACAGTCTCCTACTGCAGATAGTCTCTCAGATTGGGCGCGCACCATCGAATGTGCAGCCAGCTCAACCCGCATCTCCTGCGACAGAAAACCCTGGTCAAACTGTAGCGCCCATCGATAACCATAATGGAGGTGATAGTGCGCTTGCCCAGCCAGCAACCACTCCCGACTCTGGCATGGCGAGCAATACGGACATGATATCTCCACCACAAACAGCGCCAGCAGTAGCCATTGGCGAATTTGTATATGGAACACAGACGTTAACGCTTACGGCTGGTCTTAGCACCAACATCGGCAGCAACTTCTTCCCTACCTTTGTAGGAATAACGACTGACGCCGAAGGTAACACTTTGGTCTCGGTCTTTTCGGACGGGACTGCTGTCATTGCCACTGTGCGTGTTGCGCCTACCACGATGGTTGTACCAAGATCTGGCTTCGAAGCAAGTACCACTGATGCTGCAAGCCCTGGTGAGCAAACTGGCGGTTTGGCTACTACCCCCAGCAAGGAGGCTGGAGCCGGGAGGAGGCGTAAACTGGAGTGGTGGATGGGTGCCGTTTTGGGCGCACTTAGCTTCGGAGCGATGTTCTAGTAACAGGT
>Ga0265797_10011911_pt1 | contig 10794 bp, 4 predicted proteins | sample P2T30metagenome_FD_192433 | JGI IMG/M metagenome (GOLD analysis project Ga0265797, IMG submission 192433) | Plant litter microbial communities from East Loma Ridge, Irvine, California - P2 T30 | ecosystem: Environmental > Terrestrial > Plant litter > Unclassified | place: USA: California... | reverse complement strand
GCCCTACTTGGGAAAATTCACCATTACCCAGGCGATAGCACGGATATAGACACAGCAGGCACATCATTGTGGTTAACGCGCTAATTGCCTTGCCCAAAAAAAAGTGGACCAAACACCAAATCACCTCTGCAATGTCGCTTCCTCATTTCCTAGTGTTACAGAGAATCCGGCATTGAGTATGCCCCCTCCCAAAAAAAAACTCCATGTCATGCTACCCCAATACCATCACCCGCCCTTTACCAGTCCCTTCGCTATAGTAAACACGTACTCCCCATACCAATACATGTATTACTGCCTCTTGCTCGCAGCATTGCCGTGCCGCATAAGCTACCAGAAGCTACACCAACCAATATAATGCTGACACAAATTCTCCAAATTCGTTGCCTCTTTAATCAGTCTGTCAACCTGTATCTCAGTTGGTAGATCTTCGCCCTTGCCGAAGTCTCGACCTGTCAGCTTCTCCTTGACCCTACTGAGCACCTGCAACGCCCGCGCATTCTGCACTTCCTTGGCATCGACGTCGTTGTTCTGAGGCGGCGCAACAGAGGACCGGTGACGGGGACGGCCAACGATGCTGGACATTTGATGATCGGGCGGAACGTTCGCCGCTTCGCCCATGATGGATTGACGGCGTTCCGAGGGGTAGTTTGGTTCAGCCGGGGAAGTATCACGGTGGTTGAGTCGCCACGTCAGGAGGGGATCGTGAATAAACTGTTTATCGGTTAGCACCCAATCCATCTCGCTGTAATGATGCATGACTTACAGCTTCAAGCACTGCCATGACGCTCTCCTTGTTACTCCTCAGAACCCGCATGACATGCTCACAAGTTGTCCGGTAGCTTCCCTCAATGTTACTGACTTCCATAGCATACGTCAACATGCGCGTCAATCGGAACGGCACACGCTCTGGGTACTTCTCTCGATGCATGGCTACCTCGAAGCAGTCTCCGAAATCAATATGGATAACCTTGCCTGTAATTCGGTCAAGCATCAAGTTACTGGGATGACGATCTCCAAGACCTAAGATATAGCCCACCATCGACATGACTGCCAACGAACGAGTATAGTTAGTACGACGATCGAGCCATGCTTCTGAAGACTTGGACTTGAGCCACAAGACGCGGTAGAGATCCTGGCCTGTCGTGTTATCAAGTGCATATCCAAACACCTCTACCTTTTGCATGAGGGTGAGGCAGTCATAATCGGGCGCCATTTGCAGCATGATGCGGTGTTCAATGTTGAGGAGAATCTTCCTACTATCGCGGTACTCGCGAATCAGAACATGCAGTGTGTCGCTGTTAGGAACAAACCCAAGAAGACCAGACTGCGTGCTAAGCGGAACGGCAGCATATCGCTGGATATTGAGATGACGTTTACGTGACTCGACGTCGTTGGAGAGCAGTGTGTTGCAGAGGCCAAAGAGTTGCATGACACGCTCATCTTGGCGGATGTCTTCGTGGCCCTTGAGGATATGGGTATGTGCCTTGCCATCACTGCCGCGCATTTCTAGTTTCCTGGGCCGCTGCTTAGATTGGATGACGGACGCGACTGGATCAAATGATATGATCCGAATGACCGGTTTCCCAACTTGGTACGTTCCGGGAACAGCGAGCTCAAGGTCATGGGCGTCTTTGAGCTTTGGTGAGACGTACTGCAACTCCAGCGTCATCAAGGATGGCAGTTGACGGGCAATCTTGCGGAACACCTGATAGTAGAGATCCCACGCCTGGTTCAGATCGCCAATTTCGCCAGATGTCCTGAACGTGTTACACCAGTCACGAGCCTCCTGAAGTTCACGGCCGAAAGACTGGATAAACGAAATCTCGCGTAGTGTCTCTGGTCCCTTGTCGAGCATTGCGTGCAGGGGTGCGAGTGTGGCGAACATGCCGTCTATGTTATGGTCGCCGAAGTAAAGTCGACTGGCTTCTTCGAGGCCCTCATGCCATTGCTCATGCCATAGTACGGCGATACGAATGAGCTCATGGCTCACAAGGTCGGCCTGTTCGACCAGCTTGGGCGAGTGCTCGCGCATGGCCTCCATGAGTTCCTTTGCGGATCGTTGGCGTCGAGATACGTCCGACTTCATCGAGACCGTCAACGGAAACACCAAAGCTTGAGGATGTGCCTTTCCAACTTCGATAAGCAGCTGGTGGATGGACTGTCTAACCACGGCGTTTGGCTGATTGATCCTAGCAAGTAGTTGCGGGATAACCTCGAGCCACGTATCGATAGGTACCGACTTCGTTCCTTCTGTAATGGTACGATTGACTCCCTCCCTTCCACCATAACCAAACCACAGCGTAAGCAGTCTGAGCGTATCCTGAAGCGAGCTAGTTGAAGAAAGGGCGATAGACTTGAAGAAGCCCTGGATAGCCGGGATGACGTGATCGTGGATAATGTTATTAGGCACTTCAGTAGCCTCCCGGTCGGACTTGGACGTAATCGAGTTGATGACTTCGAAGTTGGCGAGTGCCCACGCATGCCATGCTTTATACCAGTCTTTGTTGTAACGTGTAGCTGCAGCATAAGCGGCAAGTATCTCGTGCACATACTCATGTTCCCATTCGCCGTCCTGGAGTTCTTGCTGCCAGTCGCCCTGCTTGAGGTAGCATTTCGCAAGTAGACGGTGACATTGGACGAGTTCGCTGGGTGAGACGCCTGTGGCTGACCCATTTAGCATGGCTGAACCATTCATACCATTCAGACCGTTATGCCCATTAGTGGCAGCAAATGGGTTCATGTTGTTGAACATGTGCTGGCCATTGGACATACCGTTCATTCCGTTCTGGCCCATCATCGGGTTTGCAGCAGCCCTAGTTCGCATAGCCAGGTCCTCGGACAGTCGCCCGGTGAATTCCTTCATACTATCAAGAGCTTCCTGCTTGTGGTTCTGGTCTGCCCACATGTACTTGTAGGTAGTATACGCAACCGGGTGCGAGATGGCGTGGGCGTTGTTGCGCACGAACTCGACGACAGTACTGTCGCCTGTGCTCTCAATATCCAATAGTTTCTGCAAGGCCTTGTTTGCAAGGTTCATCCTGTTACTCTTACGGCAAAGGTTGGTATATTTGATCCACATGTCGGTACCTTCTTGTGGCGAGATGACAAGCTGTCGCACCTTGATCATGCGCTGCCAGACTTCCGGGTTCGGCTGTAGCCCCCTCAGTCGCTTCATCCAAGTCTTCCGCATGCTCTTTTGCTTTTCCAGGTTTCCTTCATTTTGTTTGTACTGCATAATCTCCTCAAGTTCCGCCAACATCTGCACGCGGATCATCGGTAAGTAAGCACGCTGGTACGACTCCCCCAAAAGCGAGCTGAGCTCCGTGTCGAGACCCTTGCGAGCTTTGGCAATCTCTTCCACAGCAATTTCGAAGCGGTTGTTGTGAATATTGAGAATCGACGCGAAGAATGCGCGGTCAGGCGACTGTTCCTTCATGACACCAAGGTAGTTGTCCATGTCAGCAAACTTGCCCAACCCCCATGCGGCCGTTGCAGCGAGCGGTGCTATCGCCTTGCGGTACTCTTGTGTCGCATTGGCCCACTTCTCCTTGGACAAGCTAGAAAGAAGATCCCATTCACCCAGAGCGTGCAAGCAGCGCATCTTGCCCATAGTGACGTCGAAAGAGTCTGGCTCTTCAAGCTCACGCCTCTGGTACGCCGCAAGCGCTTCGTCCCACTTCTGCAACTTCTCAAACCAAGTCTCTTTCAACTCAACGTCATGGTAATTCTGCGCCTTACGCAAAATACCGAAGGCAGCATCGGTCTGCTGCAGCTGGTTGTTGATACTGATAAGGGCTTCCACAGCGCTGGAGTTCTGCTCCGCGTTGAATTCGAGCTCCTTATAATGCAGTGCCTTGGCAAATGCGTGGCATTTGCCGGCATACATGCCAAGTATCCGGACGTCGATTGGTAGAGCCTTGTCGTCGTGCTCCATAAACTCTGCTAGGTTCAGCAGAACTTGCAATATCTCAGGCGGGATATTGGGCGACGTGAGTGCAGTCTCGATGGAACGAACAAGCTCCTCTTGGTATTGATCGTACAGCTCTGTCCAGCATGAGACAAAGGCAGAGTTGAACAAGGTTCTGGCAATTGGGTTGTACACGCTACCGAGTGGTGTGCAGGCGCGTAGTGCTTGTTGTGGTGATTCTCTCAGCAGTTCCACACTGAATCGTCGCATCCACTCGATCCAATCTTCTTTGGTGGTCTTGTTCGAGGCCTCCCAGGCCTGTTTCAGATGCTGCTGATTGACTGCTAACTTTTTGGTGAGAATTTCCGCGGGGTTCAGGTCTTCGTCATCTTCACCGTAACGCTCATCTGGGCTGAGATCTTGGGGTAAAGGCTCGCCCTTCTGCAGCTTCGACACAATGCGCCCATAGTTCTCATGAGGTACTTTGTGCGCAATGAGGATCTTGTTTACAGTGGGTACAAAGTGGATGTAGTCGGGGCCAAGCTGGAAGATGAGCGCGCAGAGGGTCTCAAGAGCAACCTGCTTCAGCGTCGGCTCGCTGCCAGAAAGTACTCGGCAGAGAGGATGTACGATACGTGCAGCAAACTCAGAAACATTGACTTGTTTCGAGAGACGCCCTAACGTCTCGATAGCATGTCTCCGAATCTGTATAGGTTGGCCGGGCTTATCGAACATCTTGACCATGACTGGAATGATGAGATGCATGTACTCTTCGGCACTCGAGCCGAAGATGAGGAACGCATGAAGTACTCTCTCTGACGGTAAGCGCTTTCCGGTTTGATCAGAGTCAAGCACACTGAGCATGAGTGGCAGTACATCGGCCAAGTAGACCTTGAACTCGCCTTCCAGTGAGCGAGCGATGGCCTCAATTAATGAAAGGATAGTGGCTTGGAGCTGCGGACTGCTACTCCAATACTCCTTGATTGTTGCCAAGATACTTGGTAAGTAGGGGCGGATGTGTTGGCGTACAATTCGAACAAGTTGACTGAGCTGGTTGAAGTAGCCTTCCGACCTTCCCGCTGGCGTAGATTTTATTACATGGAGAAAGCCCGGCACAACCTGGTTGAGGAAAGGCACACATTTCAAGCCCATTGTCGCATAAATGTTCATAACAGCCTCTACGATGGCAGTGTGATATTGAACGAGGGATGGGTCTTTCAACAGGCCCATGAGCGTACTGATGACGATCGTGGGGTAGTACTCCTCATTGGAGGGTGTGATGCCTTGCATGATGAGCGAGACATCGGTGATAGCTTGCGCTTCCAAGATGAGGTGCTTGTCTGGCGACTGCTCCATGATCTTTTGATACTCGTCGGGATCGAGAGCTCCAAGGGTGCCCATGAGCCTAACAGTTTCCCTTCTAAGCTCACCTTCCGGTTCCGTCTTCACGATGCTCATGAGAATGTTCATCAACTCTGGGTAGTCTCTGTACGGCTCTATGACATAGCCAGCGTTCGTAGCTAGCTGCCCTAGAGCTTTCAGAGCAGAGAAGCGCTTAGCATCCGACGTCTGATCTTGCATGAAATCCAGAATGACGGGCATGAGGTCCTTGATATATTTGATCATCCCCTCGCCGCCAACTGTTGCGAGATCGCCAATGGCTTTGAGCGTCGTTGACGCAACTTCTGGATTTGGATCTTTACACTTGGGCAAAAGGACCTCGATGATTGGGTCGATCAGTGGCTTGATGAGACTGTCAGCAGCACCCACAAGACTACTAATTAGCTTTGCACTTTCTTCCTTGCTCCGTGGGCTGTTGGCATAGTTGACCTCGGTGAGTAGCTGTAGAAGGACTTTGCGCAGTGAAGGAAAAACATAGGCAGGGTTGACAGCTGTCAACCGACCAATGATGGACATGGCAGCCTCCCGAATACCGAATACCTCATCGTTTAGAGCAAGGAACAGAGTACGAACATTGTCCGCTTTGCCCAGATGCCGGTCGAATCGAGCATCCAAGGCTATCAGGACATCCCACCTGATGTCTGGATCGACATCGCCGACACCAACAGTCAAGAGCTTTTCGATGATGTCGCCAACCACCTTGGTCGCATGAGTACTTGTCTGGTGGACGATAGGATCCTTGACGAACAGCTGGCAGCAGGTTAACGCAGCGCGTTTGCGGATCTCTGGATTATCCGCCTCTACGTATCGAATGGCAACATCGCGAACGAATTCGTTCAGAACATGGCCTGTGAAATCAAAACTGCCCAATGTATGTAGCGCTAGTGCAATCTCAGCCTCTCGTGGGGCGATGGTTTGCGGGTCTTTGTGGTCACGTGTCCATATTTGTGGAGGCTGCGATACCTGATATGGACTGCCCAAGGGTAAGAAGTGTCGGCCGGCGAGAATCTGGCTGAGGAGATCAAGCAGCTTTTCTTGGATCATCGGCCGCGAAGGTGGTACGTAATGCGCCATGTCGACGAGTGCTTGAAAGAGAGAGTCGCTCAACCCGCATGAGAAGATGGGATCCAGGAGCCGTTCGACAGACTTGGTTAGGGCTTGGCCGACGGCTGCTGATATCATACTAAGACACTGAAATATGGGCGCTTCGTTGATGCCGCTCTTGTTCCGGGACTTGGCAATGAGACCCTCCTGTATGAAGCCTAGGATCCCCTCCAGATAAGGTGAGATGGCAACTCCAACGGCATTCGCGATCTGTCCAATGGCCACGAATGCCTTGTCTCGATCGCGATCCTTCCTTATCAGGCCTTGGAGATGTAGCATGCACTGATGCAGGTACTTTGTCGCAAATTCAGTCGGCGAATAGCCAGCGAGTATAGGTATAATAAGCACCACCTCTCTTCGTACTAGAGCGTCGCGATGCTCCCTGTACTTGAGCACCTGTTCAACAGTCTCCTTGTACTTTTGGTCGTTCATGAACATTGCGCTTTTGTCAAGCAGCTCCTTCATGGTGAGAAGCGAGCCATGGATCGCTTCGTTGGTGTTGATGGTAAAGCCGCGGAGAATCTCGTCGTAGACCTTTCCAAACCAGAGTTGGCGCATTTGCGAGTCGCGTGGAGAGATGATCTCGAAGCATGCGCTGATTGCCTCGGCGGCAGACTCTCGGATGAGGACCTTGGGGTCGCGGAGGGCGACCCAGATGACCTCGAAGATCTGTGCAATCCATTGGTACATGAGCGTGGGCGAGTTCTTCGCCAGCTCGCGCAGTATGAGGACAGCAGCGAAGCGTCTGTTCTCCAGGCGCTCTAATTGCAGCCACTCCAGCGCGCCCTTGACCTCTGCTTCGACCAGCTCTGCCGTGAGGGTGCCGCCGGGCTTCGCCAGTCTTCCCAGGGCCTTGGCCGCCACCACCATGGCCGTGACATCCTGGCCCCGCATCACAGCCCTCAGGTATGAGGCAAAGCGCGTCGTCTTCTGGCCCGCATCGTCGCCGCGGAAGTCGATCAGAGCGTTGAGCGCGTGGATGCCGCCGATGCGTTCGTTGGAGTCGCTGCCTGTGACAATGAGGCCCGAGATCTTTGTGTAGACTTCATTGTTGAAATTGGTGAAGACGTTGGGCGCGAGTTCTGCGCAACGTCAGTGTCTAGTAGCTTTGGGCGGGGATCCTCCACCGCCATGGTGCTCACCTCGGTGCGCGGCTTCCACCGTCTGCCGCAGTGTGTTTGCTGCTCGCTGTCGTGTCTCGTCGTTTCTTTGCCCGTCAGCTTGCCGTCACGTTCAGTTTGCCATGTCGGGCTCACTTTGAGCGTAGTTCGTGCACTATGCGGTCCAGGGCGGACGAAAGGGGACCTTGCTGCGTCATCTTGACTGCTTCACCTGAAGCCTGTCGCAGCAAGAGCGTGTATGCTCAATCCATCCATAGAAGGGACAGAAGAATGGTATTAGAGGGCCGTTGACGGCGAATTGGTCGTCGCCAAACTTACTGGTCCCGACGCAAGACGCATGTCACGAACCCGGCCTAGCGAAGCTTGGACCGCACCACGCTAGCCGCGGGAGCTAGTCCGTAACCTTTTCACCGGGGAAGCGCAACTGGCCATGACAAGGCCACTGGTCGGCGCGGTCAACCACATCAAGGGAGAGTCGGGATACATGACTCCACTATCGATTTCATCAAACACACACCACATGACGACAATCATGTTGCTTTTCTCCGCTGGAGCCCAATCACGCACCCCTTACCAGAGACACTGTCCGTTCGCTATGATACACAACCACTCAACCCGCCCAGCTTGCCCAAGGGTAGCAGCGTTCCATATACCTCTAGCCCGCAAGCACGCCCTCCGCGACATGGCCGATTACTCCGCCAATTTGCCCAAAGAAGATGGACTTTAGGATTGTTTCGCCCTCTCCCACAGCCCACATGCCCGCCTCACTCAGCTTTTTCTTCCATATTCTCTTTTCCTTTTCACTCAGCTCATCCCACTTTCTCGCCGCCACATGCTTCTTCAGCACCTCCTCATCTCCTGCGTGCACCTCTGTACTAAGTGTGCCTTCGGATTCATGGTCGTCATGGATCACGAGAGCCTTCTGTGCAGGTAGATCGGATGGTTCCATGTCGGACAGGGCGTGGGGGAGATGCAAATGTAGCAGATCGGCGATGCGCTGCGATGTCTTGACGACCGGTGAATTCGCATTGTTGAGGATGGCGTTGTGACGTTTCTCGCGGACTGCCTCACCAAACGTCTTCTGCTGGCCTGCTGCCTTCTGCAGTCCTGCCGGGAGTATGCCTTTTGTGAGATCGCCCTCGGGATCCACAAGCGACTGTATCAACAGAGCTAGTACTGCGACGACCATGGCTACGGCTAGATATGTTGCTGCTGTGAACATGTTCCTTGACCGTGTCGTTTGCAACACATAACGTGATCCCGTATGTTGAAGTGGGAACGTTTCCACGCTAATGGTATTTCCAAGACTGGTACTTGCAAGACGAATGTACTGCGGTGGTGTCTGGCGGCCTGCAGGGACTTCGGGTTTGGAAAATGGCGAAAAGATAACTTTGGTCATTTGCACGTCATGCACCTGGCCTGTATCAGCACATGTTCTCTGGGGCCAATACATGTCGACTCACATTGTCGTAGTTGTTGAACGAATGGAACGAGCTCAGAGAGTCTCTAGCTGGGCCATGATAGTCCATCGTATACACCGTCAAGGAGATGTCGATTGCCCCTACAGCAATCGCAATCTGATATGCTCCCTCGTCGTCTGCGTCAAGGAGGCAGACATCCATGTCTGTGGCAGCCTTGACATGCTTTGGCATTGTCTTGCGTAGAACGATACTACCTGGCCCCTGCTCGTACAAATGCAAGAGCAGCAGTTCAACGCCGGTGCGATTGGGCTTGTTTGATAGGAGTAGTAGATGCTTTGGTGAGAGCCAGCGTACACATCTCAATTTGCTCCGCGTACCCTTCTCAACCTTTGGTATCGTGTAAACCTGCATGTGCTCGCTCTTCCCTCTAGCCTTGTTCTGCTCGAAATTATACCTCACATCCTGCACAAAGACCTCCTGGTCAGTCACATAGGCTACCCGAAATCGCCCCTCTTCTTGTGTGAATATGTCCAGATCATTCGCCTCTTGGGCTTTGGTTAGTGTGATGCGCGCTATTATGTCTTGGCTTGTCGGCTTATTCGATGTTGCGCTGAAGATGACGACCTCGTTTTCGTCGCCAGCAAGACTAGAGGCAATCGCTCCAATCCGCCTATTGGGTGTACTAGAGGCTGGACGTTGTGGCGGTGATAATCTGACTATCCGCTGGTACCCCTCTTTCTTTGCGCCGACCGACTGTGGCGTGGTGAAGAGCGTAGTCTGGCTGAGAAACTCTAGTCTGCCGTCGGTCCCCTTGTTCTTCGGTAGTCGTAGCTCAAACGCCCGCAAATGCTCATTCCGGCCATTTAAACGGCTTTCCTCACTGCTGTTGTTGCCGGCAAATAGAATCAGGCCATCTTTTGTTGAGAGGTTGTCTAGGCATGTTATTGAGTCGTCTTTACTCGCTTCGATTTCCGCGATAGGCTGTACGGTCGATGCGCGTGAACTGAAGTCGAATGCAGTGATCTGGTTCTTTATTCCGGATCGACCTGCCTTGAAATTGTGATGTGCAAGTCAGCGTATGTTTTGTGTGCGACTCGTATAGAGACATGGTTACTCACACCTCCACCGCCGCCGACTACGAGAACACCAGGTCGGTTGTTGGCGAATGTGGCTGCGAAGATGGGGTAGCTGGCTACTCTTGTTAGTCGTGCTAAACCTGCAGCCTTGCCTGTACAGCGCGGACGTACTCTGAGCCTTAGACACAGTAGGGCGCGACATCGGAACAATCAAAGGTTACGTGATGCGCTTAAGGCCGTCTCTGTCCAAGCGTTGCGATCAAGGTGGCGGGCGGCAATTGGATAGACGGGATGCTCCGTTCGGGGAGGTAGGCAAGTTTGACGGAAGACAGTCGCATAAATATAGGGATTCGATTGGTGAGGTCTGTAGCTGTCTGAGTGTAGGGATAAGGTTGGTGTGCCTCCGCTTCTGTCCACGTTGCGCGTGGGATGCGAACAAACGTGCCGGCGCAAGCGTCATCGTTTGCCGATTCGGCTTATCGATAACACTCGGACGCGACCCCCTTTGGCATCGCTAGCCCGCACAGAAGAAAACATTACAGATACTTGGGTGATATGAGAGGCTCACATACGGGGTTTACAAGAACCACAAAGTATACGCCTAGCAGGAACATTCATATTGCTCATATGCTACTATTGTGAAAGCATAGAGCCATCAACTGACACATGTTGAGCCGACAGCTGCCGACCCAGTACAGAATCTACCCCACCTTGTGCACGCATTCAGTGTCCATCATGAAAAAGGAAGAAGATACTGCTTTCAA
>Ga0265797_10011910_pt1 | contig 10796 bp, 6 predicted proteins | sample P2T30metagenome_FD_192433 | JGI IMG/M metagenome (GOLD analysis project Ga0265797, IMG submission 192433) | Plant litter microbial communities from East Loma Ridge, Irvine, California - P2 T30 | ecosystem: Environmental > Terrestrial > Plant litter > Unclassified | place: USA: California... | reverse complement strand
AGAGGGTTTCCGACAAGCACACCACTCGACCTAACCCTTCCAATGGCCACTGGGTCGATGCATGGGCATCAATGCCACAGCTCACCGAGCCTGCGAACCTGCCTCCAGCTCCATTCGTACGTCCACCCATCAAGTCTTCACTGATTCTGTACTAACACATCATATAGAACCAGACAGGCGCAGTCTTCGTGAACTCGACAGTTCGACAGACTCTGTACATGACCACTTCGGCCAAGCAAATCCGTCTCAAATTCTCCAACGTGTTTGGCGGCTCCAATCTTCCCATCACCGCTGTGACAGTCGCGCTTCCGTTGAACCAGACCGCCGGCATCCACCAGATTCAACCCAAGACCGTCCAGAAAGTAACATTCGGAGGCAAGGATGGTATTAGCGTGCCAAATGGCGCACTCGCAGTGTCCGACCCCATCAACTTCGAAATCAAGGCGCAGCAGATCATCACTGTCACTATGTACCTTGCAAACGGACAAACCACCAACAGCATCACCAGTCACCCCGGTTCCAGAACAACCAGTTGGTTCCAGTTTGGCAACGCAGTCTCTTCGGCTAGTCTAGACATTAGCAACTCTACTACACAATCCGTGGCGCATTGGTACTTCCTCTCCTCCATCGAAGCTTGGGTACAGCCACGCGTCGGCTCCCTTCTCATTGTCGGCGACTCGATCACCGACGGCCGTGGATCTACAACCAACCAGAACAACAGATGGCCCGACCTCCTCCTTGCACGTCTCCAGAAGAACCCCTCCACCAAGTACATCTCAGCCGGTAACTTGGCCGCAGGCGGAAACCGCATCCTAGCCGACGGTCTCGGTCCCAACGCTTTCGGTCGCATCGACCGCGACGTCCTCGCCCATCCGGGTGTCAAATACGCCATGATTTTCGAAGGAGTAAACGATATTGGAACCGCAGCGACAACGCCTGGAGCACAAGAACAAGTCTACCAAGGTCTGACTCAAGCATACGAACAAATGGTGACCCTCATCCACGCCCACGGCATCCCCGTCTTCGGCGCCACCATCACACCGTTCAGCGCGCCAGCCAATTTCACCCAGCAACCCTACTCCGATCCCGAGCGCGAGAAGACACGTCAGCGCATCAACACATTCATTCGCACGTCGGGTGTTTTCGACGCCGTTGTGGATTTCGACCAGTTCCTTGCCGACCCCAATATTCCCAGTCAGCTCAACCCGTTGTACGACTCGGGTGATTATCTTCATCCTGGCCCGGCTGGATACCAATACATTGCGGATAAGTTCCCTATTCAGATCTTTGGTATGTGGGCGAATGGTGCGGATGAGTTTAGTTGGGGTATGTAGGGCACTGGGGAAGGCCATGTCGTAGAAGTTGAACCTTTTGGAAATGTATATAATGAAATAGACAGTCCGATATGTCACTCTTGACGCTACTGTTTTGTGAAGACATGATTTCCGGCCATGTGTGTTTTAGTATACAAGAGACAATATGTGCGAGCATAGAAGGGACGGATGATTGCAGGGCTAAACTTTGATACCCATTGTCGGTTGCACGGGATCATGGAGGGGCTCATCGTTTTCAAGCCTTTTCCAATTTCGAACTCTCACAAAAAGTGCGTACATGCTCTGTGAGATGAAATCCGAGTCTTACGAAGCAAGTTCAAGCGTGCAGACATAAGACAGGCCTCGTATTATTTTCGTTCTGAGGATCTCGAACAGACATCGTGCAGTCCGTGGACTCTTTTGAACGATCCCCACGGTGTTTTTGATTTTTGGAGTAACTTGTTGGAAGACAAGCAATGTGGATGAAGAGGTTTTGTATCCTGTCACTCCCATCGTTTGTCTCATCTCGCGCACGCACGCGACGTGTTCTATGGTACTTTCAAACCAACAGTACTGCATCTCATGAGCCACACGTTCTTGGCGCATCGGGGCCATTACTGTAAAGAGATGCCATGTTATGATCTTCCAAAACGGGTCTCAATCCCGCCATGTAGTGGTGTGCGCCTTGTCGGCTTGCTATGAAGCTTCCTGTTCGACTCTTCGCTTGCCATCTACAAAATCCAATTTCGATGTAAAACCAGGGAAGCTACAAAGATTGCCGGTCTCCTCTCAGATTTCAAAACTCAAAGTGCGCGTGGTTATGCTTGGGAGGCTTTATCGCCATTCAATACCACCCTCATGTTTCGTGTGGCGATTATTTTGCTGGAACGTAGAACGACCTATTGGTTTTCAAGTTATCCTTCCTCGGAAGTTCAGAAAGACATGTAAATGGGAATTTTGACCCTAACAACGACGGGATGACCCAAATGCCCGTCTCACCAATTTGAGACTCGAACGTGAGGCATACTCTTAAGCATAGTTTTAGGAACATCGCCAGATCTGCCGTGAACGAGAGGTTGACTTTATATATACATCAGCAGGATATCTATGTATTTGAGGTATCTTCCCTTGAGCAGACCAAAGTTGCAATCGCAAATCAAACGCCATTTTAAAACCACCCACGCTTGAAAATCGATATCGGCGAGAACACCATCGCATCCATCCCAAATTTGATATCAAGAAGACAAAAGCTATGCATATCGTAGTCCAGCTGTACGGCATCATAATCATACGATGCCTTGCGAGAATCTCTCAACACCGTTCTTGATCTCCCTGACAATCTCCACTGCCTCATTGGTACTCTGAGCTTCAAAGTCATATCGCTTCGTCTCGCGCTCCTTGAAGACGATGACCCGGAACATCTTGGGATGCTTCTTGCTGACCTTGCTACCGACTACACTGCTGAAATGCACAGTGGTCGTTTTGCCCTGGCCTTCAACACCAAAGCCACCTCGTGCTCCTGTCTTGGACTCTCCGGGCATGATATGGATGTACTCATTATCGAGAGCAATGATGCGAGATGTAGAAGAGGCAAAGGACATGGGCTGTTTGCGAAGGACGGCATAGCGGCGGTAATAGTTGGTTGCTGTGAGAGCCAAAGCACCAGAGTCGCCGTTCCTGGCGAGTGGATGGATGAGACCTTGTCCAGAGACAGCGGCGTTGGTTCGGTCGCCCTTCTTTGTCTTCTTTGGCGCGCCACCGGTACTTATGATGAGTGGTGCATTGGGTGATGATGACCCTGGCGATCCCGAAAGCCCGTAGACACCGTCGCCAACAAAACGGCGACGCACAAGATCCAGATCCATACGCGTGTCTAGAGCCTCTACAGTGCGATCAGGTGGCGCTACCGTAGTGCTGCCGCTAACTTTGAGGATATACAAAGCTTTCTCTAAGCGCAAGTCGTGGCATACTTGATCGAAGATATCAGCAATGTAAGTGTCAGTGGTGCAGGGTATATTGAAGTGTTTCGTGTTGAAATTTTCGTCGGTGAAGTGGACGTTGACTGTCTTGGGGGCTCCTGTGCGGCTAGCAGCATGTGTTTGTGGGACTTTTGGTACGTCGGCAAGGTTACTGGTATCTTTGCGCGTCGCAGTGGGCGCAAACGAAGGGCCGGTAATGGGATTCCTGAAGCTTTTCGCGCGACTTGGAAGAGGCTTGAGGGGCTTCTTCTCTTCCTTCTCGTCAGGACCATCGGTTTGCGACGCGACTGCACTAGCTGCTTCCTGACTGTAGATTGGGGTGAGCTTCTCGTTCTCGCCAAACTCTCGTTGAGATGCCTCAACAAGTGCGAACTCGTCCCATGGCTTATCTCGTGCTCGAGGTCGCATACCACGGGCGTTGTTCGAAGCGAAGTCTTTCAATGGCTTGTTCCTGGTCAAAGGTGGAAACTCGTCGTCAACCTCACCGTCATCGTACATGCGCATGACCCAGCGGTTAACATTCATCTGTTCGTGCGATAGCGGCGGTTCCAGCTTCTCTTCCTGATATCGATGTAGTGCATATCCGATTGCTTCTGCGACAGTAGGGCCCTCGCCTTTGTCACTGAATTTCCGGATCAGCAGCTCGACAGGCTTTGAAGGTTTCGAAGAGAATGGACAGTAAAGTTTGATGTATAAAGGATTCTGCTGAGCTTCGCTAGCAGCGTTCCACATGGCAAAGCGCTGTAGCGGATTCGATGGCTTCTGCTCCTTGGCTCGTAGTGCTTGGGTCAACGCGCTCACTGGCAGTACGAAACTGATGGGTCGCGGCGGTGGCAGTGCTTGTAATGTTGGTGCGATTGGCTCCTTCTTCTTCTTCGGTGACATGTTTTGGAAAGGCGTCAAGCCCGGCATGGTGGGAAGGTCGCCACCTGCGGGAGAGGAGTCCAGCGGATCACCTCCTGCACCGATGAGAGACGCGCTATCGTCGGAGCCAGAGAATTCGGATGTGAGGGAGTCATCTGATTCATCTCCTTCGTCCAGAGCTTCCAGGCGTGCGCGTGCGCCGCCAGCCTCCCCTGAGTCTTCTTCAATGCGCTTGGAAAGCATTTGGCTCGCACCTGCGGCTTTGCGCGGGTTGACTCTTCTCTTTCTGAATGACGAATTGTCAAACTCATTCTCCGAAGACATCTCACTGCTAGTTATGGTGTCCCTTCTTGGGCGGGTTTTGCCCACCTCTACGGTGCCCAATGATCCTCTTCGCAATACGTCGTCCGGCGGCCGTGATGGAGACGTGATCATGAGTGAAGGGCCTTCTCCAGCTTCTGCCAGCTCGTTGCGTAGGGCTGATCCAGGCATGGGCGACGATCCTGAGCGCGTCCGTAGCGGCATCTTGGTGAACTTGATCTGGTTGGCTGGTCTAGCAATCCGTCAGTTCAGTCCGTGGAGCGCTTGATGATCAGCTACCTCTGCGCATCGTCATCATCGTCGCTCTCGTCGCTCAAGTCACTGCTATCATCTTCTTCCAGCTGTTCCTTCCTCCGCCTCCGTTTCGCATTGAGCGTAGGCCCGACCGTGTCGTTGCTTGCCCCTCCAGTGACCATGCCACCCTCGTCGTCATCTTCGCCAAAGCCCTCTGGCGACTTCAGGCCAGCTGACCGCGGGGCCTGGAAGTATTCCGAAGTGATCGCGGTGGGTATGGGTGGGGAGTAGGTGCGCTTGATGTCGGCGGCATTGGGAACCCAGCCTGCGGCGCGGAATGCGGGGTTGTTCAGGACGCTCGAGTCTACATTGATCAATCGTTCGCCTACGCCGTCTTTGATCGAGGAGAGGTACGCGGTTCGAAGCTGATATAGCACAAAGCTGCCCAAGTTAGCTGCGCCGTGCGCCACGGGGGCAGGTGGGCTTACTCTTCGTTCTGAAGGAGCGACATGGTGGGAAGGTCAAGGTATCATAGTCTCGTAACAGAAGGGTATGCTCAGACCAGCTGAAAGGGTATCATGAAGCCATGCAGCGAGGCCGCAGTGACGCATGTGGGGATGTGAATGCGTGCCCTGGACCCTGGCTTGGCATCGGCCCTTGTCCAGGCGCGCGTGCAGTGAGATCATTGTCAACTTTCCCACATCTTGCGCCCACCACAAACCTCTTAACCACCGCGCCCCAACCACGATGAACCTACTCGCCGGCTATTCCGATTCAGAATCCGATGGCGAAGCGCCCCCCGCGCCGAAAATAGTCGCGAAACCCACTGCGAAACCCGCCTTCCAAAAAGTCGTCGATCGCTCCAACCCAGGACGGATCAAGGTAAACCTCCCAGGCGCGTCGCAGTCGCGATCGGAGAAAGACGATATCCAAGATGATGCGCCACCGTCGAAGAAGCCGCGTCTGGGCGGGGGCTCGTCATTTGGCGGCTTCAACGCAATGCTACCCGCGCCGAAGAAACCAAATGTAAACGCCATCACAGCATCCGAGGGTTCAAAGACGGGAAGTAGAGGGCTGGGGAAAGGACTCGCATCTGGAATCAATCTCAAGACTGGCGCGGAGCCTGCATTCAAGAGGGAGTCAAAAGTGGAGGCAGAGGAGTATGACGAGACTGGCAACCCGATAAAGAAGGAGCCTATGAAGAGAGAAGACTTCCGGGCTATGCTCAACTTGCCAACACCCAAATCCGAGATAAAGACAGAAACCAAGCCTCAGATAGCGGAACACGAGATGAACGTGGAACCTGGGCCACAGCACGTATCTAAGCCAGCGACGCCACGCTTTGTACCTATGTCTGTCGGCAAGGGAAAGAAGAAGAAACCCACAGCACCTCGACCGGCAGCCGCAACGAACGAGACGAGCATCGCGACAAGCACAAGCACATCTACGCCGCAATCGCAACTACCACCTCCTGAAACCAAGCTGCGCAAACCCAAGGTCTCTCTCTTTAGCGTCTCCAACGAAGCAGAAAGCGCTCCTAAAGAGACGGCTGATGGGAACTATCAGCCACTACTCTATGGTGCAGAAGAGGGAGGGGAAGTCGCCATGGCAGAGGCCGTCTACGACATGCCCCCAGCAAATCAGTATACACAATACCCTCCTCCCTCAACCGGTGGACAGGATCCGAATAACCTCACCAATATTGCTTCCGAGTTGAACTTGTCAGAAGCAGAGCGCCGACAACTTTTCGGCAAGAAAGGACGCGGTGGTCCAGACTTCTCTGGTGCCAAAATCCAGGATTTCAACACAGATATGGAGTACGCGCATAATGAGAAGTTACGACAACAGGGCGAGTCAGTACAGCATAACCCGCTCAAATCTATATCTGGAACTGGAAAGAATAGTCTTCGAAGCCTGGTCAATGTCGCGACGACTCAGAAAGATGCATTAGAGGACCACTTTGCTGCCGGTGCTCGCAACAAGAGAGAAGCAGGCAATCGATACGGCTGGTAATGTTGCGGGGCATATCTATCTTTCTTGGGGAACAAGGCATAAGCATAATATGATTTATTTGGCTTCTCAGAGCCGATGGTGCTGCCATACAGTCCTAGGTACACCATCTCTTCTGCTACTGTATCTGGTGAGCCGAATGATGAAGTATTCGCACTTCGTCCATGACGTCCTCTTTACAACTTCTTTTCGTGCTCATATCGATTTCGTTACATAACCCCACGCTGTAGTTTTAGAGTATACTACAGTGTTAGTGGTCCTCGCCGATCGCCGCAGTCCTACCGTCACTCTCGGTCACATGCGCCAGGCCTAAGACTAGACGCGTCAGCGAACAATGGTACCTTGCTTCCAGCTTGTAGATTGAACGAGCGACATCCCCGTTGTGAACGAATCTCTAACGGAATTCGCCAGCACTTCCTACATTGAGCATGGCAACTTCACCGCCATTATGATGGCTCTTCGCATGTTTGAAGCCGTCGAAAGACTGGCACTTTCCTTTTCCATCGACTGCAGGATGGCCGAATGATCTGAAGCTCTAACCTGGTCGAACCCATCGAACCGTTTCTGGTGCAATTCGCCAAGAGCCGCGTGCTATCGAACAGACATAAGAAGCTCACAAGATAGTAGAAGCTTGTGAATTAGAGCCAATGGGATTTGGTTTTTTGGAGTGCCATAGTGGAGATGCATGAGATGGATGATGGGATGCGGAGTGATTCAGTGTTGCTTTGGTATTCAATGCATTGTATGGTGCGTTCCCGGCCTCCTTGCTACTGCGTGGTACTGGTGTAGGGTTTCAGGAGGGTGTGATGACTTCAGACCACTTGTTTAGAATCACATAAGAATGTATATTGGGTATCACAACGCTACTTCACTTCCCAGCCGCAGCCTTAGCAGCAGCCTCCTTCTCTCTCTTCCTCTGCAGATACCTCTCCTTGGCACTACTGATATCCTTCTCTGTCTTCTGACTCTTCCGTGCATGCTCCAGTTTCGCCTGTTCCTCAGCTTCTTCATCTGCTTTCCGCTTGTTCGCCGCTTCAATCTGCTCGGCTACCATCTGGGTCTGGCGTTCGCGTTGTGCATTCTTTCCGGGTTTGGGTTTCGTCCATGCCGATTGCGTTTGGTTTGCAGCAGTGGTGGAGGCAGAGGCAGATGAAGCGGGCTTGGGTTTCGCAATGATGTTAAGGCCTGCTGAGAGGAGCTGGCGTTTGTCCGCGATCTGCCCATCCTCGTTGAGAATGACGTTCTTGCCCTGTTTACGTAGCTCTTCGACGATTTCGGCGTCTGTCTTTTCCTTCTCTCCCTCCTCAACAACGGGCTTCACACCATCCTTCAGTGCTTGCGCCGCTGCTTCCATAGCCTCCTGATGCCGTCGTTCCTGTTCCGCGAGCATCTGTTTGTGGAAGCCCTGCATACCAAACTTCTTCTTTTTCTCTTCCTCCGCCTCTTGCCGCTTCTTCTCTTCTTCTTCGGCCTTTCGCGTCTCTTCTTGTTGGGCTTTGTATGCGCCGGTCACAAACTTCTCCTTGTCCGCAAACTCGTCGCCTTCGGCTTCACGTTCGCGCTGGAGTAATTTGTCGCGTGCCCGTAGTTGGTCCTTCTTACGTTGTTCGGCGGATTCGAAGAGCGCATCCATGTACTTGGGTTTCCGTTCCGCGGCGCTGTCGCGTTCAGCAGCTTTTTTGGCGGCGCTGACCGCGTGGAGCGCGTCGTATGCAGCATCATAGTCGTATATGGTGGCGTCGGCTTCTAAAGCTTCCTGTGCGCGTTTCTCGGCTTCTGCAGCGCTGGCGGAGTACGCGATGGCGGTGGGATCATCTTCTTTCGGCTTAGGTTTCTTGGATGGAGGAGCTGGAGGCTGGCCTTTCTTTGGTTTCGAGGGCGCTGGTTTCGAGGGTTCTGATGAAGTAGCGGCCAGAGTGTCTTCGAAGTTCAGCTCGCCGATATCCTGGGCGCCGTCCGCCGCTTTGGATTTGCCTTTCACATCTTCCTCTTCTTCGTCGAACAGCGGCTTCTTCTTCTTCCCCAGAGAAGGCTTGGCGGCCGATTTCGCGAGTGGATTCGCGCCCTTGTTCTTCACATTGAGTCCGAATTTGAATGACATGTTGATGTTGAGTTGGGATGGTGTCAGAGTCGCGACCGCGAATTGGGCTGTCGCATGCCAAGGCGCGCGCGACCAGTGAAATCATCGACACCTCCGCGCCTTCTCCGCAATTCACGTCCCTTGGTTCGCAATGACTGCAGACACGTCAACCCGCACACCTTGTACAAATATCACTCATGCATGAATGTCGATTAAACCACCATAGTCCTCATCATGGAGGAGCAGGCTAGCGATCCACCGGCGGAGAGCCTCTACACCACGGCCAAAGCGTCACGATTCCACTTCAAGTCTGGGTCCAAACATCGCTCAAAGCGTCACAAAAGCGAAAGCAAGGACGAAGATACCGATGACCATGCTTCCAAGAGACACAGGTCGGATCGGGCCAGCGAAGAACGGCGCAGCCACCGCGACTCGAGGCGCAAACATAAGCACAAGCATCGCTCTTCCGACCAAGATCGTCACCCGACATCCACACGAGACGGCGCCTACTACGACCCTGATTACCGTCACCGCGAATCATTATACGACAACTTAGAGGATCTAGGTACAGGCTCTCCAGGCCCAGCTCCCGATGACGCTTTCCGCGAGTCGCTGTTCGATGCGCTTGCCGACGATGAAGGTGCGGCGTACTGGGAAGGTGTATATGGCCAGCCCGTACACATATATCCCGACACAAAACCCGGCCCCGATGGAAAGCTGGAGCGTATGACGGAAGAGGAGTATGCGGACTTTGTGCGTACGAAGATGTGGGAGAAGAGCCACCAGCACATTGTGGAAGAACGCGAGGCGAAAGAACGGGCGCGTCAAAAACGAAAAGCGCAACGCAGTCAGCTTGATGAGGAACTCGAGCGGGAGGAAGCAGAAAGAGAGAGCATGCGACGCCGCATGGAAGAGAGCCTGCGTCGGGGCGAGGAGCGGAAGAAAGCGAAGGAGGCAGAGGCTGCATGGGAAAGTTACACGGCCAAATGGGACAGTCTGAAGAACGCCCAGGGTCTGGACAAGGAGACAGATGCGAAGGTCAGCGAGATGATCCCATGGCCTGTAGTGTCTGGCAGAGCAAATCACGTCTCCAAAGAGGAAATAGAGCGCTTTTTCCGGACCACAAAGACGTGGAAAGAGGACCCTGCGTCACTACTGAAGGCGGAGCGCGTGCGCTGGCATCCCGACAAGATGCAGCAGCGATTTGGACAGCATATTGACTCCGAGACTATGAAGTTGATCACGGCGGTTTTCCAGGTTATCGATCGACTGTGGAACGACCGACGTTGATCTGGATACGGACATCAACAGCCGACATCTTGCTTCGTCTTACTTTCTTATTCCGAGATACCCAAGGGAGCACATTGTGTAGTCCCATCTGTCAGCCGGCATACCCATCAATGAATATCGGTCTCGGCACCAGATTAATATCAATCGTACTACATCGTTGCCTCACTTCTTGGCATCATGTCACCGTACTTTCAAATCGTTAATCTCCGGCTTCCAAGAATCTTGGAAAAATCTTGGCGCAATGTATCCATGACGAAGCAACCGGGCTGAGACAGTCAAGCACGACGATCTTCGCTACAACTGCGCCGACAATGCTAAGTGACCGGCTAAATGCTTGGTCCTAGACCAAGTGCTTTTGCCAACACCATCGGTGAATATATCACCCATGGTCATCTGAGCATGTCGCATGCCCAGCTGGATAAAATGCAAATAAGTTGATGATGCGGAAATAAAGTGGCTTGACTGCATGCATCGTGGGTTGGCGCGGTGCTTGACTGAGCTTAATCAAGATGCAAAAGCTTGTGCAGGTCAACATGCACACGTTCAGGTACCGCAATGCGACGATAAGATGGTTTTCAAAGATACGGAGGATCAATCCAGAACGCAGCGGGTCAACATGTTTCTCGACTGGCCAAGACGTTTTCCGCTCCACTCTTGTCGCACCACAGTATATCGGGCCTATAGCATGACAGGTCCACACAGAAC
>Ga0265797_10011908_pt1 | contig 10797 bp, 15 predicted proteins | sample P2T30metagenome_FD_192433 | JGI IMG/M metagenome (GOLD analysis project Ga0265797, IMG submission 192433) | Plant litter microbial communities from East Loma Ridge, Irvine, California - P2 T30 | ecosystem: Environmental > Terrestrial > Plant litter > Unclassified | place: USA: California... | reverse complement strand
CGATGATGACGCTGTTCGACAAGCAGATCACCATCCGCGAGGGCCAGTGCAACGTGAAGCGCTGGATCGACGACATCATGCCGCTCGTCTCCGACCCGTCGGACCCGCTCGGCACGCTCGACCTGACCACCCACCGCGTCTCGCTCGAGGAGGCTCCGCACATGTACGAGGTCTTCCAGAAGAAGCAGGACGACTGCGTCAAGGTCGTGCTCGACCCCGCGATGGCCGCGGCCTGATGCGCATCGTCGTCGTCGGCGCGACCGGAAACGTGGGGACGGCGGTGCTCCGTCGGCTCGCGGCCGTGCGCGCCGACGACGACGGTGACACCGGCCGTCACGCCGCCGGTGACGTCGCGCGTGACGCTGCCGGCGTCCAGATCGTCGGCGTCGCCCGGCGGCTGCCGGACCTGCGCGCGGAGCCGTACGCCGCCGCCGTCTGGCACGCCGTGGACGTCGGCGCCGCGGACGCCGTGGACCAGCTCACGGCCGTGTTCCAGGGCGCCGATGCCGTCATCCACCTGGCGTGGGCGCTCCAGCCGACGCACGACATCCCCGCGCAGCACCGCACGAACGTGACCGGGACGGCGAACGTCCTGGCGGCCGTCGCGCGCGCCGAGGTGCCCCAGGTCGTCGTCGCGTCCTCCGTCGGTGCCTACCGCGGGGTGGACGTCGACGGCAAGCACACCCCCGTGGACGAGAGCTGGCCCGCCGACGGCATCCCGACGGCGACGTACTCGATCCACAAGGCCGCCAACGAAGCGGCCATGGACGCGTTCGAGGCCGAACACCCCTCCGTGACCGTCACCCGGCTGCGCCCGGGACTGATCTTCCAGCGGGACGCCGCCGCCGAGATCCGAGGGCTGTTCCTCGGACACCTCGTCCCGATGTCGATCGTGCGGTGGATCCGCTGGCTCGTGTTGCCGCTGCCGTACCCGTTCGTGTTCCAGGCCGTGCACGCCGACGACGTCGCCGACGCCTACTGGCGCGCGGTCGACCGACGGGCAGCGGGGGCGTTCAACATCGCCGCGTCGCCCGTGCTCAACCCGCCGCGACTGGCGCGCGCCTTCGGCATGCTCGGTGCCGTCCGGATCCCGCTGCGGTTGCTGCGCGGGGTCGTGACGGTGACGTGGCGGCTGCGGTTGCAGCCGACGGACGCCGGGTGGATCGACATCGCCGCCGGCGTGCCGATCATGCGGACCGACCGTGCCCGGTCGGTGCTCGGGTGGGAGGCCCGACACACCTCCGAAGAAGCGTTGCGTGCACTCGTGGCCGGGTTCGCGGACGGTGCGAACGTTCCGGGGTCGGGGCCGCTGCGCGGCTGAGTGGGCTGGGGGAGGCCGGGGTGGTGCGTGGCGCGCTGGCTGGTGGGGCTCGCGCTGCCGGGTCGAATCGGGCGTACCGGGTGATTTCGGGCGTACCGGGGCGAAAGTTCCGACCAGGTACGCCCGTTTCCACGTTCCATCGCGGGCGTTCTGGGAAGGAACGCCCGCTCGTGTTCCCCGTGTCGCGCTACGCTTCGCTCGTCGTTGTGAGAAGGGGGAGTGCGATGGTGCTCAGTTGGTCCGCGTTCAGTGAGCTCGAGGGTCCGGGGGAGTCGGGGATGCCCGACCTGTTCGACGGCTGGTTCGGCATCGCGTTCGGGGTCGTCGCCGCGTTGGCGATCCTCACGACCCTGACGATCGTCATCCTGTCGCTCTACCGCGGCAAGCGGATGGCCGACCGTGGTCAGAACCCGCTCACCATGCAGGAGGACATCGCGTACCAGGCGATGCAGAGCCGCACGTTCGCACCGGACAAGCCACTCGAACAGCGGCTCGCCGAACTCGACGACCTGCACGCCCGCGGCGTGATCTCCGACGAGGAGCACCGCAGCGCCCGAGCCGAAGCGCTGCGCGGACGATGATGGCCTCCGAAGAAGTGCAGAACCCCCTGATCCCGCCGGTCTACGACCTCGTCTGGACCCTGCTGATGGCACTCATCGTCATCGCGGTCATCGTCGCCGTGTGCATCGCGGTCGTCCGCAGTCGGCGCCCGCACGGTGCCCGTCGGAGCTCGCCGGAACAGCGGCTCCTCGAACTCGACGAGCTGCACGCCCGCGGGGTCATCACCGACGACGAGCGCCGAGCCGCGCGGGCCGAGGCCCTGCGCGGTTAGCCTGGTCGGGTGCTGCTGCCGACGGACCTGCTCGGGGTGTGGGACCTGCACCGCACCGTGCACGACCGCCGCGCCGGTGCCACGGGGACCGTCACCGGGACCACCACCCTGACCCGGGTCGGCGACGACGAGGTGCGCTGGGACGAGTCGGGCGTGATGACCTTCGACGGTCGGACGACGCCCGTGTCCCGGACCCTCGTCCTGCGGCGGACGAGTACCGGCGTGGCGCACCGCGCCGCCGGCGGCTGGACCGTGCACTTCTCCGACGGTCGCGTCTTCCACGACTGGGTCTGGGGCACGAGCGTCGCCCACGCCTGCACCCCGGACGACTACACGGGTGCCTTCGACGGCGACGAAGACCGCTGGACGGTGCGGTGGGAAGCGCGCGGCCCGGCGAAGGACTACCGGCTGGACAGCGTCCTCACCCGACCCCGGTCGTGACCCGGGGGTCGGCGGTCACCGCCAGACTGGGGGCATGGCACGCTCCTCCGGCACCGACGCCCCGCGCATCACCCTGACCGAACCGACGAACCTCGAGGACTGGGCGCCAGCACCCGGTGACGTCCTGACGGGTGACCGCATCGAGGGCAAGCGCATCGACGTCCTCGACCTGGCCGGCGAGCGACTGCCCGACCTGGAGATCGAGGAGTGCGTCATCGACACGTTCCGAGGCGACGACGCGGACTTCCGTGGGCTCCGGGTCCGTGACTCGGTCATCGACTCGCTCGACGCCCCGATCCTGCGGGCATCGAGCAGCACGTGGCGCGAGGTCCGGGTCTCCGGCGGTCGCGTCGGCTCGGCGGAGCTGTACGACTCCGGGCTGAACGGCGTCGAGTTCGTCGGCATGAAGTTCGGGTTCGTGAACCTGCGGGGCTCGACGATCACCGACGTGGTGTTCCGTGACTGCGTCATCGACGAGCTCGACATCGCCGACGCGAAGCTGCTGCGGGTGTCGTTCGACGGCAGCAGCATCCGCGCCGCCGAGGGGTCGAACACCCGCATCGACCACGTGGACCTGCGTGGAGCGGACCTCGATCGGGTCGAGCGGCTCGAGGGGTTCCGCGGGGCCACGATCGGGGCCGACCAGCTGTACACGCTCGCACCGCTGCTGGCCGCGCAGGCCGGCTACCGCGTCGACTGACCGAGCCCGGGTTTCGCGCTCACCGACACTCCACGCCCACCCGGCCCCGCGAACTGTCGCTCAGCGCGAAACTTCGGCCGCGCCGGTGGCCGCACCGGCGCCCGCGCCCACCCCGGCCAGCGCCGCCACCAGGTCGGCCTGCACCAGGTCGCCGTGCACCGCCGCGCCCGTCTGGGTGCCGGCCGCCGCCGACGCGATGACCGTCGCCATCGGGGCCGTCACGTTGCCGGCTGCGTAGACCCCGCGCACGGCGGTCTGCCCGGCGGCGTCCACGGTCAGCGCCGTCGCGAACCGGTGGTCGCCCATGAACTGGTCGGTGGCGGCGAGTCCGAGCCCGGACAGGAACCCCACCCGCGCCTCGGGCCGGCTCGCCGTGGCCAGGGCATCGAGCTCGACGAACGACCCGTCGCCGAGCCGGACCCCGGTCAGCCGGTCACCCTCGGAGACCACGGCGGCGACGGGGCCCTCGATGACCGAGATGCCGCGGGCGGCCAAACCAGCCAGGGCGGTGTCGTCCATCAGGGCCCGATCGGTCAGGAACGCGGTCACCCGATCGCTCAGCGCCCGGAACATGAGCGCGTGGTGCGCGGCGTTCGGTGTCGTGACGAGGACCCCGATCCGCTGGTCGCGGATCTCCCACCCGTGGCAGAACGGGCAGTGCACGACCCCGCGCCCCCACTGCTCGGCCAGGCCCGGGACCTCCGGCAGGACGTCCACGGCGCCGGAGGCGACGACCAGCCTGCGCGCCGTGACGACCTCGCCCGAGTCCAGCGTGACCGAGAAGCCGACCGGGTCGTGACCGTCACCGGTCGTGGCGGACGTGGCCACGATCCTCCCGGCCGTGACCTGGACGCCGTAGGCGGCGACCTCGTCGCGACCGATGCGGACCAGCTCGGCGGGCGCGACGCCCTCGTGGCCGAGGTAGTTGTGCGCGCCGGCCGCCGGGGCGTTGCGGGGCTCGCCGGAGTCGACGACGAGCACCGAGCGCCGCGAACGGCCGAGGATGAGGGCGGCGGAGAGGCCGGCGGCCGAGCCGCCGATGACGATGACGTCGAAGTGTGCAGGCATGCGCTGATCATGCGGCGGTTCGAGCGTGAACAGCAACGAAGTTTGCCGGTGTGGCAACATGGCGGACATGGGACACGGCAACCAGGACACGACCGGCCCGCGCACGACGGCCGACGTCGTCGACGGGGTCGGCCCCCGCCTGCGCGCGCTGCGCGCCCACCGCGACGTGACGCTCGCGGCACTGTCCGAGCAGACGGGGGTCTCGGTGAGCACCCTGTCGCGGCTCGAGTCCGGCCAGCGGAAGCCCACGCTGGAACTGCTGCTGCCCCTCGCGCGGGCGTACCAGGTGCCCCTCGACGACCTGGTCGGCGCACCGCAGACCGGCGACCCGCGCGTGCACATGAAGCCCGAGGTGCACGGCGGCCGCGTCGTCGTGCCGCTGACGAAGCGGACCGGCGGGGTGCGCTCCTTCAAGCAGCTGTTCCCGCCGAACACCCCGGGTGGGGAGCCGTCGCTCAAGACGCACGAGGGCTACGAGTGGCTCTACGTGCTGTCCGGACGGCTCCGGTTGGTGCTGGGGGAGCACGACCTCGACCTGGGCCCCGGAGAGGTCGCCGAGTTCGACACCCACACCCCCCACTGGATGGGCAACGTGACCGACTCCGTCACCGAGGTGCTGTGCCTGTACGGGCCGCAGGGTGAGCGGGCGCACGTGCGGTCCCGCCCCGCCCGGTGACCCCCTGCGTCAGTCCGTGAAGACGTTCGCCACGACGTCGTCGAGCAGATCGGTCGTCTCGATGTTCGACTGCTGGATGTGGATGCCGATGTCGCCCCGGGTGAAGTACGTGTCGCCGTCCGTGACGGGGTACTGCGAGTTCTTCGAGACCTTCTGGCACAGGGACCCGTCGGACTCGTCGCCGCAGTCGTAGCCCTTCGCCGAGAGCTGCTCGAGCGCGTCGCGGGCTGCGGTCGGGTCGACGGCGTCGACCGCGATGGACAGGTACGAGATGTCGGCCTGGGGCTCCCGCCACACGCAGTACAGGCGCTTGCCGTTGCCCTGCAGCGCCGGGGTGAACGAGCTCTTCGGGATCGCGATCGGGTCGCCGACGACCGACGGGTCGTTGAGCGGTGCCGATGCGAACGCCTTGTCCCACTTGCCAGGGGTGATCAGGTCGGTGCAGCTGGCCGGGACGGTGACGGTCTCGTCGCTCGGGGCCCCGGTGTCGGTGGGGCTCGGAGCGGTCGTGGTGTCGGTGGGGCTCGGTGCCGTCGTCGGGTCGGCTGCGGTGGTCGCGGTGTCGCTCGCCGGTCCGGCCGGTCCGGCCTGGGCGCAGCCGGTCAGGGCGAGGCCCGCCGCCAGCAGGGCAGCGAGCGTGATCGTGTGGCGCATGGTTCCCCTTCGTCCGGTCGCGTCAGGTCGTGACCGTCGCTCACGAACGTACCGACCGAGGGCCGCGGTGGCTGAGACCGTCACCGATTCGTTGTCCCCCGACCCCGTCGGTCAGCGGCTGCGCCACCACCGCCGCGACCGCGACTGCGATCGCAGCCGTCGCGCCCACCGGCGCACCGGGTTCGCCCGCCGGCCGTTCACGCGGAACGTGTGGAAGGCGCGTCGCGTCCGCACCCAGACGGACGGGAGGCCCGCCAACGGTCGCGCGGACACCTGCACGGTGAGCACGGGGTCGGCCACCACCCGCCAGGCCGGGTCGAGCTGCATGCTCAGGTCGACGTCGTCGTGCACCTCGGCGTCGTCGCGGTGCGCTCGCCCACCGACCGCGGCCCAGGTCGACCGGCGCATCGCCATGGCGGACCCGAACAGCGGCGGACGCCCGAGCGCGCTCCACATCAGGACGAAGTACGGGCCCATGTACACGGCGTTCCACAGTCGGCGCACCACGGCGCCACCGTTCCGCGGCCGGCCCGGACCGGTGACCGCGACGACCTCGGGGTCGGCGAGCAGCCGGACCGCGTCGGCGATCCACGACGGCGGCGGGACGGAGTCGGCGTCGAGCCGCACGACGACGTCGCCGGACGCCCGGTCGTAGCCGCGCGCCGAGGCCCGGGCGATCCCGCGCACCGGCTCCGTGAGCACGACCGCACCGGCGTCCCGGGCGATCGCCGCGCTGTCGTCAGAGCTGCCGTTGTCGACCACGACGACCTCGTCGGCCGGCCGGGTCTGAGCTGCGAGGGCGGCGAGGCACCGGCGCAGGTGCACGGCGTCGTCCCGCACGGGGATCACGACCGAGACACGGGGCATCCGTCGATCAAACCGGCTTCCACCTGTGCGGATTGCCGGACCGCGTTTCCCGGCATTCCTGGGTCCTGGCCCAGAGGGCAGCGCGCACGGTCGATGGCGAAACGCCCCCGGTGCACGCCGGGGACGACGACAACCGGAAGGCCGACCATGACCACGAACCCACCCGGGAACGACTCCGGGACGCCCATCCACGACCGCACCGCAGCCTCCGAGGGCCACGAGGTCGCCCCCGGCGTGACCGTGCCGTCGTACGCCAGCGGTACCCCCGCCGCGCGACCCACCGACCCCGGTGCACCCCAGACCTACGACCCGTACGGCGACAGCGCCGCCGAGGTGCCGTTCGACGCACCCCTCGACGCCGTCCCGGCCGACGAGCAGCTCCCCGCCGTCCCGTCCGCGGCATCCGCCGGCAGCGTTGGTGGCTCCGGCAGCACCGGCAGCGTTGGTGGCTCCGGCAGCACCGGCAGCGCCAGCGGCTCCGGCAGTGACTCGGGCAGCGGCTCCGGCAAGGCCGACGCGGCCAAGGGCGCCGCGCAGGACGTCGCCGGCGACGCCAAGGAGAAGGCCGCGAACGTCGCGGGCACCGCCAAGGAGCAGGCGTCGAAGGTCGCCTCCGAGGCGACCGACCACGCCAAGCAGCTCTACGGCCAGGCGTCCGAGAACCTCAAGCAGCAGGCCGGCGAGCAGCAGCAGCGCGCTGCCGGCGGACTCCGCTCCCTCGGCGAGCAGCTCGGTCGCATGGCCGAGAACGACGACGAGCAGGGCGTCGCCGCGAAGGTCGTCCGCGACCTGTCGGGCCGCGCGACCTCGGCCGCCGGGTTCCTCGAGAACCGCGACCCGGGCTCGCTGCTCGACGAGGTGAAGACCTTCGCCGCGAAGCGCCCCGGTACCTTCATCGCGATCGCCGCCGGTGCTGGCCTGCTCGCCGGACGCCTGACCAAGGCGCTCGCGACCGAGGTCAAGCACGAGAAGGAGGCCGGCGACGGCACCACCGGATCGGGGAGTGGCGTATGAGCCAGTCCGTCCCCGGCGCGACACCCCTGGGCGAACCGACGCCCGAGGAGCGCGCTGCGACCACACCGCTCGGTGAGCTGCTGTCCGACGTGTCGCGTGACCTCTCCAGCCTGTTCCGGCAGGAGGTCGCCCTCGCGAAGGCCGAGCTGACCGACTCTGCGAAGAAGGCCGGCAAGGCGGGCGGGATGTTCGGCGGCGCTGGACTCACCGCCGTGTTCGCCCTGCTGTTCCTGTCGATCGCCGCGTGGTGGGGCCTCGGTTACCTGATCGGCAACGCCTGGTCCGCCCTGATCATCGCGGTCGTCTACGCGATCGTCGCCGCGATCCTGGCCGTCCGCGGGCGCAAGGAGATCAAGGAGATCAAGGGCGCCCCGCAGACGGTCGAGACCGCCAAGGAAGTCCCCGAGACACTCAAGCCCAACACCGGGAGGAAGCCATGAGCACCCCAGACGATATCCGCGCCGACATCGAGCGCACCCGCGGCGAACTCGGCTCCGACGTCGACGCCCTCGCCGACAAGGTCAGCCCGTCGTCCATCGCCCACCGCCAGAGCGAGAAGGTGAAGGGCCGGTTCCAGGACGTCCGTGAGTCCGTGATGGGCGCGGCCCAGTCGGCCCGCTCGAGCGCCTCCGGTTCCGCCTCGGGCGCGACCGGCCAGGCGAAGGACGTCGCGCAGAAGGGCGTCGAGAAGGCGAAGGGCAACCCCCTGGCCGTCGGCCTCATCGCGTTCGGTGCCGGTTGGCTCGTGTCGTCGCTCCTGCCGACCACCGAGAAGGAAGAAGAGCTCGCCGGTGAGCTGAAGGACAAGGCTGCACCGCTCGTCGACGAGGTCAAGGAGCAGGCGAAGGACGTCGGCTCGCAGCTCGGCGACGTGGCGAAGGAGCACGCGCAGGACCTCAAGGGGACTGCGCAGGACGCCGCGCAGGCGGTCAAGGGCGAGGCGCAGGGGGCCGCGTCCGACGTCAAGGACAACGCGCAGGGTGCGGCGGACGACGTCCGCAGCAGCTGAGCGGAACCCCGTCACGGACAGGAGGCGCGGTGCCAGCTGGCACCGCGCCTCCTGTCCGTGAAGCGGTAGCGTTCCGGGCATGGACCCGATCGACGAGCTCGCTGCGGAGCTCCGACAGTCCATCGGCCGGGTGGTGCGTGCCGCACGACGCGAGGCGGACGCGCTGCCGGCCACGCACACCACCACCCTCGGGTTCCTGCACCGCGAGGGCCCGATGACGATCGCGGAACTCGCGCGCCGCCGCGGGGTGAAGCACCAGGGGCAGTCCCGCACGGTCGGCGAACTGGCCGAACTCGGGTACGTCGACCGGACGGCGTCGGACACCGACCGCCGAGCGTCGGTCATCCGGATCACGGACGCCGGCCGGGCCGCACTGCAGCGCGACATGGACGCCCGCACGGACTGGCTGGCCGATGCGATCCGCGAGGAGACCGACGCCGAGGAGCGTGCGCTGCTCCGCCGTCTGCCCGAGCTGTTCGAGCGGGTCGCGCGCCGGGCCGACTGAACGACTCCTCACCTCCTGGGCGATCGCAGAAGTACAACACGGCTGTACAGTTGTGCGCATGGAGTTGACGAAGTACAACCACGCCACCGTCGTCCTCGAGCAGGACGGCGTCACCCTCGTCATCGACCCCGGGGTGTTCACGCCCGAGGCCGTCGACCTCGTCCGCGGCGCCGCGGGCGTCCTCGTCACGCACGACCACCCCGACCACTTCGACATCGACGCCCTGCGCGCGGGGCTCGCCGCGAACCCGGACCTCGTCGTCCGCGGTCCGGAGACCGTCGTCGAGCAGCTCGGCGAACACCACGGCCGGGTCGCAGCGGTGCACGCCGGCGACACGATCACCGTCGGACCGTTCTCCGTCCGGGTCTTCGGCGAGCAGCACGCGGTCATCCACCCCGACATCCCGTCCACCGCGAACGTCGGCTACCTGGTGGACGACGCGGTGTTCCACCCGGGCGACGCGTACCTCGAGCCCGGTGTCCCGGTGCCGACCCTGCTGCTGCCGACGAGCGGGCCGTGGACGAACACCGCCCAGGCCGTCGACTACGTGCGCGCCGTGGCGCCGGAGCGAGCCGTGCAGATCCACGAGGCGATGCTGAGCGAGCTCGGCCAGCAGTCCGCCGCGCGGTTCCTCGGGCCGGACGGTCTCGGACCGGTGCCCGTCCTGATCCTGCCGGCGGGGGAGACGATCACCGTCTGACGGACGCGGGCGGCCCCTGGGAGGCGATCCGGGCCTCCCGAGCAGCATGGACGGATGGCCGACGCACCCACGACAGCAGTCCTCTTCGACATCGACGGCACCCTCGCCGACTCGAACTACGCGCACATCGACGCGTGGTGGCGAGCGTTCCTGGCGGCGGGGGAGTCCGTCGACGCCTGGCGGATCCACCGTGCGATCGGGATGGACTCGGCGAAGCTGCTCGAGACGCTGCTGCCGGACGCATCCCAGGAGACCCGCGACACCGCGAAGCAGTTCCACACGGCCTACTACGCCGAGCAGATGCCGCGGCTCCGGCTGCTGCCGGGTGCACGCGAACTCCTGCAGGCCGTCGCCGAGGCCGGGCACGCCGTGGTCCTGGCGACCAGCGCGCCCGAGCACGAACTCGCCCGCCTGCGCGACCTGCTCGACGCGGGCGAGTGGGTCACCGCCGAGACCAGCTCCGAGGACGTCGAGCAGGCGAAGCCGGACCCCGGCATCATCCGGGTCGCGCTCGACAAGGCCGGGGTCTCCGCCGACGACGCCGTGATGGTCGGGGATGCCATGTGGGACGTCGAGTCCGCCGGCAAGGTGGGGGTTCGGTGCGTCGGCGTCATGACCGGCGGCATCGGCGGTGACGAGCTCCGCGGTGCCGGGGCGGTCGAGGTGTACGACGACGCGGCGGCCGTGCTCGCGGCGTTCCGCGCCGGCGAGGGCCCGATCGCGGCACTCGGCCAGCGCGCCTGACGGGCGGCGCCGGTCGCGCCGGACGGGCGGCGCCGGTCGCGCCCGACGGTCGCCTCGGTTTCCGCGTCGTCGGTCGCCCGTGCCAGGATCGACGTTCGTGATCACGATCGAACGCGTGTCCTGGGACGACCCCCGCAGTGTGGTGCTCCGCGCCCGCATGGACGACGAGATGCACGAGCGCTACGGGTCGGCGAACGCCGGCGAGGACCCGGCGGTCACCGCCGAGCGGGGTCGTGCGCTGAGCGTCGACCCGTCGACCGTCGTCA
>Ga0265797_10011907_pt1 | contig 10798 bp, 13 predicted proteins | sample P2T30metagenome_FD_192433 | JGI IMG/M metagenome (GOLD analysis project Ga0265797, IMG submission 192433) | Plant litter microbial communities from East Loma Ridge, Irvine, California - P2 T30 | ecosystem: Environmental > Terrestrial > Plant litter > Unclassified | place: USA: California... | reverse complement strand
CCGACTCCCTCAACGGCCTGGGCCGCCTCGTCCGCACCCGCCCAGAGCTGCTCCAGGCCGACTTCGCCATCCTCGGCGAGCCCACGCGCAGCGAGATCGAGGGCGGCTGCAACGGCAACCTCCGGGCGGAGATCCGCACCACGGGTCGCCGGTCGCACAGCGCCCGCTCGTGGATCGGCGACAACGCCATCCACCGCGCCGCCCCCATCCTCGACCTGCTCGCCGCCTACGAGGCCCGCGAGGTCGAGGTCGACGGCCTCGTGTACCGCGAGGGGCTGAACGCCGTCGGCATCGCGGGCGGTGTCGCCGGCAACGTCATCCCCGACGAGTGCGTCGTCACCGTCAACTACCGCTTCGCCCCCAGCCGCTCCGGCGACGAGGCCGTCGCCCATGTGCGCGAGCTGTTCGCCGGCTTCGACGTCGTGGTCGTCGACCTCGCCGAAGGGGCTCGACCCGGGCTCGACGCCCCGTTGGCCGCGCAGTTCCTGGCCGCGGTCGGCGGTGAGGCGAAGCCGAAGTACGGCTGGACGGACGTCGCGCGCTTCTCCGCCCTCGGCGTGCCCGCCGTGAACTACGGCCCCGGCGACCCGCTCCTCGCCCACCACGACGACGAGCGGGTGCCGCTCGACCAGATCGTCGAGAACGAACGCGGACTGCGGGCGTGGCTGACGGCCTGACCGTCGGAGACGCGACCCGCGCCTCCTCGGCGGGCGAAGGAGGCGCGGGTCGTCGCCGAGCTCGTCGCGCGCTGGTCGTCCGCTACCGTCTCACCCCCTGGTGGGCGCGGGTGCTCGTCGTCTTCATCGCCTCCCGCGTCGTCAGCACCGCTCTCCTGCTCGGCTTCGCGCGGGTGCAGGGGCCCAACGCATGGACGCTGCCGAGCCCGGACTACGCGAGCTTCGCCACCATCTGGGACGGCCACTGGTACTACATCATCTCGGCGGTCGGCTACCCGACGACCCTGCCGATCACCTCGACCGGGAACGTCGGCGAGAGCGCGTGGGCCTTCATGCCGGTGTACCCGTTCACGGTCCGTGCCCTGACCGAGCTGACCGGGGTGCCGTTCGCACCGCTCGCCGTGTTCGTCTCGGTCCTCTGCGCCGCCGGCACGGCCCTGCTGCTGCACCGACTGATGCGGCACGTGCTGCCCGAGGGCACGGCGCTCTTCACGGTCGCGCTGTTCTGCTTCTCGCCCCTCTCGCCGCTGCTGCAGGTGGCCTACGCCGAGTCGATGTTCCTGCTGCTGCTCTGCGCCTGCCTCCTCCTGCTGGTGCGTCGTCAGTACCTGCCGATGCTGCCCCTCGTGGCCGCGCTGTCGTTCACGCGACCGGGCGCCCTCGCTCTCGCCCTCGCGATCGGACTGCACGCCGTCCACCGCTGGTCCACGCGCGCCCGCGACCCGTTCCCGCGCCGCGAGATGATCGCCGTGTCGGTGTCGGCGGTGACCACCGCGGTGCTCGGCGTCGGCTGGCTGATCGTGGCGGGTGTCGTCACCGGGCGGCCGGACGCCTACACGGCCACCGAGCTGGCGTGGCGGGCGCCCTACGTGGGGTACGGGCCGCTGGTGCCCTTCTCCGCCTGGTTCGAGGGGGCCGCCTTCTGGTCGCGGATGAGCGGCGGGTTCCCCGTCGGGGCGCTGTTCGTGCTCGCCGTGCTGGGTCTCGCCGTGCTCCTGCTGGGGCCGTGGGGGCGCCGGATCGGAGTCGACCTGCGCCTCTGGGGAGTCGCCTACGCGCTCTATCTGCTCGCCGTGTTCTTCCCGCAGTCGAGCACCTGGCGACTGCTGATGCCGCTCTTCCCGCTGCTGGGCATCCTCGCGGTGCCCCGTTCGCGCGTCTGGCGTGTGGGGCTGCTGCTGGTCTTCGTCGCCGGGCAGTTCGCCTGGCTGTACTACAGCTGGTGGGTCGACGGCTACGACTGGACGCCGCCGTGATCGGCCGACGACCGAAGGGCGTTTAGGTGCGGGCGTACAAATCACGGATAATAGGACGAGCATCTTTGCGAAAGGGGACTATCTGATGGCAGCCATGAAGCCGAGGACCGGCGACGGACCTATGGAAGCCGTGAAGGAGGGTCGTCTCATCATCGTGCGTGTTCCGCTCGAGGGTGGGGGACGCCTCGTGGTGTCGGTCAACGACGACGAAGCCAAAGAGCTCCACGACGCCCTCGCGAGCGTCGTCGGCGCTTAGTCGGCCACCTTCCCAGCACCATCGCGAGCAGCCCCGCCGATCACCGATCGGCGGGGCTGCTCCGTCGTTCAGAGCTTGACGAGCTGGAGGAGTCCGTCGCCGGCCGTCGACAGCGAGCTGATCACCGCGGGGGAGGTCGAGACCTCGGTCAGCAGCGTGCGGAACTGCGTCGTCGTGGCGTCCCGTCGGGCGGGGTTCGCGACCGAGCCGTGCCAGAGCGCGTGGGCGACCAGCACGAGTCCGCCCGGGCGGGCGAGGCGCAGACCGTGCTCGACGTACTCGATGACGGAGCCAGGGTCGGCGTCGACGAAGACGATGTCGTACGAGTTCTCGTTCATCCGCGGCAGCACCTCGGAGGCCCGGCCGGTGATGAGACGGAACCTGTTCACCGGCACGCCGGCGCCGAGGTACGCGTCGCGGGCGGCCTGCTGGTGGTCGACCTCGCGGTCGATCGACGTGAGGGTCGCCCGGGGTGCGCCGTGCAGCAGCCACAGACCGCTGACGCCGACGCCGGTTCCGATCTCGATGATGTTCTTCGCACCCGATGCGGCCGCGACGACCGCGAGCTGCGCGCCGACGGCGGGGGAGACCGGTTCGACCCCGACCTCGAGCGAGTGCTGACGAGCCTCTGCGAGCGGACCGCTCTCGGTGACGAGCTCTTCGGCGAATTTCCAGCTTGACTCTATTTGCGACACACCCACTCCTCGAAAGGCCAACTCTAGGGGGTGGCCCCCGGCGGCACCGGTTAGTCTGCTTGCGTGTCCCTCTCCGGTCTGACGTTCGACAAGCTGCTCATCGTGGGTGTGCTGGCCGTCTTCCTGCTCGGGCCCGATCGTCTGCCCGTCTACGCGTCGAAGCTCGCTCAGCTCGTCAAGTCGGTCAAGAACATGGCCAACGGCGCCAAAGAGCGCATGCGCAGCGAGATGGGCCCCGAATTCGACGAGGTCGAGTGGCAGAAGCTCGACCCTCGGCAGTACGACCCCCGCCGCATCATCCGCGATGCGCTCCTCGATCCGCCGAGCGGGGGCGCCACGTCCGTGACCCCCGCAGCCGTGGCGACGGCCGGGGCGGTCGCCGCGGGTCTGCCCTCCCGCGGCCCGGCGCCCCGCACCGTGCCGCTCGCCGCCGGCGAGGTCGCGCCCTACGACTCCGAGGCCACCTAGGCCGCTCGTCTCGGCGCCTGCGCTCAGACACCCCCGTGCAGGCCGGCGACCCGTGTCGCCTCGGCGCGGAGCGCGTCGACCACGCGACGGACGCTCGGCCTCTCGGCCCGGTCGCGGCGCATCAGCGCCGAGACGTAGCGGACGGCCCGGATGTTCTCCAGAGGCAGCAGGACCATGTCGTCCCGCGCCTCCTTCGCGGTGAATCGGGGCAGCACGGCGATGCCGAGACCCGCGCCGACCAGCGATTCGGTGACCTTCGTGTCGCTGAAGCGCTGCGAGATGCGCACGGGGCTGCCGGTGACGCGCTCGATCTCGGTGTAGACCCACTCGAACGGGAATCCGCTCGGCACCCCGATCCAGCTCTCGCCCTCCAGATCGGAGGGGGAGAGCGAGGCCCGGCCCGCCAGGCGGTGGTCGGCGGGCAGGGCGATGTCGAGCGGCTCGGTGAGCAGGGGGACGTTGACGAGGCCGCGCCCCCGCCAGGAGCGGCTCTCGGACGCGTGGGCGACGACGACGTCGTGGTCGCCCGCCAGGTCGGCGAACTCGCGGATGGACGGGTCGTGGTCCGTGGCCACGACGACGAGACCCGGCGTCTCGGCGACGGTCCGCAGCAGGCCGGGCAGCAGCATCTGGCCTCCCGTGGGGAAGGTCGCGAGGGTGACCTCTCCTTGGGGGGTCGCGATGAAGTCGGCCCAGACCGCCTGGGCCCGCTCGAGCGCGACGGCGACGTCGGTGGCGGTCTGGGCCAGCACGCGCCCCGAGCCGGTCAGGACGACGCCGCGCCCGATGCGCTCGGTGAGCGCCACGCCGGCCTCCTTCTCGAGGATCTTCAGCTGCTGCGACACCGCTGACGGGGTGCGGTGCGTGGCCCGCGCCACGGCGGCGATGCTGCCCCGCTCTGCCAGCTCCCGGAGCAGTTCGAGTCTCTTGACGTCCATGTAGACAATCTACGGTGTTCCGGTAGCAACGTGAGATTGTTCTACGCCTTTGCAAGGCGCAGAATAGAGGAGTCCTCGGAGCGACCCCATGCGCTCCGGCCCCTCGGTCGACCTGGTCCCGAGGCTCGGGTGTCCGTCGGATGCACGGCGGCTCCACCCATCACGCACGACGTCGAACCGCGTCGTGTCCGCACCACCAGACCGCGCGACGCATCGCGCCAAGAAAGAGAAACACCATGTTGACCGGAATCATCGTCCTCGCCATCGCCGCCGTCGTCGGCATCACCGGGTCGATCGTCTCCGTCGCTCGCGACGGCTTCCACGCGATCCCCACCAAGACCTACACCCGCTGGAGCTAGGTCCGCCGCCGTCGCCACTCGCGACGGCCACCGCCCGAGGGGCGTCTCGCATCGCGAGGCGCCCCTCTCGCATGCCCGGGGTCGCCCGGGGCGAGGGCGGCTCAGCCGACGCTGAGGCCGAGCTTCCGCCCGGCGAGTCCGCGTTCGCGCACCGCGAGCCGGTCGGCGAGGGCCTCGATGGCCCGTGCCGCGGGGTCGGAGGGGGCGGCGAGCACGACGGGCGTGCCCGCGTCGCCGCCCTCGCGCAGTGCCAGACTCAGCGGCACGCTCGCGAGGACGGTCACCGGCTCGTCCTGCCCGGTCGACAGCCGGCGGGCCGTCTCGGCGCCGCCGCCCGAGCCGAACAGCTCGAGCACGGAACCGTCGGCCTGGGGGAGACCGGCCATGTTCTCGACGACGCCGAGGAGGCGCTGGCCGGTCTGGCGCGCGACCACACCGCTGCGCTCGGCCACGTCGGCCGCCGCGGGCTGCGGTGTCGTCACCACGAGCACCTCGGCGTGGGGCAGCAGCTGCCCGACCGAGATCGCGACGTCGCCGGTGCCCGGGGGCAGGTCGAGCAGCAGCACGTCGAGATCCCCGAAGTAGACGTCGGTGAGGAACTGCTGGATCGTCCGGTGCAGCATGGGCCCGCGCCACGCCACGGCGGTCGACGCGTCGTCGACGAACATGCCGATCGAGATCACCTTCACCCCATGGGCGACGGGCGGCAGGATCATGTCGTCGACCTGCGTCGGCTTGACCGATGCTCCGTCGTCGCCGACGAGACCCAGGAGGCCGGGGATGCTGAAGCCGTAGACGTCGGCGTCGACGATGCCGACGGCGAGCCCCCGGGCCGCCAGCGACACCGCGAGGTTCGCGGTGACCGTCGACTTGCCGACCCCGCCCTTGCCGCTGGTCACGGCGTAGACGCGGGTGAGCGTCTCGGGCCCGAACTGCATGCCCCTCGCGGCCCGGCCGGCGCGCAGCTTCTCGGTGAGGGCGCGCCGCTCGTCGCGGGTCATGACCGTCACATCGACGTCGACCGCCGTGACGCCGGCCACGGACGCGGTGGCGGCGCGCACGTCGCGTTCGATGGTGTCGGCGGCGGGGCAGCCGACGATGGTGAGCTTCACGGTCACCCTCGCCGCGCCTCCTCGGTCGACGGAGACGTCTCCGATCATGTCGAGCTCGGTGACGGGCTTGCGGATCTCGGGGTCGAGCACGCGACCCAGCGCGCGTCGGACGCCCTCGACCAGCGGGCCGGACCTCGTGTCGTCGTCAGCCACGGTGCCCGTCGTGCCTCGTGTCGTGCCGCTGCTCGCGACGAGCCGGGGCCGAGGAGGCGCGGGTCGTGTCGGACTCGTCCGCGTCGCGTCGGTCGAGCTCGTCGAGCATCGAACGGAGCTCGGCGCGGATGAAGTCCTTGCTCGCCATGTCGCGCATGGCGATGCGGAGCGCGACGACCTCGCGGGCCAGGTACTCGGTGTCGGCGAGGTTGCGCTCGGCGCGCTGGCGGTCCTGTTCGAACTGCACCCGGTCGCGGTCGTCTTGACGGTTCTGTGCCAGCAGGATGAGCGGCGCCGCGTACGAGGCCTGCAGCGAGAGGATGAGCGTCAGGGCCGTGAAGCCGATGGCGGCGCTGTCGAAGCGCCAGGCCTCGGGGGCGATGGTGTTGAAGATCATCCACGCGACGCAGAACAGCGTCAGCGCGATCAGGAAGTACGGCGTGCCCATGCCGCGCGCGACGGACTCGGTCGCGCGCCCGAACCGGTCGCGACCCGGGCCGCGACGACCCGGGAGCACCCGGGTGCGGAGCCCCTTCGGCGCGTCGAGGCGGACCGTGCTGCGGTTATCGCGTGCCACCGGGGGTCCTCCTCGCGGGCGTGTTGACGGGTGCGCGCCGCGGGCGCGGCCGGTTGCGGTTCAGGGGCTGACCCGGATCCTGGCTGCGCCAGTCGTCGGGGAGCACATGGTCGAGGACGTCGTCGATGGTCACCACCCCGACCAGGCGGTGGGCGGCGTCGACGACCGGCACCGAGACGAGGTTGTAGGTCGCCATGACCCGCGTGACCTCGAGGGCCGTGGCATCGACGCGCACGGGTTCGAGCTGCTGGTCGAGCAGCGTGCCGAGTCGTTCGTTCGGCGGGTAGCGCAGCATCCGCTGGAAGTGAACCATGCCGAGGAACCTGCCGGTGGGCGGCTCGTAGGGCGGCAGCGTGACGCACACCGCGGCGCCGAGGGCCGGCGCGAGCTCGTGCCGACGGATCAGGGCGAGCCCCTCGGCGACGGTGGCGTCGGCGGAGACGATCACCGGCTCGGTGGTCATCAGACCGCCCGCCGTGTCGGCGTCGTAGCTCAGCAGCATCCGGACGTCGTCGGCCTCGTCGGGCTCCATGAGGCCCAGCAGCTGCTCTTTGCGCTCTTCGCTGAGCTGCGCGATGAGGTCGGCCGCGTCGTCGGGCTGCATCTGGTCGAGCACGCCCGCCGCGCGGTGGTCGTCGAGCTGACCGAAGATGTCGATCTGCTCGGTCTCGGGCAGCTCTTCGAGCACGTCGGCGAGGCGGTCGTCGGAGAGCTCGGCCGCGACCTCGTGCCGGCGCTCGGGGGTGAGCTCGAGCAGGGTGTTCGCGAGGTCGGCGGGCACCAGGTCGGAGTACGCGGCGATCAGGTGCTCGGCGCTCTGCGCCTCGCCGTCGGCGTTCTCCTCTCGGACGTCCTGCCAGGAGGCGAAGGTCGTGGGCCCCTTGCCGAACGGCGACGGCGTCGACTTCGGCTTGCGGAGGAACAGCTGGCCGATCTCCCAGTCGCCCTCGGATACCTCGTCCATCGCGACGTCCTCGATGGTGGCCCGGCCGCCGTCGCGACGCAGGGTCACCTTGCGACCGAGCATCTCGGCGATGACCCGGGTCTCGCCGCCGCGCTGCTCGAAGCGGCGCAGGGTGATGAGTCCGTTGGTGATGATCTGACCCGAGCCGATGCTCGTGACCCGGCCGATGCCGACGAAGACGCGGCGTTTGCCGGGCACCTCGACGATCAGTCCGACCACCCGAGGGGGCTCGTCGCGACGGTAGACGACCAGGACGTCGCGGACCTTGCCGACCTTGTCGCCGGCGGGGTCGAAGACGGAGCACCCGGCGAGACGGGCGATGAAGACTCTGTTGGCGCTCACACGACCAATTTAGTCCGTCGAGACAGGCGCCCCGTGTTTAATGGGGCCATGACGAATCAGAGCCCCCTGGGCCGACGCACCCGTCCGGTGCCCACGGTCCCGCGGGGCGACGTCCTCGGCACGTACGCCAGCTACCCCGAGGCGCAGGCCGTCGTCGAGCGCCTGTCGCACGCCGACTTCCCGATCAAGCAGCTCGCCATCATCGGCAACGACCTCACCACGGTCGAGCGGGTCACCGGCCGGCTGACCTACGGCCGGGCGGCCCTGGCCGGCGCGGTGACCGGTCTGTGGCTGGGGGTCTTCTTCGGTCTCGTGATGCTCGTCTTCTCGCCGACGACCGTGACGATCACCACCGTCGTCGCCGCCGCCCTGATCGGCGCGGGCTTCGGCATGCTCTACGGCATCGCGAGCTTCGCCATCAGCCGTCGTCGCCGCGACTTCACCTCGACCCACCAGGTGCTCGCCACGAGCTACCAGATCGTCGTCGACCCCGAGGTGTCGTCGCGCGCCCACGAGGTCCTCGCACGCCCCGACCAGAAGCGCTGATGGACGCACGACGGATGCGGTTCCACCGCGGCTGGCTGACCGCCGGTCTCTCCGTCGTCGTCGCCGCCTTCTCGCACGTGGCCGGCGGCGGTGCCGAGCCGGGCCTCCTCGGGGTCGGCCTCGCTCTCGCCTTCGCGCTGCCGGTCTGCGTGGCGCTCGCCGGTCGGCGGGTCTCCACGCCCCGCCTCGCCGCATCCGTGGTGCTCAGCCAGTTCGCGTTCCACATCCTCTTCTCCCTCGGCTCGACCGCGACCACGGGGCTCGGCGCGTCGGGCGGGCACCACTCGCCCCTGATCCTGACCGTCCGCGCGGCAGCGGGTGCGACGGCGGCGCCCGAGGCCGCGATGAGCACGTCGGCGATGTGGCTCGCGCATGCGCTGGCCGCCGTCGTCACGGTGGCGGCCATGGTCCGCGGTCACCGGGCGATGCGGACGGCGCTGCGGGCGGCCTCGCGTCGGGCCGTCGCCGCCGGGCGGGTCCTCGGAGACGGGGTCGTCCCCGTTCCGGAGGCGCGCCTCCTGAACGCCGTCGTCCCGCCTCTCCGACGGGGCCGGCTCCCGCGCTTCCTCACCGCGAGTCCGCACCGGGGTCCGCCTCGTCCCGTCTGACTCCGACCGTCGCCGAACCCGGCGACGGGACGGCGCCGTGCCCTCGGCCGACGCCGATCATCAGACACCGGCCGTGCTCCGCGCAGCCGAGAACAAGGGACCACCACTCGTGAAGAAGACCACTCTCGCCCTCCGGGCCGGCGGCGTGCTGGGCGCCGCCGCGCTCCTCTCCCTCGCGGCGCCGCTCGCCGCCTCCGCCCACGTCCACGTCGAGCCCGGACAGGCCGAAGCCGGTTCGTACTCGACGCTCACCTTCAAGGTGCCGAACGAGTCCGCCGACGCGGGCACCGTCCGGTTCGTCGTCGACCTGCCCACCGACACCCCCTTCACCTCCGTCTCGTACGAGCCCGTCCCCGGGTGGTCGACCGAGGTCGCCACGGGTGCTCTGCCCGAGCCGGTCGACATCGACGGGGCGACCGTCACGACGGCTCCGGTGACGGTGACGTGGACGGCCGACGAGGGTGCTCAGATCGCCCCCGGGCAGTTCCAGCAGTTCGTGATCTCCGCCGGGGCCGTGCCCGACACCGGCTCGATCCTGCTCCCGTCGCACCAGGAGTACAGCGACGGCAGCGTCGTCGACTGGGACGAGCCCACGCCCGCCTCCGGTGAGGAGCCCGAGCACCCGGCACCGACCCTGTATGTGAACGACACGCCGCCCGACGAGGGGCACTCCGACAGCCACGCGGTCGGCGAGGGGGCCGACGCCTCGTCCGACGACGCGGCCGTCAGCGCGTCCGGCGACTCCGACGCGTCGTCGACCGCGGGCGTCGCCTTCGGCATCGGCGGGCTCGCGTTCGGGGCCGTCGCCCTCGTCGTCAGCGTCGTCGCGCTGACGCGTCGCCCCGCAGCGGGCGGCCGGGGCGGGCGCAGCTCGGGCGGGTCGACCTCGTGACGGGCCGCTCGCGCAGCGTCGTCGCCACAGGGCGCTCCCGTCTCGCCGGCGGCGCCGGCGCATCCGGCGGCCTCGTCGGCCTCGTCGGCCTCGTCGGTCTCGTCGGACTGGCCGTGCTCGTGCCGGCGACGGGGGCCTCGGCGCACGACTACGTGCTCTCGAGCAGCCCGGAGCAGGGGGCCGTGGTCACCACGGAGCTCGGGGAGGCGTCGGTCACCTTCAGCGACGTCGTGCTCGATCTCTCGGGGACGGGCTCGTCCAACGTGCTCGAGGTGACCGACGCCTCCGGACGGCACTTCGAGGACGGCTGCTCGACGACCGCCGGGCCCGTCCTCAGCACCGGCGTCGCACTCGGCGCCGCAGGCGAGTACACGATGACCTACCAGGCGGTCTCGGCCGACGGGCACACGGTGTCGGACTCGCGGTCGTTCAGCTACCAGCCGCCGGCGGGGGTCGAAGCCTCCGCGGGCGCCGCCGAGCGGCCCGTCTGCGACCCGTCGACGAGCGACCCGACCGACGACCCGGCCGTCAGCGGGCCCGACGGCGACGAACCGGATGCGGCGGCCACGACCGACCCGGCGGCGGGCGCCGATGCGACCGTCGCTCCTGAGACGGGCTCCGCCGCCGAGGCGACCGACCAGTCGTCCGACGCGGCCGACGACGGCGACGGGCTCGGCCTGGCGATCGGACTCGGCGTCGGGATCGTCGTCCTCGCCCTGGTCGCGGTCGTCGTCGTCATCGCGACGAGTCGACGTCGATCCGGTTCGGACGAGGGAGACGACGAGGGGCCTGACGGCGACGGCGACGGCGAGGCCGACGGCCTGGCGGGCGGGCGCTCGACGCCGCGGTCGTAGTCCCGGTCGGACGACCGGCCGGCCGTACGACGAGCCGCTCACGCGACGAGCCGCTCACACGACGAAGGGCCCGGGCGACCGCTGATGCGGATCGCGCGGGC
>Ga0265797_10011906_pt1 | contig 10799 bp, 10 predicted proteins | sample P2T30metagenome_FD_192433 | JGI IMG/M metagenome (GOLD analysis project Ga0265797, IMG submission 192433) | Plant litter microbial communities from East Loma Ridge, Irvine, California - P2 T30 | ecosystem: Environmental > Terrestrial > Plant litter > Unclassified | place: USA: California... | reverse complement strand
CCCGGCCCCTCCCATCATGCCGTCCCCGCCTTGCAGAACATTCGCCATGGTTGAGCGCTCTAGGGATAATACAGGATGAAGAATGTGAGAAGAGGCAAGTCGCAGCGCCTGCACTCAAATACCTAAGTGAGCAGCGAAAGGCCAAGTGTCGCTCAGCAAACGCAGCCGCTTTCCGAGCGTGTGAACGATGGAGCCCATGTGGCTACGTAACTTGTCCGATGGCCCGCCAAGGCGCTAGGGCTAACAGCACGCGATCGCACCTTCCGCCCGCCGGGCGTCGGGGTCCAAGCTCCTACCCTGGGGTGAATGCGAACCAGCCACAGCACCAGCCCCTCGTCTCAGTCGCGTCGGCAGACGGTCAGGATCGCGAAAGACGATGTGCCCGTGCCCCATTCACTACTGCGACCCTCGTACGCCATCTCATCGATATTTTTGACGACGACGTGCCGACCGTCCGTCCTGTTGGTCTTGACGCGCTTGAGTTTCGCGACTTTTCGCGCTGTGCACGCGCCGTGATCCCTCCCTCGTCGCCCTCTCACGCCCCAATTGATCCACCTGGACCCCGACACATCGCGCGATATCCTTACACATCAGACCCAACATGTCTCCCAAATCTCCCACCAGAAAGAACAAGGCGCGACCGTCGCGAGGTGGACGAGCGAGTGTCGGAGGAAGGAAGGAGTCGGGCAAGAGACGTACGTTGTGCGCCGAATAGTCGAGCCTGCGCATTCCAGCTGACATACGCGCAGTCGGACAAGCAGGACCCGCACCCGATCGCGCAAAAAAGCGCTACAAGCCCGGCACCGTTGCCCTCCGTGAGATCAAGCGGTACCAAAAGTCGACCGACCTACTGCTCCTGAAGCTCCCATTCCAGCGCCTCGTGAGGACCCTTCATCCAGACAGCCTTGCGACAGTCAGCTAACATGCCTTCAGGTCCGCGAGATCGCGCAAACAGTCACGACCGAAGACGGCCCCAACAGATGGCAGAGTCAAGCCATCGTCGCCCTCCAAGAAGCCACCGAAGCCTTCCTCGTCAACCTCTTCCACGACGCCAACCTCTGCGCCATCCACGCCAAGCGCGTTACCATACAGCAAAAGGACATCCAACTCGCGCGTCGTCTGCGGGCAGCTTGGGGTGCGCCGGTTTGAGTTGGCGAGGTTGTTTTGGCAGATACCCAATCTTCACTTCTGTTGGTACCGAGTTTGGAGGTAATGGGGCGCATCGTTGCGATCTGGAATTCGTGCGCATACCAGAGAGGCTGCTTTTGGAAAACAGTTGCGATTGGCGTTTCGTGGCGCACAGGTTATTCGCATGGGGTCCGTCTTCAGGATTGTTATGGTTATTGTTCATATACGTGCAGCATACCGACTACCGAGTTACAACTACATCCCCTGTATATCAGTATTTTGGATGATCAAATGGAAAAGAAATCCCACCCCTCCCGTCTCTCAACTTCGACCTGAACGACGTGAATAATGTGGGGAACGACTCCAATCAGATGTTGACTACCAGTAAAGTTAGTAGCATTGGCAGTCGTCCGCCGTTTCTTGCTTGAGTTGCTTGTACGTCGACGAGGGCTTGGCTATCATCGTCTTCGCCGCGTGCGAAAGGCTCGACCAGCTGGAGGAGCGCGGAACACAGCCGAGGAAAGCTCCCCCGCCATTTCCGGAACATTGGCTTCTTATCGCCGGCCACCCTCATCACCTTCCACATACGCTTCGCAGCAAAGATCCCACTCTTCTCCTCAACCGGTAGCCGATCAACTAAGACATTACCGAATAAACAAGTGACGCAAAGCCTCCTTGGCAGCCTTGGCCCTGCATTGTCCCCGCCCGTATCACGTCGCTAGAATGCCATTCGACGTCATGAACTGGGTGCCTCAGGTCGGTGCCGCTGCGGCAATACACGCGCTATAGCTCAACCAGGAAGCTCAATATCTGACATGCAGGCACATGCAGGCTTGTACATGGTCGTTAGGCAAACGAGTCAAGGTACCCCAATGTCAAGAACTATCTATAAAGTTGGCACTTGTGGTACTTCCGTAGCCTCTGCCCGCAGCAAATTGGAGAGCTCGATCTCCTTCCACAGCGATCATGGTTGCATTCAGGCTGTCGCTTCTTGGAGCAGCTGGGTTTCTGAGTGGGGTTGCTAACGCTCAATTTCCTCCCACGCCAGAGGGCGTGACTGTCCTTGAATCGCAGCTTGATGAAGGAGTCACGATCTCATACAAAGAGGTAGGCCATCCTTCACACAGTGCCTGATCCAGCTACTAATTACCCCAGACCGACCTCTGTGAAACTACAGAAGGTGTCAGAAGTTTCTCCGGATATGTCCATCTCCCAGCTGGAGCACTTGCCGATCTCGGTGTCGAGAACCAAACCTACGAGATCAACACCTACTTTTGGTTCTTTGAATCGAGGAAAGATCCCGCCAATGCCCCTCTCTCCATCTGGATGAACGGTAAGCAGCTTGGAAAGTACTCATTGCGACGTTGACTGACACCATCAGGTGGACCTGGCTCCAGTTCCTTTGTTGGACTCTTGCGTGAAAATGGGCCATGCTTCATCGGTGCCGACTCCAACAGTACCTACTTGAACGAATGGTCATGGAACAACGAGGGTGAGCTAGTTTCTAGTGCAACAGTTGGTCTATTGAGTATCACGGCTAACGAACACAGTCAACATGCTTTACCTCGACCAGCCCGTTCAGGTTGGAATGAGCTATGACAGCCTGGTCAACGTCACCACTAATCTAGACACCGGCGATCTTGAGGTTGTAGACTTCGGCAACGGCCCTGTTCCTCCCCAGAACAACAGCTTCTATGTCGGCACCTACCCTAGCGAAAACTCCAACCTCACCACACGCGGTACTGAGAACTCTGCACGAGCGCTCTGGAATTTCGCTCAAGTCTGGTTCCAGGAATTCCCAGAACACAAGCCAAATGATGACAGAATCTCTATTGCGACCGAGTCTTACGGAGGCCGTTACGGACCAGCGTTCGCAGCTTACTTCCAGGAGCAGAACGAGAAGATCGAGAACGGGACATGGAGCGAAGCTGGGCAAACCCATCTTCTCCACCTCGACACTCTACTGATCATCAATGGGTGCATTGATCGTTACGTCCAATGGCCGGCTTACCCAAGGATGCAGTACAACAACACGTATGGTATCAAGGCTGTGAACGAGTCGCGCTATGAGGAAGTGCTCGACAATCTATACAAGGAAGGAGGCTGTCTCGATCAGATTGAAGAATGTCGCAACATAAGTCTTGTATACGACCCTACAAACCAAGGCTACAACGAGACCGTCAACGAGGTATGCGAGGCTGCAGAGACATTCTGTTCTGAAACGATTCGTGATCCTTACTTTGACACCGATCTCAACTACTACGACATCTCCGCCCCCGGTGCAGCTGCCTTCCCGCCGCCATGGTATCAAGGCTGGCTCAATCAGCCGCATGTGCAGCAAGGACTTGGTGTACCTCTCAATTGGACTCAGTCCAACTCGGCCGTGTCGCGGGCATTCCGAGGTATCGGCGACTATCCACGTCCAGGTTGGAAGGAAGATCTAGCATATCTTCTCGAAGAGGGTATCAAGGTCACTCTGGTGTACGGTGACAGAGACTATGCCTGCAATTGTCAGTATTACCCCATGAAAGCTGAGTTTGAGATATGAACTGACACTTTGCAACGTTTAGGGTACGGTGGTGAACTGCTATCCCTTGCTATCCCCTACGACAACGCCACTTCATTTGCGGATGCCGGATACGCGCCTGTTGTCGTGAACGATACTTACATCGGTGGCCAAGTGCGTCAATACGGCAATTTGTCGTTCACACGAGTGTACGAAGCTGGTCATGAGGTACCAGCCTACCAGCCTGAAACCGCGTACAAGATCTTTACACGCGCTCTCTTCAACCGTGACATCAGCACCGGCAACATCTCTACGACTGAGACCCCAGACTACGCCAGCGAAGGACCAAGTGACGTGTACAACATTACGAACGAGCCGATTGTCGACGAGGGCACGCAATGCTACGTTCTTGACCCCGGTCAGTGCACAGCGGAGCAGTGGGAGTCGGTCATGAACGGAACGGCCTTGGTGCGAAACTGGATCGTTGTCGATGCCAACACTAGCTACCTGTTCCCAGATCTAGCTGGTAACGGCACATCGAGCAACGGAAGTACACCTTCCGGTACGGGCATGCCCATGCCTACTTACACCGCGGCTGCATCCGGTGGTCTCTCTGCGAGCGTGTTGGGCAGTGCCATGATTGCTGCTGTTGTAGGGAGTTTGGTGATGCTATAGTCAATGGCAAGATAGTCGCGTCAATATAAGAATCGCAATTATGCGTATACGATAATCATGGTATCTGTCGTGCTTAGACGCGCTCCAGGCAAGCAATACATACTGGCCTGTTCCACATCATCACATTGTGCACTGGTACATTGGGTGCGCGTGACGTCATGACTTCTACACGCGAACCGGTACTTTTGTCTTGCATATATGCACATTCTCAACAGTCTCGACGCGTCGCAAACCCCCAAGCAGACGTAACCCCATGACCATGTCTCGATCCACGTACTCCGCGTTCCAAAGACATCTTCTCTTCTTCTCAACACCCACGTCTCCACCCCGGCTTACCTTCGGATCAGCCCTCCGCGCAGGCGTATCAATCGGCCTAGACTTCCCCGTCGCAGTCCTACTGAGCCTATCTCTCCGGCTCATGTACGCGCCCTTCCCCTTCCTCTGGTCCCCCATTATCGTCGACAAGATCCCCGCGTCAGCACACCGCACTCAATTGAGCTCCGTCAATCTACCAAAGGGAAAAGCCGACTATACCTGCACCGAGCTTCTATCTCTTCTCAACAATAGCCCGGAGGAGAATAAAGGCAAGGGCTGGTTGAAACACAAGATTGATCAGGGGCATGTGGTGGGGTTTTGGAGTATGGCTGCGAGTGCAAGGACGCATACTGTTGGGAGGGGCGATGTCGAGAGGTTTCAACAGGGGGAGTGGGAGGAACCTGTTGTTAAGAGGAGACGGGGGAGAGATGATGTGTTGCCGCTTTGGAGGGGTGGGCCAATCTGGGTTGGTGGGCATAGTTGGGCTGTTTGGAAAGTTCTTGGAGTGAGGGTTTATGAGGATAAGGGGCGGTAGATCGTCGCATAATCTTGCGTGGACATCGTACAGAAAGAATAGAGTGCGCATTTGACTCAGACTGCGGTGAAGATCGCACAGCGAAAGCTGCGCATTTGCGCCTGCGGATGAATGTTCTAGCGGTCTTCGAAAAGTCACAGGCGGCCGTCTTCCGCAGCCTTGTTACACATGCTTAGTTCATGGCTTATTTAGCATCACAAGCGCTCATAAACCCGCTGCCAAATCTAGATCCTCGGCGGCGAAACCGGATCCGCTTTTTTCCGAAGAAAAACGTCTTTGCATGTTATCAGATCCTGACTTTGACCGCGGTTGAAGTTCGGCCGACCCGCTTTTCTTTGCCTGACAGACGCAATTCCGCGCTCACGTAAAGAACGTTGAAGATTGCTCAGAAAAATGTCAGGCACGATGGGCAGCAAACTAGCACGCGCATTGCGCTGTGGTCACTTTTGCACACATACTTCTACACGCTCTTCCAATCGCGACTGGCATTTCCACGCAGACATTCCCAGCCTCCGCCTCAAGACTCGTTGTTGAGAATTGGACGAGCACTGTCGTCATCGCGGTACCATCTCGGAACGTACAGCCAAAGCGACATAGCTGCAGAATTTGAAGTGCATTCAGCACCAGTTGACATACGCGATCTTCTGCGATAACAAAGGTGTCTCACGGTAGTCTCGAGAAGACACACCCCAGCAGGCGCTTTCCTCGGTCACGCCGTCGAACCATCTCGAAATGGAGGAACCAAGAGGCTCTTTAGAGCTATCAGGCGAGAAGCTCTCGTCTAACTCCGACCAGAACTTTGACGACAGCGACTCCCACGAAGACATGGACCGCCGCAACTCTGCCCATTCTGCGCATGCTTCCAAGCAGCAGGACTTGGAACTAGCAAAGACGAAGTCAATCGCAGAGACCATGTCTCCACTCCGCGAAGCTTTCTTTGTTGGATTGCTCTGCTCTGCTCAGTTCGTTACACAAGCAGGTCTGCTCGGCACTCTCAATATCTTGCACATCATCGGGTCCGATCTTGGTATCACCGACCCCGGTATCCTGTCGTGGCTGATAGCGGGTTATTCATTGACAGTCGGTACCTTCATCCTGTTATCTGGCCGTTGCGGAGACTTCTTCGGATACAAGAACATGTTGATCATCGGCTATATCTGGTTTGGGATCTGGATGATAGTAGCCGGCTGCAGCGTCTACATTGAAGGAAATGGTGGCCAGGTGCTCTTCATCTTTTCGCGCGTACTGGGAGGTATAGGACCGGCAATATTACTGCCCAATGCGCTTGGCCTACTAGGCGCGACGTACAACGAGGGGAAGAGGAAGGATATGGTGTTTTCGCTGTTTGGAGCATGCGCACCCGGTATGTATATCTCAATTTTCTCATGGATATTGTCTAACGTTCTGTAGGTGGTGGTATAGCTGGCGGCGCGTTCGCTGGTCTCTGGGCGCTTTTATGGTGGCCTTGGGCATTCTGGACGTTCGGCATTGCGCTGTTTTGCCTTGCCATTCTATCGATCTTCATCCTCCCCTCAGTACCGCTCGATCCGGAAGTTCGCAATCTTTCGCACAGGGAACGAGTTCGTGAGCTTGACCTACTCGGCGCAACTGTTGGCATTACCGCCATGATCTTGTTCAACTTCGCCTGGAATCAAGCGCCTGGTTTTGGATGGGGACACCCCTACATCTACGTCTTGCTAATAGTCGGCCTTCTTCTCTTCCCGCTCTTCTTTTGGATCGAGATTAAAGTAGCCAAAAAGCCTCTCATCCCATTTGATGCTCTCAGCACGGATGTCTCGTTCGTGTTGACTTGCATAGCATGTGGCTGGGCTGCTTTCGGTAAGAGTCGCCTTTCCAGATACCTTTGAGCGCATGACTAACGACAGTTGTAGGTATATGGGTTTATTACTTCATCCAAATCCTACAGCAGCTGCGTGATGAATCCCCGCTCCTCACAATGGCTCATCTCTGCCCGGTCGTGATCTCCGGCTTCATCGCTGCCGTCACCACTGGCCGTGTCATCTCGCGCATCGGCCCAGGATGGGTCATGCTTATCAGCATGCTAGCGTTCTTGACAGGCAATATTCTCGTCGCTACACTCCCCATCAACCAGATCTACTGGGCGCAAACCTTTGTTACCACGCTCATCATCCCATGGGGTATGGACATGAGCTTTCCTGCCGGCACGCTGATCATGAGCAATGCTGTCGCTAAGAAGCACCAAGGCATGGCAGCGAGTTTGGTCAACACGATCGTGAACTACAGTATCAGTATTGGAGTTGGGATCGCAGGGACAGTGGAGGTGCATGTGAACAATGGCGGAAGAACGGCGGAGGATGAACTGCACGGTTATCGCGGCGCCATGTACGTTAGCGTCGGATTGAGCGGCATGGGTGTGGTGACAAGCTTGCTGTTCCTGCTCAAGATGTGGTTGAGAGAGAAGAGGGCGCAGAAGAAAATCTGAGATTCGACTCGTAGGTAGTGTTCAAATTAGATTGAGCGTTGTTGACTTTCTTTGGCGTGCAGTTTCGCAGCTTTGTCCGCGTGCCTGCCATCTCTGAGTGATTACGTCATCGTGTCGCACCATTTCGCGATCGCAATCTCTTGTTCATCGCAGTCACCCATGTGGCACGTCCGCGCCGCACTTCAGCACCAAGATACCATAGTGCTTTGCTCAATGACATTTACCCGACCAGCTCCGTCCTGAGGAATCCAGGGCATTCAACGTGGAGTGGCGGATGATACGCACCGGATGATACCGTCAGGGTCTTTGTTACAGTCAACCGAGGGCGAGCTTATTCGCGAAATCGAAAACCGCGCAATCCACTACAGAGTAAGCGGAGCATCAACATCACTTAGTCTGCTATGCTACCGCCCAACACTCTAAGCATGAGGTCCATTATGACGCCTCACGATGACCCGCCTATCTACCAGCTGCCGGAAGAGTTACTGCTGCACGTCGCCTCTTATCTTCCCGACGCAGCTGCACCCACGACCCTCAAGGACCTGAGTCTCACGTCCCGCAGATTTCGCTCTGTCGCCCAAGATGCCCTTTACACCACAGTAAAGCTGTCCATGTCATGTGGGTGTCACCCCAAGGTGAGCTCGCTTCTGCGGCTGGTGCGTACCCTCCTGGGCCGCGCAGACCTTGCTACTAAGATCAGAACCCTGCGCATTGGGACAATTCGCAAGAATGTCGCGAAGCTTTGCGAACAGCAGGACTTCGACCTCGCGTCTTTACTCGCGCGAAGCTTGGCAAAGCTGGAACAGATGGGATATCCTGCATCGCATCCTTGGCATCGGACCGTTCGAAACTCGATAGAATCGGGATTTGCTGGACTGCTGCTCGTACTGCTTCCCAACCTCACCCACCTTGAAGTCTGGGTGAAAGATCATCCTCGCGGTCCACCTTCAGGCGAGTGCATCTCCGGGCTTTTCGGGGGAATGTTTGCCCCTGCTAGCATTATTCACGGTTGGAGCACGCTTCGACATTTGACTACGAGCGACACACACTTGCTGAAGTCCGGCATTCACTACGAGAATCTTAAAAGCCTCGATCTAAAAACGATTTCCATTGGTACCATCCTGCGTCTCAACGGTCGTGGGTGTCTACAGGGCGCCGAGAATCTTGATGATCTAGCTTTGAGTGTCTCGATACAATTTGCAGATCGTCCCCTCGTTGAGAAGGCGGAAATCCAACTCAGTGACCTTTTCGAAGCTCTCGACTGCAGCCGGCTACGAAGTCTCAAAATGCAGCTGTGAGTTTGTTAGTGCATCATATACGTTGCCTCTGCTAACATTCGCTCGCGCAGTATCAACGACAGCTATCATCTCACTGACGACCGAGATACCCAGCTTGATGCAGGCTATCTCATAGATCAACTTGATAGCATGCGAGACAGTCTAGAAAGGCTTGCCATCACGCATGAAATTACCGATGATGACTCCGATTTAGAATGGCTGCTGGAATTGTTGACGAACCAAAAGAGATCGTTTAAACACTTCACCAACCTCAAGCATCTCACCATTCCACAGTTGTTCATTTTCAATGCGGAGCCGGCAGGTTGGCTGAAAGACTGCTGCCAGCCGAGAGATTTGCCACCAAAGCTAGAGACGTTGGAGATCCTTTACCCTCAAACAGACATAGACGAATGGGTAGAGCGCTTCGAGCCCCCAGGGTATACAGACAATAGGGCCTTAGCCGTTCGTGCCAAGCTGCCCTCGGCTTTTCGGACAATCACATTAACGTGCCGCGACGAAGTTGGCTCATCTGCATCGTTCTTCATGAAGAACGTAGACGCGATCTGGCCGAAGCTGTCATTGATTCTCCAAATTCAGACGTATGTCTTCTGTCAGACCCAAGGAACTAGGTACAACTTGATAGACTTGTTCTATCGGGAAGAGGAACGCAACAAGGACGAGGAAACGACTGACAGCGCAGAGGAAACGACTGATAGTGGAGACTACGAAGAGCATTCTGGACCTCGGGTATATCCTACGACCGACAGCGAAGAGGAAACGACTGATAGTGAAAACTACGTAGAGCATTCTGGACTCTAGGTATATCCTGTGCGTAACACAGGGGAAGACAACTTCGACGCAGAATCGGACGAATAAAGACTACAAGCGAAGCCTTCTCGATCAACAGTCACTTGGTCTGGCAGCCTGCTTTCATGCCCTTATCAATTCACAGAAATAGACGCAGAGGGACTACATACAAAGCCTCCTCGATAAATTCTCAATGGATCAGACAGACTGGACGACTACAGCCTCAGTATTTGAGCCGGCGAGGCGAGGGTACGCCATGCCCGACTAGCGCACGGGCTCAGCGGTCCAGATGTTCATTGGAGGCGTTCATGCATGTTCCCGGTCAGCGATTCGAGCCGAATCCCGCCCCACCCTCAACGCTTAGCCAAGATGGTCCTGCATGCAGCAAATATTGGGCATTGCGCCTGCTTATTCCCATGGCAGTAACAATTCGCGATATCATCATCCACATGATCAATACGATGTCCGAGTACCCGGTGACATCCTGTGGCGTTCGCTTCCAGGCTTCTGAGCACGCATCTAGTATGCAGCCTAATATATCATGCAGCCAGCACGGACTACCGGTCTTGAGCGGGCAAATCCGAGCCCATCACTGAGGTAGCCTCTTGAGATGCAAGTCAATGAATGGTACTATCTACGCGGAGATCAGTCTGTGTGCGCGATGCGTCAAATCCGTCAGCCTCGCAAATTGGCGATATCTTCCACATGTCTATTCTTAGGCGTGTGCGGAGCTGGACTTCCGCATCAACCTTGGACAGTGCTATTGTAAGCTAAGCTAGACGGGCATCATGGCGTTTGCGAGTGTGAGATGAATGATTCTGGTCGAGAGGCGATGGGAACAGAGGTCAGCGTCTTGTAAGCTGACATGCCGCTAGAACCTTATCAAAGAACTATAAGTTCGAAGCTTTCCTTGCATTGAGACTCATATCAGCAACAAAGCCGCTGCCTCCACTTCTCGATCTTCGACATGAGCTTCAGGTCCAGTCTATCAGCGATTTATATCGCCGTACTCATCCTAGCGGGTTCAGTCGACTCTGCCTCTGTCACTATCAGCCGTTCAGGATGGACCGCAACGTCGGACAGTTTTCAAGC
>Ga0265797_10011905_pt1 | contig 10799 bp, 7 predicted proteins | sample P2T30metagenome_FD_192433 | JGI IMG/M metagenome (GOLD analysis project Ga0265797, IMG submission 192433) | Plant litter microbial communities from East Loma Ridge, Irvine, California - P2 T30 | ecosystem: Environmental > Terrestrial > Plant litter > Unclassified | place: USA: California... | reverse complement strand
CCAATGCTGAGCCTGACTACGAGCCTGCGTATTCTCGAGAGCACAGCCTTGATCAGTCTGTACAAGATGAAGGGTTCTATCCACCTGCCCGCCGTCATCCCCGCGGGTACGTCTCTGTGCAAGACCGACTGCATCCACATGCACACGGGTACTCACCACCACGATATCGTTACGATGAACCACGCGGTCCACAACCCGTTTATGTGGACGAGTACGGGCATCCTATGCATGACTACGAGGTCATTCGTGTACGTGGTGACACCAGGTATCGGGCCCCGTACATGCCACATCAGCCTCACCGATATGAACATGACTCATACGGATACGTCCCAGTCCAATACGAGAGACCTGCACCACAGAGATACAATAGTCGCCCTGACGACTATATGTACTACGAAGAAAGGGAAAGACCCTTGCCTAGGCGAGCGGCGGCGGCGGCAGAGAGTGATGTATACGAGCCGCCACAACCAGAAATCAAGGTGGAGAGCGTGCCTGTGCCCATGCCGCCGGAGGCGTCTTGATTTCACATTTAGCGTGGCGTTCAATCATGTAACGAATTTCGCACCTCGTTTATACCTTTTCTTTTCTACATGTGGTTTTCTCCTGGCTGGGTCATACGGACTTAATGGGTTAATCCTACCTATCACGATCAAACGGTTGGTACTATTCAGTCACAAATTCTTGTGCAATCTCTTGCTCGACTTTAATATGATGGTTTTACTTTCACGAGACTGTGTGCTCTGGGTGACTGTCAAGTCAATTCCATGATGCGTGACGTCGATCAGACACAGGCTCAGATTGCGAAAAGCTGGATGACGAGCGAGTTTTGTTATGGCACGCGTGCCTTCTATAGGGTATCAAAATGAGGACACGATGCAGAATGATAAACAGGTCTATGCGGTCGACTGAATCACTGGCTCAACTGAGGACTTCTCATCCACGCCCTGAGCAGCAGCATCAATTTTGTTTTGAGCGAGACGCTGTAATACTGTTAGTATAGTCCAGTAGCTAGACGCATGATTACGTACCAACAGATTCCTCAAGAGCACAGCAATAGTGACTTTGCCGATGGCAGGAACGTAGATGGAGGCTTTCTCTTTGACCTCGGGCGTGAAGTTCCTCTCACTGGAAAAGTTGATGCATGCGGCTCCGTCCCTCATCAACTCGAGTGGCACCTTGTACTTGTCTCCAGGTACACCACTGATGACTACATCGCTAAGTGGGAGGCAGTCGTTGAGGGTCCAGCCAGGCTTCTCCACTACCTCGTGTCTTCGCTTTCGTAGACCAACGCCTCGTGTGAATTCCTGCACATCGCTGATATCCACGCTGTAGACATGGGCACCGTCGTTGGCAAGTAGTGCTGCAAGCGGTCTGCCTACCACTTCGCTTCTGTTGATGACGGTAATGGTGCGTCCGTGCAGTCTGTTACCGTATGGCAGGATGGTGTTGTAGATTCTCAGGTACTCTAGGATCTTGATCACGGCCAGGGGTGTGCAAGGCAAGATGCTCTTCTTGGTGTTGGCAGGGTCAAGGAAGCGAATGTTTTGGTACATGTTGAAAATGTAACGATGCGACAGTCCTTCCACGTCCTTGTCGATGGAGACAATCTGCTGGAGATATTGGTCCTGGCGGTTACCGAAGATAGGGTAGTAGACAATGATACCGTCCACGGCAGCGTCGTTGTTCGCTTCGATGAGGCGGTCCTCAAGGAGCTCGCGGTCGACTTCGCGCAGGTCAAATGCGAAGCCACTACACTGAGGTTAGTAGGCGGCTTTCACCCGACTTCCAGCCAAAGCCTCAGCCATAGAGGAACTGAGTATCGACTAGTGGACGCGCTCACTTTTCAACACAAGTCTTGCCTGTCCATTCTGCGTATACCCTGGCGGCAGGATCTGCGCTGGAGAGGAAGCCAACGAGTAGCGGCTTGCGCGGAATCTTACTTAGACCATCGCGCACCTCGTCCAAAAGACCCTTGGCGATGTTGTTCGCAAGGATGACTTTGCAGTTAGGTTTATCGTCGGCCATGGCGGGGTAACTTTGCTGTTCTGGGGATAATGGGCAGCGCAATAGTCGACGATTGGAATAGTAGATCCAAGATATGAGTCGGTTCAGAGAAGACGATTTATTTCACAGCACGGGGCCACAGGGACCAGTCAAGCCTCCTCCATCGGGTCAATTAAACACACTTTCCTCACTGCCGACACTTCCCATTAACTTTTTTTGCGCGACCCGCCCCACCCTTCCGATACCGGCCAATCAGCAGCACCGCAACTCCGTAACGTCATTGCCGCGACTGTGCAACTTTCTGAATCGCGTGCTTCGAGGCATACGGCAACACATTGCAACCTACCGCACCCGCGACGATCAACATGTCAGATGCTCAGCAGTATCTGCTGGACTTTGATAGGAACAAGAAAGAAGCCACGGCGACTGCTCAGCGGAGCGCGACGCGTATGTACGAGTTCCGGCGGGGCATCTGGCGGGATGAGGGCTGATTGTGGACAGGACTGAAGAATGGCGAATTGAAGCTTATCAGCCTGGTCACTGACCTTGGGGAATACTTGAACAGTGAAGATGGAGCCACACGGTCGAAGAGTACGTATCGCTCTGGAATCTAGTAGGAGCTGGGCTAATTCATCGTAGCGATGTCGTACCTTGCGGAGGTACTCGCAGCCGTCCCACAGAAGGTCCTTTCCCTCCAACAACGTACGTGAATCCGCGATCGCTCAGCCCATACTACATTGTTCCCCGTACACATCTATCGCATATCGCAGACCAAAACGGTCGTTGGTACTGGGGCGTAGCATTAGTTATGGATTACATTTCCAGGGCGAGAGCATTGTACCATGAGATAAAACCAGGCTAACGGGAAGCTTAGGGAACCTGCTCTGCGACTTCACCCTTTCCCGAACCGAAGACAACGAAGGCCTCGGGTCATGCGCAAAGGCACTCCTGGCGCTGGAAGAGCTGGGGAAGTGGGACGACCAGCGGGTAGTCAGCATCGTTGAGGCACTCCTCACCAACACACATCCGCTACGGCAATACAAGCAGCAGAGCGAACGCTACCCGGTGCTGCGCCTGATCGATACGCTCATGGCGAAATACCGCGACGCCCTCCGAGCCCACCACGATGCGACACCAGACTTCTTAGGACGCTTCATATCATACTTTGACGGAGAGAAAGATCCTCGGAACTTGATGGTCGTCTTCTCGATACTCAGGGTCCCGATGACGGAATGGAACATCGGCGGAGATGCACAGGACCTGTTTGACGCAGTCTTCAACTACTTCCCAATTACCTTCAGGCCGCCCCCTGATGATCCGTATGGCATCACAGCGCAGGACCTGAAGGATCGCTTGCGAGATTGCATTTCATCCACGGCCGACTTTGCGCCATATGCGTTCCCTGCGCTTCTGGACAAGCTCGATTCCACATCGATGAACACCAAGCGAGACGTTCTATCAACGATTACAGCCTCAGCGACCGAGTACGGACCAAGAACAGTATCTTTATACGCGGTCACGCTATGGGACGCACTGAAGTTTGAAGTCTTGAATGTACAAGAGGAAGACCTGGCGAAGGAAGCGCTCGCAGGCCTAGCCGCAATTGCAAGGACACTATCGAAGGGTACCCCAGGATCACTCAATGCATATCTCAAACCTGTTATCAAGGAGTGCAACGAACACCTCGAAGATGCACCCACGAAGCAATCTCAAGCTTCCGCAAGGTTTCTCGAAAGCATCGCCAATGTGTCTCCCGAAGTCACTAGCCTCGTACTGGCCGGTGTGCTACCGAACCTATTCTTACTATTCCAGACAGCTGACACCATGGCAAAGCGCCGAGGCTTACTGGAAGTTCTCGTACAATTAGTAAAAGCTAACATCGACGTCTATGGTGACTGGAGAAAGATGGGTCCTGGTGGAGAAGAAATCAGCAACAATGCGCTCGCTCAGTTCCGAGACCAAGCGCTAGAAGTCATGTTGAATGGTCTCGAGACGGCCCCAGCCAAAGAAGTGTCGTTCAGATTAGTCTGTCTTGATGGACTCATCCAGCTATCAAAAGCGCGAGGTCTACTTAGCGATGACGACATCGGCAGAATCATTCAGCTTTTGCATTCCATCGTCATCCACGAAGAATCACATGGAAAGGACGAGGTCAAGGAAGCAGCCATCAACGGTATCGTTGAGATTGCACACCAGAAGCCACAGGTCGTAGTCGAGAAAGCATTCCCGGCTTTCCTTGCGCAACTACCAGACACCGACGCGGACGGGTCGAAAAGCTACTCGACCGTCCTCGAAGCTTTTGCCAAGCTGGCCAGCGAGGAGCAGGTATTTGACACGGTCATACTGCGACTCAAGAACAAGTTCAGCGCCGCAGTTCAACAAGGCGCTTCTTCTACATACATCGTCGCGCTTCTGTCCGCGATGTTGTATGCCCTCAAGAAGGGCGAGAACAAGCTGTCGCAGGGCTCAGACAGCTCCACTTACTACAAGGACATCGCGTTGCCACTCATCGAACGCGCATCAAGTTCTGATGAAACACATCCAGCGGCTTTTGACGATGAGACCACACTCGATCTTGTCGGCCGCATATGCAACTTGATCATCCGGTACCTTCCTACCGAACAGCAGAATAATGTTGCTGCGGAGCTGTACACCTTATTCCGCGGCAAGCCACAAACTGAACTTCCACCCTTCAGTCTCGACGCTGGTGTGGGAGCGAACAAGACGATGATCGTCTCGACACACCTCCTCGCTTCCCTCCGCAGGGACGCGACGCTACCTTGCGAATTACAACTTTTGATTTCTTCTCTAGCAAACTACGCTCAGCAGCCCTCGTTATCCCTACCAGTTCGATCAGCATCCCTTCGGCAGATGTCTCTCATCATCAACAAGTACTATACCAGCGCTGCACTTAAGACATGCATGGATCCTCTCGTCGCGGACTTTGATCTTCTCAACCCGGAGAAGCTTGATCCGCCACGGATACGCATCATCTTCGCGTGCCTCAAGGGCATTGTATTGCGGAGCAGCCCTGCGCTGAACACATTGTATCCGACGCTCTTGTCCCTGCTATCACATCCGAAGTATGGCAGTACCGTCGCTCAAGGTTTCACAACTCTTTTGCAACCCGACGACCTTCTCACTAAGGAAAACCACTGCCAAATCCTTGGTCTACATAAGCATAAGAGCTTTGCGTTACTGGTACCGAACATCACAAAATCATTCCGAGAAGCGGATGCCCAGACGAAGCCCAATTATCTCATCGCACTGAGCGGAGCACTGAGATGGATGCCGTTTGAGATAGTAGTCGAGGAAGTTGGTCAACTCGTTACCCTGCTTCTCCAATCTCTGGACCTCAAGGGCGTGGACGTTGTTAAGGAGGCTGCAATCGGCACTCTCACTTCAACTCTCACGGAGAAGCCGGAAGTGCTCGAGGAGCATGCTGGTGCACTCATCTCCCGTCTTCTGAACAACGCTACCGTTACGAAGGAAAACAAGGCTACGCCACCACCGCCAGCAGTGAGGGTAGCAGCTTTGAAATGTCTGCACCTGGTTGCAGAGAAGTTCAAGGAAGAGAGAATACTAGGCTACCGGAGAGAGGTCGTTAGGAGACTCATTGCTGCTCTGGATGATGGGAAGAGAGATGTCAGAAGTGCGGCGGTGAAATGCCGGGCGAAATGGTTACTGGCTGATGAACCGGACGATGATTAGACAGTAGACAGGGCATTATTAGATGATAAAGTCTGAACATCACTCGAATCGATTTGACTTTTGAGACGCCTATAACTTGCTACAAACGTGCAGATTGGTATAGTCTCGCCCAACAGTTGAACGCCAGAGGCACCCTTAACGCCGCCCATGCAGTTACATCTCATGTCTTGATACATTTCATACTCTGGCCTTCTTGGGCGTCTTCTCCTCCTCCTCGCCTTCACTCGCCGTGTCCTCGACACCAACCTCCTCGTCATCCTCGTTCCTTCCTCGCTTGAGACCCTTCATCTTCCTCGTCTGCAGGTTGCCAAAGTCTTGCTTGCCAAGATGCACCTTGGCCACCTTGTCACCCATCATATCAGTGTCAAAGTTCTTCTTGGTGCGCGGCTCAGCACCCTTGGGCTTCTTCAGCGCCTGCTTCATCATATCCGGGTCAGGGAACATTTCGCGGCCGAGGGTAAAGTCCATGCGCGGGCCCATCTCCTCGACTTCGATGCGCGGTAGCTTTTGGCCGGAGCGCTTGGTGCGGAGGAGGTAGAAGCGGAGTTTTATTTGCGGGTTGGGGAGCGCGTCGGTGGGTTCTTCGGCGGAGACGGAGATGAGGTATTGGAGGCCTTCGACGTCGACTTCGGTTGCGTCTTGGCCCTTGAACAGGTCGATGAACAGGCTCTTGGCTAGTGTGTATTTGGTTTGGTTGGGGTCCTCGAAGACGGTGCCGTGGAAGCTGATTAGTGGCTTGAGACCGATGGAAGGCTTCTTGTTCTTAAATTGCTGCAGCGTCCGGAAAGTCTCTGCGTTGATGTACAGCTCCAGCATGTCCAGCATCTTGTATGAGAATGTTCTTGCCAGTGTCAAGCAGTGTGGTCGCTTCTTGGAGTGTAGAGAGAGGACGAGGAGCGAGGTGTCGTTCTTCTGGGAGAAGAACTCGAGCGAAGTTGCATCGTCGAAGGGATGGATGTCGTTCTTCTTGGTGAAGCGCTCGATGAAGGGTCGCTTGATTGTGCAGAGGTCGGCGACGGCGAGCTTGAGGATCTGAGACGTCTTCTGGCCAGAGACGAAGAGCGTCGTCTTGGGGTTCTCGTTCTGTTGCGGCTCGCGCTTTGCCATTGCGCGCTTGGCGCGGGCATTCTTGGGTTTGCTAGAGTGGCATGTTAGAGTCGCTCATGCGTGCAGAAGCGGTATTCATCTTTACGTACACCGTCTTCAGCATCTTGTCGTTGTTATCTGGGTTGGTTGCTGATGCCGAAATCTTGGCTAACAAAAAAGTTCCCGGGATCAACGGCGCCGGAGACACGTTTCGCCGATCTGATAACGGAGAAGCAGGCCATGGCGGGGTGATTCCGCAATTCGGCCTCTGACGTGATTTCACAGGCGCTTTGCTTCGGGCGGCAACTAAATATTAATCAGATCATACCATCCTTCCAGCACTCTTGCCGCATACAATCCCCACAATCACAACGACACCACGCCCATAGACCAGCCAGGCAACTACACGTCCGCTACACTCGATCAACCGCCCCTTCCTCGACATACGATTAGCATTATGGCTACCATGCAGGAGATGCCCGACGAGTCGGCTTTCCAGTCGACCGTATCCGCGCTCCCACCTTCCACCCTCGCCATCATCTACTTCCACGCGCCATGGGCCAAACCTTGCGAGCAGATGGGCGTCATCCTGAAGACGCTCGCCAGCACATACCCCGCCGATGCGCCGATAAAGTTCCTCTCCCTCAACGCCGAAGAGCTGCCCGAGGTCTCTGAACAATACGACGTCACAGCGGTCCCATACATCGTTTTACAGAAAGACGGCAAGACCCTGGAGACAGTGTCGGGCTCAGATGCATCCAAAGTACGAGCCGCAGTCGAGAAATACGCCGGCGCAGGCAGCGGCCAATCCTCGAGTCTACCACCCGCGCAAACCGTCACACGACCACAGGAGAACGGGGATAGCACAGGCAAGAATCTCGCTGGGTACGCGCCTGGCTCCCAGGACCCCAAGACGGCACCCGACTACAGCGCGGGCGAGCACCGAGAAGGCGAACAACAGACAAACAAGGATGAACTGCACAGGAGGCTAGGCGAATTGGTCAAGGCAGCGCCAGTTATGCTGTTCATGAAGGGCACACCAAGCTCGCCGCAGTGTGGCTTCAGTCGGCAGACAGTGGCGATCCTGCGTGAGAAGGGCATAAGGTACGGCTTCTTCAACATCTTGGCCGACGACGAGGTTCGCCAAGGACTGAAGGAGTTCGCCGACTGGCCAACCTTCCCACAGCTGTGGGCAGATGGCGAACTAGTAGGCGGTCTTGATATCGTAAGTCCATCATCATGAGCAACCTCGCGTCTGTACAGACACTAATAATCCGCAGGTCAAGGAAGAGTTCGAGAACGATCCCGATTTCCTCTCCCAGCACGCCGCAGGTGCCCCCAAGACGGCAGCTTAGAGAGTTGCAACCACCTACCTCATTTAAGTAAGGGTTTGAACACACGTTCTGCAATCTACATTGGGATCAAGCCCGGACTTCGGCCACATTCTAAAGCAATGTAGACTTCTGGGACATTTACTTCCATTGTCTTTTGTAGGTTGGTGTTCAATCTACTCCTTGGATGGTATGCAACGAACAAAGCACGCGAACTCGACGAAACGAAGGGAATGTAAATATTAGGAGCACCAGGGGAATCTGAACAGGGGATCAAACATACGGAACACTAGGGATCTTGAAGCCAGACACGCGAAAGGCGCATCTGGGAGGCGATAATGATGATGGTAGTTCCGCAGGCAGATACGCCAAGGGGTCCCGATTCTGTGTAGACCTTGACCGATGTCGTGGTTATGTTTGTTGGTGCAAATACAGCGTTGGATTGAAAAGTGGGCTGTTCGGTAGTCTTCTCGAATCTAAAACTTCTTTTACGTTCTGTCATAACTCTAGGAAAACTCTTGGCCTGTTTAGCCTTACCTTATGTCGTTGATAGGCCTAACATAATCTTACTACTTTTATGGTTAGTGTTCTATTCTGTCCGAAAAAGTAAAACGTTGTTTCAAGACGTTTTCGAAACAGTGGTAGCACGTTTTGGGACCTCACTGCAGTCACACTCTGCTGGTCAAGTCAGATGGAGAACGTTACTATCATGCCTTCGGCAACGCTCATTCAAGGGATACTCTACACGAGAAAAGCGATCAGTCCGATAGGTGAGCGTAGGCACCAGAAATGTGTAATCGATGCGTTGACATGGAGCAAGATCGATCGCGAATTCTATGATGAGCGTCTAGCGCGTTGTTGTTCCGATACGGTTCCCCGCCCGTCGCTGCCCATTCCACCTCACCGCAACACTTTTTTTCTCATCATAGATCATTGATTCTTGGGAAGAAACTCTAGTCTGGACACTTACAGGCTCTGGAGAGCACTGCACACCATATGTGTCTCACATAGTAGCATGACTGTATGCAGGGGCAGCGGTAGGACGTCTTCAACCACGCTTCGGACTCCGACCCCTAAGCACGGCAAGTCAGTCGCATGCCGCCAAAACTGCTTTATCTGGGTGTCAGCCTTGTTGGAGCATGACCTACTCGCCCCCACGTTAGATTTTGATCAGTTCACGGTACTATTCTCTAACCATTACCCTCCAAGGCTCCGGCTCGGCCGATTATCGATTGATCGCGAACACGTCAAGTAAAAAGAACAGATAACAGCGAACATGCCGTCAACATACTCACAGCCAGTTTCCAAAATACCGCCAACGAAGCCCGACACGAGATCTCTCCCTCGAATCCTGTGTCTGCACGGCGGCGGCGTCAACGCCGCTATATTCAAAGCGCAATCGCGATCCCTCATCCGCCATCTTCAACACTCCTTCCGCCTCGTATGGGCCGACGGCCCTTTTTTCTGCGATCCACACTCAGACATCATCGGCGTGTACAGCGACTACGCGCCTTTCCGACGCTGGCTGCGATGGCTTCCCGAACACCCTGAGATCGATGCGGACACATGTATTGAAGAGATCGGATACGCGATGCGCACAGCAATGGAGGACGACGATCGGGAAGGCGGCACAGGCGAGTGGGTAGGCCTGATGGGCTTCAGTCAAGGGGCGAAGCTTTCTGCAAGCCTACTCCTTGAACAACAAGCGAGGGAAACACAGGCGCGCAAAGAAGGCACGAAGATCGCTACTGGTATCACGGGGATCTCAGGCATAAGGTGGAGATTCGGAATACTACTGGCTGGTCGGGCGCCTCTGAGCAATCTGAACCCTGAGCTTATGAAGAGTGAGGCTCTTGTAAGTGCGGGCGACATATCGGAAGGGTTTCAATTCTGCAGAGAGGTGGACGAGGAGGCTACACTGCATAAACCCACACTGCATGTCCACGGCATGGCGGATCCAGGACTCCACCTTCATCGGAAATTACTACACGAGTATTGTGAAGACTGTACGGTCACATTGGTGGAATGGGAAGGCGCACATAGGATACCGCTCAAGAGCATGGACGTTGATCGCGTAGTTGACGCGATATATGATATTGCTGAGATGACGGGGGTGAAAGTCTTGAGGACGGTTTGAGATGATGAGATGGCAGCTGAAATGAATGATTTTAATGAGGATGAGTCGCGCTGCCAGCAACGTTCCGGTCAAACAGACCTTCGAGTGATCATTCTCTTCACGTTATTCGGTAAAGACTGTTAGAATTACGTGCGCATGAGGATAACGCCCGTCTTGACTTCACGCTGTTCCATCACGAGCCGGAGATTTCCAACTATTTGATCAAACACTCTGATACTTGTAGGTATATGGGTTTTGCAATCTTCATCAATAACAGTCAAAACGACGACTTCGTGCCTGGTCAGATCCCAGGCCCAGGACGAGCAGTCCTCGGTATTCCGATAGCAAAGAAGCTCGGTTTCCCTTTCGCCATTTATCCCTTGTGACCTGGCCTTGCGTGGCGACATCGACGCTTGGTATCCGACAATAACCCAGACACTGAGATGACTGAAGAACGGAACCACTGTCTCGAGTCGATGAACCCAGCTCTCTGGCAGGTGATGCCCGCCTCGTTGGCAGTGTCACGTCAAAACCGCAGACCGCTACACGTT
>Ga0265797_10011904_pt1 | contig 10800 bp, 11 predicted proteins | sample P2T30metagenome_FD_192433 | JGI IMG/M metagenome (GOLD analysis project Ga0265797, IMG submission 192433) | Plant litter microbial communities from East Loma Ridge, Irvine, California - P2 T30 | ecosystem: Environmental > Terrestrial > Plant litter > Unclassified | place: USA: California... | reverse complement strand
CCTTCCAACTATGCTCAACTTTCTAGATCATACAACAAACACCCGCCAGTCCTAAAATTATACACAAAAGCCTTGCCCACAGCACCCTCCCCACCACCTTCTAGTGCCTTACTCTCCAGCCACCTAGTACGATACCCTAGCAGCAAATCATGCAACTCCTGCAGATACTTGCGCTCCGCAAGCGGCATCCTTTGGATAAAGTAACGCCAGGATTCTGGATCGCTGAGCCGCGTCTCCTTTATTAGGGTCATTACTTCTTCCTTTGACTCGATTGCAGCAATGGGGGCGGATTGGAAGGCCGAAAGGAGTTCTGTGGAGCGAGATTGCGCGGCTTCGACAATAGACCATTTGTTGGACTTTTTAGAGCGGTGCTGTGCGATGAGAACGTCGACGGGGGATTTGGATGTGTTTGCTGTGTTTGTGGGTTGGGGCGTGGCCTTGATAAGGCGGGCGGCTGTTCCCTCGCGCTCTTCGCGATCGCGGAGCTCGTTGCGGAGGTAGTTGAGCAATTCGGCAGAGCGCATGTCTGTGTCTTCCTTTTTAGCAATAGATTTGACTTTAAGCTCGGGCTTGTCGGGTGCGACGCCATGTTTGATGACAATGACCCAGCTGTGTCTGTCCTCGCGATAGTGACGCAAGATGTCTTCAACGGAGTGGGCGTCGACGGCAAGCTCGGCGGTGTAGCCGTGCGAGATCAGATCTGCGACCATCTTGACGCCCGTGGAGCGAAGGACGTTGGGGTCGAAACTAGCGACGAGGCAATCACAGCGGCGTGGCATCCAGGATATCGATGGCGCGTCTTCCTCGGCGTGTTTTCGTAGAAAATTTGACCTCTCAGGTTTCTTGATGTATCGGTTCATGGAGGCAACGAGTCTGTCCCAACCTAGATTAACGCCGACAGCATGGTATGCCGGTGTAGGATGAGCATGGCTTGGGCCCCGTGGTCGGTATTCTTCGATCAACTTGTCGTACCGTCCACCTGCTGCAAGCACCTCTCGTTGCTTGGTATCGAACAAGCATTGGAATAATATGCCGCCCGAGTAGTACCTTTCATTGAAGCTACTGAGTACGCTTATGTAGACTTTGCGTTTTATGTTCCACAGCTTCATGTAGTCGATAACGGAGGTGAGGTGCGCAAATATGGCATGTGTCCTGTCGATGTACTTTGTGCCTTCAAAGAGCCGCCGTAGCTTTGCAAAGGCCTTCTCAGGCGTGTCACGCCAGTCGAATCGTGCTAGGTCATCTAGTGATGTAGATGGAATACCAATATCCGAAGAGCGCAAATCATTGCGGATAGACTGCCAATTGTTTTTGCCAATATTCAGCTTGCTAAGCACAGCTTTGACTGCCGCACGTTTTGGCGCCTTGATCCTGCAGAACTCCATGATCATGTCCAGTAGATCGGCGTGATTGATGTGAAAGCACATCTGTGTCGACCGGAACGAAGGAAACTCATCAATGATCTCGTCGACGACCTTTAGTACCTCGGCTTCCTTAAGAGCCAGGTCAAGTGTATTGTATGATACAATGTCAAAGTCCGCCTCTCCATTACTCCGCGGAGCACTTCCAGTAGAGTTTTCACGGTAGACTTGACCAATTGTGAACGTCTTTTCGAGGAATGCGCCCCCACGGCCGATGCTTCGCGCATAAGGCAATGTCAGATCATAGGGGAGTTGAACAAGAGTGCCGGAAGGGTCGAATAGTTTCACGACATTGCTGTTCGCATAATGATCTGACCAGGGCAATATCACCTGGCGTTGTATCTCGACAGCCCCATGGCTTCGAAAGACCATTGCCAATCTATCCCTGACAAGGTTTTGTAGTAAAACGTCATTGGATTTGAGGACCTGCGTTGTTGCACTTAGATCCCAGGCATGGTCTCTCGCCTGCGTATCAGGCTTTTGCGAGAATAGCGCGGCCATCATCTTGGCGTAGTGTGGAGAATTACGGTCAGAGAGCGCTTTGAGGGCCTCCTTAATGGCCTCGTCTTCCATCTGAGCGGGTACTTTACCACTTCTTAGAAGTTCGGTGCAGCCAGGTCGTTCTGATGGTCGGTGGCTGATAAGAGACATGATGATGCTTCCTTGGAGTGATTTTTCTGGGGTTTCAAAGTCCGGCGGAAGGACATGCTTCCGCTCCCGCAATGACCGAATCACTTTATCTCTTTCCATAGCCGTCTTCAGAGGAAAACACATCTCGAAGAAGATGATACCCATGGAGTACATGTCAACCTTATTGTTGTAGTCACCAGTAGCACTGGAGCTTATCTCAGGAGCCACATAAAGCGCCGTTCCGACGCTCCGCGTCATGTCGCTACCATCTTGGGCACCACTAGAGGACTTTGTGTCAGGTCTCTGGTACTGTCCACTCGTCGCCAGTCCAAAATCACCAATCTTAGGGATCTTAGCCATGTCAATGAACACATTGTCCGGTTTCAAGTCGCGATGAATGATTCCATGCCCATGAATGTGAGCAAGACCTTCCAAGATTTGGCGAAACAATCTCCAGTATTCATCGGGATCATCATATAAGCCAGTACGAATGAGATCGCGAAGGGTTTGCTTCTCGCAAAATTCCATCTGGATGTACAAAATCGACTTTGATGGTCTTGTCGGATTTGAATCGGACATTGTGCGTTTTTTTACCGCTGGTGAATGTGGTCCAGCACTTGGCGTTCCTGAATCGTCTTCTTTGTGTGTGTCAGTATGAGCTTAGTAGATCTTGGTTTGCATGGTGCGTACCTGAGTCGGATCCAAAAACAACGGCACCATCATCACCATCTGATTCCGCATCTGATCCAAACTCGATCTTAGGATATTCACTGGAACTGATAAAGTCTAAGCCACCAGCGCTCCTGTTATAGCCATTACCGTCAGTAGTTGTTCCTGGGGAGATATCTGAACCTGATTCTAAGTCGGAATCATCTTCGTCTGAGGTAGCTGAGTCGTCGTCCTCTGCGTTGGCTTCCGGCCAAGCGGTATAATAACGTACCACGCAGCTGTGGTTGAGTCGCGAAAGCAGCATAACCTCTGAAAGAACTTCGCTCAGTGCAGCTGCTGACTTTTGTTTGATCTTCTTAATGGCATATAGGCGACCGTCGACTTTGTTCCGGGCCTTCACGACTTCACCATATCCACCCTTGCCTAACCGACCCTGTTCGACCCAATCATTCGAATATCGCGAGTACGATGGAACGACACCAGAAGAAGACTCGCGTCGTAGCCTATACCGACCCATGGAAGTTGAAGAATTCCGAGATCGCGCAGGTGTCGGAGATCGTTCATACACATCCACATCATCGCGTAAGAATTCGCAGGGGATGAGATCAAAGGCAGAAGACCGTTTCTTGGGATCAGGTTTGAAAAATTTGCGCATGACTTCCTGCAACGGCTCAGAGCAACCGAGTGTGTCCGATAACTCCTTGGGCGAGTGGTACTTCTCAGGAGCATCGATCCCAAACAGCATCTGGAGGAAGACGACTCCCATGTCCCATACGTCTGTCTTGCGAGTCTGACGATCGTCTTGCGTAAGCTCAGGGGCTGTCCAGTAAGCTGATCGTGAAGCCGGTGTTGACTGCTGATCCGAACAAAGATCTCTTAGGCGATGTAGTGTATCCTGAAAACTCGCATCGGCTAGGTGTACTGTGATGCCGCCACTGGGGACCCTTTTGAATAATATGTTGTGAGGGTGGACGCGCTTGTGCACCATACCGCTCCTATGGTAGAAGTCCAATGCCTCCAACAGCTCGATAGTCCAAGACCGGACTCTTGCAACTGGGACTGGTCCGTCATCGGCGAGTAGCTCACCTAGCGAGCCTTTGTTCGCGTGCTCCATCAGAATGCTGATCTCCCATCCAGAGTCCGGCAAATGCTCTACCTTAAAGTCTAGCACCGTCATAATAGCGCTCTGCCGCAGCCGCTTCAAATCCTCCATGTCGTCTTCAAACCCCATGATTGCTTTCTTCAGTTGGGGATCATCAGACCCGTTCCCACTGCCTACTCGAGCACGTTTCAGTACCAACATGATTGTAGCGTCGTTCCCTATCGGCTTCACCAGTAATTGTTCCGTGAGAGGTCCAGAACGGAAAGGAAGTGGGTTTTCAACTGCGCTGAATTGGATTGTCGTGTCTTCGTGCTGAATTGTTACCGTTCTATCGAAGGAAATGTAGTTGGCATTGTCTCCACTGGGGAAGTACGACGGTGGAGTACTTGCGGATACGCGGTTTCTCTTACGCTTCGCCATCAAGTCGTTCCGCCGCATCTCGTCGCCGACCTGTTGCTGGAGCAGACGCTCTTCCTCGGCCTTCTCTTCGTCCCGCTTCTTCTGTAATTGCTCTTCTTCTAACCTAACTTGCTCGGCTGCCGCAGCTTCTTGAACGGCTCTTTCAGCATCCAGATTTTCGTACGTACCGTCAGTTTCGCGGACGGCTATCTCGTCTTCGAGTATTTCTTGGATAGCGGATGCTATATCGTACATCATGACTTCTCCGACCAGTTCCTGCGGGCGAGTTTTGATCAAGTCATAGAGCTTGTCCCAAGTATTCTTCCTTAAGCTGCTGCAATCTTCCAAAGTGAGGGTAGGTAGCGATTTGGGGTAAGTGGCCGTAATTTTGGCGCATAATGTGACAAAAATCTTGTCGTTAGAGAGCGACGTTAGCTTGAGGCGCAACACGCGATCCGTAGTTTTCTAATTCAGTTAGCAATTGGGTCGAATCGAAGCTTGAATCATTGTGATGCCATGGTATGAGTTAGCGTCATGCGATGCAGGGCACATGTTGAGAAGGGGCTGTTGCAAGAAGACGACCAAACATGCACGAAGAGCAACTTACACTCCATGCCCCTCTAGCCTCTGATTCCACAAAGTCGTCCATGAAGACAGCCTTCAAGACTTCGCGCTCATCTTCCTGTGCCTTCTCGTAGGTTTCAGAGGGTTGCGAGAAGAGCGGTGGCCGCACGGGCGGCGACTCCCCGAGTGGACTTGTCGCGTCCATGCCGTCGAATCCAGTCGGCATAGATGCATTTTGCGTTTGTTTCTTGTTCTTTGGTGTTTTATGCGGTGCCATAGTGGGCTAGTTGTGGAATGTTGAATAGGCCGTCATATATGGTATGTATTGACGGAGAGTAGCAGCCGTAGCCGCTGCCCTTCACACTGCAGACATTTCGACTCGTAAAAAGAAGGGTAAATAGATAGAGGTGGTGACGATATGTGGAAACCTGCTGGCCAGCGCATGTACGAAAGTAGCGGTCGGTGGGGGGCGATGATATGTTGGCGAGCCCCGCCGCTGGGTATGGGACCGTTCCCGCGCCATCCCTGCAAGGACGAGCCGCTGGACGCGACTTCCTCATGCCTCCAGCTCCTGGGCGCACAACAAACACATGCACCATCGCACCTTCCCTTCTCTGGCAAATACGCTAGACCCAGTCGCATAGTGCTTGCCATTAATACGACTCACTGCTGGCATCCGACGTGTTCGACCGTGGCCGATGCAGCTTGTAGCCCTCGTTTCCAGCGAGTAAACAACACACCAAACAATCCCGCGACTGCGTCTCCCCTCGTCGCAACCGAGACCACCGACAGTCTCCACCACCTCTCTCGCCCACAGCCCGCATTTGAACCGGCGCCCCAGAGGAAAACGTCGTCATGTTTTCCTGGATCACGGGACCGCGTATCACGAATGTGATTGAAGACCTACAGCCTGGTACGTCGCATTCAAGTGCGCGCCTACCAAGGCTTGCTAACGCCGCCAGAAAACAACTACGAGTCCACGTTCATCGAGCCACCAGAGACGCCCGCCCACCAATTCGCCGTCAAGGCCTTCAAGCATGCCATATTCGGAACGCCTGCCCCGGAAGACACCAAGGACGCCGTAAAGAAGAGCGAAAGAAAAGCAAGGGTAGACGCGGCCAACGCAAAAGCTTTCGAGTTGCGCGCGCCAAGAGAGAATGGCCCGCCCATATCCCCCTCCAAACAACCAGGTGGCATTCTCATGACTCCAGGCACAGCTAGCAGGGGCAGGAAGCAGGTGTCCTTCGGCTCGCAAGTGGTGGACAATGAAGGCAAGCGCGGCAACATTGGCAAGAGTGGTATACCCAACGACTGCCCCGGCAAGTTTCCCAGCCCATGGACACCCGGCACGCAATTGAAGCTGGACGCCGAGAGTGAAAAACGGCCACGCACTAGGCTTACCGAAGCCCTTCTTGACGCACGAACAACCACGCAACCCAAGTCGGGACAAAAGCCGAAGGCGAGGGATGACAGCGACATCACAATGGATCTGGGAGCGCCAAGGTCCGAGTCTGGTAAATACTGGAAGGAGCAGTACGAGAGCTATGCGGACAAAAGCGAAAAGGAGATGAAGAAGGTTATCGCGAAGCAACAGCTGGCCAAGAAATTCGCCATGAAAAAGGATGGCGAAGTCACCGAACTAGCGAATAAGCTCGATCAAGAACGTAAACGGCACAGACAGCGGGAGAAGGATCTGGAGCAGCAGAACAAGGACTTGCAAGAGCGACTCCGCCTAGCTATGGCCGAGAGCATGTCGTCAAGCATCGAGGTTGCAACCCTCAAGGCACGAGTGGCCGTCTTGGAAGAGTCGACCTCCCTGCCTTCTTCCGACCTTCCAAAAGGCAAAATCCCATTTGACATTTACGAGGATGCTAGTAAAGATCACCCACAACCTGCTGAGCATGGTTTGGACGTCGACCCTGAGATTTCATGTAGCATGGCGTCATCTACCAAGGAGAATACATCGCCAAGGCTTCGCCGCCAACGCCGTGGTACTATTCCTGACTTGCTAAATCGACCGGTCCTCCCCTCCAGGCTTGGTACAGCCGAGGGCGAAGCTTCTGTCATTCTGGGCAAGCCGCCTCGTGCACCTCAACGGCCTTTCGAGGCGAACCTGGACAAAGCCCTCGCATCCACTCAACAGGACCAGCCGCCGAAATCGCCCTTGAAGATCCGCAGGCCTGAACCAACCAAGGAGAACAGTGCGCCCAAATCACAAGCTGAAATACCTCCATCAAGTCCGCTGCCTGTGCCATCACCAGGCATGGATCCATGGATGGATGTGAACAACAGCTCGATAGCACAAATGGACAAGATGGCAATGCCCGTTTCTTCTGGTCAACCCTACACTAGACCTGAGTGGAATCCACCGCCTCGCCAGCATCGCGTTTCCAAGTCAGTATCGCAGTCTAAACAGACTGAAACTACCAGACAACAGGAGAAGGTCGCAGTACTGGAAAAGGGCGAAAAGAAAGCCGATCCATCAAGGCGTAGGGAACGCACAGCTGAGAAGGCTACCCACGCTGCAGAGCCCGGAGCAACGTCCATGATAGCTAAGAAGGAGGAGAGAGACAGCTCCGCTGCACCAAAAGTCGAATCACAGAAAATAAACAACGTCATATCTCACCACTCTCCCACCGGCCCAAAGTTTGACCTCTCCAAAGTTACCGCCCAGCATGCAGAAGGATCTGCAGAGGTGAGGGAGGACCGGAGTAAACTGACGCAGGTTGACCGAAAGGAGCTGGCAAGACGCCGACTTGCGGACAGGAAGAAAGTGAGGAAGAATCCTATTGCATTTGTCTAATCCGACTGTTGATAGCCAGTTGGTGTTGGCGTTATCTGGTTCACTGGGGTTTGGTGTTTCGTTTCACGAGTAGGCATTGTATTGCGTTGCCTAACGGGAGTTTGGCTTGTTTCACGTATATCCATTTTGGGCTTTCACGATACCTGATCATGCTTTTGTTTACAGCATTTCAAATTCATTTTCATACACTGCTACGCTCTTAATGCATAGTGGGTATCATTCCAAACGCCTTTCGAAAGTTGACAAAATGCTATGCAGGGTATGCAACTCTGGTTCTCATCCCCCGCGCCTCTACCGCATCCCCTCGGCGATCTCTTCCAATGCCTTATACACGGGCACCGTGCACTTCTCCAACGCACCCCGTTGGAAAGACGTCATCTTCCCCAACACATACTTGCTAACCACATTCGGATCCCTACTCTCGGGCCTCCCTATGCCAACGCCAACGCGCCACCACTTGATACCGCCAAGCTGCTGCTGACAGCTTTTAATCCCATTATGCCCCTTTGCACTCGCAGCTCCATCGCGGATCGTGATCTTGCCCAACGCAGACTCCAACTCATCGTGCACAACAACAAGTCGTCCTTCCAGAGTATTCGACCCTGAAGCCTGCCGGATCCCCCGCAACCACTCGCTGTAAGCCTTCTTCACCCCGGTCCCGCTCACGTTCATCAAGGACGTCGATTGCCAGAATGTCCAGTCTTGCTCGGCATCGCGCTCGGTGGGGACGTGCCGGAAGCCGGTGAAGCCGAAGGCGAGGTGCGTCGGTGGAGGCCGTGAGACTTGACCTGAGAGGCCTTTTGTAAATGGGGCGTAGGACTTTGCAGTGGAGAGTGAGGTTGTGACAATGTGACCGGCGGAATGCAGGGTGTTTGCGTAGGTGGCGCCTGGGTTGCCGATGGAGGCTATAAGGAGGGGGTAGCCTTTTTGGACAGCAGGCTTGGCCATGGAGAGGGTGGGAAGGATGGTGGGTGCGCTGGATGAGGGTCTAGGATCTGCCTTTTGGGGGGCGTTGATTGGCGGTGATTTGCGCGGGGGTGTAGGTGAGGCTTCGCTGTCTGTTCCGCTAGGTGTGGGGAGTGCAGAGTCGTGTTTTGTTTTGTTTTGCTTTCGCTTTTCCCTGCGGCTTTGTGGGAATGTTGTTTGTTGTGTTTTGTCTGGGCCTTTATTGTCTTCTTGCTCGGAAATGGTGAGATGAGAGACGGCTGCAGAAAGATCGTTGAGTTTTCGGTTTCGCTTCTCTTTTGCCTTTTGCTTGCGAAGGTATTTGCGAGTTTTTTTGGTTTCAAAACTAGCAGATGCGTCGCTGTCGCTAACGCTGTCGTCGTTGTCACCCTCTTCTTGTGTTGAGGTTTGACGAATTTCAATTTCGAGATCGGCGACAGGGATCACAGCACGCAGTGTCGCCTCGGTGCTGGCCACGTGCGCACGTGTGCTCGCGTTTGACATGATTTCAGACAATTGTACGATTGTCGTGAATTTGTTCTTGAAGATTAGGGGACTTATTTGTACTTTCTCTTACGTTAGCACTGTGCAGCTACCATGGTTGACCATCACATTGTGACATGCCCTGGCGGACATAGCCACACATAAGAGTCATAGAGAATTTGTAAGGGCGCTGCGGCGATTGCTCTTTGCTCAGCCGCCCTTTTCTTAATTATACTTTCAGAATGTCATGATTAGAATTTTATGCAAACTTCATTAATATGTGGAGAGTGATTTGAGACGCGAATCGGGTCGATAGATGTAAGATCACTTGGCGCACATCATCGCTCAGGAACCAGGGTCTCGGCCGATGCCTGATGCCTGATGCCTTTCACTCGTTCAACACAAATGACAAGTCGCCACTCACGCATGCAACCCTCAGCTGTAAATCTTTGGGACGGCTCCTGGAGAATAACTTATACATAGTAAACTATATTTCCACACACTCGCCATCCCACCCAGCATGTCTGAACGTCCAAAAACGCCACCCCGAGCGACGCGCTCAGCAGGAAAACTCCCAGCGAACCCTACTACTCCCGAGCAGATTAGGCGCATGGAAGAGGCTCGCCTGAAAGCCAAAGCTGCTGCACAACAAGCCCAATCAAAATCCTCGCCAGCGCCAGTTGCTGGCACAAAGCGCGCATACTCGTCCATAACCGCCTCGCAGACACCATCGACTCTTCGAAATGCTGCCGCAGCCTCGCCTCGAAAGCCCGATCAGAATGGCTTTATACAGCCACCCTCAAATGACTACATACAACCTGCAAAGAAGTATGCAAGGTCCGACTTTATCGAATATGACTTCAGTAAGATGACGGACACAAAGGGTGGTTTCTTGAGCACAGTAGATGATCCGCATAACAAGGCCATGCGGAAGGGACAGGCAAAGGAAGAGCAAAAACCAGATGGCATGACAATGACGGAGTGGGAGCGGGAGCGTATAAGGCGCAAGCTACGTGCAAACCGGGCCGGGCCTTATGAGCCCGGAATCTCCATCCTCAACACCGTCAACGGCAAGGAGGAAGAAGACGAAGAAGCCGCACTACTAGAGGCCGCCGAGAACGTCGAAATCGAACTCGGCACCTTCAAAGGCAAATACGGCGATGGCAAGCGTGACATCAAGGGCAAATGCCGAGAATGCACCAGTCTAGAAATCGATTGGAAATGGCAAGACATCTTTGGCATTGGCGTCTGCAATATTTGCAAAGAGAAACTGCCAGATAAATACTCGCTGCTCACAAAAACCGAGGCCAGAGATGACTACCTCCTGACCGACCCTGAACTCAAAGACGAAGAACTCCTCCCGCATCTCGAGCGCCCAAACCCACATAAACAATTCTTCCACCCCATGCAGCTATTCCTCCGCCTACAAGTCGAGGCCTATGCCTTCAGCGACGCAAAGTGGGGCTCCGCGGAGGCACTCGATGAAGAGTATGCAAAGAGGCAGGTTGTCAGCAAGGAGCGGAAACAGAAGAAGTTCAAGAATAAACTAGAGGACCTGAAGAAGAGGACACGAGTCGAGGCGTATAGACGCGCGAGGCTGGCTGGAGACGGTGGCGGAGCCGCAGAGTTTGGTCAGAAGATTAAGGGGAGGTACGACAGACATGAGCATGAATGGGGGAGGAGCGTGCTGGATCCTGAGACGGGTATGACGAAGAAGAGGTGTGAGGAGTGCGGGATGGAGGTTGAGGAGCTGGAGTTTTAGGCTGGCATAAGCGGGGGAGAGG
>Ga0265797_10011903_pt1 | contig 10800 bp, 11 predicted proteins | sample P2T30metagenome_FD_192433 | JGI IMG/M metagenome (GOLD analysis project Ga0265797, IMG submission 192433) | Plant litter microbial communities from East Loma Ridge, Irvine, California - P2 T30 | ecosystem: Environmental > Terrestrial > Plant litter > Unclassified | place: USA: California... | reverse complement strand
GGTGTGCGAGATTCTGTGAAAGAGCCAGAAGCCAGTCATCTTCGTCTCCATCAACCGGATCCACAAGTTCCACCCAAACCCAATCTGGTTCAATCCAAGTCGTGGTAGCAACACGGTTCCTGTTATACCACGCCTCACTAGACCCATCCGCATTATGTATCGACTCCAGCTCGACACCAGCTTTTGCCAGTCCATCCTGCAAAGCTGCAAAGATCTTCTGGCACGGGAAGGTGCCGAGTTGTGGATGCCAATCGAAGAACGTAATCTTTTCTAGATTGGAGAATATGGTATTGATCGTAGGGGCCATATTGATCAAGACTTCCAGCAAAGATTCGGGCACGTTATGACCATCCTCCATTGCTGAGATGCGGAGATGTTTAATATGCCTGGGTAGATTCTTGAAACGTCCTGGTAACACGTCGGCGAGCTGTCCCCATTCATCTTTCACTACCCCGTAGAAGACCTGCCCGCACATCTGAAGCCGTTCCAAACGGTTCAAGATTCTTAATTCTTCAAAAGTATTTGGATCGTCGTCTATGCGGAAGTCGTTGAGATCTAATGATGCGAGTGATTCATGGTGATTCGTGATTGCGCGTAGAAGCGTTCGTACGTTCACGTCATCTGGCCCCATACCATGCCCATGGAAAGCAAGTTTGAACTTCTTCAGGCCCTGGAATGATTCTAGCGCTCGAGCGAGATCCAGTGTGTCGCCGCCAACATTAGGCAGTATCAAGTTCTCGAGACTGGAGCCGTCTTTCTCTAGTCGGCCCCAAAACGTGTTGTCGGCTTCCCATTCGGGGCGTGGACCTGTCCCATCTCTGTCGCGATGTATTCCCACATGACCCAAGATGAGAGTTCTCAAGGATGGCAACAGAAATAACGAAAGGATGTTTCCCACACGTATCTCCTCGAAAACAATAGATGCCTCCCGCAGATTGGAGAACATCTGGAATTCTAGTGCTGACTTGAACCACACGGCCTTGCGCGGCCAAAGACTAGGTATAATTTCGATCTTTTTCACTCTCGGTGTGAACAACATGAATGTGTTGAATTGATCTTCTCTCCCGTGATCCGTGAGCCACGCGTTCAGCTTCCTTATCCTTCTTTCCCCCGCAACTTCCCTTCGTCCTACTTTGTCAAACCCTACTCTCTCGGTGATATGTCGAAGTTCAGCAGTTGTAAGTTGTTCGGGAAATTTGAATGCATGGCCCTCATACTCCCATTCAACCTGCTGGACGCACCGTTCAAGATCTGGAGAGGACGCAAGCGTACGGATGAATAGCCCTGGAATAGCATCTCTAGTCGAGTACGAGCTATACAAGATTTCTCTGGCAACCCGATGCAGACGTTTGTTGGTGAAACTGATCGTCCAAACGTCGTCGACGTCATCGAGAAAGACTTGGTTGATTATCTCGAATAGGAGCTCATCTGGAAGGGTGTCTATATTGCATTCGGATACTGCAGCGTTGGGGATGTGTCCATTAGCCAGCTGCTCACGTTGGCTTTTGGGTAGATGCCAATAAATGGGAGATACCTCAGACATGATGAACTCGATTCTTGAGTTGTCAAGTTGAGCAAGCAAAATGCGACCGATCATAACATTTCAAAGTTGTACCCAAATCCTAGCGTCTTGGCAGGATACATGGATTCCTATAAACATTGTCGCCATGACTCTTGGTGCAAACTACAACTTTGTACAAGGTTTCTGCGGCTTTTCAATTTCTTTATCATAAATAGCGCAGCGTAAAGCTTCCATCACACTGCGGCCAATGAACAAACATGGTGAATATAGACAACGTACAAGATTGCAGAATGTCAGGTAATTTTTAAATTCAAGTATCGAGTGGTGATGCAGCTACGTTGCATTTACGCAAGCATAGCTGTCCCATCTCTTTCAACTATCTACCAGCAAACCCTATTGCGACTCCACCTCCCCTAACGCCATTATCTGTGGCATGTTGTGTCCTGTCTGCCGTTGCCGTGAGGCCCTCTCGTATCCTCTTCCCCACCCCTAAATAAGTATATACATTGCCGTATAACAGAGATCCAGCGAGAAAGGAAAGTATTGTACACAGGTGATGGTGCCATTAATGATGTGATCGAACCGGACAGAGAGTCCCGGGCAGAGATATAACGCAGGACCCTCAAAACAGCGATGGAACAAACTAGACGGCCGTGCGTCGATGCTATGTATTACGCCTGGTTGTTTTGGATATGGTATGGGTGTAGGTTCGTCAGTCGTAACGCGCTTATGACATCCAACTTTGCTGTTTGTACGTATGATCTTTGGAGAGATATGTAGGATCTCCAGCCTATGATGTGTGTGCACCTTTGATCGAACTGGCATATGGTGGTTTTTGCTATTCGTCCTAATTCGGGTCTGGGTTCCGCACGTTTAGTTGTCGTCCATAGTCTCGGCTGTCATCGATGCTTCCTAAACTTTCCCGGCTTGCATTCGCGCCGTGGAAAGTCAAGACAGCCGTTGGGTTAAGTCGCGAGTCGACCAAAATCGGTTGACTTAATCGGCGGGTTGAGGGCGTAACAGGAGTGATCGATTCGTCGTCGTGACGGCTACGTTGCGAGCCAAAGTTGGTGACAAGTTGAGTTGGCGACTTTTCGCTGCGTCCTCCCAGCAAACCAGCTCTGCTCATGGTGCTCACGTTCCGCGATATGCCTGCTGAGCCACTCTCGTGCCCATCCTGTTGTTGGACTTGTTGCCTCCTCTTGCGCCATAGGACAAATATTATGCCACCAGCGATGGCCAACAACGCAATAACACCTCCAGCGACACCACCAGCAATAGCGCCTACGTTGGTAGAACTCTTGTCGGAATCGGAGGAACCTGTGTCAGCAGGAGCTGCTATTGCTGTGGGGGTTACGACAAGCGTGCGGGTGATGACACGGCCGCTCTCGGTAACGACAGTTGGCATTGTGACGGGTTCCTCTGCCGACGTTGGAGTATCATCGGACTCGGATGATTGGGTAGTCGATGGTTTTGCGCTCTGTGGGACCTGTTAGCTTTGTGCAACAGGCAGGACTGGAAATAAATACAGTAGAAGAAGAAGTAGTAGAAGACGGCGTCGCAGTGACTACAGAGGTAACAATCTCTGGATCAGGTCTCACAGTGACGACCGGTGGCGGAGGCGGGGCCGACTACCACGAAGTCAAACACTGGTCACAGAAGAGAGTACAGATACGAATCAAAGCACACCAAGAGATTTGCAAAAGGACGAAAGAAGGAGTGCGCGCAAGATAGGAAGGGAGGTACTAACAGTCTTGGGAGCTTCTTGCGTCGATGAAGGCGCGTCTGCGGAAGATGTGGGCTGTGAGCCTCCGATGGTACCGGAAACCTGACCGTCCATTTCGATGTACATGAACAGGTCCTTGTCCTTGTTGCCGCACTTTTCGTCGGGAAAGCCAGGACAGTCGACCTCGCAGTCGTTCATGTTGGCCGTGTCTCCGGGCGCATAGTTGGAACACCAGCAGTCGGTGTATTGTAGGACGGCGAACGCATATGTGCCCTCCTCTTTGCAGTGGTTGGTGCAGTTGCCGTTGGATTGCCATGGCCAGTTATCTGGTGAGGTTAGATGTGGATCGTGGAGCCACACGGATCGACATGATACTTACAGACTTGATCGTCGCTACCAGTGTTCAGGCTGGAACAGTATGATTGCGTCCAGTCTGCTGCGCCTGCTGGTTTGATGGAGGCCAGCAATATGAAGAAGGCGAAGAAGCCCAGCAGCGTCGAGGCGAATCTGTGCTCCATGTTGTGGGACGTGTGAGGTTGTGGGTGGGGTCGTCGAGTGTGATTGTATAGGCGCGTCCGTTGGCGGAAGGCGACAATGTTGTTTGTTCTCGCGAGTGAATGGGCGCGTGTAGCGATTGTTGACCGCGACAAAGACTTGGATTAGCGATTGAACGCCTCCGACGTCGTCAACGAGCGATGCAGTGGGTGAGTGAAGTTTGCGGAGGCCTCGAGGGCGTGCAGGCGGGGTGGATGGGTGGATGTGGTGTGAGGTGGTACCAGCTGGTGGGAATGGGCGGGCTCGGTGCAACGGGTTATTGGTCGTAGGCGGCGATGTCTTCCTGGTATCCCCTCAAGCTATCGTCAGCATCGCTGCCCGTGAATGGATTGTCTGACGGGTGTCGCCGGTAGCACAGCTGGTTGTGGAGAGGGAAAAGCTGGACGGAGACGGTGCCGCTGTTGAGGATGGGAGCTGGTGGAGCTGCAGGACTTACCAAACGCTAACTGGCCGGTAGGTCTGTGCTGGTGAATGGAACACTACCTGGCTACTGATCTCTCCCGCTTTGGCCGTTAGTTCAAGAGTAGCCTCTCCGCCTCTTCCGCACTGGCACTAGACTTGACTCGAACCGCGGTACACCCTGCTCGCTGCCAACTCTGGGTTTGCTGAGAGGCGCCCTGGATGCTCGGCCGTGGCTGTCGGCCGTCGTGCTTGAAACTCGACGATGGGGGTCCTGTGACAAAATGTGAAGTTCCTCGGCCTATCTCGTCGTCATGACGTGCTCAACTTTGCACACCTCGCAGATCGTCGCTCCTTGGATCACGATAGCAGCCTCACTGATGCTTCAGGTGGATGCACAAGCCGCTTGTGATTCGCAAACCCGTCCTGGTTTTGTCGCTGTGCTCCCGCAGCCAGTGTCACTAACCCGGACCTTTTTCCGGAAATGATTTCTCGCGATATAATCGATAAAGCGACCGTCCTGGGCAACCCACACTGCTTCTTTCAACGAATGGTTTCTGGTTCAAGCACCAGTTAAACGAATGTATAGGCGCAATTTCGACAACGAGTGTATGAGAAGAAAAGAGAGAGAACAGAATGGTTGGGTGCACAACGCGGGACTTGCTGCATGTTTTGTCTTTCTGATGCAGTGCTGATCACCTGGCACGGGGCAGACTAGACAGCTCAGTGGCGTCGTATCGCGAGCCTCCCTGTCGCTTACACCCAACTGGAGTGCCAACATCGATATACTTGCAGCAGACAGCAGAAGCAGGTGTCCGCGCCTTGTACCTGTACATGCAGCCCTGTCCATTGGACCCTCTGCTATGGTCGGGGATGCGAGAAGGGTCATCCCCTTCTTCGTATCTTCACACCCGTATCCTTTGCACAACACTCTAAGATGAGTGAAGGCCTTATCTGCACGACCTTCTCAAACCATGTTGAGGCTTCCCGTTCCATGAATTGCGCAAGGTGCTTGGGTGCTTGGGCGCATGACAAAAAGCGCCGGCACGCCCAAGCCTCACGCCGCCGTCTAGCAACGGCGTCAAGCCTCATCGCTTCCTCACCACTCAAGCGACGCGCGAAGGCCACGGCGACGCGCCCATCGATCAATCGAAACGTGTCAGTCAACGGCACACCGACGACCCGGCAACCAGTCTTAATGCACACAACACACACTTTCTCATCAACATGAGAAGTCGCTTACCTCGGAAGCGCAGTTGTCCTGCCTTCACTCATTTCTCTAATTGTCCGCACACTTCAGCCTGAATCCCTCCGAGAATCATCCAACACCACAGTAACCACACAAACACGCGCAACTACCAACTAGCCAAACACCCACGGCACTACCCACAGAGCGAACTTGCCGGCCAAGCACCCGCAAGCCACCACGCGACCACGCGTCTTAGCCCACCCTATCCCCAAAACACGGCAACCTGACGGCGCCAATCCCATTTCAATTTCGCTAACGGCACCGCGCAGGCCTTTGTCTCCTGAAAAAGGGCTATGACGCATGCATGGTAAGCCACCACCAAGGCCAGCCCGAAAGGAGCACCCCTGGGTATCGATAGTGCGATCGACAGGGGAGCAGGGAAGCCGTTGCTGTGTCGTATTATTAAAACTGGAGCTTCTTTTGGCATGTGCGTCAACTCAAGGGGCGAGATGAAGATGTTCAACAGTTCAAACCTGGTGAAGCAACACTTTCGTCATATCACGGGAAGAAAGTTGGAAATAAGTGGGTTGGCGACGATGAAGTGATGCGCGGGTGGGTAAGGCTGATGTGCTGGCAGCCCGCGGGGAACAAAGGATTTGCGTTGGATTTGTTGATGACAAGATGAGATCCCGCTCAGGGTCGATGATGTGTTGCTTGGATGTTGCCATCGTGTTGGGATACGATGCTAACCAGAGAAGCTGATGCGAGATACGCATATCTGCCATGTCCGTCCGGTCTTGTTCGCGCCCAAGGCCGTAAATAGAGGCACATCAGCACGTCTCCCAATACACCGTGAGATTGCAGCACTGGGACCCGGTCGTCCCGCTCATCTATACATTCCTTTTGTCAAGCTTGCACCTCGGTCTGCTTTCGATAGGGTTCGAGCGCAATGACCGGCACAATCGGGGTATTTTCATTATTCCAAAACGTTGAGGCTCGAACATTGGTGTTATAGCGACCCGAGGTGTGGAATCAGCCGCACCGTGAACTGCAGCTAGGATGTCTTCACACCATCTCCAACTTGGACAAGCATGGCAGGGGCATTATGAAGTCGGCTCGAAGTACATGTCCATCCCCTTGCTTGTACGAGAGAACGGCACAGCACAATGCTTTGCTGGCACACATTCAATCAGAATCACATGATATATCCCACTCATTCCAATTGACTTTAGCATGTAGGGAGATTCTCTTGTCTTCAATTCAGGCCAAGTACATTCCTACACTTTTGACTTACAATTTCGACTTCTTTCCTCCTGCTACACCCGTAACAGCCTCTCCACTGAGCAAGAAGTCTGGATACTCGAAGCCACCGACGACACCCGCCGTGTGCCATGCACCGCCATCAACAACCAGAGTCTCTCCGTTGACAAAGTTACCCGCATCAGAGAACAGATAGACCGTGGCATCAGCAATCTCCTTGACAGTGCCCCAACGACCGATTGGAATGGTCTTGGCAGCCTTGCTCCTGGAGTCGGACTTTGATAGTCGCGACATGCCTTCGGTGTCTGCAATGGGTCCCGGGGCGATGATGTTGGATGTAATGCCTCTGGGGCCTTGCTCGATAGCAACGGACATGGCCATGGCATCTACACCTGCCTTTGCGACTGAGACGTGGCTTTGGAGAGGTGTACCTTGGTAATGCAGAGTTGCGCTCACAAAGATGATGCGTCCGCCTGTTCCATTAGCGGGCTGTGTAGTGCCATCTGTCCTGTGCTTCGCCGCTGATTCCTTCAGGTATGGTAGTGTAGCCTTGACGGTGTTGTAGCTGCCCAGTACGTCGATATCGATGACGCTCTTCATGGCGTTGGGCGAGATCTGGTCAATGGACGCGAGGAAGTTTCCTGCTGCGCCTGCGATGACGAAGTCGATGCTGCCGAGTTCTTTGGCGCAGCGTTGTGCGGCTTGCTCGAGGAGTTCGGGCTTCCTGACGTCGACTGCGCCGATGCCGATTACTTTTGCGCCTGAACGTGCAGTTGCGATGTCTTTGGCCATGTTCTCCGTCTTCTCTACGTTACGACCGATGATGCAGGCGTCTGCTCCTAGGGCGACCATGGCCCGGACTTGAGCGGAGCAGATCGACCCTGCGCCTCCTGTGCAGAAAACCACTTTGTTGTCTAAGGTATCTCTGTTAGCCTTTTATTAAGATGTAGCGCTGTCTGCCGCCAGGTATTGGAACCATTCCAACTACCCAAACTCGCTCCCTCTTGTGCATGAAACGTACCGAAGATGCCATCTTTCCAGACGTTGCTCACAAACTGATACTTCTCCATAGGCATTGTGCGCGGTGTTTTCCAGGCAGGTTCCGTGTGGTCGTGCTTGTCTGATTGGGAAAGTGTAGGACTGGGGTTGATGAGTGAGCAAGCGATGACAGCAGCGAGTAATCGCGAAGTGGATAGATGTGAAGCGCGTAGAGTATAAGTAAGTGAGTATGCTCACGTCGAGTGAAAGCTACGGCCGCAAGACGGGGCGGATGATGGTAGGATACGCGGCGGTGCTTTTGGAAGCCGAGGTACGACTGGCAAGATTACTCTCTTAATGCTTGCGATGCGCTCTCGGCGACATAATGCGCGCATCGAGTACATTTTAAGAGTTGAATAGCCGTACAAGAGGCGTAGACAAAGCAAGGAGCGTCTCGGCAATAAGCAGACGTCGGATCGGATGCCTTTCTGTATTGCGGTGCCGTGCAGCGCCTTGTTGACATGTGTTGCTCTTCTCCGCATTGCGCGAGTGGTAGGGGGAGCATGGGCCATGATGATTTCTCCGAAAGATGGATTGCCCGCTCCGGATGAATTCCGCACCATCTCCGCAATCTTCCAAGTCGCTGCAGGCACGTCAACGTGCATTGCCAGCAGATAACTCAACCACAAGAGACTCCCCGTAGATAGCCCAACATAGCTCTCGCAATCTCCATTGCCATCACCATGGCGGCGCAGACAGTCTCAATATGTAAATTCGTCGGAACAATCACCCTGGGAATCGCAACAGTAAGTTGATTTCCGCCACTTCAGGCTTCGAGCTCCCCGCATAAAGCGCCAGAGCTCTAGCTGGAAGACGAACTCCTTGTACAACAGGAGGAAGTACACCAAAACGCGACGATACTAACACATATCTTAGGGTGTCTCAGCAACTGTCTCCACAGTCGCCCTCCCCGCCCTCCTCGCTCTCCCTACCGCCATCAATGCTCGAACATCCCTAAACTACCTCTCCACCAAATCCACGAACCTCTCCTCATACCTCCGCCACATCACAACCTTTACTCTCTTTTCCGCCTACTGTCTATCACCAAGACGGTTCCGCCATCCTTACCTACTCTACACATCCATCTTCTCATTCGTCTCGGGACCCGGTGTTGACTATGCCGTTAGCTTGACGGCAGGCGGTGACGAGAAGCGTCAAGTAATGGAGTTGGAGGCTCAAGGTGATGAGGTCAATGGTGAGCAGGTCCGATTGGCGGTCGAGAGGAAGCAAAAGGTTGAGTGGGTCAAGACTGGGCTGGCTGGTGTGGCTTTTGCCATGCAGGTCGTTGGACTGTGGGGTGACGGCGCGTAGATTGACGCATTATTGTGTTCATGCAGCATCATGTCAAGACCGTTGAGCGGATGACTTTGGTGGCCATTGGGAGTAGGATTCTGAGTATATGATATTGATGTTTTTTTCTAGGTCAGGAGTAGGAGATGGAGATTGCTATTGGTATACTGTATGATTTTGTACTCTCCTTTCATGGTTTCTATGCAGGACGTACACACGATGTGCTTAGTGAGCACTATTATATCCCTCTCAATTTCCCACTGCAGCCAAACTTCTTGACGTTGTTGCTGCATATACGAGAGACTCTGAACAGTTATGGACTTAATCATCTACCACGCTACGGTCTACGGGAACACCTAACAGACAGGCTTGAGAGATTGCGTGCTGTTGTGGCCATCCATTTTGTCTACTTCTATACCCGATCATCACGGCTGAAATTCATTCACAAGGGGAGTCCGATCTGATGTCGTATTCTACAGTACGTTGAGATAGATGCTTTCTGAGACAATGTCTAGGGCTTCCCCCGAATAGGCGGTATGGACGATACGCGCATCAGCCTTACCTTGGGCTTTACCCTGTCACAGCGATGCACAAGATCTGAGAGATTAGCCTAACGGGAGATATGATCTTATATGCCATACGCAACTGAACCAAGCTCGCCGCGAATACATTTGTGGCGACCTCTTGGTATTGTGTGTAGTTCGGACAGAATGAGCTTCTTCACGCTATGACTGGCCACGTCTATGCCCACAGAGGTTGGATATTGGGACAGGGTCACCGCCTAGTCCTATGTCTTGATCTTATTTCCGAGCGAACACCGTATACGAGGGAAAAACCGAACAGGTATAGACATAACAAGCTTTACCTTGCAGCCTACATTATCTTCTAATAAGATAACTTATTAAGATTAACAGTATTGTAGTCTTTTAGGTTTTTAATCTATATTTATATAGCTCTCTATATGCTCTTTTGTAGTAGGAAGGAGTACTCTTAAAGAGGAAGTTTGTTTTTTCTCTTTGATACAGTGCGAAGACATTTCTTCTAGAAGCATATACCTTATTTCCTCTTTTCAAAGCCATAGGCGATCTGTTGTCGTCCTAGAATTTGACTGCTTCCTCTATATCTCGATTGTTCGCACCAAGTTGCATTAGGAACCAGAAGCTCCGCGGTCAAGATGATTTTTAAGATAAGCAAGAACTAGAAAGGTGAGTGTGAATATGTCAGATACCGTCAGTGACTCGATGGAGTGGTGTTAGGATGCTTCGAAATGTCATTGATAGATCTATAAATAACTATATGAGAAAACGCACGAGATTGGAAAACTTTTGGACAGGCTGCACTCGATCTCCGCGACAGCTCACACTTCTGATCCGGTGATCAGAAGCTCTGAGCCAGTAGATGATGCCGCTCAGAAGTTGACAATCAGTAAACCCGCCAAAGAAATCAATAACACTTAAAGCAGCGCAGATGGAGAAATCCAGAAGACTGGAGTGTACGGGCATTCTTCAATCGCCACGTAAATTTGAACTTCGGTTGAATCCTATAAGGGAGTGCCAGGGAATTCGGACCTCCTTATAGCGTAAGATGAACCTATATATCTGAGGTCGCGTTATTGAGATAGTCTTGCGAAGGTTCCGTCTTGATACGCTTAGTTCGTCGAGCAGCAGGGTCAGGAGTAACCCTGCGCTTTGACTTCGTCATCTTATCGTAGAAGATCGCCAGATTATCGTTTTCATCTCCCTCTGATGTCTCTGGGTTATTTGGAGGTATAAGTGCTGTATCATCTTCGGACTTCACCGTTTGTGGTAGCTTGTTCCGTAG
>Ga0265797_10011902_pt1 | contig 10800 bp, 10 predicted proteins | sample P2T30metagenome_FD_192433 | JGI IMG/M metagenome (GOLD analysis project Ga0265797, IMG submission 192433) | Plant litter microbial communities from East Loma Ridge, Irvine, California - P2 T30 | ecosystem: Environmental > Terrestrial > Plant litter > Unclassified | place: USA: California... | reverse complement strand
GTTGAATTCGAAGAGGGCAAGGATAGGGAGACGTGTGCTATAACCCGGTCATGTTGGGTTTCGGTTCCTTTCTTGGCGTTTTCGGCACCGGATGCTTCTTCAGCTGCGGGGGCGACTGCTACCCACGCAACGAGCGTAGAGGGTGAAGAGAGGAACTCGATTGCGTTAGATACGCCTTGGACTGGGTAGGCATCTTTTTCGTAGACGCGGGCGAGAAGTGAGGCGCAGGAGGGGAGGTCGGTTTGGACGCGAGGGCGGATTCCGATGTTAGACATCTTGAAATCGGTAAGTGCGATCTTTCCTGTCCTTGATGTATTCATCGAAGTCTTTTGAGGTGATCTTTCTCCCTCCGGTATCTGTCTCGAGTGTTGCTGGGGTTTGTGTGTGGCGGGAAGCGAGGATGGGATTTCTGGAAAGCAAGAGAGATTCTGCTGTTGTTTTGCGAGTGTTCACTACCTTACAGTACCTAACAGTGAGCTACTGCAAAGTGAGAAGTACCTACATCTCTGTTTGCTTTTCTGAAGATATGTAAAGCATTTCAGGATTCTTTTATTGTGTGAACAGTTGCGACATCAATTCTCTTGATTAAATCATGAATTCAAAATTGTCTTAAAAACGCAAATTACGTTCGCAATCAAAACCAATATCACGAACTGCTTCAGATTCCCAAAAGTACTAGCAAGAAGAAATGAAACAAAACTCCCGTTTCTTATCCCTTTGGCCATTCTAAGATGCGAACCAGCTACAATCATTTCATCCAAGTCAATCACTTGTTTATCTTCAAACTCATCTACTGTAGATCTCTCATCCCAAAAGCACTTCAACAGTGGCATTAGAGGCTTTTCCAACATGAGAAGGCTGCTCAGGCGAGTGGAGGGGCGAATCTTCGTCATCCAACTTGCCGCAGTGGATGCCAACGGTTCTGCGGGCAGTGTACATGGGTCTGTCGACGAGCATGCGTTCGAACTCCACCTCCAAGTCACGGGCCATGGTCAAGGGTTTTTCGGGGATGTACCACTGCAAATTAAAGTCAGATTTCGGTTCCGTTTAGTTTTGTTATTTGGAACACGCTTGGAAAAGATGGGAGGAAGGAAAGAGACATCAAGAACAACTCACCTCAGCAGCAAACTCCTGAACCCCCTTGACAGTATTGTTCTCGTCCTTCACATACGTCTCCGAGTACTTGAACGCGATCGTATCGCGGGTGGAGTTATTGCCGGGTTTGAACTTGCCGTCCCTGTCGGGGCCGCCTTTGGGAGAGATTCCCCATTCGGGTGTATTGAAGACGACTTTTGTGACGGCTTCCTCCAGCTGCTTGCCGGTGATGTTCCAGTTGCGGCCGCGCAGGAAGTAGTGGTCCTCCTTGCCGCTGAGCTGGAAGCGGTAGTTGCAGAAATACGTGGGCATGCCGATCATGAACTTGTCCATGGGGTCGGGGGCGAGGTCGAAGGCTGACGGCGCCGCAGGGGCTGGGGGGAGTGGCAAGCTGGGGGAGGATTTTACGGTGGGAGGCTTTGGGTTGGAAGGCGCAGGGCTGGGAGCCGTGGCAGTGCTGGCCGCTGATATGGTCGGAGCTGGTTCTGTTGGCACCACTTCAGCTGGAGTGTGACGGGCTGCTTGGTCGACGACGGGTAGTACTGTGGTCGCCGGCTTAATCGGATCCACCTCGGCAGGAGTATTGTGAGCTGGGTGGTAGGGAGGCTGCAGTTTGGTAGGCGGCAGTTCGGTAGGTGTGGTTGGGGTCGCTGGCAAGGCGAGAACTTGGCTGCTCATAGCTAGGAGCACCATGAGAGTGGATTTGAGGACCGCCATCGGCATTTGCTGAGATTGATGATTCTAGTTGGGTGTATGACACGTTAGATGCTCAAGAGGGGGAGTATTTGAACAAGAAGAGTGCAGCTAGGCGTGGGAGGTTATATTGCCTGGCGACGGCCTGCTGTGTAATATTCCACTCTGTGGCGAGTCGTCCAATAGTATCTTTAAAGATTGCTCTGACCAGAAGCTGTCAACCACCAGTAGTAGTGTTAGTGGATATACCCAATTGATTGGACGCTGACAGTCAGAGCACTCCACTTGGTATTGGTGCCGATTTTGGAGTAGAGAGTCCAGAAGTGGACCGTAGAGGTCAGCATATTATGCCCACCAATATCAAAGCAAGAGTAAGCAGTCCTAGCTCAAACTAGACAGAGTCGCGGATACAAAATCAAAATACCTCGTAGATTGCACCTCTTGCAAGGTTGGAATGCTTTCGAAAAGCCTACCTCGCATGGAATCCGTGGCCGCAAAAGGATCCGGCGCACCATTGGACGGGTTTGCTTGATCGGAGTGTGTCTCACAGTATTCAGTACTGAAACACACACAGTTTAGAAGCCAGCTCCAGAGGATGACTGATGACTGCTGTCCCTGTGAGTTCCTAGTTTACCGCGGCGATGATGACCTACAGTACTACGGGTACTCGTTCGTGGATCGGTGCAGCCGATACCGATCAGGTTGTTAATAGAAGATGAATTAGAAACCTCCGGTGCTGCGTGCAGTAAAGGTAATCTTCCTATGTTGTGGGAATGCCGATGGATGATGGTGACAGTAAAGCTGCGTTACACGTTCCCAGAGTGGGCGGCGATATACCTTTTCGGGTACTCAATCATCGTACATGTATGTTCTCATCTTCTGCGCCATCAAACACATGGATGCGTTCTCGTCGAGACATACCTACCATATACGTTCTTTCTATCTTCAAAACCTGTTACTCCAGTCTTGTTATTGTAGATCGCCAAAGTCCGTTTCAGCGATGACTGGACTGGAGAGCGTCTTGCCCGTAATCGTCTTGCCCGTAGTCCAGAAAGACAGATAATATGTTTCTGTGAACACGCACGAATAGTATTAAGATGGCCAATGTGTTGTCTTTCTTCAAGCCCGTCATGCTCCGAGTGGACATGGTGAGGTTCTGGGAAGAGACATCTTCCGGCGCGAGACAGACTGCCGAAGCCGACTCCATATTCCTCTCCACGCCTTTCCGCCCTCACTTCCGGCATCATCACCCGGCGATGCCACCATAGCCATACATAGCTAGCAGGTCTTGTCGCGCCTGAGTGTTCATGTGTCGTGAGTGTTACACTTCTCTTCCTGCTCTTGTCTCATTCTACACATATCCTCTCCCCTCTCACAATCCACTACAACACAGCAAGTGAACGACCTCGGCATTAAGCTGTACAATCATTCATAGCTACATCCTCGGCTACTACCACCACGAGACCAAAAACGTCAAGAACAAAATGTCCGGCTTCCTGCAAAAAGGCGCCAAAAACATCCTCCAAAAACACCCCAACGACATCGTCTTCCTCTCCGCCCTGCGCACGCCCGTCACGCGAGCAAAGAAAGGCGGCTTCAAAGACGCCCACGACCATGAGCTCCTCGCGCACGTCCTGAAAGCAACCCTCGCCGCAACCCCCAACCTCGACCCTTCCCTGATCGATGATGTCCAAATCGGCACAGTCCTCTCCGAGCTAGGCGGCAGCAAAGCCGGGCGAATGGCAGCCCTGCACGCCGGGATCCCAGAGACGAGCTCTTTCCAGACGGTCAACAGGGCTTGCAGTTCTGGTTTGGCGGCTATCACGGGGATTGCGAATAGCATTGCTGTTGGGCAGATTGATATTGGCATTGGAGGTGGGATGGAGAGTATGACGAAGAACTATGGCTCGCGGGCTATTCCTACGCAGCTTTGGGAGGAGTTGAGGAACAGTCCTTCCAAGGATGCGCGGGAGTGTATCATGAACATGGGTTTGACGGCTGAGAACGTGGCGGAACGATACGGCGTCAGTCGCGGCGATCAGGACGCTTTTGCCGCTGCTTCGCATCAGAAAGCTGCTAAGGCGCAGGCGGACGGTTTGTTTGACAAGGAGATTGTGTCTGTCACTACAAGATGGCATCCGAACCCGGAAGTGCCAGAGCAGACGGAGGAGATTACTGTGACGAAGGACGACGGCATCAGACCTACGAGCACCGCTGAGGGACTGGCAAAGATGAAGCCTGCTTTCAAGGAGACTGGTACTGCTACTGCGGGCAACAGCAGTCAGGTCTCTGATGGTGCAGCAGCGGCTCTGATGATGAGGCGAAGCACGGCTACGGAGTTGGGCCTCGAGAAGAACATCATTGGCAAGTGGGCTGGCACACAAGTTATGGGTTGCAGGCCTGACGAAATGGGAATCGGCCCGGCGATTGCTATTCCGAAGCTGCTCAACTACACTGGAATCTCAAAAGAGGAGGTTGGAATCTGGGAGATCAACGAGGCGTTTGCCAGCCAGGCCGTGTATTGTGTGCGCGAGCTTGGAATTGATCAGAGCAAAGTGAACCCCAAGGGTGGCGCCATCGCGGTATGTTTGGTCCCTGCATTCCAAACGACTTGCGTGATACAGCCTGCTAACACGATATCTCCAGCTCGGACACCCTCTAGGCGCAACAGGCGCGAGACAGCTCGCAGGTCTGCTACCAGAGATGGAGAGGCAAGGCCAGCAGCTCGGCGTGATCAGCATGTGCATCGGCACAGGTATGGGTATGGCCAGCTTGATCGTCAGGGAGTAGTGTTGTCGAAATCACTTGTATGTATGTGTAGACATGGCGAGTTCAGCCGCCGTTTCCTGCAGCCGATTTGTTCTTTTTTTTGTTCTTCTTGTTGGCTTTCTGCCCGAGAAGCTCATCGAGATAACTTGCTGGTCGTTTTCTGCCATTCGACTTGGCCGGTGTATTGGTGTCCTGTGATGGTTGGAGAGTGAGTTCTGCCGCCTTGGCCTCAACTGTTGCTCCCGGGGCATCCGTGTCCGCATGTGCGCCGTCCTCAGTATCGTCCTCTTGTACTTTTGGCTGTGGTTTTGAGGGCTTCGCTCTCTTCGACTTGAAAGCAGCAGCGCGACCACCCTCGTCCTCGCTATCACTGTCCTCAGCTGGACGCTTAGGCTTCTCCTTAACAGCCGGCTTCGGCGCGTCTTGAGGTTGCGCCGTCGCAGTTTTAGCTAAAGCCTGCGCCTTCCTATGCGCATTCGCAGCTTTCTTGCCTAGCAGAGAATCCAGCAGTTTATCGTTTGCGCCTGGGTTCCTGCGCTTGAAAGCGCCTTCAGGCAAGCCAGAGTCATCCTTTTGCGCACGAGATCCGATTCCACCTATTTCGCTGTCCCCACGAAAATCTTCATCCTCGTCGGCTGCCGCTTGTGTCGATTGTTGGTTCTCTGATTCGGGCTTGGGTGGTAGCCAGGATGCGATCAGTCGCTGGCTGCGGGCGAGTGCGACGTTCGTGCGGTTGAAGATAATGTCGGCCTGCGAAAGGGCGTCCTTTGTTGCGGCGCTCATGGTCGTTATGTGGTCTCGCACCAGTATGCGATTTTCGTATCAATAACTCGAATATCTGCGACTAGCTCAAGGCAAAGGCAAAGGTAAGGTAAATTAATCGCGGGCGTCTTTCTCTAACAGCCGGGGTTAGCCGCGCTTTGCGGCATGAATCGGGAGAGAGCGCGAACAGCTCTGGCAAAGCTCTGAACGCTCCTGCCCTGCCGTCTTGTTCACGAGTGAATTATTCACCACCAATACCCCCCCTCTCCACCACATATACACCATGTTCAAACTCGCGCGGAGTAGCCAGTTTGCCTCTGCGCTCAAGGGCGCAGCTGTACGTTTGACCGCCGCCGAAACAACTCCCTCCCCGTGCAACTGCTGATCCCTGGACTTCACCAACAGAGCGCTCCCCTCAGACAAGCCGCCTTCCAGCAGCGCCGTAACCTCTCTATCCACGAGTGGCGCTCTGCTCAGCTCCTCGACTCGGTATGCTCGACATGGACTAGGAATTGGAAGGAGGACAACGGGGCTGATCAGTGAACAGTACGGCATCAACGTCCCCAAGGGCAATGTCGCTCACAACGCAAAGGAGGCCGAGGCGGTCGCAAAGACCATTGGTACGCATATCAACAGCACCCAGCAATCACGACGTATGGTTGCTAACATCATGCAGAGGGCGAGGACATGGTCATCAAGGCCCAGGTCCTTGCTGGTGGCAGAGGAAAGGGTCACTTCGACAACGGCTTCAAGGGTGGTGTGAGGATCGTCTACTCGTGCGTCGCATACAATATCAATCCCTGGAAGGGTGTACAACAAGCTAACTCCAGCATAGTCCCCGCGAGGCTAGCATCCTTGCCGACCAGATGATCGGCCACAAGCTCATCACCAAGCAGACCGGCGAGCGTGGTCGCATTTGCAACTCCGTCTACATTGTCGAGCGCAAGTTCGCCCGCCGCGAGTTCTACCTCGCAGTCCTCATGGACCGCGCTACTCAGTCGCCCATCATTGTCGCCTCCAGCCAGGGTGGTATGGACATTGAGGCCGTCGCCAAGGAGAGCCCCGAGGCCATCATCACCACCCCCGTGGATATCCACGTTGGTGTCACCGACGAGATGGCCAAGAAGATCTCCAAGGAGCTCGGCTTCAGCCCTCAGTGCATCGACGCCGGTGCCGACACCATCCAGAAGCTGTACAAGCTCTTCATGGAGAAGGATGCCACCCAAATCGAGATCAACCCTCTTTCCGAGACCTCCGACCACCAGGTTCTGTGCATGGACGCCAAGCTTAGCTTCGACGACAACGCCGACTTCAGACAGAAGGAGGTCTTCGAGTGGCGCGACACCACCCAGGAGGATGCCGATGAGGTCAAGGCCGCCGAGTCCGGCCTCAACTTCATCAAGCTTGACGGTGACATTGGCTGCCTCGTCAACGGTGCCGGTCTCGCCATGGCCACCATGGACATCATCAAGCTCAACGGCGGCGCGCCCGCCAACTTTCTCGACGTCGGTGGCGGAGCCACCCCCGAGGCCATCAAGAGCGCCTTCGACCTGATCACCGCCGACCCCAAGGTCACCGCCATCTTCGTCAACATCTTCGGTGGTATCGTCCGCTGCGACGCCATCGCCAAGGGTCTCATCGGTGTCGCCGAGACGATGAACCTCCGCATCCCCATCATTGCCCGTCTCCAGGGCACCAACATGGAAGCCGCCCAGAAGCTGATCGACGAGAGCGGCCTCAAGATCTTCAGCATCAACGACCTCCAGACCGCCGCCGAGAAGAGCGTGCAGTTCTCCAAGGTCGTCAAGATGGCCCGTGATATCGACGTTGGTGTAGAGTTCAACCTGGGCATTTAAAGCGCTATTCTCTGTTGTTTTTCCCCCCGTCGCCTTCCCTGTTTTCTTACTAGGCTAACCTAACAATCCCCCCAGCATGGGCTGCGTTTTGTACATTTACTACTGCTACGGTCCAAATTTGATACCTGCGAAAGCATCACCATTTATGTTGTTTCCTGATCTTGTGTTGTTCGGCTCGCTAATGTCCGTTGAGGAGTGTTTTCCTGATACCTCTGGGAACATGATCCAGTGAGATGCGAAGGTTGATGATCTGCAACCTGTTAGTATCAGGCTGGCAGCAAGATAGCTTCATTTTACAAATATTGCTGACACCATCACTTAGGAAGTATAAGTGCACAGTGTGGATCTGACGAGAGATGCAGCGCCTGAGGCCTTTAGAACAGCCAACGCATCAAGGCTGAAGCCTGCATGCTGCGGCCAAGCTTGGGGCGCATGCGATACTTCGTCTCACGAGGCTGAGGGAAGCGTGGACTAGACACTCTCAAGTCTCGTCCTCCTCGCGATGTCATCTCGACGACTCTGATCGTTTCCCAGATATCTTACACCGCATATGGAGACAGAGTCAATTACCAGACCTATCACAAGTGGCTCGCTCAGCTGCAATCAGAATCCAACAGAGCATAGTTGGCCTCCGCTACCTCCTGTCGAAGCACTACACACCAATCACCAATGGTTCACGGAGCTGCAACCGGAACACGACAGAGAAAACCCCTGGATCAGGATTTTACGCCTCGAGCCCGGCGCGTTCGGGGACCCCCTTCACGGTCGCCTAACAGTCGAAGAGCTGGATGCGACCGAAACCTTCGATGCACTCTCGTATTCCTGCGGCCCGCCCATACTGAGTTGCACCATCACTGTCAATGGCACGCCTGGATTCTGCATCACTCGGAATCTTTGCAATGCTCTTCAACGAGTGCGGAAGACCGACAGCTACCGTCGAATATGGGTAGATGCTGTCTGTATCGACCAGGATGACGAGAAGGAGAAGTCGTCGCAGGTCCGGCACATGCACGATGTTTACTCGCGGGCTGACGAAGTTTGCATATACTTTGGGGAGTGTAGCGAACAAGCTTTCTTCCAAAACCAGGATGCAGACATTGATTCATGGTGCAGATGGCGAGATCCATTGGAAAGGATGTCCACAGCGAGCATTCCGCATCGCCACATGGAAGATGGGGCCGGCTTCTGGTCTGGCGAACCCTGCCAAACGCCATTGTGCATCCCTTTCAACTCGCAGCAGCTGGCAGTTTCGAAGGATGACTTGAAGGAGATTTATGTCTATGAGAACCGACTAAAAGGGTGCACCCCTAACGCGAACCAACTCTTTGTCGACGAGTTTATGAGTGTACTGGAGGACGAGCTAATGGGCGATTTTGGGAGCGACGCGTCGCCACGGGGCTTCTGGTGGAAGCGCCTCTGGACAGTGCAAGAATTGATATTGGCGGAGCACCCAGTGGTCTACTGTGGGCCGTACGTTTTACTGTGGAAAACGGTGTTTCACATCTGGACTAAGCTCAAATACAGTAGCAAAGGAGAACTCGAATGGTCTCCGCAACTGGCTTCCAAGATGCGCCTTGACATTATTTACCTAGAGGCGCTTCGCCGTCAAACCAACCCCGGCTTGCATGCTCTGCTCGAAGCGACCACCGCCAAAGCTTTTACTGAGCCCAAGGACAGGATTTTCGCGCTGCTTGGGCTTTCATCGCCGCGAGCGTCCTCACTGGATTATGCTCTGGACTCACGGATCATCAATGCATTGGCTACCATACATTGTGTCACTACACAAGGCAATTTCGATATCCTCTTCAGTCGATGGAAGCGTAACTACCACTTGGGTTGTGAACCGGGTACATGTAGACTACGAAGCTGTGTCCCGAATTTCAATCAAGGTCATGATACACGACGGAGGCTGGACTGGCACATACCATGCTTGAAACGCCTAGAGCAAGGACGCTGGGAGAGTGCTCGGGTTAGCACAGTGCCTGATCTGTTCGAGTACGGGAATCCAGAGCGAAACCAGAGCTTGTCAACGATGACTGAAAGGGACATCAGCTTTGAAGTGACGGAAAACACAGCTTCGCGATGTCGTCTAGCATTCGGCGGGACATGTGTAACAACAGTTAGCAAGCTATATCGCCTCGGGCAACACGACGTCGACTGGATTATGGCCGATCTTTCGAAATCGGAAAGTCAATATTTTGCGAAATCCCTGTGCAAGGGAAGCACCCACTGGAACGTGAAGACTATCAATCGTAGGGAACAGCGCGCCTACGACCTTTACACCTTGTTGTTAGAATCATGCTCATTACATCTCGACGGCGACAGAGGAAAAGAGATAGACTTCAAGTTCGAGGCCCAGCGACAGTGGGAAGATTCCTGGCTCATCAGGAAAACATTTCATGATCCCAGAGAATGTCTAGAGCTCTTTGCAGTAGTTGACGAGTGTCTCCGGCGCCCCTGGGACGAATGTCTCACTGGTCCACTAGCATCTTGTCGCTGGGACTGGACGGCAAACCGACGCTTCCCTAACCAGATGGGCGAGGTCCACGAAGTTCTACAGATCCTACTCCATGCGGTTTTATATGTTGGAAGCTGGTCTGGGACCTTTTTCATCACGGCTGATGGTCACCTTGGCATCGGACCTGAGTTGACACAACCAGGGGATCAGATCGTCGTTCTCGACGGTGCTCGCTCGCCATTCGTCCTGAGGGCGTTGAAGAATAGCTCAGACTATGCTTTGCTTGGCGATTCGTTTGTATTAGGACTGATGCATGGAGAGGTGAGGGATATGGATGCACGCGGTGAATTCAAGTACAGAAAATTTGTTATTCAGTAATCCGCCAAGTGGCATCTTGTCAGTTAGACTATAGATACATACAATACTTCCAGAATCATGTGGCTCGTGAACAATCTAACGACTCACTTGTAAGACTTTCTTGGATTTCTTAGAATTCTCGAAGAAGTACAAGTTTTGCCTCATGCCCAAATGTTCTCGGTTTGCAGAGTCCTTCGAAACGCTACCGCCTTCCAAATACTCTTGCCTTTGTATCATTTGCTTTTGTTCCTCAAAACCGGCTATCCATGCCGCCACCCATGAGAAATGTAAAGCTTATCGCCGCCCAGCCAAAAGCTTGGATTTCATGCGGGGCCTCCACGCAAAAAACGTCCAACTGCCGACCACTCACACGCATCATGAACTCACATCACCCACTCTTTTGCAAAAGCACGCGAGGCTGAATCTAGCCCTCCGTCGCTCGACCACCGGAAGCTAGTGCAATTAGCCACTTCACAACTGTCAGGATGATTGCCAGGCCGCTTCTTCCGTTTTGTTTCTTTTTCTATATCTACTTTTGCAGTGTTTCCGCCTGCGTTTTACGATCTGATCCAACGCACGGTTCGCCAGCGCGAAACAGCATAGTCGAGACAGATTTTTTGTCATCCTAATGACATCCGGGCAATCTTACTTCTGGAGACCTTCTTCCTCGTCACGCAATGGCTTCGAATGATCTGGGCCCTGCGCCGCAGATGGTAGGAGCGGCCGCGGAAGATACAATCAAAGGCGATGTGGCGGTGCGAAATAACTCAGGCGAGTTGATTGTCGAAGATGGTAAGCCTGTGGCACCTG